>Ga0302307_10002910_pt1 | contig 10421 bp, 8 predicted proteins | sample III_Palsa_E3_2_FD_200530 | JGI IMG/M metagenome (GOLD analysis project Ga0302307, IMG submission 200530) | Peat permafrost microbial communities from Stordalen Mire near Abisko, Sweden - III_Palsa_E3_2 | ecosystem: Environmental > Terrestrial > Soil > Palsa > Peat permafrost | place: Sweden... | reverse complement strand
CAGCACCGAAGGCAACGTCGTGGGCAAGAACCCCTTCGACTTCGCCAACTACCAGATCGGCGGCGCTTTCGCGAATGAGGGCGCGGAGTATCTGGATGGTCAACCCCTGAACATCGGCTATATCAACCTGCCGTTCCTGGTTCCGACCCAGGACTCGATTTCGGAGTTCAAGGTTCAGGACAACAATCTTGGTCCCGAGTGGGGCAAGTTTGCCGGTGGCATCATCAACATGAGCACTAAGTCTGGAACCAACACCTGGCATGGCGAAGGGTATGAATACCTGCGAAATAAGGTGCTGAACGCCAATGAGTTCTTTAACAAGGTTGAGGAACTTCAAGCGGGCACTGCGAACGAGCCGGTCCCGTTCGTGCAAAACCAGTTTGGCGCTGCTATTGGCGGAGCGATCATCAAGAACAAGACCTTCGTTTTCGGCAGTTACGAAGGGTTTCGGCTTCGGCAGGGCAGCCCAACCCAGACCACGGTTCCAACGCTCCAGGAGCGCCAGGGAGATTTCTCAGACCTGTGCACGAGTGGGAACTGGAGCGGGAGTGGCGTTTGCCTGGATAGTGCCACCAGCACCATCCACCAACTCTACAATCCACTTACAGCAACCTCGGCGACGTCGACGCGCACGCCGTTCCCCTTCAACTGCATAGCGGATAACACGACCTTCTGCCAGACGAACGCCCCCGCTGTCGGCAATCTCATCAATCCAACTTCCGCCTATCTTTTGAACAAGCTGGAGGCAGATCCGACGACGGCAGGCACCCTCCTTAACTTTCTTAAGTCCGGCAGCACGGGCGGCGATACGGACGAGTATGTGGCTCGCGTCGACCAGGTTATTAATAGTAAGCAGACCCTTTTCGGCCGCTTCACTAAATGGAAGCTGCTAAGTCTGGCGCAGGATCCGTTTGGTACCGGACTTTGCCAGGACCGTTGCGCGGAAAACACGACGAGCAAGAGCATTGCCCTTGGCTATAACTACGCGATCAGGCCGAACACCATATTCAACCTCAGCGCGAGCATCAGCCGGTTTATCTACCTCCGCGATCCCATCAACAGCAGCTTTGACATGTCGCAAGAGGGCTGGCCGACCGCCTACAACGCCCTTGTACCTGATATCGAGCGCACTCCGATGACCCCCTGCTTTGGCCAGAATGATTCCACGGTCGGTTGCAGCCAGGGACAAAGCGCGATCGCCGACTACAACACCCAGTTCAATATTTCGCCCCAGGTAACCATGATCCGGGGGCACCACACTTACGTTTGGGGCATGCAGCTTGAAGAGGGTTACGATAATTACCTGCAAACCAACACAGGCGGCGGCTTGATCTCCTTCGGAGGATCTTGGACATCGGCCGTCCCCGGCACGGTGGGGGCCGGCAATGTACAGGGCGCGAGCGCGGGTAACGGCGAAGATTTCGCCGACTTCCTGCTCGGATACGGCAATGGCCAGGGTGCCGCATTCGGCAACCAGACCAGCGGGTCGCTCGTTATTTCAGGTCCGATTTCCGGAAAGCAAACCTACCGCGCCTTTTATTTCGGCGATACGTGGCATGCGACTCCCAAGCTCACCTTGAACATCGGCGCGCGTTACGAACTGCAAGGCCCGTGGTCGGAACGCTACGACAAGATGACGTACTTCAATCCGGCCGCGACGAATTCGTCGGTCACCGGATGCAGCGGCGTTGCGGGAAGCGCTTGCCCGGGCGACCTCTTCCTGGTCGGGACTGGGGTTAACACCAGCCGCAACAACCTTCCACTCTCGAAGAAGGAATTCTTGCCGCGGCTGGGCTTTGCCTATGCGGTAGATCCCAAGACTGTAATTCGGGGCGGGTACGGCGTTTTCTTCATCCCGAACTATGTGTCGTTCAATGCCAATCCCTACGTGGACCCGGTTAGCAGCGCCACCTCGAACTTCTTTTCCAGCAACGACCACGGCGTGAGCCCAGCTGCCACGCTCAACTCAAATACTTGCTCCGAGCCCACACTAGGCGGTGGCACCCTTACCTGCCTGGGTACGGGTCCGTTCAATCAGGATCCGGGGGTCGGGGCCAGCAACCTGACGCCCGTACCGGGCCGCAACCCGCAGCCGAATGTCTCACAGTATATTTTGAACCAAAACAACTTCTCGGCAACCGGCTACACCGTGCAGAAGTTCGGGTACCTCGAGCAATACAACTTAGACTTCCAACGACAACTGCCCGACGGATTCTTTGCCGATGTGGCTTATGCCGGATCGCACGGCGTGCATCTTGAGCAATCCAACACCAACATCAACCAGATCCCAGACAGCTTTATCGCACAGGCGGCAACTCAGTACGCCGCTGCTCAGACCGTGACGATCGCCCAGCCGGTGACGACGTATCCTTTCGCCTGCCCCCTGTGCAGCCCAGCTAATTCACTTCCTGGCGGCCTCGGGCCGGGCGTTCTCCTACAAGGCCAAATGGATCGCCCGTACCCGCAGTACGCCGGGCTGAACCTGAACGGTTTCGGCTGCTGTAGCAGCAATTACAATGCGTTGCAGGCAACCGTAACCCGGCGCTTCCAGGGCGGCGGCACCCTGCTGGTGGCCTATACAAACTCCAAGCTCATGTCCAACACCGACACGCTCACTTCATGGTTGGAAGGTGGGACCACGGGAGGCGTAGGGGCGGTGCAGGACTGGAATAACCTCGCTGGGGAACGCTCACTCTCCTCGCAGGACATCTCGCAACGTCTGGTCGCCAGTTACGTGCTGGATCTGCCCTTTGGACACGGCAAGAAATTCCTCTCCGGTCTGAGCGGCTTTAGCAACGCAGTGGTCTCGGGTTGGGGCTTGGATGGCATTACCACTCTCCAGCGCGGTTTCCCCGTGAAGATCAGTTGGGGCGGCGGCGACGCCCTCACCGAGGCAGGCCTGGGCATCGGTACTCTTCGCCCTGACTACGTTGCAGGATGCGACAAGAGCGGGAGTGGAAGCGCCCTCAGCAAGGAACAGACTGTATGGTTCAACACAGCCTGCTTTACCGCGCCCAGCGGCAATAACGGCAACATCAGCACTCCGAACAATCCCTGGACTTTTGGCAACGAACCCCGCGTCGACGCTAACCTCCGGCAGCAAGGCGTGGTTAATTTCGACTTCGCGGTGTTCAAGCGGACCACGATCATGGAAAGACTGAATGTCGAGTTCCGCGCCGAGTTCTTTGACCTCTTTAACCATCCCCAATTCGGACCGCCGAATGGAACTGCAACCAGCCCAACCTTTGGGGTAGTGACCAACACGGTCAACAACACCTTCCGTATCGTGCAGTTCGGATTGAAGTTCATTTTCTAAGCTTCAGCGGCAGCTCTTCGGGCGGGAAGGCTTCCTTTCCCGCCCAAAATTTTTTTTGCCTCAGCCGGTTCCGCCTTGGCAGTCTGTTCACTTGAGATCGGTCGCCACCGGCTTGTGGGTTAGCGGTTGTGTCCTGCCATACATGCGAACACTCCAAACCATCGACTATTCCGAGGCCAGGCGAGCTGTTGATCTCATCGTTGAAAAACTCTTGCAAATGCAGAAGGCCGCCGCGGTTGCCGTCGCCGATGCACACGGCGACCTCATCTATTTTGCGCGAATGGACGGCGCTCCGGTCTCTTCCATCCGCATCGCCATGAACAAGGCCTGGACCGCCGCCCGGGAACGCAAGCCCACCAAGGAAATCGGAGACAAGGTCAAACATCCGGAGAAGGGCCACGACATTGCCTATTTCGGCGATCCGCAATATGTAGGGTGGGGTGGCGGGATTCCCGTCTCGAAGAACGGCCAAGTCATTGGGGCCGTCGCGGTCAGCGGCCTGTCATCGGCGGAAGACATCGCATTAGCTACGCTCGGTGTGGAACTGATCGCCGGGTCGTAGCCATGCATCCGCGCCTGGCAACGATTTGCTAATCGGAGGCTCGCAATGGTACGCAAGGTCCAGTCGATTTGTCAGCTCTTTCTTTTATTCGTCCTTCACGCTGCATCCCAAACCGCGGCGGTTTCCCCTGCAGCGACAGAAGCCCGAGTAGACTCCATGCTCAAGCAACTCAGCCTGGAGGAAAAAATAGATATCATCGGCGGCGTTGACAGTTTCTATATCCGCGCCAATGAGCGGATCGGGCTGCCGCGGCTGAAGATGGCCGATGGACCGGTCGGCGTCCGGAACTACGGGCCTTCGACAGTTTTTGGCGGCATCGGTCTCGCGGCCTCGTGGGACCCTGAACTCGCGCGGCGAGTCGGATCCGTAATCGGAGAAGACGCCCGCGCCCGCGGCGTGCACTTCATGCTCGGCCCCGGCGTCAATATTTATCGCGCTCCCATGTGCGGGCGAAACTTCGAGTACTTCGGAGAAGATCCCTTCCTCGCCGCGCGAACCGCCGTCGCCTACATCAACGGCATGCAAAGCCAGGGAGTGAGCGCCACGATTAAGCACTACATGGGCAACAACCAGGAATACGACCGGCACAATATGGATTCCGTAATCGACGAACGCACCCTGCGCGAAATCTATCTGCCGGTATTCGAAGCTGCGGTCAAGGAAGCCCACGTTGGCGCGATCATGGATTCTTATAACCTGACGAACGGTGTTCATATGACACAAAACGGCTACCTCAACACGGAAGTGGCCAAGAAGGAGTGGGGGTTCACCGGAATCGTCATGTCCGACTGGAATTCTGTTTACGATGGCGTTGCAGCGGCGAATGGCGGCCTCGACCTGGAAATGCCCTCGGGAAAATTCATGAACCGGGAGACCTTGCTGCCGGCGGTTCATGAGGGGAAAGTGACCGAAGCGACTATCGACGACAAGGTCCGGCGCATTCTTCGCACGGCGATTCAGTTTGGATGGCTTGATCGCAATCAAACCGATCTATCAATTTCCAAGTTCAATCTGGAAGGCCGGCAAGTCGCGCTGGAGGCGGCTCGTGCCGGCATGGTTCTCCTCAAGAATGACGGCAATCTTCTGCCGCTGGAAAAGGGAAAGATTCACTCGATTGCAGTAATCGGTCCCGATGGTTATCCGGCGGAGGCGGCCGGTGGCGGCAGCGCCGACGCGAAGCCGTTTGCGCCGGTAAGTTACCTGGAGGGGCTGGTGAATTATGTGGGCAGCGGTGCGAAGGTTTATTACGAGCGCGGCCTACCCACCTTCGACGAAATCGCGAAACACACCGAATTCACCACCGAGGCTACAGGTGGTCGACCAGGTCTAAAAACGGAGTTCTTCACAAACGCGACGCTAAGCGGGACGCCCGCCGTGACGCGTACAGACAAGCATGTCAACTACGAATCTGCGCACGGAGGGGAAGGCGCAGCTAGCGATATGTCGACTCGGTGGTCAGGCTACTTTACACCGGACGCTCCGGGCGAATACCTTGTCTTTGTTCAGGGTCCGGGAGAAAACGGGGGTTACCGTCTCTATATAGACAAGAAACTGGTGTTCGATAACTGGAAAGATTGGTATGCGTTTGTCAGCGAAGTTTCGATGACCTTGTCTCCAGGCCCTCACCAGGTTGAACTGGACTACTACGCTCACGGAGGCGGGGGTAAGACCACTGTGAATCTTGGCATCGTGCGGCCCGAGACTTTAGTCAGCCCCGAAGCGAAGTCATTGGCCTCTCAGGCGGATGCGGTGGTGCTCGCCGTGGGTTTCGATCCCTCCAATGAGGGTGAAAGTGGCGACCGTACCTTCCGCTTGCCTCCGGGGCAAAATGAACTGATTAGTCAGATCTCTGCCTTAAATAAGAACACAGTCGTAGTCGTGACCTCCGGAGGCGGCGTAGATATGACCCCATGGGTCGATCATGTCCCGGCGCTTATGCAGGCCTGGTATCCCGGCCAGGAAGGTGGCACGGCGCTGGCACAACTACTATTCGGCGAGTTTACCCCTTCGGGAAGGTTGCCGATTTCCATCGAGCGGCGTTGGGAAGACAATGCCGTGCACGACAGCTACTATCCAAACCACGGCGAGAAGAAGGTGGTATATACGGAGGGTGTGTTCGTTGGCTATCGCCATTTCGATAAGTCCGGAATCAAACCCCTATTCCCGTTCGGCTACGGTCTCTCCTACACTACGTTTGCGTACAAGAATCTCACGGTCTCGCCGGCGGCTGCGTCGGGCGATCCGCTGGTTACGGTGGCCTTCGATGTGACGAATTCGGGCACTCGCGCCGCAGCGGAGATCGCTCAGGTGTACGTGGGTGATCGGCACGCCCATGTCCCTCGCGCTCTGAAAGAATTGAAGGGCTTCGCAAAGGTGGAACTCAATCCCGGCGAAACCAAGCGCCTTCAAGTCGCACTCGATCGACGAGCCTTCTCCTATTATGACGTCCAAGATCATAAGTGGACGGTTGCTCCGGGTGAGTTCGACATCTACGTCGCTCATTCATCCGCGGAAATCGAACTTACCGGGAAATTAAGCCTTCAATAGGAGATAAGCGGCGACCGCTCAGCGCTGCGAGTTCGATTTCTTTTGAAGAGCCCCTGAAGACACCCAGAACAAGACCAGGCTTGCCGCCAGGATCGCGAAAAATAGCTTTAATTTTAGAGTTACGGCATAAGCGATGAGCGCTGCCGCGAATCCCCAGTACCAGGATTCTGCTTTGATTCCTTCCGCCCAGTTGGCTTGGCGTCCGGCGGAAGCAACGCGCGGCCACAGGGAGGGCCACAAACGCGGCACTGCCTTGCAGTAGGCGTCGTATGGTTGGCCCTGGCTCGCGTGAAGTTCGGCCTCTTCTCGAAGGATCAGCCGGTAACAGAACACTAACATCGCGATTACCGCCACCAAGAACCCCAGCCGGCTCATCATGGCGCCCATGGCGACGATCATGAGCACATTGGCAAAATACAGGGGATTGCGTACGCGCCGGTAGGGCCCATCGGCAACCAACGACTCACTTTTTACCTCGGCCGCATACACCACTGAGGCCTGAAGGTACGAGGAGGCCCAGGTGCGGATCACAGCGGCCACCACGAGCAAGAACGCGGCGAATGCAAATAAAAGGCGAGCGACAAAGTCCGCATCCATTTGCAGCCTGGTCCCGAGCCAGTTGGCCAGCGCGGCGGTTGAATTCTGATGATCCAAAGCATACAGCGGAAACGTGAAGCCAAAGATCAGCCCGAAGACCATCGCTCTGTTCGTGAACTCCCAGTTTGTCGCTTTCATAGATCGAAAAGTATCGCCTCCGGTGATGAATGTAAAGCCATGTTCTCTCCAAGACTTGCCGATTCGACGAAAGGCAACTCGGAACTCTCCACCGCTCTCTTGTGACATCTGACCTTGCCCCGGCATCTCCATCGCGCGATCATGGCCGAGGCGAACGGGGTGCAGCGAACTTGCGTGGCCCATCCCTAAAGCCTTTGTTCTCTGGATTTTGACTTAGAAGCTCTTTGACATCAAGATTTTGCGTGCTGGTTGAGCAGCTCCTTTCGTGAAACCCCGCGCCCAGCAAGCGATTCAAGAAAATATGGGGGGAGGGGTAAACCCAGGTCCACATTCTTCTCAGCAAGCGGTGAACAGCGCAGCGCAGATGTATTTCAGCCGGAGATCCACAAACTCTTATGAATGTCGTGCACGGGATGAATAGTTTTTTCAGCGCCGAACCGGTCTCTTGGTTTTTCTTCGGTGTGTCTTGACCACTCGAACAAAAGTCCCGAATGGTTACCTTTGTGCCTCACACATCGGAGCTATTCCGGTCCACTCAACCTTGTCGCATACTTCTTCTGTGCCTCCAATGCGATCAACCAGTATGAAAACAAACAGGCGTCGGCAAGATCGCATGCAGGCGGTGCTGCCGGTGCGAGTGCGCGGAAAGGACGCTTCCGGCGTTTTGTTTGAAGGACTGGCGCACACTCTTGACCTTACGCCGACCGGCGCACGGCTGGGTGCGATTCGCCACAAACTGAGAGCACTCGACACGTTGGTCGTTCTCTATCGCCAACGTCGGATCGAGTTCAGTGTGGTCTGGACGAAATTGCTGGATGGGAACTGCGAATACCAGGTCGGCCTCCATGCGATTGCGCAAGAGCGCGATCCCTGGGGCCTCAGCCTTTCGAGTTCTAACTCTCAGCTTGTAACGAATGCTTCGGCGGTCTCGGGAGCGGCCTGAATCAAGGAGAAATCATGGACTATTTTCTAGGCAAATTTTGGTCGGATGAAGAAGGGCAGGATGTCGCTGAGTATTCCGTGATGCTGGCGGTTATTCTCGTTATTGTAGTTGGCACGATTCGCCTGATCGGGTCGAACGCCGGCAACGTGTTTTCTCAAGTTGGCAGCTCAATTCAATAGGACATCTGTCCGAATCTCTGCGCTCACTTGAGCAAGAGCTAAACCTCCACGCACGCTAAATCTCCTCATCCTATCGAGCCGGGCGGCTCCGCAAGTCGCTGTAACGGTCTTAGAGCCATTCCTTGGTGCGGGCGATTCGTCAGGCTTCGACGCGGTTGCTTGCGCCCAGCTTGGTCATGGCCTCCGAGAGATAATTGCGTACGGCGCCCTCGGAAAGGCCGAGTTTTATGGGAGGAAGATAGCGGCACCTGAATTCGGACTTCTCCATAGTTCTCTCTGCCACCCTCCAGGCTGGACACGACAGTGCCGGGACTGGCACTTGCGCGCTGCATGTACAGAGTAGCGATCATAGGGCCTTCTCCCGCCTTCGCTTCACTTGCCGGGTGCACAATCTGTCCCGGTGATTTGTGTCGTCGCCGAGTGGCGGGCAGAGCGCCAGTGCCGTTTATCACGCCAGCGGCGTAACAAATGTCAGAAGGAGAGGGTCAAAAAGGATCGGAAAGGACTGGACCTCCAGAACGGAACGAAGGGGTGAGAAATGTGTTTTCTGCTATTTCGGCAGTCCGCCGTTACGAAATCCGAACAGAAGTCCTCGTGTTTTGGACTTCGGCACCTGGCTGTAGTGCGCTACCGTCCGCACGAGAAATCAGCGATCCCTAGTAAATATAAGGGGTAAAGCTTGTTCGTAAATCGTAACAAACCCCAGCCATTCAAAACTCGTCGCAATTTTATGACAAAGAACCGGCTTCCCTGCTATGATGGCGGACACTTTATAACGCTATCTCCCAGTTCAAAGGAGGTCTATCATGCTCCCAGCCGGTAAGAGTCTTCGTACCCTTCGCGAGAAGCTCGGCCTGACCATGCGTGACATCGAAACCTCGAGCGCGCGCATGGCGGAGAAGTATCGCAACGAGGAGTTTTCGATTCCTCCCAGCCGCTTGTCGGATATTGAAACCAAAGGGGTTTTGCCCAGTATCTTCCGCATGTACACGCTGGCCGTGATCTATCGCCGCGATCTGCGGGAACTGCTGGCGTGGTACGGCGTTGACATGAACAATATGGCAGCGGATCTCGGGATGATCGCTCCTCCGCGGTCGCATGTCTCCGAAGCTCTCGCCGGAATGTCCTCGGTGCAAATGCCAATCCGCATGGATCCTGCGTTTGACCAGCAGCGCACCAGCAACCTGGGCCGCATGGTCGAGCAATGGGGCCTCGTGCCTTTATCGTATTTAGCGCAATTCGCCCATGGCGACTTCACCTACGGATACATCGGACATCAGGATTTCACCATGTACCCGATTCTTACGCCTGGCAGCTTCGTCCAGGTCGATGAGGCTAGAAATAAAGTGCTGGAGGGCTCGTGGCGCTCCGAGTACGAACGCCCCATCTACTTCGTCGAGACTCGCGACGGGCATACCTGCTGCTGGTGCAGCATGCGCAAGGATGACGTTATCTTGCAGCCGCATCCCCTGTCCCCGGTTCCGGTTCGGGTTCTCCGCCATCCTCAGGAAGCTGAAATCATCGGCCAGGTGGTGGGGGTGGCTATGAAGCTGACGGAGTGGCACGCTTTTGGCTCTTCTCCAGGGTCGAAAGGGCAACAAGCACTGAATTGAGATGACTGGCCGCGACTTCGTCCTGCGGCGAAGGCAGCAGTTCGTTGAAATGTTCGCGCAGGCCCTCCACGTAGGCTTCCGCATTCTTATCGCTGTCTTGGCTTGACTCGCGCAGATCCTCTTCCAGTTGCGAGATCGGGGTGCGAAGCACGCTGGAGAGTACTTCGGTGTGAGCCGCTTTCAGCGCGCGCTCCGACGATTCCTCGCCGTGCACGAGCGCCATGCCCCAGTGCTGGTACCCGCCCTCCCGGCGGCGCAGGGCGGCCAGATAAGCCAGTTTCGCCAGCAGCCCGGAAACCGCGGCCAGCGTGGATTCTCGCAGATCTTGCAGAGCGGATTTCAGAGTCATGAGTCCTACTTGCGACTTGCGTGCAGTCAGCGTCGTGGAGGCGTTTGCGTGCTACCGGCGCAACCACAAAAATATCATGCTTCAGCACGGGTACCAAATGGAAAACGTGCAGGCGCGCCATTCGTTCCCAGCAAATACTATCTTGAAGCCGTTGGAAGCGCGGGGTATAGTCGCGAA
>Ga0302307_10002909_pt1 | contig 10421 bp, 6 predicted proteins | sample III_Palsa_E3_2_FD_200530 | JGI IMG/M metagenome (GOLD analysis project Ga0302307, IMG submission 200530) | Peat permafrost microbial communities from Stordalen Mire near Abisko, Sweden - III_Palsa_E3_2 | ecosystem: Environmental > Terrestrial > Soil > Palsa > Peat permafrost | place: Sweden... | reverse complement strand
CTCTCAAGCTTATGGCCATGTTTTCGATCTGGAAGTATTTGAGAATGGCCATGCTCTATTGGTGCATGGTCAATATTTTTCGTATTGGAACTTCCACTCTTGCGGCATGGCGGGGCTTTTTATACTCCGGCGTTTTTGTCTCATTTATGGCTCTTAAGGAGAAGTTTATCAACCACGTCTACCGTGTGCCAGGTCCGTTCGACCATTCCAACACGGTGCCTCTGTATCTTAATTTGTTAATGCCTTGCCTATTGATCTGGGGGCTTTGCGACAAGCGGCTAAGCGAAAAGCAGGCCACGGCCTGTGTTATCACCGCCTTTGCCATTATCCTGTCCATCGTCTTTACGTACTCCAGGGCCGGGCTGATGTTTTCTATCGAGGCCATGGTAATGACCATTTTGGCTGCCAATGTTCGGATGCCGTCGCGCAGGGTTCGCCGTGTCACTATAGTTCTTGTCATTGCCTCGCTTATCGCCGGGGCCGCGGTTGCGCCAAGCGTTATCGAGAGGATGAACAGTGCGCCGGAGAGTAGTGAAGAGGCGCGCCAGGAATTCAACAAGGCTGCCATGGCGATGCTGTCCAATAATCCTCTGGGGATCGGGATCAATAACTTTCCGGAGGTCCTTACCATCAACCATGACTACAACAAATTTATGGATGTCATGTCGAGTGAGGATGAGGCCGGCGTATGCCACGAGATCTATCTGCTGACTGCGGCCGAGCTTGGCTGGCCCGGTATTATCGTCTTTCTGATCATCATCCTGACCTTCGCCCTGCGAACATTAAAAGGAGCGCTGAAGGAAAAGTCCCTGGAGTGCATGCTGCTGTTTGGTCTGTTTTTCGGGTTTTGCTGCCTGTGGTCCAGCGGATTCTTGGAATGGGTATTTCGGATTACGCCCGTGATGTCCATGTACGTGATAACGACTGGGTTCGCCATGGCGCTTGTGGACCGCGGGAATATGCGCAAGGCCAGCCCTGTGTCTCAGCCGCGGACTGCCGTACGGCTTGAAGAGGCGGCGGTATGACCAGAACCAGGCGTTTTACGATCAATGCGGCGGCGAATTATCTTCGTTTTGCGGTTACCGTTGTGTCGATGTTTTGTCTGACCCCGTACATCATCCGCCACATCGGCACAACGGCATTTGGGGTATGGTCTCTGATTTTTTCAGCACTGGGCGTTTTCGCCCTGTTCGACTGTGGTTTCAGCACGACTATCGTGAAGTACGTGGCTGATTGCCATGCCGATGGAGACACCGACCGGCGCAACCGTCTTGTAAGCTCGATCTCGGTGCTGTATGCGGTTTTGTCGCTTCTGAGCGCGCTGGCTATCGGTGGTCTCTCGCTCGCGTTCGACCAACTATTTTCTGTTGCCCCCGTGCTGAAACATGCGGCGTTGGAAGTGCTCTGGATTCTTGCCTTTCGGATGGTGATCCTGGCTTTGCCGTTGGGGGTATACCGTGACGTTCTGTTCGGAGAGCAAAGGATTTACGCCGTTAATATCGTGCAGATTTTCTCTACACTGGTTTACAGCGTCTGGACCTGGATTGCCCTGGCCCATCATGGCACGCTGGTAAGCATGGCCTGGATCAATCTGATCGCCATGCTCGGAGAGTTCGGGTCGTATATGGCGCTTGCCCGGCATTATATTCCGGGGCTACACGTTTCGTGGCGTCTTGCAAGCAGGGAAAGCATACGTCAGGAGCTGGGATTCAGCATGTCGCAGATGGTGGTCAACACGGCGTCCCTGGTGCGGCTTCGTACGGATCCAATAATCGTAAAGTGTTTTCTCTCCATGGATTCGGTGGGAGTCTATACGATTGCGCTTCGCATTGCAGAAAGCTGCTTGCTGCTCAGCAAGCAGATCACCAATATCTTCGCGCCCGTCGTGGCGAAAATGCACCGGGAGGGTGACGAGGCCGGCATCCGCAAGATCCTGACTAGTGGGGCGAAGCTCGCATTTGCGGCGTCGCTTGCGATCAGCCTTCCGCTGTGTCTCCTCGCGCGAGCAGTCGTTACGGATTGGGTCGGTCCGGCATTTGCCGGGGCAGCGCCCGTTCTGGTCGTGCTGCTGATTGCCATGTCTCTCGTCATCCTGCAAATGGCGGCCTGCAGCGTTCTGACGATGTCGGGGCATCACAAACTTACTGCCAGGGCAGACGCGATAGGCATCGGAATTAATCTAGCGGTAAGCATAGCCCTCGCCAGACCGCTGGGGCTCGTTGGCGTTGCTGTCGGAACTCTTGTATCGACGGTGGTCGTGGATGTGCTGTACGTGGTTGGTCTTTCTTGTCGTATTTACGGAATCGGCTACCGGTCGTATATCGCGCAAGTCGTTCTCCCGGTAGCACCCGCGTGCGCCTCGCTTGCAGGAACCGTTATTCTTCTGGGCCGCTCCATGGATTTGCACCGATTGCACAATGTAGCCGGGTGCGCTCTATGTGGGATCGTGGTTTATGCAGCCGTATTTTTCCTCACCGGTCTGAACTCCGATGAGCGTCGCTCCGCAGGATCGATTTTGGGTCGTAGTACGACCAGGATAGCGCCGGGAGAGTCTGCTGTGGGGGAATCCGCTTAGGCCAAGTTATGTCAGAAACATTTGAAAACGAAGAACCGGCGGGCAAGCCAGCGTTTGACCTGGGAACCGCACTCTCGAGCATCGCCCGCCGATGGTATGTCATTGCCGCGATCATCCCCCTGGCTGCAGGCGCGGGACATGTTCTTGGCCACAAGCTGGGCAAGGATTCCTACGAGGCCGAGACTATGGTGTTGTACAGCCAGAGCGCGGATTCCCGCGACGCCACCGATCCGAAAACGGAGATCCTTACGCTTGTAGACACGGTTAAACTTCCGGAGAATCTCGCCCGGACCATAGCCATACTGCACTTGAAGACCACGCCCGACATACTTGGCAAAGCAACCGACGTAGAAGTTGGCAAGAATACCACCCTGATGACGATCGATGCAAAGTGGAACTCTCCGGAACAGACCGCGGCTATTGCCAATACCCTTCGGGATGTCTTTCTTGCGGGAGTTAAAACTCGCTTAGATACGGCTTCAAGTTCGATGAACTCTGAATTGGAAGCCCAGCTCACCGACGTTAGATCGCAGCAGAAGATCGCGGATGCGCATCTGGCTGGCTTTATCACCGCGAATCAAATTGTGGATATTGACAAGCAGGCCAAGTCTCTCTTGGACGAGTACAACCAAATGACGGTTTTGCTCGAACAGGCTCAAGCAGATAGAACGACCGTCCAGCAGCAGGCCCTGGACATTAACGATGCCGTTGCCCAGTTGAAGGACACCGTAGCTAAGGAGCGCAGCGTGACCGCGAGCATGGAAAGCACGGGAGATGTGGGCATTCGCATTGACCGACTTCGGGAAATGATCAACGATGACCGTGCCCACCGTGAAAATGTGACGGAGCTTGCCTACCTCAAGTCCGAGCTGGACCGTGTCAAGAAACTCTATGATGCCGGGGCGGTTTCTGAAGCGCGCTACGATGAAGCGCTTACGCTGTACCAGAAACAGGATGCTCTCACGAATGACACGCCTCAGATAGACGCCTGGAAAACACAGCTTACCCGTCTGCAGAAGTCGATTACTCCCGCCAAGGACGCGTCGACGCCATCGGGCGCTCTGCTGGAAACCATGGTGCAGAAGACGTTTGAGATCCAGTTGCAAAAGGTCGCCGTCGTGCAGCGTGCGAACTATCTGCTTGGCCAGCGTAACAGCGTGAAGCTGCAACTCGACCGTATTCCCTATTTGCAGAGACAGTATGTCGTTTTGTCCAGGGACTGCGATTCTCTAAATCAGCAGCGCAAGGATCTTGAAGGCAAAATCGCACTTGCGCAGGATATGGCCGAGCACGAAGGTGCCAGCTTTACTCTGGTCTCGGCGGCGGATGTGCCCGAGGCTCCGCTTAAGTCGACCAGAAAGATGATCACGCTGGGAGTTTCGGTGGGGATGATCCTGGCGGGTGTCGCCAGCCTGGTTGCTCTGGAACTGCTGGATAAGAGGATTAAATCCCCGGCGGAGATACGGCTGCACTTCGACATTCCTATTCTTTGTTCCATCCCATTCTATCCCAAGGGGCTGGCACCGTTTCCGGGTGAGCCGCGTTCGACGATAGCGCTGCAGCTTTCTCCTGTGGCGCGGCGGGTTCGCCAGAGTATTTCGTCCGGATGCGCCAGGATCGTCGTTGTGGGCGTCTCTCAGGGGAGCGGACTCACCACTGTCACGGCCAATCTCGCCGCCGCGTTTGGGCGGCAGGGAGAAAAGGTGTTGCTGATCGACGGGCAGCAGCATCCGAACGCGGGCAGCCGGCAGTTCGAGACTTTGCTGGACCGTGAGAACGGAGGCCGTGGTCTGGCCGAGTATTTGAAGGATCCAGCCTGTGAACTTTCCCTGGCAGTTGCAAGGACTTCCATGGACGGCGTGGATTGCATGCTCCCAAATGGGGTTGAAATTATGCCGGACCTGTTCGGTTCGCACCGCATGAACGGCCTTTTCGACGAAGCTGCAAAGAGCTACACCACGGTGCTTGTGGAAGCTCCGATGCTGCTGAGCAGTGTCGAATCGGAGATGCTTATCCACAACGCGGATGTAATTATGCTGGTTGCACGCAGCGAAAGCACCCTGACGAAAGATATCGAGAAAGCTCTGGAAAAGATCGCAGTGAGCGGAAAGTCCGTTGCAGGCATTATTTTAAATGGCGTCGGACCTGCATTTCTGAAGCGGGAATAGGATCCAGCATGAACATTATTCAGGTTCCGCGGCGCTTCGTATCGAGCGAGTGGGGTGGTACGGAAACTGTAATCCTGGAGACCTCCAAACGCCTTATCGCCAGAGGGCATCATTCAGAAATCCTCTGTCCGACGGCTCTTTCCGAGGTGGCGGCAGAGGAGATTCAGACTGTGCCCGTACGGCGCGTCTCTTATTTCTATCCCTACTTTGGACTCAGTGCGAGTTCCAGGCATATGCTGGATAAAAAGGGAGGCAATTTGTTCTCCTTTGAGCTTATGAAGCGGCTGCAGACGTCTCCTGGTCTGGACATCATCCACCTGCACACCGGGAAAAGGCTTGGCGGCATAGTACGCTACGCCGCACGGCAACGCCGCGTGCCTTATGTAGTTACGCTGCACGGCGGCGTGTACGATGTTCCCTCCGAGGAAGCGGCCACCTGGACGGAGCCTACGCGCGGGACCCTGGAATGGGGCAAGCTGCTGGGAGCCTGGGTGGGAGCGCGTCGTGTGCTGGAAGATGCGGCTGCTATTTTATGCGTAGGCGCCCGCGAGCTGGATGAAGTTCGCGCGCGTTTCCCCGAAAAGCGGGCCGAGGCCATGCCAAACGGCGTGGATACTGTGCGTTTTGCCGTGGGAGACGGTCGCCGATTCATTGCTGCGCAGGCTATTCCGGCCGACAGGAAAATCATCCTCACTGTAGGGCGCATCGATCCGCAGAAGAACCAATTGCTCGCGATCAGCGCTTTGCGCAGGATTATCGACGAAGGCGTAAACGCACACCTCGTACTTATCGGCGCCGTCACAAACCGGGAGTACCTGAACAAGTTGGATGAGGAAGCGAAGAGGCTTGAACTGACGGGGCGACTGACATTTATCCCCGGGATCGCCTCGGATTCACAGGATCTCGTAGACGCTTACCATGCGGCCGATGTTTTCCTGCTCCCTTCAAGGCATGAGCCATTCGGCATCGTTATTCTGGAAGCGTGGGCCGCCGGCCGGCCGGTTGTTGCAAGCAGGGTGGGTGGAGTGCCTTCTGTAGTGACCGACGGGGTGAATGGAATCCTTTTTGATTCCGGGGACGCATGTGCGGCGGCGGACCATATTTTGTCGGTACTGCAATCGCCGGAACTCTCGGGGCGCATCGCGAACGCGGGCATGGAAAAGGCGCGGCTGGATTATGACTGGGACGCAGTTACATCTAGGCTGATCGGATTCTATCAGGAGGTCATTCTTGCGAATTCTGTTCGTTAATCACAAAATGGGCTTCTTTGGAGGGGTGGAGCAAAATATTGCCGACGTAGCCGGGGGACTGACTTTGCGCGGCCACACTTGCGTACTGGCCTATGGCGAGTCTACGGGGCGTGGAGTGGATGACTACGGCCATGCATTTACCGCAATGATTCCGTGTATTGAAGCCGGCGCCTCTGTGGGGCACAGCTTTGATTCGATTGCGGACGAGTTCCATCCGGATGTGGTTTATCTGCACAAGGTAGAACACGTCTCTCCATTCCTGAAGGGAGTCGGTTCGGCAAAGACGGTGCGTATGGTACACGACCACGACATCGTGTGCCCGCGGCGTCACAAGTACTTTTCCCTGAGCGGTAAGATTTGTGATAAACCAGCAGGGTGGCGCTGCTGGCTGGATGGAGCGTTTCTTGACCGGTCAGCTCTGGGAGGCCTGGTTTACAAGAGCATTCCGGATAAACTTGCCGAGTTGAGTGAAAACAAAAAGCTGGATAGATTGATCGTCGGAAGTGTTTTTATGCAGCGCAGTCTGGAAATGAACGGGTTTTCCGCAGATAAAATTGCTCTAATTCCTCCCGCCGTCAATGAAAGCCCGCTTATCCGGACAGCAGTCCCCACAGCTCCGTCGCTTCTCTTTGTAGGACAACTTATCCGTGGAAAGGGCGTCGATTTGCTTCTTGATGCAGTCGCTCGAATGACCGATCCCGTACGGGTCGTTATTGCTGGGGACGGCAACGCGCGCGAGCAGCTTGAAGCTCAGGCCGGCCGATTGAATATAACGGGACTTGTAACATTCAAGGGATGGGTGGATCATACCGAGATTGGCAGCCTGTACGATGGAGCCCGGGCCGTTGTCGTTCCTTCGCGCTGGCCGGAACCGTTCGGAATGGTGGGACCGGAGGCCATGCGGCACGGCCGCGCCGTGGTGGCATTCGATGCAGGGGGCATTAGGGATTGGCTTCGCCACGAGATTACAGGACTGCTTGTACCGGCCGGCGACACGGCAGCCCTGGCGCTTGCTCTGCAGCGCGCGCTTTACGAACCTGGACTTGCCGAGACTTTTGGCCAGGCAGGCTTTGTAACAGCGGGGTCGTTTTACAGCTACGAGGCACAGTTGGATCAGATTGAAGAAGCCCTGGCGGCCGGGATCGATAGGCCGCGGAACGGACGGAGGGCGCCATGCACATCGGTGTAACAAGCTTCGGGGCCGATGGCGGCAAGTCAGGAATCAGTCAGTATCTTATAAATTTAATGAAGGCTTTCGCCATTGCGCCAGAGGGTAACAACTTCGAAGTCGCAGCCTATGCGGATGAGGTTTCGATGTTTGTGCCGAAGTCCTCGTCCATTTCGCCGCTCACCACGACCATGGCGCATCGGGGGACATTGCAGGACATTATGTGGCACCAGATGTCGCTGCCGCAGCTTTGCCGGTCTCACAAGTATGACGCGCTTTTTTTGCCGGCAGGCAACCGCCGACTTCCAGCGATCAGCCCGTGTCCGACTGTCGGCACCGTGCACGATTTCTCCAGCATCCACATGCCAGGCAAGTACGACAAGTCTCATCTCTTCTATATTACGAAAGTTCTGCCTGCTCTTGTTCGGCGGCTGACGCGAGTTATTGCTGTAAGCGAAAGCGCCAAGCGAGATATTGTAGAGTTCGCCGGAGTCCCGCATGAGCGCGTTACTGTTATTCCGAACGCTGTCGACCATTCGCTTTTCTTTCCTGACGACCCACAGGCGGCCTTTGAGCGATTGGCGCGCAAGATGGAAATCCGCCGTCCCTATCTGTTATATTTGAGCCGACTCGAGCATCCGGGGAAGAACCACGTACGGCTGCTGCAGGCGTTTGCCGTGCTCAAGGAGAGATACGGCCTTCCGCATCAGCTCGTTCTGGCCGGCAGCGATTGGGACCGTGCGGCGGAGATCCACGATGCGGCCGAAAAGCTTTCCTGCACTGGGGATGTGCTCTTTACGGGATTTGCGGCTACGGAAGACGTACCCGACCTGTACCGCGCCGCCGACGTTATGGTTTTCCCGAGTCTTCTGGAAGGATTTGGCATCCCCATTCTGGAGGCGATGGCCTGCGGAGCGCCGGTTGTGTGTTCCAACGTCTCGTCGATGCCTGAAGTAGCCGCGGATGCTGCGGCTTATTTCGATCCGAATGATATCGATTCCATGGTGGAAAGTCTGGCGCGGGTGGTTGGTGAAAACGATATAAAGGCTGATTTGAGGGAGCGAGGGTTGCTCCGCGCCGCCAAATTTACGTGGGCAGAATCCGCTGGTAAAACCCTGGGGGTGTTGCGACAGGCCGTGGAGGACATGTAATGATCGATAAAAACCAAGACAAGACGGGCCTAACCGAGGAAGAAGCCGCGTTGCGGCCGGACCGGATTCGAGACATGGAACAGCGCTTTTCCACGCGTGCAAGCGGAGTTCGGTCTGCCCAGATTCGGCTGGCTGCCAAACGAATGGCGTGGTTGTTTATCATCCAGAGCGCATATTTTATTAAACGGGCAGTGGACATCATCGCGTCGGCCGTTGTCCTTGTTCTGTTGCTCCCGCTGTTCGGTGTGGTTGCTCTTTCGATCAAGGCCACGGACGGCGGCTCTGTGTTTTTCTGGCAGTCTCGCGTGGGCAGGCATGGCTGTGAGTTTCCGTTTCCAAAGTTCCGATCTATGGTCGCCAATGCCGAACAGCTCAAGGACAAGCTTATCGAGCAGAACGCGCATGGGGATGTGCGTACGTTTAAGATGAAACGCGATCCGAGGGTTACGTGGATTGGCCGTGTTCTGCGAAAGCTTAGCATCGATGAGCTGCCGCAGTTCTGGTGCGTGCTCATCGGACAGATGTCGCTTGTAGGGCCTCGTCCTCCTGTTCCCAGAGAAGTGGCTCTCTACACGGTGGCCGACCGAAGGCGACTGGATGTTACGCCGGGGCTGACCTGTATCTGGCAGGTAAGCGGAAGAGGGGACATACCGTTTCCCGAGCAGGTTCAGTTGGACGTTAAGTATATCGAAAGCCAGTCGTTCTGGCTGGACATTAAGCTCTTGTTTTTGACCGTACCGGCTGTTCTGTTTGGTAAAGGAGCTTACTGATGGCGAAAACGAATACCACGCTGTCTGATAGGAGTCCGGCGGACGCTTATTCGCCGCGCGACCTTGCACGGCGGCGGCGCAGCAGAATGAGTGCGGGTTTGCGATGGCGGTTTGCTTCGTTTGCCGATACGATCAAACGCGTGGTGGATATTCTGATCAGCTTCGTACTGCTATTGATTACTCTGCCTTTGATGGTCATCGCGACACTGTTCGTTAGGTCGGGGGGCAGCGCACTGAGCTTATCCACCAGAATTGGCGGTTGGGGCGAGCCTTTTGAACTTCTGAATTTCCATACTGGTTCAGGCAAAGCGGGGAGGTTTCTCGATAGGACGGGGCTTAAGAGCCTTCCTGTTCTGTTCAATGTGCTGAAAGGCGATTTGTCGTTCATTGGACCGCGCGCGGTTATGCCTGGCGAAGTTTCTCCGCGAGAACAGCTTGCCCGGCGGCGATTTTCGGTGCGCCCTGGGCTGGTCTCGCTCTGGTGGATCCGAAAGCGGGCTAATATAGATTTTGGCACGGAGCTGGATTCGGATACGGAGTATGCCTCGACGCAGACCGTCAAAGGAGATCTGGGGATTGCTCTGCGAGCCGTTCCCACGGCGCTTTACGGATCGAACACGGGAGCAGTGCTTTCGGACCAGGTGGTCATCCAGGGGATTACTATAGACAACGTTACGATGGGGGAAGCTATCGAAGATATCCTTCAATTGGCATCGGATCCGCGTCCGAAGCAGATCTGCTATGTCAACGCCCACTGCGCCAACGTGGCCTGGAAGGACACCGACTATTATCGCGTCGTTACGGGCTGCACGCGGGTTTGGGCGGATGGGATCGGGGTAAAGCTTGCGGGCAAGATCCTTGGACGTCAGATCAAACAGAATGTTAACGGCACGGATCTCTTTCCGCGTCTGTGCGAAGCGATTGCGGGAACGGGCGAAAAGCTCTACTTCCTGGGATCCAAGCCCGGTATTGCGCAGGCGGTTCAGGAGTGGGTTGCGGAGCGATATCCGGATACTGTTGTTGCGGGTGTGCAGGATGGATTCTTTACGCTGGAAGAAGAGACTGCTGTGATATCGCGCATTGCTGCTTCGGGAGCAACTATTTTGATGGTTGCCTTTGGCGTTCCCAAGCAGGACGTGTGGATTGCGGAGCGCCTTGACCGGCTTGGCGTGCCTGTTTGCATGGGCGTAGGTGGTTTGTTCGACTTTTACTCCGGGCATATCGACCGCGCTCCACAGTGGGTCCGAGAGATTGGTTTTGAGTGGCTTTTCCGTTTGGCGCAGGAGCCGGGACGAATGTGGAAGCGTTATGTGGTTGGCAACGTCGTTTTTCTCGTCCA
>Ga0302307_10002908_pt1 | contig 10422 bp, 5 predicted proteins | sample III_Palsa_E3_2_FD_200530 | JGI IMG/M metagenome (GOLD analysis project Ga0302307, IMG submission 200530) | Peat permafrost microbial communities from Stordalen Mire near Abisko, Sweden - III_Palsa_E3_2 | ecosystem: Environmental > Terrestrial > Soil > Palsa > Peat permafrost | place: Sweden... | reverse complement strand
TATTACCGGAACGAGCTGCAGCGATTGTTTCGATCCAGTAGGCGTCGAAGTTTTCATCAAAACCGGAGGTCGAAGGCGGCTCGATCTTTGCCGCATCCTGCCAATTGTGAGTCTCGAGATCGTAATAGATTCTCGCGTCAATCGCTAACCAGGGATCGGTCCCAGTTTTCGCTACTTCCTCGACCTTTTGGATGATCTGCTGTGCCTGCTTGTCCTGGCCCAACTGCAGGAACGCGTATTCCATATTATTCAGAGCGTGAAGTTCATCGCCCTTCCCATCGCGCCCATTTTTCATCCACTCGGCAGCGACCCGGGCCGAAGCCTGGTTTGTTGCAATAGAGTCGTTCCAGTAGCCGAGTCGATTAAAAATATGCGACGGCATGTGAAGGGCGTGGGGTGAGTCGGGAGCGATGGCGGCATATTTCCGGGCTGCGGGGAGCGCTTCTGCTGCAAGCTCTGAAGTGTCGGCTGCATGGATGATGTAATGAGCCGCGCCCGGATTGTCAGGATACTGCTTGAAAATAGGCAGGAAGATCGCAAGCGCTTCTCTTCGTTGCTGAGTCCCTTGCTTGCCTGGTCCCGCCGTCCAGGTCAGGCCCAGTCCGTAAAAAAGGCTTGCATTTACATCATCGGGATACTTTTGCCGGATCTCCTGCATGCGGTTGAGATATTTGTGCCAGCGGTCATCACCAGACGTTTGATCGTATCCCTCGTACATGGCGCGAACGGCGTTCACGTACATTTGCTCACGCTCTGTTCCTGCCGGGATCGCAAGCCATGGTTGGAGCTGTGCCCATCCTTTGGCCAGATCTTTCTGCGGCGCGTTGGCGCCACTCCGTTCCGTCGTTGAAAGAGCAATCCCCCACGCAGCAATCACACATTTGGGATCGGCGCTTTCGACTGCCCGAAAAGCTTCCTCTGCTTCTCTGAACTCAAACGAGTGGAGCAGCGCAAGACCGTAGTCAAAACGCGACTGAACCTCGGCTTTGCAGGAGATAGGGAAGTGAACGTCCCCGAGTCCTGCTTTTCCAGCCGTCAAAGCCGAAGGCATCAGGAGTGCGGCGACAGCTAGAGCAATCGTGAAACGAAAGCACTTTTGACGCAAGCCATTACCTCCTGGAAACAGGATACCCTGCAGTCGTTCTTGATTCCGGCGGGCGCGCAGGGCTTTAGCACTCTTTGCGGAAATACCATGCGATCTTGTGTCAGACTGTTGTGGCGCAAGAAACCGACAATCCATTGGACAGGAAGGCAAACTATGCAGAGGAAAGCGCGTACCATCACACCTAAATTTGCCAGTATTCAACCTACGCATAAGATCGCGGGCTTCATCTTAGCTTTTGTGTGGACGTGTATCACCCCGGCTCTCTTCGGTCAGCAGGATGTTCATGCGGCGCTTACGCCCTCTGCAAATCGAAAACCGGCGCCGGCGTTTCAACTTGCAACGCAAGACGGCACGAAGATGCAGATCTCTGACTACCGGGGAAAGGTCGTTCTCCTCAACTTTTGGGCTACCGATTGTGGCGGCTGCGTGCTTGAGATTCCATCGTTTATAGAGTTAGAAAAGGCATACAAGGATAAGGGCTTTACCGCCGTCGGTGTGTCGATGGATATATCGTATGAAGATCTAAAGGACGCCAACGAAGCATGGGGTAGGGTGAGGCCGTTCGTTGCAAAGCATGGAGTCAACTATCCCATTGCCATGGGTGATGATGCAATCTCCAAAGCCTACGCATTGAACGCGTTTCCAGCCACATACCTGATCGACAAATCCGGTAAAATCGCGGTCGCTTATGTAGGAATGGTCATAGATAAGGGCAACGTTGAGACCAACATCAAGGGCCTTCTGGCGGAGCGGTGATTCAATAAGCGATGGGAGCCGGCCTGCTGCTCCGTCGCACCCGTCAACCGGTCTTTTGCAGGAAGTTGATCCGTCGCGATCAGGATCAAATATCCGTCCCGATGAATCTGGCAGCGTTGCATCATAGAACGGCGAACAAGGAGCAGGCGGGTTAGCTGGAAGGCCTATATATTTCTACAGTCTCTACCGCTCTCTCTGGCCACGCTAGCGCTCTCAAATAGATTTCGGCTAGCGCTTTTCTTTGAGGACTGTGACTGGCACGGTTGCCGACCCCATCCGGCCCGAGTTCTCATCCACCACCACAATCCGGATCGTCCCGGCATCCTCTTTTCTCGCAACCGGTTGTTCGAATGGGATCCCCTCCTCTAGGGCTCTCTGGTATGTCAGGGGCTTCAACGCCAGACCCAGCGTCTGCCCAGTAACTCGCGCATGAAGACCATCATCGTCTCTTTGGACCAGAAAGATATCCAGCTTATCCATCCAACGATCGCCCTGCTGCCTGAGCGCCAAGTCGTTGGTTGCGATGTTGAGCTTGAGGGTTGTTCCCGTGGACGCCGGCACCGCTTGCACGCTCACGGCGATCTCGGTCACATCGAAGGACTGCCATATCGCCTGGCGCAAACGGTCTTTGAGTGTAACCGGTTCCCTGGCGTACTGGTAGCCGGTGCGGTAGCGTAGCGTAACTCCGTTCCGTGTGGGAAGCTTTACCGTCAGCAAGTGGTACCGATCGTCTGCCGGCAGGTTAGGCGAAAAGCTGAGCATATACGTAGCCCGGCCATCCTCGATCACCCTATTGAGTGCCGCTGCCATGTCGCCGGAGCGAGGGATGGCGCGTCCCCCGGTAGCCTGAGCCATCTCTTGTATGGGGGCCTGAATCGGGTGAAGATCCTGCAGCATCTCTTCGGTAATGCGGCCATCCTGCGCCCCACCCCCCTGGGGAGGAGCAGGGCCGAGGACACCTGGCGCCAACTGTATGTTGCGGTTTTTGAGGCTGGGATCGATGGCCTGGGTCTCCAACTGCGAGGCGTCGAGGGGATAGACGCTTACGTGGGCGTCGTTCATGGCCTCCTGGGTGCGCAGCACGGAGCCCTCAATGTGCTTGCCGCCTTTGTCGCTAGCCACTGCCTTGTCGGCCCAGTCCGCCAGCACGTTGTCGCTGCTGACCCAAACCAGGTTCTTGTGACCCGGGATAGCGGCGAGATGCCGGGCCACGACTACCAGGATTGACAGTGCTTCCCGAGCGGGATTGCTGCCGAAGTCGCGCAATTTGGGATCAACTGGTTCGGCGTTATCCGGTGCGCTGCCGCTGTTTCCATTCACGTATTGCAGATCTTCCGGGTGAAGGACCTCATCGAACTGCTGCCGGTTGCGGCGTTCCTCCTCCTGCGCCTGGGCCAGCTCCTTTGCGCTGGGCATCCACTGGCTCAACTTTGCCGCCAACATGGCGTGATCGGCCGTGCCCTCTTCCAGAACCTGCAAGCCAATCGCCTTCACCACGTAGAGCCCCACAGTTTCGTTGGCCGGGAGCGCCCGCAGAAAGCGCAGCATCTCCCCGCGCGCATGGGTCAGGTCTGCCCACGACAGGTTGCTCGAGTCCATCAAGAGGATCGTGGTGTTGCGTTCCGTGCCCCCGATTTCCAGCTTTGCGTTAGCGGCGGCGCGCTGATTGGAGACGGTGGGCCGATCCAGGATCTTGGCGGAGTCTTCCGCCGGCGCACCGCCGGTGCGGCTGAAAAATCGGACCTCCTGCTTGCGCCCGTTGTCGAATATCTCGAAGTCTTCTGGCTTCAGGTTCGTGACAGGATGGCCCTTTTTGTCATAGGCCACCACACCAACGTCCACCAGCCGCGCTGTTACTCGCAGGGGAGAGCCTGTGTCGGGCGAGGCAGGGCGCGCAATCGCGGGAGTCTCCGGCAACTCTGCTGCCTCCGCCACACTGATTTCCGGAGCCGCGGGCTCGGAAGCGGGATTTTCCGCTGCACGGGGCGCCGTCTCAGCAGCAGACGGGGCAACTGCAGGATTGCTTTCCCTGGGAGCGACGGCGGTCGCGTTCTCCACTGGAGCCGCCACCGGCGGCCCTGCATTTCCTTCGTGCGCGGGCTCTGCTTCCGTCAGGCCGGAAGTCGCCGCATTTTCGACCGGCGCTCCGTTGTTTCCCGCAAGCATGCGCGCGTCCGCGCGAAACAAATGATATTGCTCAAAGACAACGTCGTTCAGCATCGTCCGCAGGTGCACCGCAGTCTGGTTGTCGTGTTCCACAAGCGAGCCGCCAAAGTAGCGCTGGATCTCGAAGGCATTGGAAGCCAGCGCCGGCGCATCCGAGATGGAGACGCTCTTCACCGGACAGATATAGGTCTTGCCCCCGATCTCTACCGGGCCGTATTCGACCAGAATGTCGGACCTGACAATCTTGTCGGCCGGCATTAGGTCTGCCTCCAGAGTCAGGCGAAGAATTGCTCCAGTCGCCGGATCCACGGCCATCTCTCCGTGATACCCGGAAAATTTCTGAAAAACACGATAGCTCCCGTTGTCCCCAGGGACACAGCAAAACTCCACCTCATAGTGCGACTTATCCCTGGGCACCGCAAAGCGGAAGACCGCGCGCGGTCCGGCCGCGCCCTGCTCCCAGTGGCTCCATGCCAACTTGCCCTGAGCAGCATCCACCAACACCGTGCCAAGAACAGGTCCGAACACTCCCGTGGTGGTCAACCCCTGTGTTTCCGGTTCGTATTTATTACTTTTTGCCGCTTTCGAATCCACCATCTCGTTGCCGCCGCGATAAAGCACCGTGTCGGTAGACCTGCCCACTGGGTGCAAAGGCTGGTATGGGACCTCGGACATATCGGCGCGAAACCCCTGCGGAGTATCCGCAAAGCGGATCGTATCCCGTGTCGCAAAAAAGTTAGGCAATTGGTGTATGGTCTTGCCTGCGTATTCCACGGTGAGAGCTATCATGCGGCGCTGCGCGGAGAAATCCGGCGCGGCTGTGGTAGGAATATCCTCCGCGGGAGGATCGAGAAAAGCCGCAACATCGGCCAGTAACACCAAAGCCCGTCGGGACGCAGGGCCAGGCAAGGCTGCCTCCCAGCGCGAAAGCTTGGCGGTGCTTGGTCGTTCGGTCAGTTCCAACCCAGAAAGTTGCTGCGCCACCTTCGCGTCTAGCTTGCCATGGGCCGAAGCCAGCACCTGCTCCAACTGCTCCACTGTGATGCTCTTGGAGGCGACTGCCGTGGACGTCCACAAAGCGTGCAAGGAGCGTTGCATACTATCGTTTGCACCGCCGCTTCCATGACGCATGATCCCGACATCCTCAAAGGTCACATTCATCGCATCGAGCAGGAGAATTGCCTCAACAGGTGGCTGCACAGCGCGCCCAACGATCTCCTGAAACGAAGTCAGTGGCTTCCGGTCACCTTTGTCAAGCAGCACTAAGTCATTCTGAGGTAGTCCGCGCACCGCCTTTCCCGTTGGATCCGCGACCTCTGTGTTGAGCGTGATTCGACGTTCTAACTTGATCCTGGCGGCTTCGCTTTCGGGCGTTGGTCTGTTCAACTCGCGATCTTGCGCAACGAGAATCAGGGGTACGAATAGACAAGCGACGGTAACCGCCGGGGCTAGGTGCATAGGAGCCATCCTCCGAACTCACAGGATACCGTTCGGGTGCCCTCATCACGGTAGGCGCGCACATAGCCCCTGAATGTGCAATATTGCTCACCATCGCCGGCAAGGCGGAGGTTATCGATTATCGGCGGAACCGCCGCCATTTGGCGGAAACAGGTCCCAACGCTGATCGAGGCGGTCTGGAGTAACCTTCGCGTTCGGGCCGGATCGTAGGCAATTCGCAAGTGATGCTGGATTGGACGACGTGGATTCGCCTGTTCCAATTGTCTATTCGGTTCTCAGTGCCTCCACTGGATCGATGGACGCGGCCCTTCGAGCGGGAATCAGTGTCGCGAATAACCCAATGAGCCCCATCAGTAGGGCCACTCCGGCCAGCGTCCATGGGTCTGCCGCGGATACCCCGAAGAGTTGACTACGCAGCGTGCGTCCCAACAGCACCGCGCATGGTAACGCAACAAGCACGCCTACTGTTCCTAACCGCAACGTCTCCTTAAGCACCAGGACAGAGACGGCCAGCCGCGTCGAGCCCAGGGCGATACGGATGCCGATCTCCCGCGTGCGTTGCATCGTCGCATGAGCGAGCACACCAAAAATTCCGACGCCCGCCAACAGCGCGGCCAGTCCACCGAAGACCAGGGCTAACACTTCGATCATCCGTTCGTTGCTGATGCTCTCTTCGATCTGCTCGTCCATCGTACGCAGGCCGGCAATCGTCAACGCCGGATCGATCGAACGCAACGCGCTCCGCACCGTCGCGAACATTTCCTCGGGCGGGGTCGCCGTGCGCAGGTAAAGGAAAAGTTGGCCCGGCGCATCCGCCTGTTCGATCGGCGTGAAGAGCGTGGGCAGACTCGGATCGCGAAGGTTCCTGTGCCGTGTGTCCCGTACCACGCCAACGATGATCATGTAGTGCAAGTGGTTGCCGGCGCCTTTCGCTACGCGCCGTCCAATCGCCGAAGCCGCATCCTTGAAATAGTGCCGGACGAACGTCTCATTTACGATGGCAACCGGTTGCGCCGTCGCGTTGTCTGCGTCGCTGAACGTCCTGCCCACGGCTATCGGGACCTGCATGGCGTGGAAGTAGTCCGAACTAATCACGGTCTCTTCTATATCGAAGTCCTCATTCGCTGGCGGCGTATAGCCTTCCACTGTCACATTACCGCCCTGTCCGTTGCCCGCCAGTTCCTGGTCATCGCTCGCCGCCACTGCCTTCACGCCTGGCTGACCACCCATCCCGTCAATGACCCGCCGTTCGAGCGCGGCGATCTGAGGCTGCTTGTAGCCCGCTTGCAAGGGATCTATGTGAAAGGTGACCAGGTGCGTTGTGTTGAAGCCTGCGTTTACATGCCGAAGGTTCTCGAGGGTTCGCACGAACAGACCTGCGCCCATCAGGAGTAACACACTGAGCCCAATTTGCAGCGAGACCATCGCGCGCCGCAGATTCAACACTCCGCGTCGCGTCATCGCCGTCTGCTTGAGTGCCGCTACCAAGTCGGGGCGCAACAGTTGGATCGCCGGCGCCAGGCTGAACAGCAGGCTCACGGCCAACGCGGTCACCAACCCGAAGCCGAGGAGTCGCAAATCGAGACCGGCATGAAATGGGCCCGCCTGGTCTGGTTTGGCGAACTGGTGCACGAGAAGTCGCATTGCGACCGGCGCTATCAGCATGCCCGCCGCCCCGCCCAGGAGGCCAATAAGAGCGCCCTCAATCAGCAACTGCTGCAGGATACGTCCGGATCGAGCGCCCATCGCGGAACGCACCGCGAACTCCTGCTCACGCGAAGCGGCGCGCACCAGCAGCAGGCTGGCTACGTTCGTTGCAGCCAGCAACAGCACCAGCGTTGCCATCGCCATCATTGCCAGCAATGGCACCTCAAGATCCGAGCGGCTGTAGGAGAGTCCACGAGCGCCCGGCTCGAGTTGCAGCCGGCTGTGTGTCAGGAAGTCGTCCACGAAGCGCGGTGAGCGTTGCCCCAGAGCCTTCAGTTCCTCGGCTCGTAGTGCGTGCCATAGCGGCGCTACACCTGCTTCAGCCTGTTCTCTTGTCTCTTCCTCATGCAGCCGTCCGACAATGTTCATCCAGCGGTCGGTGTGGTCCGATAACCGCTTGCCTTGGCCCGGAATCACTATGTCGAGCATCGACATTGGCACAAACACATCCGGCATCTCGCCCCATACGGCGCTCTGGAAGTTTTGCGGTGCGACTCCGATCACCTCGAAAGCATGTCCGTTCAGGGCAATCGTCTGTCCCACCAGGCGCCGGTCCGAGCCCAGATGCGAAGCCCAGTAGCGGTAACTCAGCACCGCTGCGGGGTTGGCGCCCGGCGCGCCATCGTCGGCGGGAGTCAGCAAGCGTCCCAGAGCAGGCCTAACACCAAGCACCGAGAAGTAATTTCCGCTCACCACCTCCGCATCGCCCGGTTCTGACCTGCGATCGTATGTGATCCCTACTGAAGCCTGCGTCGTCGCAATAAGCCCATCGAAAACCCTGGCCTGATCCCGCAGATCACGGTACATGGGGTAGGAAAACGATTTATCCGCCCCGGCGCCGTCATCACTCGTATGTCCTTCCCATGCCTTGCCTGGCGCGCTCAGCACTACCAATTGTTCCGGCGCACGCACCGGCAGGGCACGCAGCAGCGCCTGATCCAGCAACGAATAGACTGCCGTATTCGCCCCCACGCCCAACGCCAGGGTAGACACGGCCGTGAGTACGAAGCCCGGCGCTCGACGCATCTGGCGCAGTGCAAATTGCAGGTCCTGGACGAAGGTCGACATGAGGTCCTCCAGTTAGAAAACTTCCTGGCAAATCGGCGCTACTCGGGCTTGCCCTGGGTTGCCAGTTTATCGGCTGCGAGCTTCTCGGCTTTGGTCAGGGCCTCGGCTGCCGGGACCGGCACATCGGGTTCTACACCGCTGCCTTCCCAGTCGCCTTTGGTGACCGGGTTGATCGGTCGGCCGAAGGGGACACCGATGGTAAAGTGGTCGCCTGCAGGCATCCCTCGCACGGGATGGGCTCCTCCGCCGGTGGTCTCGCCCACGATGGTGGCCCGTTTTTGCGTTTTGAGATCGAAGGTGAATTCTTCTCCGCCAGAAAATGTCTGGTGTGATGTGAGCACATACACTGGCTGGTCGACGAAGCGTGGCCCCGGCACCCACGGAAGTGTCCAATACTGGTGAGTGTCGTTGTCGTGCCGATTGGTCAGATCGTTGATGTGTGTAGGCTGTTGAAAGAGATACGAGACCATGAAATCGACCATGTTGGGATCGCCGCCATGGTTCTCCCGCAGATCAAAGATAAGGGCATCGGAATGCGCTAAAAAGTTCATCGCCGCAACCACCGTGGCTCCGCAGACATCTGGATCGGGAAAGGCATCGAATTTGATGTAGCCCACGTTGTGGTTGAGGATCTCGAGTTTGGAGAAGGTACAGTTCTGACGCTGAATCATCGCGCGGAAACGCGCCTGATCCGCCGGGCTTGGCGGATGCGGCCCGGCAGAAGATTCGGGCTGATTGGGTGAAAGGAACGGGTTATATGCAACAAAGAGATGTTGATCGTGGCTTACAGCGCGGAGGTCCCGGGTGAGGGCCTCAGCGAAGTCTTCTCCATCTGTGATTGCGTTGTAGTCTCCTTGCTGTTCATGCTTCTGGACCGCCTGGATCATTTTGGCGGCGCCATCAGGATACACATAGTAGTCAGTCAGCCGGGAGGCAATGTCGTCGATTACCTTTCGCCTGGCGCCTGCGTCCAATTGGATTTCATCAGGCTTCGCACCAGGAGGCAATGCGCGGATGCTGATCCGCTTGACCCGGGGCGGCGCCGTGCCGGCCAGCTGCAGCACGCCAAAGGCATCAATGTTGTCTGCCCGGCCATGAACAAGGAATGTGAGCCGGTCGGGCGTGCTGTGCAGGATCGAAACGAGTGTGAAGCCGCCGGTCTGGTTGCTAAAGGAGGTCAAACGGTCCGCGTTGTTCTCCGGATCATATTCCTTAACATAAGCCGCAATCCGATCGTGCTCCCCACTATTGAATGCTTCGAAAAATGCTCGCAAGGTCTGGCCGGCAGGGGTGTCGGGTGGAGTTACATCGGCGCGGGCACGAAGGGGTGCCGCAAGCAAAGCCAGGATAAGGAGAAAAGATTGAGTAAGGACGCGTGTTACTCGTTCTAGTCTTCGAGACTGACGGGGCATACAGAGCCTCCAAGCGGCCAGAACCGGTGTACCTTCAATCCTGGTAATCTAAGCCGATCATCGGTGCCGCTAAGCGTAAGGCTTGCGAGCGGGGCATTAGGCTCAGTCCCACACAAATGACCGGTCTCTGTGCCGGCTACGGATACTGTACTCCTGGTAAAGGGGTGACATCTATGACGATGGGTTCACGCAGATCCGATGCATCTAAGAAAAGGTATCGCCGATCCGAAGGCACACCCCCACCAGCACCCATGTCCTGTCATTTGGGAGAATGTCATGTTGATTGTTCCTGTGATCAAATCTGGTGATTTAGAAAGATCCGTACTGTTTTACACAAGAATTCTCGACTTCGAGCGCAAGTGGCTAGGACATGAAGATCGCGAGATGGCCAACGGAGTCATTGACCTGATTCGAGACGGAGCCGAGTTGCAGCTCTCGCGTCATGCGGGAGACGGTGTCTTCGGTTCGGTCAACCGCGTGTTTGTGGATGATGTTGACGAGCGTTATCTGACTTTTCGCAAACGGGGACTAGATACGACATTGCGTCCAGAGTCTCCCGTCCACACAGCGCCGGTTGATCAGACTTGGGGACTGCGTGAATTTGCCGTGACTGACCCAGACGGTAACGGTTTGTGCTTCTGCATGCCCATAAAATAGGCGCGGCGAGATGGCTCAACTCATTCGTAGACCCCTGAGCGGCGGCCGACGCACGAGGTTGGCTATAGTCGGACTTGGGCCCCATAGAAAGGA
>Ga0302307_10002906_pt1 | contig 10425 bp, 9 predicted proteins | sample III_Palsa_E3_2_FD_200530 | JGI IMG/M metagenome (GOLD analysis project Ga0302307, IMG submission 200530) | Peat permafrost microbial communities from Stordalen Mire near Abisko, Sweden - III_Palsa_E3_2 | ecosystem: Environmental > Terrestrial > Soil > Palsa > Peat permafrost | place: Sweden... | reverse complement strand
TTCGATTTCTTCCACCAGTTCCGGGTAGCCATCTCCGGTGTATGAGCTCAAGCCAACAACTGGCGTCCGCCATGCCGGCAGCCGCGAGGTCGCTGCATCGAGTGTTAGCATCTGCTTGATATCGACCAGGGTCTTGTTGGCGTCTGAGCGGTCGCATTTCGACACAACGTGGATGTCGGCGATTTCCAACATTCCGGCCTTGATCGCCTGAATTTCATCGCCGAGGCCAGGCGCGGATACAACGATCGTTGTGTGCGAGGCCTTCGCGATTTCGACCTCATCCTGGCCGACGCCTACAGTCTCGACGATAATTGTATCGAAACCGGCAAAGTCGAGGATATCGATAGCGCTCAAAGTTGCATGCGCAAGTCCTCCGACGGAGCCGTGCGTCGCCATACTTCGGATATAAACGCCCGGGTCCATCACCAAATCACTCATCCGGATGCGATCACCTAGGATCGCGCCACCCGAATAGGGGCTCGATGGATCGACGGCGATGACGCCAACTTTCGAGCCTTTGCGACGGAGCTTCGCGGTCAGCGAGGCCACTAACGTCGACTTGCCGCTCCCTGGCACGCCCGTGATGCCGATAACGTGCGAGCGCCCGGCGCGCAGATAGATCTCCGCTAGGGCTCCCCGCGCCTCCGCCATATTTGCTTCAGCGCGCGAGATTAGGCGGCCGATGGCTGCGGTCTCGCCTGTCGCGGCTCGTTCGACGAGTTCTCCTGACGGGACATATGGACTCACGCGTCACGCCCCAAATTTTCAATCTGGGCATTCATCTCGCGGAATACCGCCCTATCGTCTATGATGCGTCGCGCTTTGAAATCGGTGCGGGGTAGGGTTCCCCTGGCGACAACCTCCGCCTTGGTGCGGACTCCAAGCAATTTGTGGATTCGCTTGGCAATGGCATCGCGGAAGTGCTCGAGCCCGCCATTGACGTGTTCGTCGGCCTCGACGCGCAGCAGGAGTTCATCCATTGCCGCTTCTCGCGTGATGATGATCTGGTGCTCACCGCCGTAGCCCGGCGTCGCGCTGAGAGCGGCGTCGATCTCGCTCGGGTAGACGTTTTCACCTCGGATCGTGAACATGTCGTCGATGCGTCCAAATATGCCCTGTGGCAAACGGGGGTATGTCCGGCCGCATGGATTTGGTTCATCCACCCACCGCGTAAGATCGCCAGACGCGAGACGGATCATCGGTTGTGAAGTCCGTTCAAGATGTGTGTAAACTGGCGTCCCACGCTGGCCATAAGGAATACGTCGCATCGATTGCGGATCGCAGACCTCCGTGTAGACGATGTCTTGCCAGCACAGCATTCCCTCGGTTTCGTCCGAGCCTGCGACATGCATCCAGGGCGACATCTCCGCCATCGAACCGCAATCGAAAACCTTGGCCCCGTAAAGTTCGGCTATACGATCGCGGACGCCGGGAATGGATGCACCGGGCTCGCCGGAGAAGAACATGTACTTGAGTGCAAAGTCGCGGGGGTTGAGGCCTTCGTCGATCGCCACCTGGGCCAGGTGCAGCGCATAAGTCGGGGTCCCGTAGAAGCCGGCTGGCTTCAAGGCATCAAGCCATTGGGCGCAGCGGGCGGTCATGCCTGGTGCTCCAGCGCCGAAAGGGAAAGCCTGGGCGCCGAGCCGTTCGGCGCCTGCGAGAGCGCCCCAGCTGCCCATATACAGGCTGAGGATCGCGGCAATGCAGATCATGTCGCCAGGTCGCATTCCCATAGCCCACATGACCCGGGCGTGCGCGTTTGCAATTGCGGTCCAGTCATTGCGACCAATCGCGAATGCTGTCGGTCGGCCAGTCGTTCCGCTGGTGCCGTGGACGTGAAAAATCTCTTTCTCGGGGACGCAAAGATAGTCGCCGAACGGTGGGGCCTTTGCCTGTGATTCCCTCAACTCCCGCTTTGTTATGACTGGGACTCTATCCTCGAATTCCTCGAGCGAACGGAGACTATCCGGGTGAAAGCCGGCCTGATCCCAACGTCGCTTATAGAAGGCAGAATTGGCATATGCGTAGTCACAGACCTCGCGAAGCCGAAGCAGGATCGCTCCCTCGCGTTCCCTGGCGTTCATGGTTTCACGTTGCGAGAACCAATAACGGCTGGAAGCGGCCGGAACATACTCGTCCGAATACGACGGCGGAAATGTCCAGGATTCCATATCTGGCACCGTCAACGCTCGCCCCGTTCGGATACCAATCGAGTCAACGTGGCTACGATCATGTCCGGTGGCGTATCCTGAAGCATCACTTCCTTGACCCCCATTTTCCTCAGTTCAAGTACGTCTTCATCTGGCATCACACCACCGGCGACGACAATCATATCGTTCGCGCCCTTGCTATCGAGAAGTCGAAATATCTTCGGGAAGACCGTGAGCTGTACGCCCGACAAGAGACTGACTCCGAGTACGTCGACATCTTCTTGAATAGCCGCTGTTACGACCTCCTCCGGTGTACGATGTAAGCCCGAGTAAATTACGTCCATTCCAGCGTCGCGCAGCGTCCGTGCGACGACTCTGATACCCCGGTCGTGACCGTCTAAGCCGACTTTTGCAAGTAGGACACGAATTGGCCGTGTCAACACATATCCTCCGATGTCAGAATTCTGAATTCAAACTCACTCCAGAATGGAGGATGTTTTCCTCCTTGTCAACACATCTCTGACGACTTCGCCAAATTAACACAACGCAAAAGCAAAATCCGCGCAATTTTCTGAATTTTGAATTCACAATTCGCTTGACATGAGATTGGATTGAAGAGCACGATTAGGTGCAGGTCGATCCTGGGGCCGCTCAAGCCATGCAAGCTAGGCGTTTCGGCCAGCCGAAAGCGATCTTTGGGAGGTTCGAATGCGGAGTGCGCGACAAGTGCATGCAGACGAACCTCATCTTCAACGCCGAATCGGCGAAGGGAGGAAATTGTGGAAGCAGTGAAGAGTGCCGCGCTTAACGCGGTTCATGAAAACAACGAAATCATGACGCGGGTTGGCGCGGACACGCCGATGGGCAATGCGCTGCGTCGTTTCTGGATGCCGGCGTTGGTGAGCAACGAACTTGAGCGCGACGGTGCGCCAGTGCGACTTCGTATTATGGGCGAGGACCTCGTCAGCTTCCGCGACACCAACGGCCGGGTTGGCATCGTTGACGCCTATTGTCGGCACAAGCGGGCCCCCCTCTTCTTCGGTCGCAACGAACAATGCGGCCTGCGTTGTGTCTATCACGGTTGGAAATACGATGTTAACGGACAATGCCTTGACATTCCAAACATTGTTCCGCCGGACAATTACGAGACGCTGGTAAAGCGGATGAGTATTAAGGCCTACGACACGGAGGAGGCCGGAGGAGTCGTGTGGATCTACATGGGCCCGAAGGAAAAGAAGCCGCCGCTTCCTCGCATGGAGTGGATGGGGCTACCAAAGGACTATGTTCACGTCTCCCGTTGGCTACAGCGTTCGAATTGGGTGCAGGGAATGGAAGGCGAGCTCGACACCTCGCACATAGGATTTCTCCACGCCTCAAACTCTATGCAAGACACTCTCACGCGCGGAGCATCATACGCTAGCGATAGCCGGCCTCTGCTTTTTCTGAAGGAGACCGATTACGGCTTCTACTACGCAGCCCGCCGGTCCTATCAGGATCAATACTATTGGCGCATTAGCCATTGGATGCTGCCGATGTGGAGTGCAATACCGCCGACTCCCGGCTTTTACTTCGGCCACGGGCGGGCCTGGTCGCCAATTGACGACTACATGACGACCACCTTCGCCTACCGCTACCGTGTCGACCACCCATTAGATGACGAGGATATGAAGGAGATCAACGAGGGGGTCTCGTTTCCGCCGCTGATGACCCGGGGCTCGATCGAGATGCCGAATGGGCACGTGATTGATACGTTCCTGCCAATCGCCAATAAAGCCAATGATTATATGATCGATCGTGAACTGCAGCGCACCGCAAGCTTCACTGGCATCCCAGGCGTCAACACCCAGGATCGCGGACTCCAGGAATCGATGCCCGGTGTACCCGGCGATCGTCCGGGTATCGTCGACCGCACACAGGAGCGGCTCGTCGTCTCGGACGGACCCGTTATCGCCGCGCGCCGGCGACTCGTAAAAATGGCAAAGGACCTGGGCCAAGGCATCGAGCCGGCTGCGTTGGCTCGGCCGGAGAGCTATTTTGTTCGCGGCATGGCGAAGCTCTCCGAGATTGCCGATTTCGAGGAGTTCATGGCTCAGAACCAACAAGAACTGAAGGCGGAGGCGGCCAAGTTGACCGCGCACACCGCAGTCGCAGTGAATGTCATTGCGCCAGCGCCCTAAAGAGACGGCGTTTAGGGTCCCTTTCGCATTCTGGCGTCGCGGGGATTTAGGCATCCGCTCGGCGCAGGCGTTCGTCTTCTCAAGGATTGGATTGTGCGGTTCAAAGACAAGGTCGTATTCGTGACGGGCGCTGCCTCCGGAATCGGGCGTGCTATCTGCCTCGCCTTCGCGAAGGAAGGCGCAAAGGTAGTCCTTGCTGACATTCTTGAGGAAGAAGGGGTCGTAACAGTCAGCGAAATCAAAGCGTCTGGAGGAGTCGCATATTTCATCAAGCTCGACGTTTCATCTCAAGCGGGCTGGGGCGCGGCGATTGATTTCGCCCTCGACAAGTGCGGACAGATTAACATCCTGATCAACAATGCCGGGATCAGCGGGACAGCATTCAACAATGTCCTCGATGACGTTGGTTGGGAACGTTTGATGAGTATCAACGCTGGCGGCGCGTTCCTCGGAACCCATTTCGTCGTACCGGTCATGCAGCAAAATGGCGGCGGCGTCATCATCAATATGTCTTCGATCTCAGCGATTATAGGCCAAAGCAACGTTCATTTCGCCTACAATGCGTCGAAAGCCTCGTTGCGAATTCTAAGCAAATCCACGGCGGTGCAGTTCGGGCGGGACGGCATTCGTTGCTGTTCCATCCATCCGGGCCTGATGGAGCCGATGCGTACCTCAGGAAACGTCAGGGATCCTGCCATCCGCGCAAAGTTTCTGGAGCGCGTGCCGCTAGGTCGCACGGGTGTCGCCGAGGATGTGGTCAAGCCCGTTCTGTTTTTGGCGTCTGACGACGCGTCTTACATCACGGGCATCGAGCTGTACGTGGACGGCGGCTACCTAGCCGGATGAGGAGTTCGCAGGTTGCTTCAATAACTGGGCCGCCGAACGGTGAAGGGGGTCTCGGAACCAAGGAGACGTTGATGAGCGTGCTGGCATTGGGATACATGGGCGTTCGGACGAAGAGTGTTGCCGATTGGGCGGACTACGGACCGCGGCATCTTGGGCTGCAACGAATCGACAAAACGCGTGCATCCCTTGCGTTTCGTATGGATGATCGTAGTCAGCGCATCATCGTCAATGAAACCAATTCGGATGGTGTCGACTTCCTCGGTTGGGAGGTTGCCGACAGTCAGTCGCTCGATGAGCTGGGCGCGCGCCTCCAAACGGCAAAAATCAGCGTCACCCGCGGTGATCGCGCTTTGGCCGAAGAGAGGCATGTCACCGACCTCTTTTTGTTTCAGGATCCCTCAGGCAACCGGCTTGAGGCGTTTTACGGCCCGGAGATTGCGACGGAACCGTTCCGAGCTGGTCGCTCAATTTCCGGTTTCCGTACTGGATCGCAGGGTCTTGGACACGTCGTTTTCGGAGTCGAAAACGGGGAGTTGGTCGATCGGATGCTTCTTTTCTATCGCGACCTGCTGGGCTTCCGGCTGACCGACTACTACGACGAACCTTTCCAGGCCCGGTTCCTCCATGTCAATCGACGCCACCACTCTCTAGCGTTCGTGAACATGGGGAAGAGTCTGTTCCATCACCTGATGATGGAGCTCTATAGCTTCGATGACGTCGGGCAGGGTCTCGACATCGCAATTGCCGAGGACAAAGTCGCCACGTCCCTCGGTCGTCATTGCGGTGATTTCATGACCTCGTTTTACTCGCAAACACCCTCGAAATTCATGGTTGAGTATGGTTGGGGCGGTCAGACGATCGATCCCGACAGATGGGAACCTTACGAACGGAAAACGGGTCCCAGCCTTTGGGGTCATGAGCGAAATTGGACAACGCCCGAGGTCTCCAAGAACGCGCGCGCTCTCGCAGCCAACAACGCGAATCGCGGGTTGCGCGCACCGGTACAGGTGATGGAAGGAAACTATCGACTGTCCGAAGGGACCTGCCCGTGGTGGGACAGTCTCAAAGGCGGCTCAAAGAAGCCCCTGCTGATGCCCGGCTGAAAGTGACTTCAATGCTCGTCAAATCGGTGTGCTGACAGTGGCCGACGCGACTTCAGCCTGTCCCTTGCGAATTGGAGTTATCGGCTTGGGCATAGCCGGATCCGCGATGATCCCGGCCATCGTTGCGCATCCTAATTTCCTGTTGACCGCTGTGGCGGACCCCAACCAGGACCTACGCGAACGGTTCGCGAACGATCATGTTTGCGCTACCGTCGCCAGTGCGGCGGAACTCGTCGACCGGGCAGACATCGACGCTGTCTACGTCGCGACGCCCCACCAGATGCATCGCGAGCATGTACTCTTGGCGGCGGATCACGGCAAGCACGCGATCGTCGAAAAGCCGATGGCGCTGACGCTTGCCGATTGCGACGACATGATTGGCGCCGCCCGCCGCAATCGCGCCGCGCTCATCGTGGGTCATACGCACAGCTTCGATCCAGCCGTTAGGGGAATGCGCCAGATTATCGACAGTGGAGAGGTTGGGCGACCGGCGCTAATCGCGATGTGGCAATATTGCGATTTCCTTTATCGACCGCGCCGGCCTGAGGAGCTCGATACCGAGCTTGGGGGCGGCATTATTTTCAATCAGATTCCCCACCAGGTCGATATCGCGCGCGTTTTGAATGGCAGCAAGGTGTCTGCAGTTCGGGCGTTTACCGCCATTCTTGATACACGCCGTCGGACTGAAGGGATATGCTCGGCATTGCTAACGTTCGCTGATGGTGGATGTGCGAGTTTGGTCTACAATGGATACGATCGCTTCGATAGCGACGAGTTCCACGGCTGGGTAGGTGAACTTGGCCAACCTAAGCAGGCAGACCAGCATGGGGCTACTCTCCGAGCACTGGAATCTATGCGCGACGGCCCAGAATCCGATGCGCGCATAAAGCGGTACGGGTACGGCGGGGCGCTGAAGTTCGTTGCCGACCAAGGGCATCGCTGGCATCAGCCGCACTTTGGCGTCATCATCGTCTCTTGCGAAAAGGCCGACCTGAGACCGTCGACGGACGGCATTATGATTTATGGGCAAGAAGGCGTGCTGGAAGTGCCCGTGCCACACAGCGCCGGGGCGCCCGGTCGCGCCGAGGTGCTCGACGAACTCTATCTCGCAGTAAGAAAGGGCGTCGCCCCGCGACACGACGGCGACTTTGGCCGTGCCACATTAGAGGTCTGTCTCGCCATCTTAGAGTCGGCGCGCACGCGGCGTGAGATCGAATTGACCGGGGAGCCGAACGTGTCAGCTCTCGTCGCAGATTTTGGATGATCGCGATGAATGAAGATGCCACGCGCAGTCCGGCGTACTGCATTCCGAATGAAGCTGGCCAACGCCTTCCCGGTGTGTATCGAACGCCGCGCAAATGTTAGCGCCGCACCCGACAATCCGCGTCCGCGTAACGAGCGTGAAGCAGGAAGCCCGCGACATAAAGCTGGTGGAGCTAGGACCCTTGGATGGTGACTCATTGCCTCCTTTCTCTGCGGGGTCGCATATCGATCTGCACCTAGCCAATGGCATGATTCGAAGCTATTCGCTTTCAAACGGACCCGATCAAGCGAATCGATATCTGGTTGGAGTCAAGAACGAGGAAGCCGGTCGCGGCGGATCGCGGTTTATTCATGAACGGCTCGAGGTCGGCGATGAGATAGAGATCAGTGCACCGCGCGGCCATTTCAAGCTCGAAGAAGACGCAGAGCACAGCGTCCTGATTGCCGGCGGCATCGGGATTACGCCGCTCATGAGCATGTCGCGACGGCTCGAGAGTCTCGGAAAGTCGTGGGAGATGCACTACGCCGCCCGCGACGTCGAAAATGCCGGCTTCGTCGCGGAGCTGCGCGGCTTTGGACGAAAGGTTCAATTCTATTTTCGTAAGGGTTCCCGCGATATTTCCGCGAGGGACCGGGTAGATCTTGCGGCGCTTATCAAAAGAGCCCCCGGCAACACGCATTTTTACTGTTGCGGACCGAGCGAGATGATCATGGCGTTCCAGGCCGCGACGGAGTCACTCCCCACTACGCGCGTTCATCTCGAAAGGTTTTCCAATGAACAGCAGGTCGAAAAAGAAGGAACGTTCACGGTAGTTCTTCAGCGGTCCGGTGAGACCCTCGAAGTCTGCTCGGGCCAAACGATCCTTGAGGCTTTGCTGGATCGCGGTTTCGACGTGCCCTATTCCTGCACCGAGGGGATTTGCAGCACCTGTCAAACGACGGTCGTGTCGGGAATTCCTGATCATCGCGATATGATCCTTAGCAAAGAGCAAAAAGAATCGAACAAGCTCATTATGATTTGCTGTTCTCGTTCCAAGACCGACACGCTGGTGCTCGACATATAAGACGAGCGCTAGGCGCTTTCGCTCGTCTGCGTTCGCCAGCAACTCGGGGCGCTACTCAAACTAGAGGATCACAAGTGATTATCGATTGTCATGGCCACTATACCACCGCCCCTGCTCAACATGAGCATTGGCGAAAGCAGCAGATCGACGCGCATTCGAAAGGCGACGCTGTCCCTTCTCGACCCGCCATGACCGACCAAGAGATTGCCGCAACCATCCGCAATGGGCAGCTTCGCATGCAACGCGAGCGCGGCACGGACCTGACGATTTTCTCGCCGCGTGCCGCCGGCATGGGGCATCATCTCGGCGGCGCCGAAACAAGTGAGGCATGGGCTTCCGCTTGCAACGAGTTGATCTTCCGCGTCTGCTCGCTGTTCCCCCGCAACTTCATCGGCGTCGGGATGCTCCCGCAAAGCCCGGGCGTGTCGCCGAAGAACTGTCTCGCTGAGATGGACCGCTGTGTGACCGCATATGGTTTTGTTGGATTCAACCTTAATCCGGATCCGTCGGGAGGATACTGGACTGATCCCCCGCTTGGCGACAGATTCTGGTATCCGATCTACGAAAAGCTCGTCGAACTTGGAACGCCGGCGATGATCCATGTCAGCCACTCGTGCAACCCAGCTTTCCATACGACAGGCGCGCATTACCTGAATGGCGACACCGCCGCGTTCATGCAATTTCTGACGTCGACGGTCTTCAAGGATTTCCCGACGCTGAACATTATCATTCCGCACGGTGGTGGCGCGGTGCCGTTCCACTGGGGTCGTTTCCGTGGGTTGGCGCAGGGGCTTAACTTACCGCTGCTCAAGGAGCTTCTTCTCAACAACATCTGCTTCGACACCTGTATCTACCATCAGCCCGGTCAGGACCTGTTGGCCAAGGTCATTCCGGCTGACAACATTTTATTCGCCTCGGAAATGATCGGCGCGGTTCCAGGCGTCGACCCGGAAACCGGGCACAACTTCGACGACACGAAGCGCTATATCGATGCTCTAGCTATCCCTGAGGAGGACAAGGCTAAAATTTTTGAGGGCAATGCGCGCCGTGTGTTCAGCCGACTTTCCAAGCAGATCGCGAAGCAAGCTTCGATGAAGGGAGCAGCGGAATGATTGGCTTTGCCATCTATCCGATCGAGCGGCGGGTGAGTCTCGAGACCGCCAAAAAATTCCTTGAGCTTCCGGTTGCCAATCTAAGCGATTGCATGTCCCGGTTGACCGCCGGAGGGCCCCGATTGCGTCCACATCACGCGGACGGCGCGATGGCGGGACCCGCCTTTACGGTTAAGACGAGGCCGGGCGACAATCTCATGGTCCACAAGGCGATGGATCTTGCCCTGCCCGGCGACATTATCGTAGTCGACGCGGGTGGCGATCTCACAAACTCCATTATGGGCGAGATCATGGCGAGTTACGCCCGCATGCGAGGCATAGGGGGCATTGTAATCAACGGGTCGATCCGAGATTCGGGTCCGATTGCCGCGCAGAATTGGCCGGTGTTTGCCGCAGGAGTGACGCATCGCGGTCCGTTGCGTTCCGGGCCCGGCGAAATCGGCCGAGCGATCGCCATCGACGGCATGGTTATTCATCCAGGAGATTTGATCGTGGGCGACGAAGATGGCGTGCTTTGCGTGCCTTACTTGGAGGTGGACGAAGTCCTGCGAATGGCGACTGAGAAACACCGCGACGAAACCCAGATCCTTGATGATATCTTGAACCAACGCCCGACCGATCGCGCGTGGATCGACGCTAGCCTAGAAAAGCTCGGCTGCAAGGTGCATCCCGGATGACCAGCATGACGAAGGGAGAGTCCGCGGGCCGCA
>Ga0302307_10002904_pt1 | contig 10427 bp, 8 predicted proteins | sample III_Palsa_E3_2_FD_200530 | JGI IMG/M metagenome (GOLD analysis project Ga0302307, IMG submission 200530) | Peat permafrost microbial communities from Stordalen Mire near Abisko, Sweden - III_Palsa_E3_2 | ecosystem: Environmental > Terrestrial > Soil > Palsa > Peat permafrost | place: Sweden... | reverse complement strand
CGGACCTATCTGGCCAAGCGTTCCGGCATATACGCCGCCCTTCACGCCAAATGTTGCCGCCACAACCGTGGGATTTCCGCTGAGTTTCGCGGTGTTGTATTCCTTGACGTTCTCATCGGACCCTCGATCGGTCACCATCAGCATGCCGGACTTGGCATTGTAGGCGATGCCGGAAGGAACCACATCCCGGGCGAAGCTTATGCTTGCCAGCAAAGCTCCATCCGGACTGAATTTAAGCACTTTAGCAATAGCCGAACCCTGCACCACCCACAGATTGCCTGAGCTATCCATGGTCATCTGGCCGGGACTCTGAACCTTCCAGCTTTCTATCGGGGTTTCCGCAAGAGTGTCCAGAGCGTACTTTTTAATTCGATCGGCTGTGGGATCGCTGACATAAAGAGACGTCGCATCGACAGCCACCCCGCTGACGGCCGATCCCGAATAGGGCGACCCGGACTTGGGACGGCTGCCCGAGTTCACCCGTAAGATATCGTTCGATACCCCCAGGCCGGTAGGAAATGCAGATTCGGCTCCAGCGCGCGTATAGCGGCGTACGCAGTACCAGACATTGTTTTGTGGGGGATACTCAGGCAGGCCATTGCTGTTGTTATCTTTATTGGCGCCATCGTCTCCGCTCTGGGTCATCGCCAGATAGACGTAGCTGGAGTCCGCGCAAACAGCCGCGCCGCCTCCCCGGCCCCAGCCGTGCAGGTTCGGAAGAGAGTCCGAAGCAGCACCATCCTTATAGATGCCCGCCTCCGACCCTCCTTCGTCCCAGATGCTGTCCGTGTAACAGGTTCCGTCCGAAGCGACAAACATGCCCAGGATATCGTCCTGTACATGAACGTGCTTCACGCCCCCGAAAGAATTGCCTATCCACGACGTTTTGTAACTCAGTGCCTGTGCCGCGCACACACTTCCCGTAAGGGCCAGAAGAGTAACACACAGCCCAATTGTCGATCTTTGTGATCTCATAGTACTCAATGATATCACTCCTCATCACCCCTGTCAACAATAATTTGTGTATCAGGTGCGTTTTCATGAGGTTTATTGGACATGTGTTACAATATACAGTCAAGCCTACACTGCAGAGCAGTCTTAGGCAACGCGCGCCTTTATTTGTTTCCTTTGTACATCACGCCAATGGCTTGCTGGCCGTGACCGTGCGTCATCTGATTGACCTCATTTTGTTCTCCCGGACTGAGCAGATTGAAATGCCCCTGAGTTTTGTTGGCCAACTGCGTCAGTATCGCGTTGTTGGCCGTGTCTTGCGCCGTGGGGACCTGGGCGTTGGGTCCAATGTCGGCAGGTGGCGCGCTGCTTTTCCAGGCGAATGTAACGACTAATATAAGAAGGAGCGCCAGCGCTCCCACGGCAATTGGCGTGCTAACCCCGGTTTTGCTCTTCCCGGATTCCGACGTGAAATTCTTCATCAAATTATTGCCTTTAAAACAGCCGCTGGGCATCCGTTTCATTCGGAATGAAGTTATAGGTCTGCGCCTGTCCAAAAACGACAGACTTGGCATGACCGTCTACAAACACGAAGTTGGCAAGTCCGCCCACCCCTGTTCCGAATCCGCCCGAAGTCCGCGAGTGCCGGTAGTCCGGAGCCTTGTTGGCGTAGGTAAACGCACCAGCGCCGGCGCAGGTGATCGTTTCGTTGCACCCATCGCCAAAATTGGTGGCATCATACGTCTTCATATACGTAACGCAGCCGTCGGTAACCCCAGATCCGCTGCGCGCGCAAGTCGTGCCTCCATTGGCCACGATATTCTCTATGCGAATAAAGTCCGACGGGGCGAAACCACTGGTATAAGGAGGTGCGGGAGTCCCAAAGAATATCTTGCCGATATCCCCGGCCAGGAACACCTCGGAGGGTGAGTCGACCGCCCCCATCGTAAGGCCCAGCGAAGGCAATGGAGTAGTGGTGGGATCCTCCGTAAGGAAGCCGTTGAGACCGTAGCTGTCTGCTTCTGTCAATGTGTCGGAAGGACAGTGCAGAAATGACGGCCCGGACGACGCTGTATCGCCGTTGGCGACCGCAGCCTGGGAATAAGGGGCAATGAGAACTCCCCAATAATGGCCTATACCCGTGGACACATCGAGGGTCTGTGAGAGAACAAATTGATCGTCATAGTCCTGCGAATATTGCATGCTTGCCAGACCAATCTGTTTGCAATTGGACAGACAGCTAATTTGGCGAGCCTTTTCGCGAACTTTCGCGAACACTGGAAATAAAATTGCCGCCAATATGGCTATTATGGCAATCACGACTAGCAACTCTATCAGAGTAAAACCCGATTTAGTATTCTTCATTTCTATGTCTCCTTGTGCAGAGTAAACTGCATAACAATAACTAGTGTTCAAAATCGACGGTGTCGCATCCTGTAATCAATATTAGGCGTTATCCTCCATTCTCAAGAACGATCAGGCTTGGAGCCACCGTACGGATCTGACGCTCTTTGGGCAATCGTCCCTCCACACGGTCTACTAAAAGAGAGACCAACTCGTGTCCAATGCGTAAATTATGCTTATCCACCGTAGCCACGGGCGACGCGGACTCCCAGGCACGCTCGCCTGTCTCCTTCCAGTAATTGTCGTATCCTGCAATCAATACGTCTTCATTCGGGATTTTGCCAACAAGACGGCAGGCGCGCGCGGCTGCGCTCACACATCCATCCGAGGGCACAAGAATGGCGTCACACGCGTTTGGTCCCACAAGGTGCTCCGCCAGATATCCGAGATACCTTCGGACCTCAACATCAAAATTCGCCTCCGTGGACGCGGAATAGGGCACGGAAGCATCCGGCAGAACTATTATGCGGGGATCTAATCCATTCTCCCGCATCGAATTTTCGTAACCGCTGCGCCGGCTCGATACCCAGCTTAAATTGCCCGCGGGCGGGAGCATGCAAAGAATACGCCGCCGGCCTTTCTCAATGAGCCAGTTCGTGAGGATATGCGCACCAGCCTCTTGATCGGAAACCACGCAGTCTACCTCAGGGTTCATATTTGAAATGGCAACAATCGGCACCCCCGATTGCACCAGTTTCGACCAGAAATCGTGAATGAGACTGATGTCGTCTTTCAGGTGGTCGCTAACGATTATTCCAAACGGCCTTGATCCAATAAGCTGATCGAGATCCACCGAAGTAACATGACTGGTTTTCAATAAGACAGCGTGTAAATTACTCAGGTAACTCTGCTGGATCATTCCAAGCGACGTCTGCATGGCCCAGCCAGGAGCATGCTGACTGGAATCGGACGGGCTCATAAACGAGGTGAGGATCATCAGGGATCTGCCGGAAATGTTCGACGTCCCAATTCGACTGGAGCTGTCTTCAGTACTTCCCGAGACATAGGTGCCGCTGCCCTGCCGGCGAACGATCAGTCCCTCGCGTTCCAGTAAGTCGTGCGCCCGGATAATCGTAGGCTGCGGAATACCAAGCTCCAAATTCAATTTCGTAAGCGAAGGCATCTTCTGTCCGGGCTTGAGGGCGCCGGTCCGAATTTGCTGGCGCAAATCCGCTGCCAGATCTTCATGCCTGTACCGCTTTGTGAGATTGTTTGAATTTACAGCCATAATCGTTACGACGGTGACTTTCTTCGATAACTAAAGCAATGCTAACACACTTTCTGGAAGCTGTCAATACACTTAATAAAGTCTTTATAGAACTTAACTGCCCGTTTTCAGGGGCACGCCTCCGGGTATAATCAGAGTCGATCTACACACAAGGAGACTTCCACACATCATGGCGACGCAAGATACTGAGCGTGCTGGAGCTATCACATTTAAGGGAAACCCGATGACCCTCGTCGGTCCCGAGCTTAAAGTTGGAGACAAAGCCCCCGAGTTTAACCTGGTCAGTGCCGACCTCAAACCCGTGACCTGGGAAGATCTGAGCGAGAATGGAACCAAGGTCGTTCTTATGATCCTTGTGCCGTCCATCGATACAAGCGTCTGCTCGCTAGAGACCGGAAAATTCAACCGACAGGTCGCCAGCCTGCCCGAAAATAAAGTCAAAGTGGTCACCATCAGCAACGATACCCCCTTTGCACAAAAGCGCTGGGCCACCCAGGAACAGGTCGACAATATCGAGCTGCTTTCAGATCATAAAGACCGCTCCTTTGGCGCCGGCTACGGTATGTATATTAAGGAGCTCGGACTTATCGCCCGATCTATCTTTGTTGTGGATACAAAAGGGATTATTCGATATATCCAAACCGTATCCGAAGTCGCCCTTGAGCCGGACTATGACGCTACTCTAAAGGCCGTCAGAGACCTGGTTGCAGAGTAAAATTACTCTAATATTCCCACATATTTTCGCACTTCGGGCGTGCTATTTTGCACGCCCGATTTTTGCTTCATCAGTCATTAAATGACACACAGTCACGCCTGTTTCTTTATGCTTGCCCGTTCAAAAATGGCTGCAAAAATAGGTCGATTCAGGCCGGAAATTCCTTGCCGACTGCGTTAAAAATATGGAATAATCTCACCCGTTGCGGGCGCGCACTCCGGCAATTTTCAGCTTTTGAAATGATCGGCACGCGCGCCCTTATCCATGCCATACACACATCGCTCAGACTAAAAGAAGCGAATCGGGGAACTTTTGAGCAGCCAACCGCCGGACGATAATGAGACCCAGGACCAGCAATTGGAACTGGGGGATGATGACGGCGCTGTAGCCTTGAAAAAGGCTTGGGAAAAAACACTCCGCGCACTGATTAGTCAATATAACAAACCCACCTTTGATAACTTCCTGCGTCCGCTAAAGCCGCTCTCTTATGACGGCCGTATAGTAGTGCTGGGAGCCCCATCCGCGTTTGCACGGGAGTGGGCAGACAAGAAATACACGCAGACCCTCAAAGCCCAGCTTTCAGCCGCGCTCGACGTTACCGATCTTCAGGTACGCATCGTCATCTCTTCACCGGAAGTCCAGCCCCTGCTCGGCCAAAAGCCGCTGGAGCTGCAGCGCGCCGCCTCGCCGGCGCTTCCCGAAGAAGAGCCCGAACCCAAACCGCACTCCGGAAAGTCCGGCAGAAACAGCCTGGTCCAGGATCGCCGGCCAAATCCTTATCTGGCGGAACTGACCGAACCGACACTCAACGACAAGTACATCTTCGACCACTTCGTCGTCGGCCGCTCAAACCGCCTGGCCCACGCCGGCGCAGTCGCCGTCGCGCAGTCCCCTGGGAAAAGCTACAACCCGCTGTTCCTCTACGGAAGCCCCGGCTTGGGCAAGACACACCTGATGCACGCCATAGGCCATCAGGTCCAGGCGGAGCTCCCAGGAGCCAATGTCGTATACGTCAGCGGCGAGAACTTCACCAACCATTTTGTAACCGCACTGCGCGAACGCCGCACGGAAGACTTTAGACGCGCCTACCGCAATGTCGATGTCTGGCTCGTCGACGACATCCAGACCATTGCCTCAAAAGAGCAGACCAAGGAAGAATTCTTCCACACGTTCAACACCCTGCACCAGATGAACAAGCAGATCGTCATCTCCAGCGACCGCTCTCCCCGAGAGCTGCGCACCATGGACGAACGCTTGGTCTCCCGTTTCGAATGCGGCCTCACCGCGGACATTACCGCCCCCGACCTAGAAATGCGCATGGCCATCCTACAGAAAAAAGCCATTCTAGACAACATGCGCGTGCCCGATGAAGTCATCGCCTACATGGCCAACCTCATCCAGAGCAACATACGAGCCCTCGAAGGCGCCCTGATCAAACTCATGGCCTACGCCTCCCTGGCAAAAAGCCCCGTCACCAAGCAGCTAGCCAGCGACGTCCTAAGCAGCTACTTCGTCGAGCGCACCCCCAACGTCCGCGCCCTGGTCTCCGCCCACCCCGAAGACCACCAGCCCGAACGCATGGGCCGCCCCGACGTCATCGTCGAAAACATCATCGAAGCCGTCGCCCTGCAGCTCAACGTCGAAAAGAACGCCATCATCGCCACCGGCGACCGCCGCAAAGAAGTCATGTTCGCCCGCCAGGCCGCCATGTACCTCTCCCGCGAACTAAGCAACGTCCCAACCACAACGCTCGCCTCAACCTTCGGCTGCAAAAACCACTCCACAATCTCACACGCCCACACAAAAATGAAAGCCCAACTCAACGCCGACCCCCGCATCCTCTCCACCCTAACCCGCATCCGCCGAGTCATCGAATACTCGCTATAGGCACTTCTGGTCCCCAACAGCGCGAAGCGCCTCCTGTCCCCCTGCCGCGAAGCGGCCTCCTACCTCCTCGCCCCATTCCTATGTGGGAGAGGATTGAGGTGAGGGGGTCCTCTCTTGCTCCTCTCCCCGAAAAAAGAAGCAAACACCCATTTTAAGTATTTCTCACTCCGAATGTAAAGTATACTTTGACAAATCACACTTTGACAAAGTATACTTTACCTAATCACGATTTCTAATTAAACCGAGCAGATTCCAATGCCAACCTTCAAGCCAGACCCATTCTACAACCGCACAGCCGAACTAGCCGCTCTCGACCGCGCATGGACACGGCACGGATCCGGCGGGCAGATGATGCTCCTCTATGGCCGTCGCCGCTTAGGCAAGACCTACCTGCTCCAGCGCTACTTCACCGGCGGCGTATCAGGCAACGATACCCTTCGCCCGCACAGCTACTACTTGGCGGAACAAACAACAGCCGCCGCACAGCGAACTCTTCTCGCCCGCCAGCTCCTAGCAGACCTTCCCTTCGGAGGAGCAACAGAAGAAGAAATCGCCGTTTCCTGGAATGCCCTATTAAGGTACGTCTCCCAACAGGCATCGATCCGCGCAAAGGACACCGGTCGTTTTGCCCTTATTCTCGATGAGTTTCCCTACCTCGTAGAACAAACACCCGAGCTCCCTTCGATCCTCCAAGCCTGGTGGGACCGCGAAGGCACCCATGTACCGCTGTTCGTCGTTCTTTGTGGATCACATCTCTCAGCAATGACGGCTCTGGGCAAGGAGAGTGCACCCCTCTTCGGCCGCTTCAATGCAGGCATTTTCCATCTTGACCCGCTGTCGTATGCCGATGTTGCCTGCTTCTACTCAGACAGCCCACATTACGGAGTTAAGGAAACACTCCTAATGTACGGCGTTCTTGGCGGAACGCCTCGCTATCATGCCCTGGTCGATCCCACTCGCTCCGCAACCGACGAGATCATTACCCTGCTCATGCAGCCAAGAGCCATCCTGGAAAACGAAGTTCGGTTCCTCCTTGGGAGCGAACAAATCCGGGAGCCTGCTCCGTATAACGCCGTACTCGGCGCTATCGCCAACGGTGAAACGCAGGCAGGCGGGATACAGAACCTCATTGGAGTTGAAAAGGCCAGCCTCAGTTTCTATCTCCGGACTCTTCAGGAACTTGGATGGATTCGCCGAGAGTTTCCATTCGGTGAAAAATCCGAACGTCGAGCGCTCTACCGTATAGCCGATCCCTTTCTTTCCTTCTGGTACCGATTCGTCGCACCCCTTTCCAGCGCCCTGCAATTCTCCGATCCCTCAGTTCTGTACGAATCTCGCGTTGCCCCCTACCTTTCAGATTACATGGGGAACTTCGTCTTTGAAGACATCTGCAGTCAGTGGCTGCGGCGACACGCCCACGAACGCCTCGGATTGACGGTACGGCAAATGGCCCGGTACTGGAGCCGCGACGGCCGTACGGAAATCGACATTGTGGCCGAACTCGACGATGAAGCATTCCTGTTCGGCGAGTGCAAATGGCGCTCAGACAGCGTAGCACGTATGGGCGACTACGCCAGCCTTCAAGCAAAAGTCGCCAGCCTCCCCGAAGCCAGATGGCGCAACAAGCCCTTATATCTCTTATTCGCAGTCGGCGGATTCGCCCCGGACCTGCAGGAGCTAGCCGCCGACCCAAACGAGCGGCTTATCCTTGTCTCCGGCGCCGATCTGCTCGATCGGCACAATTAACATCACCGTAATTGACCTATACCGCAGCCTGCGCCACCCTAAGATCCAACTCAGTCTCCAGAATTTCAGCACACCTCAAAAGCGTGGAATTCAGAGTCCCGGCCTCCTCTCCCGCATCAATAAGCGCAACGATACAAGCAGGCAGCATCCCCAACCGGCCAGGATTCATGCGCTCTCCGGCAGCTATCCCTTCCTTCGCTTCATCAAGCCGTTCCGCCTGAACTTTCGGAAGCAGCCACCTGACCACACCCAGCGAACGGAGTATCGGAACCCCCGAACCAAGAATCGTGCCAAGCGTCTCACAAAACAGCAGCTGAATGACCGTGCGCTGATATTGGCTCAAATCCTCCCAGCTCTCCGGCTGCGCCTGCGTAGAAGGACTTGCAAAAAAGAAAGCGGTCTCTTGATGCGACCACCGATTCATGAACTGGCACTCTTTGGTGATCATGTCCGCCGACCGCCTTAGAAGCACGTCAAGGATGCCGCCGACCTCTCCAGCGCGAATCATATGGACGTAATAAGACGAGTACAGATCCGGACGCTCCGACATAGCATGCGAAATCGAGTCCCCGCTTTCGACAAGGTTTCTTAACCTCTTTGCATCCTCCCCATAAGGCTCGGGAACGTCCTCCAGCAAACTGAATGTGCGAACAAGACTGAATCCTTCCTCAACCAGCGCTGCAAAGCGGGTGGTAAAAAGGCAGAGCGCAAGGGGTGTTGGGGAATGTTGAGTCATTTTGAAGTCTCCTCTTCGGGGTTTTCTTGCCAGCGTTTGTCAGGCTCACCAAAAAGCTCTGAACTCCTGCTGCCAAGTTTACGGCGTAATTGGGATTTGGCGCGATAGATTCGCCCTTCCACCGTGGAAACAGGCACGCCGCTAAAATCGGCAATATCCTGGTAACTGCAGTCACCCCAGATAGCCATTAGAAGGGCAATGCGATTCGCTTCCGGAATACCGCAGAGAGCCATGCGAAGTTCTTCTTCACGCTCACGCCGAAGCAGAACTTCAAGAGGCTGAAGTCCATTATCGGCTGGGAAATCACGCAGTGTTACATCATACAGGGAAACGGGACAATCGAAGTTATGCCTGTGCCAACTCGCACAGGCTCGGTTAAGAATGGAGCGCAGCCAGCCAGGAAAAGCGGAAGCGTCCCGAAGATCGCTAATATGATCCCAGGCTCGGCACAGCGCTTCCTGCGTAAGATCCTCAGCCTCCAGGTAATCTCCCGTTCGCACGAAAGCAATCCCAAGAAGACCGCCCCGAAGCGGAGCGATCAGCGCATCGAACGCTGCCCGATCTCCTTGCCTGGCTCGCGCCACCAGGCAATCCTGCAAATGCTGTCCATGACCGGCATCGTGTTCCATTATTAACTAAGACGCAGTTTAGCCCGAAAACTTACGCACATAGGCTTTAATTGTTGCACACTCCGTCCCAACCGCCAAACCATGCGGCCGGATCGTATAAGCGCCTACCTGCGCCGGCACAATAAACGTCTCCGCATAGTGGACGATGAACGGAACAAAGGCCCCGCTTGGGCTTTCCACGACCACTTCGTCGCCTTGAACCAGGTTCAGAACATTCACCGTACGCTGAGTATCGTGGGCAACGATATCGCTAAACCAGTGCCGCCGCGTTTCAATAAACTCCAGCGCATGCAGCCCTGTCCCCTCCTCGCGCCAGCCGTCTCCACAACCCATCGGAACCACGGCGTTGATCAGATTTTCTTCAACCCACCGCGTGTCGCGATCCGCCTGCAAAACGCTGCGTCCGCGCTCCAAATTAATCGGGCGAGGCAGCCCATCCAGCCCGAGACGTCCCCAATCCCAGAGCTTGAAGGTGAAAATGTAGGGTGTGGCGCTAATTTCAAGCACCACCATTTCCGCACCCGAACAGTGAATCGTACCGGCCGGAATCAGAAAATGGTCGTGCTTCTTCGCAGGCCACTGGTGGACGAACTTCTCCGCTGCAAAATCTCCTGCTCCCGCCTGCGCTTCCTCAAGAGCGTAAAACAGCTCGTCCACATCCGTATTCGGCTTCAATCCCAGGTAAACCGTCGCATCGGATCCTGCCTCCAGAATATAGTAGCTCTCGTCCTGCGTATAAGCAATGCCAAACTTCTCCCGAGCGTAGCTTGCCAGAGGATGCACCTGCAAACTGAGGTTGCCTCCGCCCATAGTATCGAGAAAGTCAAAACGGATAGGAAACTCAGCGCCGAAGCGGTCGAAAACGGCGTCGCCAAGCAGCGCCCTCGGCTCCTGAAAGACAAGATTGATCGACGGGACCTCGACGATAGTTTCCCCGAACTGCAGCAAAAGGCTGTTCTCCTCCGGCACACAGTCAAAGCCCCAGCCGAAGTTCGGCGCGCTGCGGTCCAGATCGCAAACTTCCTTTAGCCATTGACCACCCCAGGGAGCGACATCGAAATAAGGAACCACCCGAAAGGGCTGCCGCACAGTTTCCTGTAGTGCCGCACGCACAGCTCTACCGCTGACCAT
>Ga0302307_10002894_pt1 | contig 10444 bp, 16 predicted proteins | sample III_Palsa_E3_2_FD_200530 | JGI IMG/M metagenome (GOLD analysis project Ga0302307, IMG submission 200530) | Peat permafrost microbial communities from Stordalen Mire near Abisko, Sweden - III_Palsa_E3_2 | ecosystem: Environmental > Terrestrial > Soil > Palsa > Peat permafrost | place: Sweden... | reverse complement strand
GACCGCAAATCCATCGAGGCCATCCACCGTGCCCTCGATGCGGGAATCAACTGGATTGACACCGCCGCGGTTTACGGCCTCGGACATTCGGAAGAGATCGTCGGCACCGCTATCAAGTCCGCCAACTCCCGCCCCCTGGTCTTCACCAAGTGCTCGATGACCTGGGGCGCCGACCGCAAAATCGTTCAAACGCTGAAACAGATCCGCGAAGAAGTTGAGGGTAGCCTGCGCCGTCTGAAGATCGACGCAATTGACCTCTACCAGATCCACTGGCCCGTCCCGGATGACGAAATCGAAGAGGGCTGGACGACCATGGCCGAGTTGCAGCGCGAAGGCAAGGTCCGCTACATCGGCGTCTCAAACTTCAGCGTGGCGCAGATGGAGCGCGCGTTGAAAATCGCGCCGATCACTTCGCTCCAGCCCCCATATTCCATGATCAACCGCTCCATCGAAGCGGAGATCCTTCCCTTCTGTCAGAAGCACAACATCGGCGTAATCAACTATTCGCCCATGCAGTCAGGCCTACTCACAGGCGCCATGACAAAAGAACGCATCGCCAAAATGCCGCAGGATGATTTCCGCCGCAACTCAAAACAATTCCAGGAGCCGCTCATCTCGCGCAACCTCGACCTCGTCGAACTGTTGCGCAGCATCGGCAATCGCCACGCTGTTGAGCCCGGTGTCGTAGCGATCGCGTGGACACTGCACAACCCCGCAATCACCGCAGCCATCGTCGGCGGCCGCAACGGCGAGCAAGTAGACGGAGTGCTCCCAGCCGCAACGTTCCGCCTATCCGAAGAGGAGTTCCGCGAGATCGGTGCTTTTCTCGCCGAGCATGTCTAGGTCAAGATTGTTTGCGTGCGTCGGCCGTTGGCTCGAGCATGTACTGCAGGAACACCAAATCGAGAAATCGCCCGAACTTGTTCCCCACTTCGCGCAGATGCCCGACGCGCTCAAATCCTGACCGCTCGAGAAATCCCAGCGACGCAGCATTCGCCGAGTCAACGCCTGCCACCATCACATGCTTCCCAGCATCTCTCGCGCGTGCAATCAGAGCCTGTAGCAGCGCGGCTCCCACACCCTTGCGTCGCGCCGATGCATCAATGTGAATCGTTCCCTCGACCGTAAATCGATAGCCAGGCCACGACCGAAAATCTCCAAAGGTCGCGAATCCCGCGACCCCACTTGCATCTCTTGCCACAAGCACTGGATAGCCCTGCGCAGCCCGCGCCTTCCACCACGCAACCCTGTCCTCCACCGACGCCGCAGCATCGTTGAAGACAGCCGTTGAGGTCCGGATCACGTCGTTATAGATCGCCGTGATCGCTGGAATATCTGACTCGACCGCATCTGTTATTTCCATGTCCATCTCGCGCTCACGCTATTACCGTGTGAGGATGAAAGGGCCGTCTTTCGTGATCGCGACCGTATGCTCGAAGTGCGCGCTAATGCTGCCATCCACCGTGATCGCAGTCCAGCCATCTTCCAGCACCTTCACCTCGGCGGACCCAACATTGATCATGGGCTCGATCGCCAGCACCATTCCTGCCTTCAGCCGCGGCCCTTTGCCAGAGTCCCCATAGTTGGGCACCTGCGGGTCTTCATGCATGCTTTTGCCAATCCCGTGCCCGACAAACTCCCGCACCACCCCATACCCCTCTGCCTCGCAAATCGTCTGCACCGCGTTCGAGATATCAAACAGCCGCCCACCCACCAAGGCCTTATCAATCGCCGCATAGAGCGAAGCTTCCGTAACGCGCAGCAGCTTCTCAGTGGAGGCCGAGATCTTTCCCACCGGGTGCGTCACTGCAGCATCAGAGTAATACCCATCAACGATTACCCCGCAATCGACCGACACCACGTCGCCTTCGTTCAACACGCGCTTGTCGTTTGGAATGCCATGAATGACTTCATTGTTGACGGACGTACACAGCACCGCCGGATAGCCATGATAGTCCAGAAACGCCGGCTTCACGCCGAGCTCTTTCACCTTGGCGACAGCCGCCCGCTCCAGATCCATCGTCGTTGCACCAACGCGCACTGCACTCTTCACCGCGTCGTGCACCTTGCGCAGCGCGATGCCTGAGATCCGCATCTTCTCAATCTCAGCCTCGGATTTGATCAGGATTGCCATAGCTCACAAACTCAAATGCCAAATCATTCGATGACCGGAATCTTTTTACGACTCCGTGTGGTGGCGCAACCGGAACAGCGTTGCGCGGATGGACTGCATCACCTCATCGACAGGAAGATTCCCATCGACCTCAGCGAAGCGGCTGTCTTGGGCCCGATAATACTCAATCACGTCTGCGGTCTTGGCCTCGAATGCCTTCATGCGTTCGTAGAAAACCGGCTCTGTATCGTCTGCCCGCTGCACCAGCTTCGCGCCCTCGCGATCACAGACACCTTCCGCCGCAGGCGGTTCAGAATATCGATTGTAGATCGTACCGCACACCGGGCAAGTAACCCGCCCCGTTATGCGCTCCAACAGAATGCGTTCCGGCACCACAATGCTCACCGCAACCACCGGCAACGTCGAGTTCGCGAGCTGTCCATCCAGCCATTCCGCCTGGTTCAGCGTGCGCGGAAATCCATCAAGGATGTAGCCGCGCTCCGTGTCCGGCCCCTTCAGCCGCGTCGCAACCATCCGGTTCACCAAATCATCCGGAACCAGTTGCCCCGTAGCCATCAACTCATCGGCCATCATGCCCAGCGGTGTGCGATTCTTGCGATGCTCGCGCAACAGATCGCCCGTGGAGATCTGCGGAATCCCAAACTCATCCATCAGCCGCTTGGCCTGCGTTCCTTTTCCAACACCTGGCGCGCCCAGCAAAAGCACCGGTCCGGGCAAAAACACCTTCGAGTTGGTCACACGTTCCGTCATGCTACTCATCAACGCTTCCATTGCTCCGCCGCTTCCATTGCTACTTCCTACTGAAGCTCTCAGCAAAAATCGATGACCAAACCTCAGCAAAAACCCAGGTCCGAGACTCCAGACCTGGGTACCTGCGTACTACAAGAGGCCGAAAGCGACTACCAGCTGCGACGGCCGCGAATGCGACCCGACTTCGGGCTGAAGCCGTCGTAGTGGCGCATGATCAACTGCGCCTCTACCTGCTGCACCGTATCCATCGCCACACCCACAACGATCAGCAACGACGTGCCGCCGAAGTAGAAGTTAAGTCCAAGTCCATTCGTCACCCATGTCGGCATGCGGTCAAAGATGCCGCCAATCAGCCACAGATGGTTGAAGTGAATACCCGACATCAGGAACATCGGGACGATCGAGATGGCGACAAGGTAGAGCGCGCCGACGAGCGTTATGCGTGTCAGTACATCGTTGATAAAGTCGGACGTCCGCTTACCTGGCCGAATGCCCGGAATAAAGCTGCCATACTTCCGCATGTTGTCCGCAATATCATCGGGACGGAAGATGATGGAGATGTAAAAGTAAGCGAAGAAGATGATCGCCAGCATGTACAGGATCACGTACCAAGGCTCAGCCGGACCAAGCGCCCGGAAGATCGGGCCAAGGAAGCTGGTGTCCCGCAGCGGACCGGAACCAAATAGGCTGATATTCTGCAGCAGCATCGGCGCCGACAGAATCGAAGCCGCAAAGATCACCGGCATCACGCCGCCGGAGTTTACCTTCAGCGGCAGGAAGCTATTGGAAGCCTGCGTCATCCGCCGGCCCACCATGCGTTTCGCCGACTGAATCGGAATGCGGCGCTCAGAGCGTTCCACAAACACGATGAACGCAACCACCGCGACCATGATGACGATCAGCAGCACAATCGCGATCGGCGTGAACCCGCCCCATGCCTGGGTCGCGGCCTTCTGATAAAGGTCAGCAATCCCGCGCGGAATACCCACCACAATGCCCGTAAAGATCAGCAGCGACATGCCGTTGCCGATGCCGCGCTCCGTAATCTGCTCACCCAGCCACATGATGAAGGCTGTTCCCGCGGTCAGCGTGATCACGCAGAGCGGGAGGAACTCGCCTTTGGTGAGCGTCACCATCGTTTCGCCGGTTGCCGTGCTGGTCAGCGTCAAGCCGATGAAGAAACTCTGCACCACCGCCAGCAGAACCGTTACATAACGGGTCCACTGGGTGATCTTGCGACGTCCAAGCTCGCCTTCCTTCTGCAGCTTCGCCAACGGCTCATAGATGACCGTCAGCAGTTGGAAGATGATGGACGCGGTAATGTACGGCATGATTCCCAACGCGAAGACCGTCAACTTGCGCAGGTTGCCGCCGTTGAAAAGGTCCAGCAGCCCGAGCGCTCCGCCAGCGTTCTGATTGAAGAACTGCGATAGCTTTGCGGCGTCGATGCCAGGCGTCGGAATATGTGCGCCGAGACGGTAGACCGCCAGCAGCCCGAGCGTGAACCCGATGCGCTTGCGTAGATCCGGAATGCGAAAGATGTTTAGGAATTTCTCGAGCATCGAAGTTTGAGGCCTTGAACCGAAGATTTGAAGCGGAGTGCCGCCGGCGCCATTTGCCCATTGCGACCGCTCTGCTGGAGTTTCTGACTACATTCTACGCGCAATATTTCGCCTACAGCGCAGAAGCAAAATAGGCCGGGGCGCTTAGCCCGGGCCGATCTTTTAGGCTGCCGGAGCAGCCTCGCCGCCGATGACGATCGCCTTACCGCCGGCCGCCTCGATGGCCTTCTGAGCCGCCTTCGAAAACTTGTGCGCGTGCACGGTCACCGCTGACTTCAGCTCGCCGTTCGCCAACACCTTCACTAAGCCATTGCGCTTCTTGAGGATACCGTGCTCGGTCAGCTTCTCGAGCGTCAACTCGCTCTCCTTCAGCTCGGCAATGGTGTCCAGTCCAAGGACCGCATATTCCACGCGGAAGATGTTCGTAAAGCCGCGCTTGGGCAGGCGGCGGTGCAACGGCATCTGGCCGCCTTCAAACCCGCGCATCAGGCTGGAACCCGACCGCGAACCCTGGCCCTTGTGGCCACGCGTCGAGGTCTTACCCATGCCCGAGCCCATACCGCGGCCTACGCGCTTCTTGTTTTCATTCGCCTTCTTCGGCGCCTTCAAATTGCTGAGATTCAGTGCCATAATTTCCTCGCTAACGCCGGGTGGCCTCGTAAGAGGTATCCGACTCGCATGTGGTGGCCTCACGATGGAGGCAATATAAAACTAGTCGACGACCCGAACGAGATGGGGCACCTTTGCCACCATGCCGCGAATCGACGCAGTATCCTCGCGCTCAACAATCTGGTTCAATCGCGTGAAACCCAGGCCCTTGATTACGAGCTTGTGCTTTACTGGCGTGCAGATCTTGGAGCGGAAGTACTGAAGCTTGATCTTGTTTTCGCTTGCCATTGTTCTTCTCCGATTCAGGGCTCACCTGCCGCCCGGAATGATTTCATTCGCTGAACCCTGAACCCTGGGCCCCTGAACTTTGTCCTTACAGCTCGTCGACCGACTTGCCACGCAGCGCCGCAACCTCTGCCTTATCGCGCAACTGCGTCAGTGCGTCAAACGTCGCCTTGATCACATTGTGCGGATTCGCCGAACCAAGGCTCTTGGTCAGCACATTCTGCACGCCCGCCGCCGTCATCACCGCGCGAACCGTCTTGCCGGCAATGATTCCAGTTCCTTCAGGAGCCGGCTTCAACAGCACTTCCCCAGCACCGTAGTGACCCAGGGCCACGTGCGGAATCGTGTAGCCGGTCAAGTTGACCTTGATCAAATTCTTCTTCGCCGCTTCGATGCCCTTGCGGATCGCCTGCGGAACTTCCTTCGCCTTACCCGAGCCGTAGCCAACCACGCCTTCAGCAGGATCGCCCACGATGACGAGCGCCGCAAACGACATGTTCTTGCCGCCCTTGACGACCTTGGTCACGCGATTGATGGACACAACCTCATCCTTCAGGTTCATCCGGTTTCCGTCGAGCCGCTTCTTCTGTATTGCCATCGTTATTTCCTCTATTTTTCTCCCCGGCACACCGGTCCGGAGGCTGCAGTCAGCGCTGCTTTTTATAGAACGTCTGAGCGTCCTTCGTATCCTTATAAAAACTTAAAAATCCAGACCAGCTTCACGAGCAGCATCGGCTAGCGCCTTGATGCGACCGTGATACAGATAACCGCCGCGATCGAACACCACCTTCTTGATGCCCTTCTCCTGCGCGCGCTCGGCAATCAACTTGCCCACAGCCCTCGCCGCTTCAACGTTACCGCCGGCCTTGCGCTCTGTGCTCTTCGGCGTCATCGTGGAGGCCGAAGCGATCGTCACGCCATTCGCGTCGTCGATCAGCTGCGTGTAAATGTGGTTGAGCGAACGGTACACGTTCAGCCGCGGACGCTCTGCCGTACCAGACATCTTGGCGCGGATACGCGAGTGCACCGTCTGGCGAATGTTGTTGCGTTGGCGAAGATTGATCATCGTGTTACTTCCTTCCTAAAGGCGTCGTCCTAGTTAGACGACGTTCGGGGTAATCCTGTCTTGAGGGTCGAGTCCAGGGACCGGGAGCTTTTCGCCAATCCCTAATCCCTGTTCCCTAATCCCTGTTTGTTACTTAGCGCCCGTCTTGCCGACCTTCTTCTTGAGCTTCTCGTCGGAATAGCGAACACCCTTGTTCTTGTATGGATCCGGCTTGCGCAGCGAACGCATATCCGCAGCAATCTGGCCAACCTTCTGCCGATCGATTCCCGAAACCGTCACATGCGTCTGCTTCGGATCGATCGCAACTTCAATGCCCGTAGGCAGCTGGAACTCAATGGGATGAGAGTAGCCGAGCGTGAACACAACCGTGTCCTTACCCTTCATCTCCACGCGGTATCCAATACCAACCACGTCGAGCTCCTTCTTCCAGCCGTTCGTCACGCCTTCAACAGCGTTGAACACCAGCGCGCGCGCCAAGCCGTGAACCGCTGCATGCGCATTGTCGGGGCGCTCAACCGTCAGCACGCCATCCTTCTCCGAGAACGTGATGCCCGCCGGAATCAGCGCGTTCACCTTGCCCTTGGGGCCTTCGACGACGACGACATTGCTCTGCACGGTGTACTTCACACCTTTGGGCAGCGTGATGGGCTTCTTGCCGATACGTGACATAACTTCAATCCTTGATGGCTTGCGAGTCCCGAAGTCTTGACTTCGTTCCACTGCAGCCTAGCGTTCACCCGCCGGTTCGGAAGCGAAAGCAGCACTCGCTACTTCCTACTTCCTGTTTGCTACTTCCTGCTCTTACCAGACTTCGCAGAGAATCTCGCCGCCAACGCCTTCGCGCCGCGCCTGACGACCCGTCATCACACCCTTCGGCGTGGTCATGATCGAGATACCCAGGCCGCCCTGCACGCGCTTAATCTCGTCCTTGCCGATATACACACGGCAGCCAGGACGCGACACGCGCTTCAAGTCGCGAATGACCGCCTCGTTGTTCGGGCCGTACTTCAGGTACACGCGCAGCACCTTCTGCCCATCTTCCTCGGCAGCCTTGTAGTTGGCGATGTAGCCCTCTTCCTTCAGAATGCGGGCAATCTCGGTCTTCAACTTCGAAGCGGGAGCGTCCAGCTTCTGGTGGCGGGAACGGTGCGCGTTGCGGATGCGTGTAAGGAAATCTGCTACTGGATCGGTGAGGTTCATCGTTTTCCTTTCATCCCCCGTTCGCTCCTGCCGGCGATTTCTGCCAACCTGGAGAACCTGCGGGAATGTCTGTGGCGCCGAAGCGCCGATCTTGACTACGCGCAAACTCCGCTTTGCAGCGGCTTGCAGCGTTTAGAAATCTTCCAGCGCAATTACCAGCTGGACTTGACGACGCCTGGGATCTCGCCCTTCAGCGCGAGGCCGCGGAAGCACAGACGGCAGATACCGAACTTGCGCAGAAACGCGCGAGGGCGGCCGCACAGCTGGCAGCGGTTGTGCTGACGAGACTTGAACTTCGGCTTGCGTGCGTCTTTGACGCGTTTTGCTGTGGTTGCCATATCTCTTTATTCTCTCAATCTAACTGCGTTGAAACCGTGTTCAAAATCGTTGTCTTACGCGCCCACGCGGAACGGCATGCCGAAACTCTTCAACAGCTCGCGCGCACCGTTATCGTCCTTCGCCGTGGTCACAATCGTCACGTTCATTCCCTTGATCTTGTCTACCTTCGCGTAGTCGATCTCCGGGAAGATCAGCTGGTCGCGCAGGCCGAGCGTGTAGTTGCCGCGCCCGTCAAAGCTCTTCGAGCTCACCCCGCGGAAGTCGCGCACACGAGGCAGCGCTACCGAAATCAGGCGATCGAGGAACTCGTACATCTTGTCGCCGCGCAGCGTAACCATCGCGCCAATCGGCATGCCCTCGCGCAGCTTGAATGCTGCAATCGACTTCTTCGCCTTCGTGATCACCGGCTTCTGTCCGGCGATCGATCCCAGGTCAGCAAGCAGCGGATCCATGATCTTCACGTTCTGCGTCGCTTCGCCGAGACCCATGTTGATCACAATCTTCTCCAGCTTCGGAACCGCCATTGCGTTTTCGAGGCCGAGTTCCTTCTGAAGCGACTGCTTGATCTCGCCGTTATACTTTTCTTTCAAACGTGCTGCCATGATCTCTCTTCTCTTTCTCCACGGTTCCGGAGTGGATCGCGCCGTCTACCGTTTCGTGGGGTGCTCAATTTACTTCCGGCCAACCTCGGCCCCAACAAAATCTCAGCCAACTACTTCTTGAACTTCTTCTCGGCGATCACGCCGCCGGTCGTACGGGCAATGCGCGTCTTCTTGTCGCCGTCGATCTGGTACCCAACGCGCGTTCCCTTGCCCTCGGAGTCGACCAGCATCACATTCGAAATGTGAATCGGCGCTTCCTGCTCCAAGATGCCGCCCGCCACGTTCTTCTGCGGATTCGGCTTCATGTGTTTCTTGATCATCCCAACGCCCTCTACCAGCACGCGCTGCTTGTCGACGATTACCCGCAACACGCGGTGAGCCTTCGGGCCCTTATCCTTGCCCGCAATCACCACAACCATATCGTTGCGCTTGATCCGGATCTTCGACTTGCTGCCTGCAGTCGGCTTGAACTTGTTCGGCATCTCTATTACCTTTCCCCGCTCTGCGGGCTCGACCATACGGAGCCGGAATCCGATTCACTAACAACTGACAACTAAGACCTGACAACTCGCTTTAGATAACTTCAGGCGCGAGCGACACGATCTTCAGAAACTTCTTGTCGCGCAGCTCACGTGCAACGGGGCCGAATACGCGTGTGCCAACCGGCTCCATCGCATCGTTGACCACTACAGCAGCATTCTCGTCGAAGCGGATGTACGTTCCATCCCGGCGGCGATACTCCTTGTGCGTCCGGACGATGACCGCCTTCACGACCTTGCCCTTCTTGACCGTGCCATCCGGCGACGCTTCCTTCACCGCTGCCGTAACCACATCGCCAAGGCCGGCCTTCTTGCCGAGACCGCCGCCGAGCGGCAGGATGACCTGGAGCTTGCGTGCGCCCGAATTATCGGCGACGGCAAGCATTGTGCGCATTTGAACTGCCATGATGATTCTCCTGGTTCAAGCTCTCGCCGAATACTGGTTCGAGAGGTGAAACTTGCCCGAGAGCTTGGCGGCGGGAAGCCGTTGCTATCTCGTGCCTGCGACCAAAGCCATAGTCAGGCCTGAGTCGCGAAACCTAGAATAATTACTTAGCTGCGACCGCAACCGGCTTCTCATCCGGCAGCACCGACAAAGACGACCGGCGAATGATCTCTTCCAACGACCAGCGCTTCAGCTTCGACAGCGGACGCGTCTCGCGGATGCGAACCATGTCGCCCACGCGCGCCGAATTCTGCTCGTCGTGCGCGTAAAACTTCTTGTTAGACTTCAGCACGCGCTTGTACTTCGGGTGAGCCTTGCGCATCTCGATCTCGACAACGATGGTCTTCTCCATCTTGGTCGAAACAACCAGGCCGACCTTCTCGGTGCGACGGGGTGCTGCCTGCTCAACGGCGGGGGTGGTGACAGTGGTCTCAGCCATGATTATTCCTTCCCTGCCTTGGCAGTTGCGAGCGAACGCTGTTTGGCGATCGTCTTGAAGCGTGCAATGTCCAGCTTGAGGGACTTGATCTTGCCAATGCCCTCCTGCTTTCCGAGGCTCTTCGCGAAGCGAATGCGGAAGAGCTGCTCAGCGGCTTTCGCCTCTTCGCTCTTCAACTCGTCGTCGCTCATGTTGCGGATCTTGTCGATTTCCATAAATAACTTCTTTCTCGCCTGAACGGCTTTACTTAGCGGCCACTTCGACCTTGAGGCCGGGGCGTACAACAAACGTGGTCTTGAGCGGAAGCTTGTGAGCCGCCAGACGCATAGCCTCTTTGGCCAGCTCCACCGGAACGCCTTCCATCTCGAACAAAATCTTGCCTGGGCGCACAACAGCAACCCAGTGATCCGGAGCGCCTTTACCTTTACCCATACGGGTTTCGGCCGGCTTCTTCGTGATTGGCTTGTCCGGGAA
>Ga0302307_10002887_pt1 | contig 10457 bp, 3 predicted proteins | sample III_Palsa_E3_2_FD_200530 | JGI IMG/M metagenome (GOLD analysis project Ga0302307, IMG submission 200530) | Peat permafrost microbial communities from Stordalen Mire near Abisko, Sweden - III_Palsa_E3_2 | ecosystem: Environmental > Terrestrial > Soil > Palsa > Peat permafrost | place: Sweden... | reverse complement strand
TATGGTGCAGTTTACCACTACCTTTTTTGATGAGGATAAAGGCTTTGTGGTTAACCAGTTAAGCGGTGCAGGCTGCCCGCACATGGGCAACTTCCCAACCCTGCCATTAAACGGCGATCTGTTGGCATCGCCAAATGATATGAAGGGCTACAAGCCACAATATCACATGGAAAAAGCCATGGCGGGCTATTATAAAGTAAAGTTAGAAAGCAGTAATACCGATTGTGAACTGAGTGTTACCAAACGCACAGGAATGGCGACTTATAAGTTTGCTGATAGTACAAAACATGCCACCATTATCATCGGTTCGGGCATAAACGCTACAAAAATAACCGAGGCATCGGTTAAAATAACCGGGCCGGGCAAGGTAGAAGGTTATGCCAATGGCGGATCTTTTTGCGGTATAAAAACCGACTATAAAGTTTATTTTGTGGCTGAATTTGATGTTACGCCGATAGCTTCGGGTACATGGAAAGATAACAAGATTAACCCATCTTCTACCTCGGAAAGCGGAGAAAATTCCGGCGCGTATTTTACTTTTGATGTACCTGCGGATAAATTTATCCATTATAAATTTGCTCTATCCTATGTATCTATTGAAAATGCAAGGCAAAATTTAAAAGCCGAAAATCCGGGATGGAACTTTGCGGCCATTAAAAACAATGCCATCAGCGCCTGGAACCATCAGTTAGGCAAAATAGAAGCCACAGGTGGCGATAACGACCTTACCACGCAATTTTACACCCATTTATACCATGCTTTCGTTCACCCCAGCATAGCAAATGATGTGAATGGTGAGTACATAGGTGCTGATAATAAGGTTAAAAAAGCGGTTGGCTTTAATGATTATACCGAGTTTAGCAATTGGGATACCTATCGTACAACCATTCCGCTGTTAGCGATGCTGGCGCCAAAGGAAACCAGCGATATGATGCAGTCTACCGTTAAATTCGCAGAGCAATCCGGTGGTGGTTTTCCGCGTTGGGTGATGGCCAACATCGAAACCGGCATCATGCAGGGCGACCCGACATCCATAGTGATCGCCAACGCCTATGCCTTTGGGGCGACCAATTTTGATACCAAAGCCGCGCTGGCTATTATGCGTAAAGGCGCTGAAGTACCCGGCACAAAATCGCAGAACGAACTAACCCGCCCTCAGCTCGACCAGTACCTTACAAAAGGCTACGCGCAGGCCTCGATGAGTTTGGAATATAATTCGGCGGATTTTGCCATCGGTAAATTTGCCCTGCAAACAGCTGGGGATAAAGCTTTGTACCATAAGTATGTGGAAAGCGCGCAAAAATGGAAGAACATTTATAATCCGGAAAGAAAATGGCTGCAATCGCGCAACGCTGATGGCAGTTGGAGAAATGAGAATGATGATATGCGCGAGGCTAGTTTTAAAACCTATTTCTGGATGGTGCCATTTAATTTGAAGAAACTGATAGATACCATTGGCGGTAAGGAATTTGCTGAGAAGCGGCTGGATGAGTATTTTGTAAAACTAAATGCCGATTACAGCCAGCAATGGTTCGCGGCGGGTAATGAGCCGGATTTCCAGGCGCCGTGGTCATACAACTGGACAAATGCGCCGTATAAAACACAGGCACTTATCCGCCGGATATTTAAGGAGTCCTATTCAGGCCGCGACAATGGCCTGCCGGGTAACGATGATCTGGGCGCGATGGGTGCATGGTATGTATTCGCGGGGATAGGCATGTACCCGATGATACCAGGTTATGCAGGGTTTTCGGTAAACAGCCCTTCGTTCCCGCTGGTTAAAGTGCATTTGGGTACCGGCAAAACTTTGGTCATAAAAGGGGGCTCGCAAACCAAACCTTATGTAACATCATTAACCGTAAACGGCAAAAAATGGGATGGCACCTGGATACCTTACAGCACGATAAAAAATGGTGGTGTTATTACCTATACTTTATCAGCCGAACCAGATAAAACCTGGGGCACCAAAATAGCTCCGCCATCATTTAACCAATAACATCAGGCATGAAAAACTTATATAAAATATTAGCTATCGCGATAGTGTTTTTGGCGTTCGGCAACCAGGTACGGGCACAAAAAGCCGATACCAATTTACCCTCGTGGGCATTAGGGCCGTTTGTTCGTCCGGTAAATGTTAACCCCATTATTTCGCCTGATACATCGGGTGTATTTTTTGATCCGATGCACAAAAAATTATGGCATTGGGAATCAAACGATACGTTTAACCCGGCAGCTACGGTTATGGGTGGCAAAATATATGTGCTGTATCGTTCGGAAGATAATTCGGGGCAGGGGATAGGTTCACGTACCTCACGTGTGGGTTTGGCCGAAAGCAGCAATGGTATTACAATCAAGCGCTTCCCAAAACCAGTTTTATACCCGGCAGAAGATAATGCCAAGGAATATGAATGGACAGGTGGCTGCGAAGACCCGCGCGTAGCCGTAACCGCAAATGGCACTTACGTTATACTTTATACAGAGTGGAACCATAAGGTGCCACGTTTGGCTGCGGCAACATCTACAGACCTTCGTACATGGAAAAAGAATGGCCCGGTATTTAAACAGGCATATGATGGCAGGTTTTTTAACATGGCTACAAAATCGGCATCGATAGTTACCAAAGTGATCAACGGCAAGCAGGTGATCACCAAAGTGCAGGGCAAATACTGGATGTACTGGGGCGAGGCTAATGTTTATGCCGCTACCTCAACCGATTTGGTTAACTGGACACCTTTAGTGAATGCGGATGGTACTTTAAAGATCTTATTCTCGCCCCGTAAGGGTTATTTTGATAGTCAGCTAACAGAATGCGGGCCGCCATCGGTAATGACGGATAAGGGCATCGTTTTAATGTACAACGGCAAAAATAGCGCGCAGGATGGTGATAAAAGCTATACCGCCAACGCCTATTGTGGCGGGCAGGCACTGTTTAGCCTGACAGACCCTACAAAAGTTATAGCCCGGCTTGATAAGCCTTACTTTATACCCGAAGCGCCGTTCGAAAAAAGCGGGCAATACCCTGCTGGGACTGTTTTTACCGAAGGGCTGGTATATTTTCATGCCAAATGGTTCCTGTATTATGGCTGCGCCGATTCGAGGGTTGCTGTAGCGATATATAACCCGGCAAAACGATAGTTCCAAATCATTAAGACTCATTAATAAAATCAGCACGAATATGTCACCTAAAATTACTAAATCGTTTTTTCTACTCATTTTAGCCGCATCGACGGCCATAACAGCATCGGCACAAAATATAGTATACCTGAATAGTTCAAATCCTAAAATCAACTGGAAAATTAAAGCCGAGGCCGATGTTGCGGCTAACACTGCTATATATAAACCCGGTTTCGATATGAATGATTGGGTAAAAGCAACTGTACCCGGCACCGTGTTCGGCGATTATGTAAATGCCGGTTTGGAAAAGGACCCCAATTTTGGCGATAATATTTACAAGGTTGATAAAGCTAAATACAACCGCAATTTTTGGTACCGCACAGAATTTACTGTACCGGCAGATTATACCAAAGAGAAAATATGGATGAATTTTAAAGGCATCAACCGCAAGGCGGATATCTACCTTAACGGGACAAAGCTGGGGAGCCTGGATGGTTTTATGCAGCGTGGTAATTATGATATTGGTGCATTGGTAAATAAAAGCGGGCCAAACGTGCTGGCTATTTTGGTTTATTGCCCGGTAAGGCCATTAACTAATTACAATAGCCCAACATATATCTCCAGTGATGGCTGGGACTGGATGCCAAGCGTACCCGGTTTGGACATGGGCATAACCGATGAGGTATATTTAAGCAACACAGGTTCGGCTACGATTGTTGACCCGTGGATACGTACTGATTTAGTAACCAACGCCCGCGCAGATGTTTCTATACAGGTAAACGTAAAAAACAGCAGCGATAGTTTTCAGCAGGGTACTATAGCGGGCGTTATCAATCCCGGCAACATCCAATTTTCGCAAAAAGTATTTGTTGGCGCTAATAGCGCGAGCAGTATAACTTTTGATAAAAAACGCTTCGCAGAGATGATGATCAACAGCCCCCAATTATGGTGGCCTAATGGTTATGGCGACCCAAACTTATATACTTGTGATCTTACCCTGAAATTGGGCGACGAAGTATCGGACACTAAATATACGTATGATACCGTGGGCAATGTATTGCATGTGTATGTAAACGGTACTAAGGTATTTTTAAAAGGCGGTGATTGGGGCATGAGCGAATATATGTTGCGCTGCCGTGGGAAGGAATATGATACCAAGCTGAAATATCATAAAGAAATGAACTTTAACGTGGTGCGCAACTGGATAGGATCAACTACAGACGAAGATTTTTACGATGCCTGCGATAAATATGGAATGATGATATGGGACGATTTCTGGCTTAATTCCATCAATAACCTGCCAACAGATATTACTACGTTCAACAACAATGCTATTGAAAAAATTAAGCGTTTCCGCAACCACCCCTCCATTATGCTTTGGTGCGGCGATAACGAGGGCTATCCTAATGCCCCGCTGAATGGCTGGTTAAAAGAAGATATAAGCGCCTATGACGGCAACGACAGAAAGTATCAACCCAATTCGCACGCCGACGCTTTAACCGGCAGTGGCCCGTGGACAAACAACGACCTGAAATGGTATTTTACCAAGGCACCAAGCGGCTTTGGCGGCAACCAGGGCTGGGGCATGCGTAGTGAAATAGGTACAGCGGTATTTACCAATTTTGAGAGCTTTGAAAAATTTATGCCCAAAGCAGACTGGTGGCCCCGCGATGAGATGTGGAACAAGCATTTCTTTGGCCCATCGGCAGGCAATGCCGGGCCTGACAGGTATGACGAAACCATTACCAAACGCTACGGCGCGCCAACAGGCATACAGGATTATTGCCGCAAAGCGCAATTGCTCAATATAGAAACCAACAAGGCTATGTACGAGGGCTGGGAAGATAATATGTGGGAAGATGCCTCGGGTATTCTGACATGGATGAGCCAGTCGGCCTATCCATCGTTTGTATGGCAAACTTATGATTACTATTACGATCTTACCGGCGCTTACTGGGGCGCAAAAAAAGCCTGTGAGCCTATCCACATTCAATGGAATCCTGCCACTAACTCAGTTAAAGTAATAAATACCACCCGCAAGGATGTGGATGATTTGACCGCCGAGGGGTACATCTACAATAAGGATGGCAAACTGGTAAGCGAGTTTAATAATTCGGTAGTGATAAATTCATCAGCGAATACGGCTACCGAATGTTTTAAGTTTAATTTCCCGAAGGAAAACCTTGCATTTCATAAACATGCTTATGCTTCATCAGATGACAGGCGGAATATTGCCGACTTCGTAACCGATGGCGAAGCCGGCACCCGCTGGGCCAGCAGGCAGGAAGATAATGAATGGATATACGTTGACCTTGGCAGCGAGCAGGAAGTAAATGGCGTTGGCCTGAACTGGGAAGATGCTTATGGTAAATCATTCAAGATACAGGTGTCGGATGATACTAAAGAGTGGAAGGATGTGCTGACGAGCCATGATGGTGCACCGGGCATACAAATATTCAATTTTGAAACTGTGGGCGCGCGTTATGTGCGAATGCTGGGTTTAAAAAGAGGATCGGGCTGGGGCTATTCACTGTGGGAGTTTGAAGTGTATGGCAGTATAAAAAATAATAAGCTGAGCGATGTGCATTTTATCAAGCTAAAACTAAAGGACGCGCAGGGCAAGCTGTTATCTGATAATTTTTACTGGCGAAGCAATAACAAAGCTGATTACACAGCATTGAATAGTTTGCCACAGGTTAAACTAAAGGTAAACACCAAAACAAAAAAGGTTGATGGCAAGTATATGATGGACGCGGTGATCACTAACCCGGCATCATCGCCTGCCGTGGCATTTGCCATACGGGCACAAGCCGTAAAAGCCAGCAATGGCGAGGAAATACTACCAGTGTTTACCAATGATAATTATTTTTCGCTGTTGCCGGGCGAAAGCAAGGATATACATATTGAGTTTGATGCGACTGTAATTGGCAATGATACGCCGAAATTATTGGTAGTGCCTTACAACGAGCCATTGGTAGTGAAAAATTGAGTATTGTTGAGATAAAAAAATTATGTCATTCTGAGCGCAGCGAAGAATCTATTATACAAGCCGCTCACCAAGCAGGGTAGAACGCGGGTTAGATCCTTCGCTGCGCTCAGGATGACAAAGTTTTGGATGTTTGCCGCTCTTGTTGTTGTCATCATAGGTTTTCGGAAGATCAGAAAGGGTTGTCATGCTGAGGCACTCGAAGCATGAGCGTAGGGCATCGCGAACTATGCATTAACGATAATGCAAGGTGTATAGGCCTTTGCCCGCATGTTTCGAGTGCATGACAGCCTACGCAGCATTTGTGAAAAAATCCATCTTCCGAACAACTGTGGTGACAACAACAATAAAGGTGGAAGGCGGCAAAGAAATAAAAAATGATAAAAAGTAAATATCTATTTCTGCTCATAACATGCATCAGTTGCTGTTTAGTAACCCATTCATTCGCGCAGGACAAGCCTGTATTAATGAACATGGTTCACCACAACCCCGGTGAAGCCCCAACAAAAACCAAATTCCTGAATGATCATTTTCTGAAAAAGGAAGGCTATGGCGCTAAGGTTTATTTTTTATTCGAGGCCGCCCAGTTTGGTATCAATTGGCAAAAATTTGATTCCTCAGTTTTCCCCGCAGGGGATAGTACTCGGCGTTGGGTGGATAACAAAGCCCATGTGCTGGATAGTGAATACACGGCTACCAAAAAGATAGGCTTAAAGGTGTATTGTATGATAGATATGATCGTGCTGCCAACCGCTTTGGTTAGAAAGTATAAGGATAGTATTTGTGATGAAAAGGGAAGGATAGATATTAGTAAGCCTTTTACCCAAAAATGTGTACGTTCATTATTGAACCAGATGTTTGACCGTTTTCCGCAACTGGATGGGCTGGTGGTACGTACGGGTGAAACTTATTTGAACGATGCGCCATTTTATAAAGGCAATAACCCGCTGATCCACGGCTTGCAGGATCATGTTACTTTATTAAAAATTTTGCGCGAAGAGGTTTGTGTAAAACGTAATAAGGAAATTTTTTACCGTACCTGGGATGCGGGGCAACTGCATTCGCTGCCGAAAGATTACCTGGAAGTTAGCGATCAGATAGAACCACATCCTAAATTATATTTCTCCATCAAACACACCATGGTTGATTTTTGGCGCGGTACATTGGCACAACCCCAGCCTGATAATACTAAATTCGGCACTTATTGGATAAATGAGGCCAGTAAATATGGCGTGCCGTTTAACCCATGTTTGGGCATAGGTAAACATAAGCAGGTGGTTGAGGTACAATGCCAGCGGGAGTACGAAGGTAAGGGCGCAAGTCCGGATTATATTGCTGAGGGTGTTATTAATGGCTTTGATGAATTGAAGAAAGATAAGAGCGAAAAGTTTATTTCGCTCAACCAGTTTAAAAAAGACCCGCATTATGCCGGTGTGTGGACATGGGCGCGTGGCGGCGGCTGGGGCGGCCCATTCAGCAAGAATGAGTTTTGGAGTGAATTGAATGCTGATATTATAGCGCATTGGACGCAGCACCCGGAGCTGAGCGAAGAAATATTGTTCAGAAATTTTGCCCGGTCAAAAGGTTTGTCCGATGCGCAGATACCTTTGTTTCACAAGCTTTGCCTGTTATCTGCCAAAGGTGTAATGGAAGGCCAGTACAGCGAATTAGGCGAATCATTTGTATTATGGACGCGCGACGATGTGCTTGGCGACCTGCAAATGCAAAAGCCATATTTCGATAAGATCATAAAAGACAGCACTATTGAATCACATTTAAATGAAAAGCAAAACGCGGTTAAAATATGGCGGCAAATAGAGGCTATGTCGCAAAAACTTCATTTTAAAGATGCATCGCTTAACAGTTTTGTAAGGGTATCGTGTACTTACGGGCGCATTAAATATGCCATTTTCGAACGCGCTTATTACATTATGCTTAAAGGTTATGCGCTGGAAAAATCAGGCAAAACAGATTTTTCGGGCCTGGCGCCTGCCATTGCCGATTATGATAAATTATGGATAGCCTGGCAAAACCTTGCAAAAACACATGCCGACTGCCCAACCATTTACAGGCAAAATGCTAAGTATGGTTACCAGGGCCTTAGCAAGTCTATTGATCACTTCAGAATGAAAGGCTAAAACAATTTATTTGTGTTTAAAATTATTTATTGTAGTTTTAACATTTTATAAATTTAAGCCTATAAAATCTACTTTCATGAAAAGATCATTGCTAACAATAGCCTGTGTTTTTAGCTGCTATTGCTTATCCGCGCAGGACAGGAAAGCACCTGCTTATCCCTTAATTACACACAATCCTTATTTTAGTATCTGGTCATTTAGCGATACGCTGAATGCTTCTACCACCCGGCATTGGACAGGCAGCGAGCAATCATTATTAGGGTTAATAAAAGTGGATGGCGAAACCTATCGCTTTTTAGGTGCCCCGGGCAAGCAGTATAAAACTATTTTGTCTTTAGGCGACGAGCAAAGCTACGATGCCAAATATACCGAGGACGTACCAGCAACGGGCTGGGCATCGGGTGATTTTAATGATAACGCCTGGAAAACCGGCAGCGGCCCATTTACAGACGAAAAAGAAAAAGCCAAAACACTATGGGAAACCAAAGATATCTGGATGCGCAGGAAATTTACGCTGACCAGTATCGATATTAACAAGTTATGTTTAAAAATACAGCACGATGATGGCGTGGAAGTTTATTTAAATGGTGTTGATGTTTTTGACGACCGCAGCGCTTTCGACGAGCCAAGGGTATTCGATATCAACAAATTTAAAGGTCAATTAAAAGTAGGCGAGAATTTGCTGGCTATCCATTGTATAAACACAGGCGGCCCCGGATGGCTGGATGCCGGTTTGGTTGATGAGATAAAAGACAGTTCAAACGCTTCGGTACAATTGGCCGAACAACAAAGCGTTGATTTGAAAGCCACACAAACCATTTATAAATTTAAATGCGGCAAAGCCGACCTGCAGGTTACTTTCACTTCGCCATTGCTGTTAAATAATCTTGATATTCTTGATCGCCCGGTATCTTATGTTTCCTATAAAGTAAAATCAAATGATGGTAAGCCACATGATGTAAAAGTATATTTTGGCGCTTCAACCGCTGTGGCTGTAAATATACCTTCACAGGAAGTTACTACCGATAAATACAGCACGTCAGGTTTATCAATATTGAAGGCTGGTACTATTGAGCAGTCCATCCTCCAAAAGAAAGCCGATAACCTGCGCATAGACTGGGGCTACATGTACATAGCCACACCCAGCCCTGAAAAAGCCGTGCAGTATATCACCGAAGAAAAACAATCTGTTGCTTCGTTTATCAACAATAATACTTCATCAACAGTAAAACAAGGCAAGCAACTGATGCTGAATACGGTGATCCCTTTTGGATATGTGGGCAAAGTAGCGGTTGAAAAATTTGTAGAAGTTGGTTATGATGATATTTATTCTATCCAGTATTTTAAACAAAATCTCAAAGCATATTGGACACATGGCGGCAAGGTGACTATAACGAAAGAACTGAGCAACGCGGCTGCGCAATATGCTACAATTATGCAACAATGCGACCGGTTCAATCACTCGATGGTGTTAAGTGCAGAGAAAGCAGGGGGAAAAACTTATGCCAAGCTATGCGAGCTTGCTTACCGTCAAAGCATTGCGGCACATTCAATTGTTGTTAGTCCTTCGGGCGAATTGCTATTCCTGTCGAAAGAGAACTTTAGTGGTGGTTTTATAAATACAGTTGATGTTACTTATCCTTCATCGCCATTGTACTTGCTTTATAATCCTAAATTACAGGAAGGCATGCTGAACGGTATCTTCTATTTCAGCGAAAGCGGGAAATACAAACAAGATTATGCCGCGCATGATTTGGGTACTTACCCTATTGCAAATGGCCAGCTCTATGGTGAGGGTATGCCGGTTGAAGAATCAGGTAACATGATCATCCTTACGGAAGCTATAGCCAGGGCAGAAGGAAATGCTGCCCTGGCCCGCAAACATTGGAAAACGTTGAGCAGGTGGGTGAATTACCTTGTAAATGAAGGCTTCGATCCTAAAAACCAGTTATGTACCGATGACTTTGCAGGGCACCTGGCGCGTAACGCGAACTTATCAATGAAAGCCATTGTTGGTATTGCCTGCTATGCTGATTTGGCAAAACAATTGGGCGATAACGCTACAGCTAAAAAATATAGGGCAATAGCCGAAGGCATGGTTGGCGGCTGGATGAAACTGGCTGATGCCGGCGATCACTATTCGTTGGTTTTTGAAAAGCCCGATACCTGGAGCCAGAAATATAACCTGGTTTGGGATAAAGTTTTAGGCCTGCACTTGT
>Ga0302307_10002884_pt1 | contig 10460 bp, 6 predicted proteins | sample III_Palsa_E3_2_FD_200530 | JGI IMG/M metagenome (GOLD analysis project Ga0302307, IMG submission 200530) | Peat permafrost microbial communities from Stordalen Mire near Abisko, Sweden - III_Palsa_E3_2 | ecosystem: Environmental > Terrestrial > Soil > Palsa > Peat permafrost | place: Sweden... | reverse complement strand
CGTAGCGAGGGACCCCCAACAAACATTAGACAAAACCTATCAAAACAGGCATGATACAATGCTTTAATTTGGTCTTAGTACATAGGTTTAAAGAAGTTAATATGATAGAACGCGATGTAATCCAACACGTCGGGTTTGAAGAAACAAATGCCCGCGGTGAGTTGGTACGCTTATCAGCCAGTTACCAAGCGGTGCTAGAACGTCATGATTACCCACCCGCCATTCAAATGTTACTTGGGCAAGCACTTGCTGCTGCTGCCCTATTAACCGGCACCATAAAATTTGAGGGCTCCTTAATCCTACAAATACAAAATGCCGGGCCGCTCTCTTTATTAGTGGTGCAATGTGATCATGATTATCACATCCGCGCGATTGCCCGTTATGAGGGTAATGATGCGCTCGCCACTGATCATCTTGAAGAAAGTTGGCAAGATGGCGTGTTAAGCATCACTATTGAAGCTACTAATACCAATGCCCGTTACCAAGGTGTAGTGCCCTTAACCCAAGGCGGCCTTGCTGCTTGCATCGAGCAATACTTTGCCCAATCAGAACAACTAACCACTAAAGTGTGGCTCACTGCAGATGGTTATACAGCTGCTGGTTTCTTACTACAAGCTTTGCCTGAGGACAGTACCGATAAGCTCCGTATGGAGTGGGATCATTTAGTACATTTAGGTGCCACTATTACCGAATATGAGCTGCAATCATTAAGCTTTAAAGATATTTTATTCCGCCTTTATCATAGCGAGCTTATTCGCTTGTATGAAACAATTCCCATCAGTTTCCGCTGCACTTGCTCACGTGAGCGTGTTGAAACCACCCTACGCACGATGGGTAGAGAAGAAGCTGAAGATATTGTTAAAGAAAAGGAAAACATCCAAGTCACTTGTCAGTTTTGCTATCAAGAATATACTTTTGATGCAGTAGATGTGGAACAAATTTTTAGTGATTATGTGATTCGCCCACCGACTGACAAGTTTGTATAATCATGCACGCACCCCTAACCTGGCAACAAGAATTATCGCGGGCTGTTGAAGACCCCCAGGAATTATTAACCCTATTAGCACTTGATGCACAATTATTAGCAGGAGCCGTAACTGCAAGCCAGTTATTTCCGTTACGTGTGCCACGCGCTTTTATTGCACGGATGCGTAAAAATGATATTACCGATCCGTTATTGGCCCAGGTTCTGCCCTTAGGTATTGAGCAACACTCACCTACGGATTATAGTGCAGATCCCTTGCAAGAAGCCGATTACAACCCTATTCCTGGTTTACTGCATAAATATCAGAACCGTGTATTGCTAACCATTACCGGCAGTTGTGCGATAAATTGCCGGTTTTGTTTTAGGCGTAATTTTCCCTATTACGCCAATAATCCTGGCAAAGCAGGCTGGCAACAGGTTATTGATTATATTGCAGCCGATAACAGTATTGAGGAAGTTATATTTAGTGGTGGCGATCCCTTAAATGCTTCTGATAAATTACTAGCTTGGCTAACCGAACAATTAGCACAAATTCCGCACTTACAACGTTTACGCATCCATACCCGTTTACCTATTGTTATCCCTGCACGGGTTACTGAAGAATTATTAGCCTGGTTAACCAGTACCCGATTAAAGCCAGTTATGATATTACATGCCAATCATGCGCAAGAATTAGATGATAACGTTCAACACGCCATATCGCTTATGGCAGATAAACAAATTACTTTATTAAGCCAATCGGTATTATTACGTGGCATAAATGATACAGCGAGCGTATTAATCCATCTCAGTAAACGTCTTTTTGCCTGCAGGGTATTACCTTATTACTTACATGTATTAGATAAAACACAAGGTACGGCGCATTTTGATGTACCCCTTAGCGTTGCTAAAGAATTACATAAGGAAATGGCAAAACAATTATCAGGTTATTTAGTGCCACGATTAGTGCAAGAAGTCGCGGGAATGCCGTCTAAGGTGGTGGTTGGGAATTAACAGCTGCTTTGTTATTTTTACTAACAAAGCAGCTCTTTTACTTTGCTTGCTCACCTGCAGCATCATCAATTTTACCAGGCTTTTCACTGACATCAGGCGCAATAATTGTTGCAGAAGCTTCTGTTGGTGCATTACCTCCTGGCGTATCATCATTGCTAGGCGTCACCCAACCTTTTGGCTCACGCACAGTACAGCCTTCCATGATGTCATCGATTTGATCGGCATCAATGGTTTCATATTTAATCAAGGCTTCTGCCATCATATGCAGTTTATCAAGATTTTCCGTGAGCAGTTTGCGCGCATGTTGATAATTTTTATCGATAATACTACGTACTTCACTATCAATTATCGCCGCTGTCTCATCGGATAATTCTTTACGCTTAGTGACCGAATGGCCTAAAAATACTTCACCATCTTCTTGGCTATACATTAAAGGCCCTAAACGCTCTGAAAGACCCCATTTGGTCACCATATCGCGCGCTAAACCCGTTGCGCGTTGAATATCATTAGAAGCGCCCGTGGTGACATTATCATCACCAAATACTAACTCTTCAGCAATACGGCCACCAAATAGGCTGGTAATTAAGCTCTCAATACGCCGTTTGCTGTAGCTATAGCGATCTTGCTCCGGTAAATACATCGTAACACCAAGCGCACGACCGCGCGGGATAATAGTAACTTTATAAACCGGATCATGCTCTGGCACCAACAAACGACCCACAATGGCATGACCTGCTTCGTGATACGCCGTTAAGCGTTTCTCAGCTTCACTCATGGCCATTGAGCGACGCTCAACACCTAATAATATTTTATCTTTAGCGCGATCCATTTCATGCATATCCACTTCACGCTTATTAGAACGTGCCGCTAGCAAGGTTGCTTCATTCACTAAATTAGCTAAATCAGCACCTGAAAAACCTGGTGTGCCACGCGCAATAACGGTAGGATCGACATCTTTAGCAGCTACTACTTTTTTCAAATGGACTTTGAGAATTTGCTCACGGCCTCGGATATCAGGTAAACCGACAATAACTTGTCTATCAAAACGACCAGGGCGTAATAAAGCAGGATCTAATACATCCGGGCGGTTCGTTGCTGCAATCACGATAACGCCTTCTTTACCTTCAAAGCCATCCATTTCTACCAGTAATTGGTTTAATGTTTGTTCGCGCTCATCATGACCACCGCCTAAACCTGCACCACGATGGCGACCTACGGCATCAATTTCATCGATAAAAATAATGCAAGGCGCTTGCTTTTTTGCTTGTTCAAACATATCGCGTACCCGAGAAGCACCGACGCCTACAAACATTTCCACAAAATCAGAACCGGAAATGCTAAAAAAGGGCACACGTGCTTCACCTGCAATGGCTCTTGCCAGCAAGGTTTTACCCGTTCCAGGAGGGCCGACCATTAATACGCCACGAGGGATACGGCCACCTAAACGCTGAAACTTGTTGGGATCACGCAAAAACTCCACCAATTCTTTGACATCTTCTTTGGCCTCTTCAACGCCTGCTACATCAGCAAACGTGACTTTAACTTGATCTTCTCCCAATAAGCGGGCGCGGCTTTTACCAAATGATAAAGCACCACGGCCACTGCCACCACCTTGCATTTGGCGCATAAAGAAAATCCATACCCCAATAAATAATAGAATGGGAAACCAGCTAATAAAGATTTGCATTAAAATACCGCGTTGTTCTGGCGGCTTACCTTCAACATCAACATTCGCTTTTAACAGATCATTCATTAAGCCTGGATCTTCTACTGGCATATAGGTGGTAAATGCACCATTGCTGACATCTGTACCGCGGATAACCTTATCATCGATGACGATTTTAGTCACATCACCTTGATGAATGCGTTGTAAAAATTCCGAATAATCAATTTTCTGCACATCTGTATCACGCGGATTAAAATTGCTAAATATGGACATTAATACCACAGCGATCACTAACCACAAGAATAAGTTTTTTAGGGTATCGTTCAAAATATAATCCTCTCTATGCTATACGCTAAGCTGTTAACACTTAATATACTCTTTCGCTATTAAATATACTTCCCGCGACCGCGAACGAGATGCCTGGGGTTTCACAACGCCAACTTTACTAAAACGCTCGCGTACCGCGCGTAAATACTCATCAAATCCTGCGCCTTGAAAAAGCTTTACCAAAAAGCAGCCACCTTTTTGCAAACTAATATCTACCATTTCCAATGCCATTTCGGCTAATAACATAGAGCGGATTTGATCAACGGTGTTTATGCCTGAAATATTGGGAGCCATGTCTGAGAGCACAACATCAACTCCTAACTCGCCAATGGCAGCCTGTAAACTAGTAAGACTGGACTCTTCCCGCATATCACCTTGAATAAAATGCACCTGGAGCAAAGGCTCCATCGCTAAAATATCCAGAGCAACCACCATGCCACGCTCGCCCACCAATTTTGTGGCCACTTGCGACCAACCACCTGGCGCAGCGCCTAAATCGAGCACTCGCATGCCCCCACGCAATAGACGGTGTTTGTCATTTATTTCCAGCAGCTTAAACGCTGATCGGGAACGATAACCCACTTGTTGAGCTTTAATCACATAGGGATCATTCACATGCTCTTGCAACCAACGGCTACTACTTTTCGATCGTCCCATGGATTTCCTCAATCATATCACAGATTCTACGCTGATAACTGGCACAAGACCAAACAGCTAACTTAGTGATTATAATACTATTTGTCAGAAACTGCACCTGATGAGAATAGGGTTTCTAAGAAAAAGCTACATTGACCGTTCTAAATTAGTTCTACACTTGTTAGGAGCTTACAGACTATAATTTACCCAGCACGATATGCCAAGAAAGGAGTCTACGGCACCATGAACAGCGCATTGTTAAACTATAAAAAAAATCTTCGTTCCGCCTGTTTTTGGGTGATCCTTATCATTACGGCCTTAATCGTAGTTGTCACGATGAGGTTTTGCAGTCATCTCCAGCAAAAGCCTAAAGCACCGCCTAGTCAACGCGTGGCTGCAGCCATAGCGCATCTTGGTGATATGCCGATTTACGTGGATGCGCTTGGTACTGTTTCGTCCTCTGCAAATATAAGTATCCAAACTCAAGTTGATGGCCAATTAATGCAAGCTTTTTTTCAAGAAGGCCAAGATGTTAAAAAAGGCGATTTATTATTACAAATAGATCCACGTCCCTATCAAGCCTTACTCACCCAGTATGAAGGCCAATTAATACGCGATCAAGCCTTATTAGATAACGCTAAAATTGATTTAAAACGTTATCAAACCTTATGGGAACAAGATTCTATTTCAGAACAAATCTTAGCTACACAACTTGCGTTAGTCAAGCAATACGAGGGTGATGTTAAGATTGATGAAGGACTTATCGCCAGCACCAAATTGGACCTTGATTATTGCCAGATTAAATCCCCTGTGGATGGGCGAGCAGGATTGTTATTAGTTGACCCAGGTAATTATGTACAAACAAATGGTAGCGTGATCTTGGTTAACATCAATACGCTCAATCCTATTTCAGTAATTTTTAGCTTAGCAGAGGATTATATCCCTAAAATTTTCGAGCTAACAGCCAAAGACAGCACTCCTGTTGTATTAGCTTACGACAGGCAGCAAGAAAAATTATTAGCAACAGGACAATTAAGCAGTGTTGATAGCCAAGTTAACACTAGCACCGGCACTATTAATTTAAAAGCAGATTTTGATAATACTCCTATTGTGTTATTTCCTAATCAATTTGTGAATATTCGTTTATTATTAGCAACATTAAAAAATGCTGTTATTATTCCAACAGCAGCTATTCAATATAATTCACAAGGCCCTTATGTTTTTGTCGTCAATGAGGATAACACAGTAAAAATAACCCCCGTTAAGATTGACGCTACTGCAGGCGAGGATACTAGCATTAGCAGTGGTATTGCAGAAGGTCAATGGGTCGTTACAACAGGCACTAATAAACTTATTGATGGCATAAAAGTCAGTGTCAGTAAGGCTAAGAATAAAAAATGAGTTTATCAAGCCCCTATATTCACCGCCCAATTGCTACATCATTATTGATGTTAGCGATTTTGCTATCTGGCATCTTAGCGTATCAATTATTACCCATTTCCTCACTGCCAGAAGTAGAATACCCTATCATTGAAATCACCACGTTTTACCCAGGCGCTAGCCCAGATGTTACAGCAACATCTATTACAGCTCCCTTAGAAAAACAATTTGGGCAAATACCAGGCTTAGCACAAATGACCTCAACAAGTTCTAGTGGCGCATCAGTCATTACCTTAGAATTTACTTTAGATACCAGTCTTGATGTTGCTGAGCAGGAAGTGCAAGCAGCTATTAATGCCGCCACATCTTACTTACCCACAGGATTACCTAACCCACCTATTTACAATAAAGTAAATCCAGCTGACGCTCCGATTATCACCTTGGCATTAACCTCAAAAATCGTGCCTTTATCACAAGTAGAAGATTTAGCAGAAACACGACTTGTCCAAAAAATTGCTGAATTACCTGGCGTTGGTTTAGTAAGTATCAGCGGTGGCCAGCGTCCTGCTGTACGTATTCAAGCAAATCCTACTACTTTATCTGCTTATGGTTTAACTCTGGAAGATTTACGCACCACCGTGGATGCGGCCAATGCAAATGCCGCTAAAGGCAGTTTTGATGGGCCAAGGCTTGCATATATGATTAATGCCAATGACCAAATTCTGCAAGGGGATGAGTATAAGCCACTTATTGTAGCTTATAACCAAAACGCACCAGTACGCTTATCAGATGTTGCCTATGTCACCGATGGCGTGGAAAATGCGCGTGAAGCAGCTTGGGTTAACCAGGAACCTGCTATTATTCTCAATATTCAACGGCAACCAGGCGCCAACGTTATTAAGGTTGCTGATCAAATTAAGCAATTATTACCGCGCTTAAAAAGCACATTACCTGCAGGCATTGACGTATTTACCTTAACCGATCGCACCACAACAATTCGTGCGTCAATCAGTGATGTAAAATTTGAGCTAGTATTATCGGTTGCCTTAGTGGTATTAGTGATATTTTTATTTTTGCGCAATCTCCCAGCCACTATCATTCCTAGTATCTCCGTACCCTTATCCTTAGTAGGAAGCTTTGGCGCCATGTATTTATTGGGCTTTAGCGTCAATAATTTAACATTAATGGCTTTAACCATTGCAGCAGGTTTTGTGGTTGATGATGCGATAGTCATGATCGAAAATATTAGCCGTTATGTAGAAGAAGGGGATACACCTTTAGAAGCGGCCATAAAGGGCGCAGCACAAATTGGTTTTACGATTTTATCGTTAACCGTCTCATTAATTGCTGTACTAATTCCCTTACTATTTATGCAAGATGTCATTGGACGATTATTTCGTGAATTTGCCATTACCTTAGCAGTTACCATTTTACTATCTGCCATCGTCTCTTTAACCTTAACGCCAATGTTATGCTCGCGCATTTTACGCAAGCAATCACCCGAAAACGCCAGTAAATTTGAAAAAACAGCCGCGTCGCTGTTGCAACAGCTCGTCGATAAATACGCGCTTTCCTTGCGCTTTGTATTAAACCATCAACCACAAACTATAACGCTCGCTATTACAACGCTTTTTATCACCGCTTTTTTATATTATGTAATTCCAAAGGGCTTTTTCCCCGAGCAAGATAGCGGCATCATTCAAGGCATCTCTGCAGCAGCTCCTGCGATTTCATTTAATGCGATGAGTGAAAAGCAGCAACAATTAGCAGCAGTGATATTACAAGATCCTGCCGTTGAAAGTTTATCGTCATTTATTGGCATTGATGGCATTAATACCACGCTCAATAGCGGCCGCTTATTAATTAACCTTAAACCATTGGCTGAGCGTGATGACGTGGCTGCCACTACCATCATTAAGCGATTACAAAAAAACGCCGATAGCATTGCTGATATTAAGCTTTATATGCAACCTGTGCAGGATTTAACAATTGATGATAAAGTCACCGCTACGCAATATCAATACTCACTAGGCTCACATGATACGCATGAAGTCATGATGACAACAGAGCAACTAATGGATAAATTGCAAGCGCTACCCGAGTTGCAAGATGTGACTAGTGATGAGCAAGCCACGGGCCGTGAGATTTATATTGATGTTGATAGAGATACCGCTTCGCGACTAGGCATTAGTATTACAGATATTGATAATGTTTTATATGATGCATTTGGACAACGCCAAATATCTACTTTATATACAGAAAATAATCAATATCACGTGGTGCTTGAAATTTTGCCTGCCATGCAACAAGGCAGTAAATCCCTCGCTAATATTTATATGTCAGATGCCAACGGCAACCCGGTGCCTTTACGTGCTTTTACACAAATCTCCGAGCGGCTAGGGCCTTTAGTCATTAGCCGCCAAGGGCAATTTCCTGTTGCAACCATCTCATTTAACTTAGCGCCCAACATATCACTGGGTGAAGCTATGCAAGCTATTGAAGGCAGCGTAAATAATTTAAATATGCCAGAGAGTGTGGAAACGGGTTTTCAAGGTGCTGCAAAAATTTTCAAGAGTTCATTACAAAATGAAGGTTTTTTAGTATTAGCAGCTATTGTGGTGGTGTATATCGTATTAGGCGTTTTATATGAAAGTTATATACACCCTATTACTATCCTCTCTACATTACCGTCCGCAGGCCTTGGTGCAGTAATCGCCTTATTTATTACTGGCAAAGAACTTAGCGTTATTGCCTTAATTGGGATTATTTTGCTAATAGGCATCGTCATGAAAAATGCAATTTTAATGATTGACTTTGCCTTAGAGCAAGAGCGTATTTACGGTAAAAATGCGCAAGATGCTATTTATGAAGCGGCCTTGTTACGTTTTCGCCCGATTATTATGACCACTATGGCTTCTTTATTAGGCGCTGTGCCTTTAGCATTTGGCACAGGCATAGGCGCTGAATTACGTCAACCTCTTGGTATTGCCATTATCGGCGGGCTGATAATAAGTCAATTATTAACACTCTACAGCACCCCAGTTATTTATTTAGCATTTGACAAGCTGTTGATAAAAATAAACCGCTTGATAAAAAATTCTGCCTTGATGGATAAACCTTCATATGAGGCACCGCAATGAACTTTTCAGCGCCTTTTATTCATAGGCCTATTGCCACGGTATTATTGGCCATTGGGTTAGCGCTAAGTGGTACTATTGCTTTTAATGTATTACCGGTATCCTCATTACCTGAAGTTGATTTCCCTACCGTGAGTGTGCAAGCTGCTTTACCAGGGGCAAGTGCGAAAACTATGGCTACTTTAATCGCAACACCTTTAGAGCGACAATTAGGCGAAATTGCGGGTGTTACACAAATGACATCAAGCAGCAGTTTGGGTAATACACGGATTATTTTACAATTTGATTTATCGCGCGATATTAATGGTGCAGCTCGTGATGTGCAAGCGGCTATTAATGCAGCCAGTAGTAATTTACCCAGTAATTTGCCAAGCCTACCTACTTATCGTAAAGTAAATCCTGCTGATGCACCCATTATGATCTTAGCACTAACCTCTAAAGTTTATGATCGTGGGCAACTTTATGACGCTGCTTCAACTATTTTACAGCAAAAAATATCCCAAATAGATGGTATAGGGCAGGTTATTGTTGGCGGTAGCTCACTACCTAGTGTGCGCGTAGAATTAAACCCTACGGCACTTTTGCATTATAATATCGGCTTAACGGACGTGTCACAAACCCTATCTGCTGCTAATAAAAACCTGCCTAAAGGTCAGATCATCGATGGTGATACTATTAGCGAAATAATCACTAATGATCAATTATTTAAAGCTGCTGATTATGATCCTTTAATTATTAAATATATCGATAATAGCCCGATACGGATCCGTGATGTCGCCAATGTCGTTGATTCCGTACAAGATGTGCGCAATGCAGGCCTTGCCAATGGTGAGCCTGCGGTTTTGCTGATTCTTTTTAAACAACCAGGTGCGAACGTAATTAATACTATCGATAAAATTTATCAAATGTTACCGCTGCTAAAGGCTTCAGTGCCTAGTGCCATAGATGTCACGGTTATGATGGATAGAGCAGCCACTATACGCACCTCGCTTTACGATGTAGAAGCTACCCTCTGTATCGCTATGCTATTGGTCATTCTCGTCACTTATCTCTTTTTAGGCAGCGTACGTGCGATGCTAGTGCCTGCTGTGGCTGTGCCCCTGTCGTTATTAGGGACTTTTAGCGTCATGCAGCTTTTAGGATATACCTTAGATAACCTTTCCTTAACAGCACTCACCATTGCCACAGGGTTTGTGGTTGATGATGCGGTGGTTGTTTTAGAAAATATTTCACGGCATCTTGAAAAAGGCTTAAGGCCCTTACAAGCAGCACTTATCGGTGCTAAGGAAGTTGGTTTTACGGTCGTTTCAATGAGTATTTCGCTCGTTGCTGTATT
>Ga0302307_10002881_pt1 | contig 10464 bp, 9 predicted proteins | sample III_Palsa_E3_2_FD_200530 | JGI IMG/M metagenome (GOLD analysis project Ga0302307, IMG submission 200530) | Peat permafrost microbial communities from Stordalen Mire near Abisko, Sweden - III_Palsa_E3_2 | ecosystem: Environmental > Terrestrial > Soil > Palsa > Peat permafrost | place: Sweden... | reverse complement strand
TCCCGCAGATGATGGAAAAGAGATGACGGAAAGAAAGAACCGACTCCAGATTTTCAATATCTCAAATTTCTAAATTTCCCAATTGCTCAATCGCCCCTACCCTCGCACCGCCGCAAACGCCACCTTCGCCGCCTCGACCGTTCGCGCCACATCCTCGTCCGTATGCGCAGCCCCCACAAACGCCGCCTCATACTGCGAAGGCGGCAAATACACCCCACTATCCAGCATGCTGCGAAAGAATTTCCCGAACGCCTCCGTCTTCGACCTCGACGCCGATTCCCAATCCGTCACCGGCCCCGGCTGAAAGAACCAGGTAAACATCGATCCCACACGGTTAAAGCAAAGCGCCACTCCCGCGTCCCGAGCCGCCGCCGCCACGCCCTCCACCAACTCCGCGCTCAGTTTCTCCAGCCGCGGATAAATCTCTCCCTTACGATCCCGCAACTGCTTCAACATCGCGCATCCCGCCGCCATCGCCAGCGGATTCCCCGACAGCGTCCCCGCCTGATACATCGGCCCCAGCGGCGCCACCAGATCCATAATCTCCTTCGGCCCGCCATACGCGCCCACCGGCAACCCTCCGCCAATAATCTTCCCCATCGTCGTCAGGTCAGGGCGAATGTTGTACAACTCCTGCGCTCCGCCAAACGCCACACGAAATCCCGTCATCACCTCGTCAAAAATCAGCACCGACCGCTCCCGCTCCGTCAGCATCCGCAGCCCCACCAGATAGTCGTCCGCCGCCGGAACGCATCCCATGTTTCCCACCACCGGCTCCACAATCACGCACGCAATCTGGTGCTTGAATTTCTGGAACGCATGCTCGACCACCGAAAGATTATTGAACGGCAGCGCCAGCGTGAACTGCGTGAACTCCTCCGGCACGCCCGCCGATCCCGGAATCCCCAGCGTGGCCACACCCGACCCCGCCTTCACCAGTAGCGCGTCCGCATGCCCGTGATAGCACCCTTCAAACTTCACAATATATTTTCGTTTCGTATAAGCCCGCGCCAGCCGGATCGCCGACATCGTCGCTTCCGTCCCCGAACTCACAAAGCGCACTTTCTCCACATGCGGAAACGCCCCAATCACCAGCTCCGCCAGATCAGCCTCTGCCGCCGTCGAAGCTCCAAAACTCGTCCCGTTGCAAGCCGCCGCCAGAATCGCATCCAGCACATTCGGCTCCGCATGCCCCAGAATCAGCGGTCCCCATGATCCGATGTAATCGATGTACTCATTCTCGTCCGCGTCCCAAATGTGCGAACCCTTCCCGCGCACAATAAACGGAGGATCTCCTCCCACCGCGCGAAACGCCCGCACCGGTGAATTCACCCCGCCCGGAATCATGCTCTCCGCCCGCTGCTGCAGCCGCCGCGACTGCTCGGTTTTTCTCGATGAAGTGGACGTCATCAATCCCCTCGACTCACGTAGCGGCGGACGCATTCGTCCACCCTCCCTCTTAGGCGCTATCGCTCACTCATGCAACGCATCACTATAGCAGCGCCCTCACCAAGCAGCTCGAAATCCGAATTCATCAGATATTCATCCTTCTGCAATCCCTTTGCAACATCGCCTCAGTACGCTGAATCCATCAAGTTACCCTTCTAACCGGGAGGGTTTTGAGGGACAGTCTCGGGGGCTCCGGACTGTCCTTTTTGTTTTTAGTGTTGCCCGTTAAGACAACGAAACGAGGGTGCCCCATCCTTTCGCGTTCTTTGCGAAAGGGTGGGACACGATGAAGCCTGCGGTGCCGTTTCTTCTCTCTACCTCACTCCTTCCGTTAACCCCAATTAACTCCCCATCGTATAATCACTCCCATGATCACCGTCTCCAAGGAGGACTACCTCAAGTCAATCCTCGAAGCCGAAAGCGAAGGCGAAACCGTAATCTCCGCCCGCCTCGCCGACCTGCTCAAAGTCTCCCCGCCCGCCGTAACCATGGCCCTCCGCCGCCTGAAAAAAGACGGCCTCGTCCGCGTCGCCTCCAGCGGCGAAGTCAGCCTCACCGCCGCCGGCCGCAAAATCGCCCGCAAACTCACTCTCCGCCATCACTTGATCGAACGCATGCTCTCCGAACTTTTCGGCATGGAATGGTGGAAGGTCCACGACGAAGCCGAGCGCCTCGAGCACGCTGTCTCTCCCGACTTCGAAGACAAGCTCCTCGCGAAACTAGGCTCCGGTGGCGCCTGCCCGCACGGAAATCTAAGTGAACTCGAAGGCCCCGCCAGCCGCCGCCGCCGTGGCCTGGTCCTGCTCGCCGACGCCGAACTTGACAACACCTACACCGTCAGCGGAATCTACGAACGCGATCGCCAACTCCTCGAATTCCTGGAACACCGCGGCGTCCGCCCCGGCGCGAAGCTGCGCCTGCTAGAACGCAACTACGACCAAACCCTAACCCTCTCCACTCCCGCCGGAACCGTGTCGCTAGGCCCGGCAGCCTCCGAGCGAGTCTGGTTAACCCAAGCCAAACCCTCAAAACGCTGAGTCCCTTGTCATCCCGAGCAAGCGTTTTTTGCGCAGCGAGGGATCTGGGCGAGCCGCGCGGTGCGTCGCGCCCTTTGCGACGCAATAATCGCGCGTTTGGCTCGCATCCTTTTAAGCTGTTCCGTCCCGATAAAATAGTTAACCATAGTTTATCTTCTCCTATATACTTACGCTAATAAGTGGGCCACGCCCGAAGCTCCGCCGCTTCCTCCGCATGAACGAGACCACCAAAACCACGAAGCCGCCGCGGGAATTGCCTTCGCACGCCCACCTCGACTCCGCCTCCGTCGTCATCACCCACGAAGATATCGATCGCGCCCATGACCGCGACCGCGTCTCCGAAACCCGTGCCCAGCATGGCCCCTGGTCGCGCGCCCGCCTGCTCTGGCTGCTGGTCGGCCCCGGCATCCTCGTCATGCTCGGAGAAAATGACGGCCCCAGCATGCTCTCCTATGCCGCCACCGGCGCGCACTACGGCATTGGATTCTTTCTCCCATTCGTCGTGCTCACCTTCGTCATGGCTTGCGTCGTCCAGGAAATGACCGTCCGCCTCGGCGCCGCTACCCATCGCGGACACGCCGAACTCATCTTCGACCGCTTCGGCCCCTTCTGGGGATGGTCGGCAACTTCCTCACCCTGGTCACCGAATTCATCGCCATCCGCGCCGGCCTCGGATTCTTCGGCGTCCCTCCCGCAATCTCCGTTCTCGGCGCATGGCTAGTCCTATTCGTCGCCCTGATGGCCCACCGCTACTGGACCTGGGAGCGCATCACGCTAGTCGCCGCCATGTTCAATCTGGTCTTCATCCCCGTTGCCCTGCTCACCCACCCCCACTGGGGAGCCATCGGCAGCGCGTTAATCACCTGGGGGCCACGCCCCGGCCTGACCCAGGAAACCGTCATCATTCTGCTCTCCAACATCGGCGCGACCGTCACCCCCTGGATGCTCTTCTTCCAGCAAAGCGCCATCGCCGACAAAGGTCTCACCACGCACGACATCCGCTTCGGCCGCATCGATACCATCCTCGGCGCGACTCTGGCAGCCCTCGCAGCTCTGGCCACCATAATCTGCACCGCCCCGCTCTTCGCGCACGGCATGTCCACCGGAAATTTCGAAGCCGCCGAATTCGCCCAAGCCCTCCAACCCTTCGTCGGCCACTGGGGCGCAGCATTGTTCGCGCTAGGAATGTTTGAAGCCGGCATGGTCGCTGCTGTAACGATCTCAACTTCCTCCGCCTACGCCTTCGGAGAAGTCGCTCACCGTCCGCACAGTCTGAATCTCCCCTTCCAGCAGGGAAAATCTTTTTACCTGGTCCTGATCCTCGAAGCCGCCGCCGCCGCCGGCCTGGTCCTGATCCCCGGCATCCCCCTGGTCTATATCGTGCTGCTGGTCAACGTCATCGCAGTCCTGGCCATGCCGCCAGCATTGCTGTTCCTCTACCTGCTGGTGAACGATCGTGAAATTATGGGAGACCTCGTCAGCCCTCTATGGGCCAACGCCCTGGCGCTTGCAGTAGTAGTGATCCTGGTCGCCGCCGGCCTGCTATTCGGCATCAGCGTAGTAGCTCCCCACGCCCTGGCGCTAATCGGAGGCAAGTAAATGAGAGAGTAGAAAACCGCGAAGCAGACGTTCGCATAGCAGCCGCGAAGCGGCGAAAGAATACAGCCCACAGCGCAAGCTGTGGGTACGCCATCACGAAATCAACCAGCCCCAGCGGGGCGAAAGAAGACTTCTCCCGGAAACGGAGGCGAAGTTAAAATGACACCAAAACTCGATCCCACTCCCGCCGACGAAATCAGCAGCGCCGACCTCGCCTCCGTCGTCGCCTCCCTCGAACCCGATCAACTCATCTCGGAAAAAGAAAAGCATCACTGCCCCCGCCGCCGCCTGACCAGCACCGAAATGATCATCTTCTGGGCCCTCCGCTTCTATCTTGTATTCATGTTCGGAGTCGTCCTCTATCAAATCCTCACCAGCGCGCGATAACCTTCCGCCTCCGCGTGGCGTAGCGCCCTTCCGCTTCGCTCAGGGCAGGCCTTTCAGCGACGCGATCAATCGTCGGAACAACCACCCTGTCATCCCGACCGGAGCCGGAGCGCCAGCGACGGCGGAGTGGAGGGACCTGTTGTTTTTTCGGCACGCCCTGAGACCTCAACCGCGAGCAACCCTACTCCGGACGATCCGGATAAATCGCTCTCGGGAACCGCAAATGAATCAACCCCGCGCACACCAGCAAAACGACCATCGCAAAAATACTCCCTTCCGGCCCCGCCGATCCTCCGGTAACCCAATTCGCCCCGTGTACCGACGTATTCAAAAATCGCCCGACCCCCAGCAGCCCGCTGTCCGGCGTGCCGTAGAAAAATGTCTCCGCCCAATCCCACGCCGCGTGGAATCCAATGGCGAACCACAAATTACCCGTGCGCCGGATCATCAGGCAAAACAGCAGCCCCGTCACCACCACCTGCAAAATCCCCAGCACGTTCTCCCCGTGATTGCCCAAGTGCGCCGCTCCGAACACCGCCGACAGAAACAGCGCCGCCGGCCAGAATCGTATCCGCCTCGACATCGTGAACAGCCAGTACCCGCGAAAAGCCAACTCCTCATGCAACGACACCGCCAGAAAAGTAACGCCCCACGCCAGCCCCCACCGCAAAACCGCGCCTCCCGCCAGCCCCACCGAGTCGATCTGGAAATGCCCCGAACCCCACTGCGCCAGCAGGATCGCCGAAAGCATGGCGAATCCCCAAACCGCACCTTCCCAAAATCTTTTCCCGAACGCCTGCCCCGGAGGAATCCCATAATCGGCCAGCGAACGCTTCTCCACGCGGGAAACAACCCAAGTCGCGAGCCAGACAAAAAATGCCGCGGCCGCCTTGATCGGCAATTCGGTCTCCACCGTCAACACCGAAGGATTCCGCTTGCCCCCGAGATGCAACCCGAGTATTAGAGCCAACGGAGCAAATGCGATCCCCGCCCAGATCAACAGCCGGATCCGATCATTACGCCACGAGGACTTACGTTGCCCCGACCCTCCCGCGTTCCCCAGATTCGAGTCGCGGCCGGGGCCGGACTCGTTGTTCAATTCCTTGGCTAGAGGTGGACCAGACTCATCAGGCAAGGGCGCCCTCCTTTGTGGAAAGACAAAGTATGACAGTCGCACCTGTACCGCGCCAGTACGATCGCCCGGCGAATTACGGCGGCTGCCCCATTTCTCGCCCGCCCTTAGCGCGAGAAGTGGGAATCGGCGACGCGAAGACAAACCACCCCAAGCATCCCTTCGTGAACCTTCGTGTCCTTAGTGCTTGATGCCTTTCTTTCTGCCTGTCAAACACACTCAGCCCGAGCAAGCATGCCGCAACTAAGCAATTCCACCCCAAACGAATTACACTAATAAGTCTGAAATCTAAATGTGGAGACAGCCGCCCAAGCCTGCCCTGAGCGAAGTCGAAGGGGCTGTCTGCGGAGCGCAGCTCCGCCGTAATTCATACCGAGGAAGGCCATCATGTCCGTCAACAGCTTCAACAGCAAATCCACCCTCAAAGTCGGCAGCAAAGAATACGAAATCTACCGCCTCGACGCCCTCGACAAGCAAGGCATCCCGACGACTCATCTCCCGTTCTCCCTCCGCATCCTGCTCGAAAACCTCCTCCGCACCGAAGACGGCCGCAACGTCACCAAAGAAGAAATCCGCGCCCTCGCTAGTTGGAACAAGCATTCCAAGCCAGAAAAAGAAATCGCCTTCACCCCCAGCCGCGTCCTCCTGCAGGATTTCACCGGCGTCCCCTGCGTAGTCGACCTGGCCGCCATGCGCGACGCCATGCAAACCCTCGGCGGCGACCCCGCTCTGATCAACCCGTTACAACCAGTCGAACTGGTCATCGACCACTCGGTGCAAGTCGACGAATTCGGCACCTCCACCGCCTTCGACATGAACGCCCTGCTCGAATTCCAGCGCAACAAAGAGCGCTACTCCTTCCTCCGCTGGGGCCAAACCGGTTTCAGAAATCTAGCCATCGTCCCTCCCGACACCGGCATCGTCCACCAAGTCAACCTGGAATATCTAGCCCGCGTAGTCTTCGTGAACGAAACCAACGGCGCTGGCGACAGAAACGCCAAACGCCAAGCCTACCCCGACACCCTGGTAGGCACCGACAGCCACACGACAATGATTAATGGTTTGGGGGTTTTAGGTTGGGGCGTGGGTGGGATCGAGGCCGAGGCTGCGATGCTCGGGCAGCCTGTTTCCATGCTGATTCCGTTGGTGGTGGGGGTGAAGCTGACGGGGCGGTTGCGCGAAGGCGCGACAGCGACTGATTTTGTTCTCACTGTGACTGAGATGTTGCGCAAGCATGGGGTCGTCGGGAAATTCGTGGAGTACTTCGGTCCTGGCCTGAGGGATTTGCGCCTCGCCGATCGCGCGACTATTGCCAACATGTCTCCCGAATACGGCGCGACATGCGGAATTTTTCCCATCGACAAAGAGACGCTGCGCTATCTGAAGCTCACCGGCCGCAGCGAAGATCAGATTGCGCTGGTGGAAGCCTACAGCCGCGAGCAAGGCTTGTTTCACGACGAAAAAACTCCCGAGGCGGAATATTCCGAACTGCTCTCGCTCGATCTCGCGACCGTCGAGCCGAGTCTGGCTGGCCCAAAGCGCCCGCAGGATCGCGTCGTGCTCTCGCAGGCAGGCGAGTCGTTTAACAAGGCGCTGCCTTCGCTGATCAAACCGAAATCCGCGAAAACCACGGGTGCGCAAGTACTCCCGGATGTTGGGAAGAGTGGGAGTGCCGCGCCGGCCAACGCCAAGAGTTGGGAGTCCGAAGGCGGCAGCCCTGCTGCGATCGGCGTGGAAGATCCCAACGTCCACGAACATGTTTCCGCTTCGGTGAAAGATTCCCTGAAGCACGGCAGCGTAGTAATCGCGGCCATCACTTCCTGCACCAACACGTCGAACCCTTCAGTTCTGATCGGCGCCGGCCTCCTCGCCAAAAAGGCTGTCGAGAAAGGCCTGACCATGCCGCCGTGGGTGAAGACGTCGCTCGCGCCCGGCTCAAAAACTGTGACCGACTATCTCGCCAAGGCCGGCTTGACGCCGTATCTTGAGAAGCTGAAGTTTCATCTAGTCGGCTACGGTTGTACGACTTGCATCGGCAACTCGGGCCCGCTGCCCGAAGAAGTTTCGAAAGCCATCGACGAGAAAGAGTTAGTCGTCGCCTCAGTGCTCTCCGGCAATCGCAATTTCGAAGGCCGCATCAATTCCGAAGTCCGCGCCAATTATCTGATGTCCCCCCCGCTGGTTGTTGCGTTTGCGCTGGCCGGACGCATCGACATCGACCTGCGCAAGGACCCCATCGGCAAAGGCCGCGACGGTCAGCCCGTCTACATGGCCGACATCTGGCCCTCGCAGCGCGAGATCGAAGAGACCATGCAGCAGTCGATCACGTCGGAAATGTTTTCCAAATCCTACGCCGACGTCTTTCAGGGCGACGAGCGCTGGCGCGGCCTGGCCGTGCCCAAAGGCCAGACTTACTTGTGGGAGGAGGATTCCACCTACATCCGCCGCGCTCCGTATTTCGACGACATGACGGTGAAGCCCGCGCCCGTCGCGGACATCAAGCAGGCGCGCGTGCTCGCCGTTCTCGGCGACAGCGTCACCACCGACCACATCTCGCCCGCCGGGTCAATTAAGAAAGATGGGCCCGCCGGAAAATATTTGCAGGAGCATGGCGTGAAGCCCGCGGATTTCAACTCCTACGGCTCGCGCCGCGGCAACCACGAAGTCATGGTGCGCGGCACCTTCGCCAACGTGCGCCTCCGCAACAAGCTGGTCGCGACCGAAGGCGGATTCACCCGCCACCTGCCGACCGCGACCGAAATGTCGATCTTCGACGCTTCCGAAAAATATCGCGCAGCCGGCATTCCGCTCGTTGTGTTGGCAGGAAAAGAATACGGCTCCGGCTCCTCGCGCGACTGGGCCGCCAAAGGCCCCGCCCTGCTGGGCGTGCGCGCCGTGATCGCCGAAAGCTACGAACGCATTCACCGCTCGAACCTGGTCGGCATGGGCGTCCTGCCCCTGCAATTCCCCGCCGGCCAAAACTCCGACTCGCTCAAGCTGACCGGAGAAGAAGTGTTCGAGATCACCGGCATCCGCGACCTGGTCGACCACTTCACCGCCGGCCGCGAAGTAAAAGTCCGCGCCACGGCAGACGGCGGTGGAAACAATAAGACGACGGAGTTTAGCGCGCTCGTCCGAATCGACACGCCGCAGGAAGCCCTCTACTACGCCAACGGCGGAATCTTGCAGTATGTGCTGCGGCAGTTGCTGGCGACGAAGAAGGAGCCCGTGGAGGTGTAGGAGTCAGCCGTAGAAGGCGCCGCTCGACGTGCTCTCGGGAGGTTATCTGGGCGCAGGGGGTCGGGGCCTCAAACTGCTGCAAGGCAGCTATCGTCTTCAACTAGGGAGCTTTGCTCTAAGGCTTCCTGCTCGAGGACTGCCGATATATCCCGAGGACCCTGTACGACTTTCATCCGCACGCGTACTTTGAGGAGCCCGACGAAAAGAGCAACGAGCAAACAAATCCAGGCGAGCGGTGACCATGCGACAACGTGCCATAGTGAGGCGTGAGCGATCTGTTCGTGGGCTTTCAAAAGCTTGCCTCGCACGGCTTCCGGACGGCTCTTAACATCCGCCATCCATGCCTCCATGCGGTTCGAGCGAGAAAAGTTACCGAACAACACGATCGCCCATACTCGAGTGAACGTCAGCCTGTGAGCAAAGCGAATCAACCCGTTCGATAAATCTCTCAATGTAGTGTAAGCGGGATCATCGAACTTGATGCCCCCCGAGGCGGCGAAATCAAATAGATCATCGCGTACGCCAAAAAGACGCTGCCGATATGTGTCGATCCTGTGCTCGTGCCAGCAGAAAAAATACAAAAACCAGAGAGCGAACAGGCCGACAACGAGATGAGAAGCATTCACGATTGTGATCATGTCCTGTCCTCCGGGTTGGTCGTCCCCCTACTAGTTAGATGGCTCGAACTCCGATTCGGGTCCACGAGTTGTTCAAGTGTTGAGTTTCGATGCGCGAGCCGCTCCGTAGTTTGCCTGCGGAGCTTACGCTCCCTCAATCCGTAGCCCACCCCGCCGGCTCCGAACAAATAGGAGAACGCTTCGCTAATTTTGAAATCTCCCATGACCTTTATGCCAATGTCTGCGAAGGTGTAGTGCCCCGCCAGTGACTTGGTCGAAAGATAGAAGAAGGCCGATATACCTACGAGGGAGAACCACATTATAGCGTATTGCACCGTCGAAACGATGCCGTCAATGCGACGAAGCCGGACGGTGCCTTCCAATTCGGCTTTGCTTGGCCGTCGTTGAGCTGGTGTTGCCAACTCGCAGATATTAAAGCTATTGCGGGTTAGACGCAATGCAAAACAGTTTCCCGTTACGGGACCGGAACACCACTTGTTACCCTGGTGTCCTCTAAGAACATTCGAACGCCGTGTGCACGAAGCGTTCTCGTGAACATTCAGAAATGTTCCCCTTCTGTCACCCCGTCCGTATCCACGCCAACAAGCCTCGACATCTCTGTCGTCCCTAGGACTAATTCCCTTTTACGGCTTACTCCGGACTTGCGTCCGGGGCTGCATTCTTTCGCCGCTTTGCGGGTGGAGTTAGCGGCGTTGGTTGTGGAGGGACAGGTCGCTTCTGGACTTTCCTAGTAATCCCCAGGCTTCGCGGTAGTGCTCGTAGCCGCAGCGGTCCTTCTTAAACGCGCTGAAGGGATAAAGAGTTAAGCCAGATTTTGGACTGGGCCTAAGGATTACGGCTGCGGGAATCAAGTACCAGGTGGCCACAGGAACGACGTAAGCGGCGAAGACATCGACTTCTTCGAGAGTATAAGGCTCCTTATGACCCCGAAGAAACCGACAGATGTAACCGCCGCCGTTGCGGACGGCGCCGGACTTCACTT
>Ga0302307_10002864_pt1 | contig 10494 bp, 5 predicted proteins | sample III_Palsa_E3_2_FD_200530 | JGI IMG/M metagenome (GOLD analysis project Ga0302307, IMG submission 200530) | Peat permafrost microbial communities from Stordalen Mire near Abisko, Sweden - III_Palsa_E3_2 | ecosystem: Environmental > Terrestrial > Soil > Palsa > Peat permafrost | place: Sweden... | reverse complement strand
TGGCCCAGCCCCAACTGGTGGCAATGCGGTAGAAGAAAGTCTCGGGCAGTTTTTTATCGCCCAACTCAAACATGTATGCGCCAATGTGCATCACCTTGTCTTCGTTGGCGTATTTAGTCAGCGCCTCGTTAAAATATTGCAGACTATATTTAGACAATAGCAGGTCATCTTCAAAAACAATCACCTTGCCGTAATCATTTACCAACTGCGTAACGCCATCAATAATGGAGTTGGCCAACCCTTTATTCTGCTTGCCTTCAATAACCTTAACGGATTTAAATCCGCTAACATCGCTTATCAATTGCCTTACTTCATCCACCTTGGCTTGGTCGGCAGGCGTTTTTGCACCATCAGAAAATATAAACAGCCGCGATTCATCAGCCAATAAATTTTTTTGTAAAGAATTTAACGTACGGCGGGTATGGTCGGGGCGGTTATAAACAAATAATGCAATAGGTGCAAGGTTTTGCATGTTGAAAGATAGATGTAGCGTTGATTTACACAAAGAACGGCATTAGCTTTTGCTAATTGTCCTCCGTTTTAAATTTGATTATAGCGAAAGTAAAATTATAACTGCACGATTTCAAAAAAATCCGGGCTTTTACTTTATAACTTTAAACTCCGTTCTGCGATTTTGCTGCCTGCCCTCAGGGTTGTCGCTGCCGTTTGGTAAAGTATTGGCATCAACCGGCTTTGCTTTGCCATAACCTTTGGCATTTAAACGGTTTATTGCTATTCCTTTGGCTATCAAATAATCCACACATGCCTTTGCCCTCATTTCTGATAGATTGATATTATATTCGTCGCTGCCAAATGAATCTGTATAGGAGCTTAATTCAATTTTTATTGATGGATTATTACTCAGTAAGCTAACCAAACTATCTAAAGCCAGTTTTGATTCCGGCCTCAGCGTGGCCTTATCAAAATCATATAGTATGTTTTTGATCTCGATTGGCTTATCTACTACATACTGCTGCATGCACATATCCTCCATCAAAACAGTTTTTACAACTGTATCTATAGCCGACACCTCCTGATTTTTAGTAAAATAGCCTGATTTTTCTATTACAATATGATAAGGATGCCTGTCAACTATTTTAAATTGATAAGCGCCATTCGCATCAGTTACCGCAGTATTAATTTTGGAATTTGATAGGGAATCAACCAAACTAATCTTAACGCCTGCAAGGGGTTGTTGCGCAATACAATCGGCCACTACTCCTTTAATAGTAATACTGTAACCGAAACCTTCAAATATATTCAGGCAACACTCCGATTCACGATCAGAGCTGATATAAAATTTACCTGTAGATCCTTCTGGATAATAGTAAAGGTCATCTTTTGATGAATTCATTGGGTAGCCCATATTTACCGGCGTTGACCATTTGCCATCTAACAAATCGCTTTCAAAAAAATCAAAACCACCTAAGCCAACAAACCCTTTTGAACTAAATATTAGTTTAGAATCAGCCACATTATAATAAGGCGCCTCTTCATCAAACGAGGTATTAATTTTACTACCCAGGTTTGTATTGTTTATGGGTTCACCATTTAAATCCAGGTCGCTTACCCAAATATCATAACCACCCATACCACCGGGTTTATTTGAAGCAAAGAATAGTCGTTTTCCATCCGGTGTGATAAATGGTTGTATGGAGTTATATCCATCCACATTTACATTGCCATTTAGTTTCACAGGCTCAGCCCATTGGTTGTTATTGCGCGTACTTAAATAAATCGCTAATATGCTCTTATCGCCTTTGCGATACCATTGGGTAAGATACATATGCTTTCCGACAGCATCAACACAAGGGGTACTGTATTGCACATCTTTTTTGTTGCTATTAAAATCGATTAAAGTCGGGGTGCTATTAAGCGACTGTAGTAAATAAACCTGGTTAACATAATTTTTACCTATGCTTGATGAGGTAAAATAATAGCTGCTATCATGGCCTGATATAGCATAATTGCCACCATCAACATTCCAGTCCCTTTTTAGCCTTTCAACCTTCATTAAATCCGGATAGTGATATTGCCCGTTTGCAAAACGACAGGTGGCCAATTCATGGTCAGCAATAACAATGTATTCGTTGTCTCCCTTATAATCATAAATAAAGCGTTTTAATTGCCTTATGGCCTCGTTAAAGCGTCCGTTTGCCCTTAAGCATACAGCATACCATAATCTCGCTTGGGGATAATCAGTTATTGTACTATCGCTTACAATTCTATAGTACCATTCTTCAGCATTTAAATAATTCTGATAAAGCCTGTATGATTCTCCAATTTGATAATACAAATAGGCTGATTCGGGTTGCTTGCTTTGTGCTGATCCTTTTATATGTACACTAAACGGGATGGAAATAGCACGATGATAATCATTTAAAGCCTGTTTATAATCATCAGCCGCCTGCACATAGTTTTTATTTTGAAATTCTTTATCGCCTAAATCGCGCAGGTGCTTATTATACTGTGCAAACGAGCTTACACATATAAAAACAAGTAATAATAAAATGGCCGTTTTTTTCATTACACCTGATTAAAAACGTGGGCATATCACATCCCTGTTTTGAGTATGTTTATGAAAAACGTAGCTTAATGAAAGCTCAGGGCCGCCCTGTGAATTCGATGCCGCGTTAAGGCCTGAAGTGTTAACGTCATAACTCAAACCTAAAGTAAAATAATGGAGATGATAGCCTACATCAGCTACAGCGGCATCATTAAAACGATACATTCCTCCTATTATAAACCCGGTTTGATTGTCTGATTTAAATTCGGCGTATACACCAAGATCTTTTTCTTGTGCATTGCCTTGCCGTATATAAATTAAATGCGGGGTAATATCTAAAAAATCCGAAGCCTGTAAGCGTACACCACCATGTATTGTAAAACGCATAGGCAAAGCCGTATTTATGCCTTGCGTGGCAAAGGGGTCTTTAGGTTGCGATAAATGCCCCACACTAAGGCCTCCAAACAAATTAGCTTTACTGTCAGGGTCGCCGTCAAAATAGTAAATACCTGCGCCTGCATCAAATACGGTAGCGCCTGTGGTCGAAAAATTTTCATTGCCCGGCATCGTAGGGTCAAAACCTATTATAGGATTGTATTGATTATCTAATTCTAACTTGCTTTCATCAAAACTCCTGTTTATCACACCTGCCTGTAAACCAAAGCGTAATTGCTGGTAACCATCTTCAGATAAGCTTATCCCGTAACTAAACGAGCCATAAAACGTAAAGTAGTTATATCCCGCGCTGCCTGCTGCCTGGTCGAGCATATTAAAACCTATCCCAACTTTATCATTGGGGTTAAAATCCGCCGATATTGCACCTGTTTGATAAGCATTAGATATTGATGACCATTGATTTTTAAAATTTGCGTTCACACGTGCGTCGCCATCAATTACCCCGGTTAATGCCGGATTAAGCCACAGCGGATTAGCATAGTATTGCGAAAAATGAGGGTCTATTTGAGCCTCTGATGTGTTAACTATTACCACCTGTAACAGTACTGCCACTATTAAAATTAATTTTTTCATTTCAATAGTGTGATTGTTCCTTTTTTAGTTAACTGTTGCCCGTCATTCATTACAGCCTTTACATAATATACATATACACCAACAGGCTGCTGTTTACCTTTATAAGTACCGTTCCATCCTATAGCCTGACTTGTGGATTCAAAAAGCATTTCGCCCCATTGATCATAAATATAAAACGCCACACTTTTTATACCCTGGCTGTGTACATATACTACATCGTTATTACCATCCCCGTTAGGCGTAAAAGCATTGGCAACATATATTAGGTCGTCCTGCGGATAGTGAACAACCGCTGTTACTGCCGATGAACTGGCACTTAACTGGCAGGTTGAACTACCCAGGGCCTGCACAAGTATGGTAACCTTTTGATTCGGTTGCAAACCCGTAATTGTATGCGAAAGCCCTGTGCTGCCCGAGCTGGGCGTAATAAATGTTTGGCCATTATCAATACTTACCTGGTAGCCTGTCGCGTCCGGCACGGCGCCCCAATTAAAAGTTAGGCTGGTTGACGTTATTGTCCCCACAGCAACAACAGGGGCCGCTAATTGCGAATAGAACTTAACAAACGCGAATGCATAACCGGTAGCGCAACCTGTAATGTTATCAACAACCTGTACGTAATAAATCTTGTTTGTATCTGCCGGCACGGTGTAGGTGTTGCCTGTGGCTAAAACTACAGTACCGAAATTTTGGGCGTACCAGCTTATTGTGGAATTCGGATCATCAGTTTCTGCTATAAGTGTACCAGTGGCATCACCTGGGCATATAAATGCATTTAAAGCAGAAAGGCTGGGTATAGGGTTAACCGTAATATTTACAGGGGTACGCGGTGACACACAACCTGTGCTGTTTACTGCTTCAACATAATAAGTATTGGTAGGATTAAGGGTAGCTGCATCATAACTTACACCATTAGCAAGAGATGTAGTACTTGTTGCCGACGAATACCAGTTATAAGTATATCCTGCCTGTGGGTTATCAATATTTAATACAACATCGCGATAGGTGGCACATACCGCCTGCGGGTTATTAGCAACCACAGGCGTCGCCGGCGGCGGGACAACGGTAACATTTATACTTGTCAATGCACTTGGCGGGCAACTTGCGTTAGTAGCCTGAACATAGTAAGTTGTATTGGCATTAATTGCACCGGCAGTATAGCTTGTACCTGTAAATAAAAGATTGGTTTTGGCTGCTGAATCATACCAATTATAAGTAGTGCCTGCCTGTGCATCCGCTAAAGTTAGCGTAGTTGCGCTGCCCGTACATACATTTTGTGTAAATGATGCCGGAGCTTGCGGTGGTTGGCTTACCGTAACAACTGTTGCTGTACGGGCAGATGAACAGCCGGTGGCATTATCAGCTTCGGTATAAAAAGTTGTGGTGCTGGTTAGTGCTGTGGTTGTATACTGCATGCCGGTAGCTAAAAGTGCACCTCCTGTAGCGGCATCGTACCAATTATAAGTAATACCATTTTGTGGTTGTGATACAGCAAGCGCGGCTTGGCTGCCAGTGCAAATGGTTTGGGCAGGTATAACGGGTGATGCGGGTATCGGTACACTTGTAACATCAACTTCCGTTCTTAAACTTTCACAACCATTGCTATTAACTGCTTCAACAAAATAAGAAGGAATTGTAGCGCTGGGGGTAACAGAGATTGTACTACCGGTTGCTAAAATGGTAGTACTTGTTGTTGATGAATACCAATTATAGGTTAAGCCAGCTTGAGGGCTAGATACACTTAATACTGCCATTGTACCGGCACATACCTGTACCGAGTTACTTACAACTGTAGGTGCTGTCGGAAGAGTTGCGCAGGGTGACGCAGGAGCAACAATAACGTTAACCGTATAGTTTAAAGTTGAGGCACAACCACCTGAAAGGTTATAGGTTACATTCGAGGTGAAATTTTGAACGGAACCAGATGCTGGACTTAATATTTCGCCACTAGTATAAGTAACGGTTGGCACTAACGCAGTAACATCCGTTCCGGCTGGTACCGTCACAGTTATTGTTAGTTTTGTTTGATCAATTACTGTAGTACCCGTTTGTTGTGGAACTGAAAATGCCGTTATCTGTGCCGCAGCACTTGCCACACTTTGTACGTATTTCCCTAAAAAACAATCCCGGGTATAACTTTGAGCTGTTAATGGGTAAGGGGAACAAGTTAATGCACTAAAATTATCAGTAGAGCAAAAGCCGCCTGTAAATAAAACATCATTATTGTTATCTATTGCTACACTTCGTCCCAAAGATTGGGCGCATGAAGCATTACCGGCACTAAAAGCCCATTTATAGTTTAAATTATCATCGTACTTAGCCAGTAACAGATCCTGATCGCCATGATAAGAGACTAATGCTGTAGATGTTGGTGAAGGATCAAAATCGATAGTACCGCTAAAATAGCCCGAAATATAAATATTATCGTCTTGGCTGCTGTGAATGCCATAATTAAATATACTGCTATTCGAGCCACCTATATCGGCAACAGCCTGAAAAACTCCTGCCGAATTGAATTTTGCTAATAGTATATCCTGGCTTCCTTGAGGTTTAATACTTGTAGTACCAAAATTTACTGTATAGGTAAAAGGTTGATCCAAAAAAGCATTACCTTTTGAATCCAGGCCAAGGCCTAAGTTATCGATTGTGCCTCCGCTGTAACTGGTTACCCATATTAAATTACCTGCTGATGTATATTTTGCGATGTAGGTACTTGCTCCGTTAGCATTAAGATAGGAAGCCGTACCCAAAGGATTAAAATTATCGTTACTATAGAATACACCCGCAACCACTATATTATCCTGGCTATCTACTTCGGCCTGGTCACAATCAGATGAATTTTGGTCGCTTATATTAATACCCCAAATAAAATTTCCATTAGGGTCATATTTCACCATTAATCCATTAAAATTGCTACCTCCTGCCGATGTAAAGGTTTTACCGCCAGCTTGTACGCTGTTCTGAAATTTTAACACTTCTATTACGTCACCCTGGCTGTCTGTAGTAACATGGGCTCCGTAATCAGCCCCATTTCCACCAATAGATTTTGCCCACACAAAAGCACCATTGGTATTAAGTTTTACTATAAAAGCATCGTATCCCCCATTACTCGATAAAATAGCAGTTCCTGTACCAGGGTCTACATCCATACTGTTGCTATTAAACTGCCCGGTAATTATGGGGTTACCATCCTTATCTACAACAAGGGAATTTATCTGGGCATAATCACCGCCACTGCCACCCATTCTAACCGCCCATATAAATTTTCCGGCGGTTGTATATTTGGCAACAAATGTATCGAAAGCACCTGTTGCTGTTAGATTGTAAACTGCGGCTGATGGATCAAAATCGGCAGTATTGCTAAAAAAGCCTGTTACATATACATTGTTTTGTTTATCAACCTGCACCGCTGATGAGATACAGTTGGAGTTGGGGCCACCAATGTCATCAACCCATTGTGGCTTATCTATCTGACAAAAAACTTTAAGAGGAGTAGATAAAAGTAGCAGTAAGAATGCGGGCAATAAGAGTGTCCGGATAAACTTATACATGATAAGGGTTTAATCAACTAATATAGGTGTAATAATACTTAATTTTCTTGGTATTATTATTCCTCCTGCTCAAAATTTTGTTTCATTCGCTTTACCCAGGTTTCCCTCAAGCCCATCGTTTACAGCAAACAAAAGTTTTTTATATTCTTTTTGTTTAGCGCTAAATACACTAATCACATATAAAAAAGCCAGGTATAAACTTTTATTTAAGCGAAAAATCAATTTGTTTTTTATTGCTACTCTTGAATAGAAATAAACCCTGTTTCGGATATGATAATATATACGAAAGTTCCATTGATCTAACAATGCCGAATGCAGAAACCTAGGTTTATAACCGATACCCTGAGATTTATCAATATCTACGATTCCGCATTGTGGAATAATCCAGATTTTACCTCCATTTTGGGTGATGCGATAAGTATATTCCGAATCATCTACATATAAATAAAACTTTTCATCAGGATATCCTATATCTGCAATCAGCTCCCGATGCATAAACATACCACCATAAGGTGCGTAAGGAATTACTGTGGACTGTGCTATACCTTGTTTGTTATTAAACTTATCCAGCAATTTATTAAATTGATTTTTAAATATGCTTAATATACTAAAGCCCAAGAAATTATCGGGCATCAGATAATAACGATACGGATTGGCACCTTTGGTTATTTTAACATGCTGCCTCCTATCTTCGCGCAAGCAAAACAATGCTTTTTTATTATTAGCTCCTGCTGTTACGTCCCATTGTTGTAATAGGTTTGATATTACATTTTCTCGAGGTAAATTGTCATCATCTAACAAAAAAATGAAATCGTTATCCTTGTTTTCAAATGCATATTTTATCGCCGTCTTATATCCTCCCGCCGACCCTAAATTTTCCTCGCTATTAATTACTGTGATACGGCTGTCATTAAACAAGGTAGCCTTTTGGGTTACATTATAAGTTGATGCATTGTTAAAAACAATTATATTATCAACTTCATCATATTTCAATAATCGCTCAATAACCTGGCTTAAAAATTTCCACCTGTCACCGTAAGTAACTGTTAGTACGCTGATTTTATATTTAAAATTTGCCATTATCTTTGTCAAAATTATTACTTTATCTTACAAACCTGTTATAAGGTTAAATTAACTAATGGGAATTATACGCCAGCAAACTATTAAAAGCTCTATTTATTCCTATTTGGGTGTATTAATAGGTTTTTTATCTGTAAATATTTTACAACCTCATGCTTTAACCACCACACAGGTAGGGCTTTTAGGTATACTTGGCCCATACTCTTTAATGTTTGCTCAGTTTGCCATGTTAGGCTTTAACGGTACTGCCAGGTATTTTCCTTATTTCCGCAATGAGGAAAAAAAACATCATGGTTACTTATTTCTAGGGGTTACCCTCTCCCTGATAGGTATGCTTATATACATTGCCCTGGCATGGGTTTTTAAAAATGATCTGGTTAGCCAAAAAGGGCAAAATATAACATTGTTTGCCGATTACTATTGGTTCCTGGTACCACTCACCTTTTTTACGTTATTCTTTAACCTGTTTAATCTATATGCCCGGATGCTTTATAATACTACATCCGGAACTATACTAAATGAATTTGCCAAACGGCTGTTTATATTAATTCCAATTGTTCTTATTTATTTTAGCCTAATAAACTTTGGTTGGTTTATGTGGATTTGGCTACTGGCCAATATTATACCCACTTTATTATTGGCCAACCGCATTCGCCGCGACAACCAATTATTTCTTCAGCCAGATATTGGCTTTTTAGATAAGGATATCCGAAAGAAAATGATCAGCATTTCCTTATTTGCGATATTAACCAGTTCCGCACCACTAATTATTCAGAATGTAGACACCTATATCATCTACAAAAAGTTCGGTTTAAGTGAAACAGGTATATATACTATTGCATTTTATTTCGGCACCATTATCAGTATACCAACACGGTCATTATACAATATTGCATTTACTTTTGTTACTGAGGGATGGAAGAATAATGATCTGACTAAGATCAACGAGCTCTACGAGAAAAGCTGCATAACCCAATTACTCAGTGCTCTATTTCTATTCATTTTAATTTGGGCAAACGTTGGCAATATATTTCACATACTTCCTCCGGCCTATGCAGAAGGTAAATATGTGATCTTATTTGTTGGAATAGGCTTTATAATCGATTCCGCGGCGGGTATAAATAATATTGTACTAGGTACATCCAAATATTATCCATACGACATGCTGTTTTACATTTTTTTAATAGGTGTAACGATATTGTCAAACATTATTTTAGTGCCGATATATGGCATTACCGGTGCAGCTATCGCTTACGCTATTACCTTATTCGGTTTTAATTTATTTAGGTATATATTTATTTTGATAGCCTTTAAAATGCAGCCCTTTAACTATAAAAGCGCAGTTGGCATCATAACAGGAGTGGTTGTTTATTATGCAACTGTTTATTTGCCTTATGCAAATAACTTTATAGCTGATACTATAATGCGTAGCATTTTTATAACCGTAACATTTGGTGCAGCGGTATACTACTTTAATCTTTCGTCTGATATTAACCAATTTATGGATAAATACTTAGTTAAGTTAAAGATCAAAAAATAAACTATTGCTTTACACCAATAACAATAAGGTTATTAGGAAATGATGTTGCCGTTTGTAAAACCTTTACATTAAAATACGCCATTATTTGCTTCAATAATTCCAGGTTAAATACATGATGATGAATGCAGCGGTTCTCCATATTATTTAATGCTCGGCGTTTAAGGTCATCATAATCTTTCACCCAGTTATCCAACTTAATATCATGTAGCGCTAATACTTCTTCAAGGTGAAAAAGGTCATCTTCCTGTGTATCGTTCTTATAATCTTGAAGTAAATGTTCAAATACGGTAATGGGGCGTTTATGATCAAAAGTATATCGCGGGTCGGGCAATGCCAGCACAATAGCACCGCCAGTTTTAATAACACGTAGCCATTCTGTTAATGCTTTAAGTGGATTGGCAAAATGCTCCAGACTATGGCTGGATAGTATAAAATCATAAGTGGCATCAGGCATCACACTCAGGTCCATACCATCTATAATATACTGGTAGCCTATATGCTTGCTGCTGGTATCATAATTTAAGCCCTCCTTAATTCTATTTTCCCAAACGGTATTATTGCTAAAATTACATCCATCAACATGGTCGGCTATTGGATAAACCGGTATATAACCCTCTTTTTGAAATATCCTGCTTGGGCCGCCAATTTCAACGCCATTTTTATCACGGAAATAACTTTCAATTTTATTAAAAGCAGCAATATGAGGTGCAAACTTTAAGGAGTGATATTTATATAGCCTGACAGGTTTATTTGCCAGTTTAACGGAGAACTTAATTTCTTTAACTATT
>Ga0302307_10002858_pt1 | contig 10503 bp, 11 predicted proteins | sample III_Palsa_E3_2_FD_200530 | JGI IMG/M metagenome (GOLD analysis project Ga0302307, IMG submission 200530) | Peat permafrost microbial communities from Stordalen Mire near Abisko, Sweden - III_Palsa_E3_2 | ecosystem: Environmental > Terrestrial > Soil > Palsa > Peat permafrost | place: Sweden... | reverse complement strand
GTGTCGGGCGTCGCGCCGTAATACGCGGCTACGACCTGCGTGGGTGGAGGCGTCACAGCTTGCGAGTGACACACGGGTGAGACTGCCAGAAGGCTGACGAGCAGTTGCACGCCTCGGTACGTCATGAACGTGATTCTTTTGTTCAGACGCCGAAGCGGTAACTGTGCAATCGCCATAGGATGAACCTCCACAGCATCAGACTCGGCGCACAGCCGCAGCTCGTGCGCGCCCGGCGGCGATCGATGCCTTGCGAATAACGGCTCGAAAGCCGACTCTACGGGATGACTCTATTGGGCACGGATTTGGCCGCGCGTTCGCTTCGTTAGTCGCCACGACGATACAGAGTTTCTGCAGCGCGTGGAAGTTGCCGACACCATCATAGGCTTGATGCCAACGACGCCACCCACTTGAGTTCCGTTCAGCTCGGTGTCATGCCGAGTTCGTGTGCGATCTCTGCAGCTTTATCTTTGACCGCCTGTCCCTTAGCCACGCCGCCAGCATAGTCTGCATTTGCAACCGCATTCGTGGCTTCGGTCCACGTCGAATTGAGCGTCCCAAGGCTCGCCTTGGCGGACTCAAATGACGCTTTTGTTATTCCCTTCGGCAGCCGCCGCGACTTCGATAGCTCGTCGACGCGCGACTGCAGCGCCGCGATCATCTTCGGCACGTCGGCGCTAAGCGTGCGCCACTGCTGTTTCGTTTGCGCAAGCTTGGTGTCGGCCTCCACCTGCTTGGCAATGGCGGCCTGCTGCAGATTGGCCACGGCGGTGCTGACCGTCGGTGCGTCCGCGAGAACCTTGTTGTAATCGCCCTTGGCGAGGTTGTCCTTGAGAGTGGCAACTTGTGCTTCGACCGAATGCAGTTCATCGGGCGCGTATTTCGCTGCGGCATCATGTGCGCTCCCGAGCGCCGCGGTGACATTCGCCACTGCTTGTTCGGCCGGCTCTTTCTGACTCGTGCAGCCAAAGATAATCAGGGCAGCGGCAGCCGCGCTGGCAGCAAACCATCTGGATTTAATCATGAGCGAGCTCCTTAAAATTCATTCTAGCCACACTCGCTAGCTGGACCGGGAGCTTCGCAGCATCGAGCATACGATGGCGATCCCGTGCTTAATCCTATGGACCTCAAGACTAAACCCCCTTTGCGCCAACGTCACGCGCCAAGGGCTGCGCCGCAACGCAACGCCATTCCCATCGACAGCTCCAGAACTGGAATTCAAGGATGAAGACGCATACGACGCGGTCTAGAAATTCGAGCATCACCTAAGGGTGGGTCGGCGGCTCGGGAAGCACCTGCAACACCGCCTGGGCTTCGGCATGCCGAGAAGGAATCAGTGAGGAACCTCTCGTGTGCGAGGTGAAAGCGCAGCTTGCGCTCGTCCGGTATGCTTTGGAGGAACCGCGCTCTCGTTACAAAGGGGTCTTCGTGCGCAGACAAATCTTGATCCTTGGTCTCTTTCTCGCACCGCTGTGCGTCATGGCGCAGGCGCCGTCACCTTTACAACCGCCGGCAGTCCCGGTATCCACGACGCTCACGGCAATCCGCGCCGGCCGGTTCCTGGATGTCGAGTCTGGCCGTACTCTTTTGAACCAGGTCATCCTTGTCGCGGGCGGCAGAATCCAAGCCGTCGGTGCGGGTGTCGCAATACCGGACGGCGCCAGAGTGATCGATCTTTCCGGAATGACCGTACTGCCCGGGCTCATTGATTGTCACACGCATCTTGCTGATCTCGCGGACGCCGAGCCATTGATGGTGCTGCAAAGGTCAGCCGCCGAAACTGCGTACGCGGCGATCCCGAACGCGCGCGTCACTCTTATGGCTGGATTTACCACCGTGCGCGACGTCGGTGTCTATCGGGCTTTCAATGACGTCGCAATGCGCGATGCGATCGCCAAAGGACTCATCGTCGGCCCGCGCATGTATGTTGCCGGGGCATATATAACGATCAGCGAAGGAGCAGGCGCGATGACGGGCTTGCCCCCCGATATTCAGCTTCCGCTGGAGCTGCGCTACGGCGAAGCGAACAGCCCATGGGAAGTGCGGCAGAAGATTCGCGAGCTTGCGCATCGCGGCGCCGATCACATCAAGATACTGACCACCGGCGCTGTACTCACGCACGGCAGCAACCCCAAGTCCATCGAATTCACGCCCGAGGAGATCGAAGCCGCGGTAGATGAAGCGCGCCACTTCGGCTTGCGCGTCGAAGCGCATGCGCATGCAGCCGAAGGGATCAAGAACGCCATCCGCGCAGGAGTTGCCTCGGTCGAGCACGCGACCCTCATCGACGATGAGGGGATCGCATTAGCCAAGCAGCACGGTACCTACCTCGATATGGACATATACGACGAAGAGTGCATCCAGTCATCGCCAAACACGCCCGCTGATTTCCTGGAGCACGATCGGGATCTGGCCGAAGCTCAACGCCGCAACTTCACCAAGGCCGTACGCGCGGGAGTCAAAATGACATTCGGAACCGACGCGGGCGTGTGCCCGCACGGAATCAACGCGCGCCAGTTCGCTTTCATGGTCAAGTATGGAATGACGCCGCTGCAAGCCATACAGGCGGCTACCACCAATGCTGCGGATCTGCTCGGCCATTCCGACCTCATCGGCTCCATCAAAGTCGGCAAGTCGGCGGATGTGATCGCCGTCAACGGCGACCCCCTGGTGGACGTCAAATTGCTGGAAAACGTCGCTTTCGTGATGAAGGAAGGAACCGTGTACAAGCACGAATAGCCGAGCGCATAGTTGCCGACACAAGCGGCGTGTGGAAACATTGCATGCAGCGCCCAGTATCGTCTGACACACAAGGCCGGGATACGCTATTACCCAGGTGATGATTGGACTGCGACATTATCGCGCGCCCGGATGTATTTCGATCTCAGGTGCCCTGATTCCGGACCAGACAGTTCCGCGATGATCTTTTTAGCAGCAACCCAGATCGTGCTGCTCGGCTACCCGATGAGCCTAAGCGGCGTTGAAGGTCTCCTTTATATTCGGGAACTCCGAAACTACGCGGCCTCTTCAGCGTCCGCCTCTGGCTCTGGCTCCGGCTCAGTTTCAAGTAAAGTCTCTTCTGTTGAAGGCTCCGCCTCTTTTCGAGTGCCGTTCAGCTTAATATTCAGACGTAGTTCGTTCGCTGAGTCCGAATTGCGGATCGCTTCGTCATATGAAATTGTTCCTGCGTTATAAAGCTCGAAAAGCGACCAGTCGAATGTCTTCATTCCGAGCTCGCGCGATTTCCCCATAATCGTCTTGATCTCATGAAATTCACCTTTCAGAAGCTTGTCGGCAACGATTGGCGTATTGATCAAGACTTCGATCGCTGCAGTACGCCCTTTACCATCGGCGGTGCGAACCAAGCGCTGTGAGATGATTGCCCGCAGGTTACTGGACAGATCCATGAGCAGCTGCTTGCGACGTTCTTCAGGAAAGAAGTTGATGATACGGTCGATGGTCTGATTGGCGCTGTTCGAATGAAGCGTTCCGAGGCACAGATGGCCGGTCTCGGCGAATGCAATGGCGTGCTCCATAGTCTCGGTGTCGCGAATTTCGCCGATCAGGATGACGTCGGGCGCTTGGCGCAGGGTATTCTTCAGGGCATTGTGCCAAGAGTGTGTGTCTATCCCCACTTCGCGATGAGTAATGAGCGACTTGCGTGACTGATGCACGAATTCGACGGGGTCTTCCACCGTGACAATGTGCCCCCGCTGGGTGCGATTGCGGTAGTCAATCATGGCCGCGAGCGTGGTCGACTTACCAGAGCCCGTCGCGCCGACCACGAGGACCAAGCCGCGCTTGGTCATCACAATTTCCTTTAGACTTTCCGGCAATCCGAGCTTCGCGAAATCGGGTATTTCGTTGACGATGGTTCTGATCACCATCCCGACGTTTTGCTGTTGCATGAATACATTGACTCTAAAGCGCGCGACGCCGGGCACCGAAATGGCGAAATTGCACTCCAGCTCCTTGGCAAAAGCGTCGCGCTGGCGCTGATTCATGAGCGAATTGGCAAGATCGCGGACGGTCTGCCCGTTGAGCTTCTGCTTGGTAAGCGGCCGCATCGCGCCCTGCAGCTTTATGCTGGGCGGGAAATCTTTGGATACGAATAGATCCGACCCGCCTGCCTTGCTCATGGCTGTCAGCAGCTTAATGATATGAGTCTTGGCCTGGTCCTCGGTTAGGCTTGACATTTCATCCTCTACGGTCGCGAATTGCTGCGATCGTAGCGAACCCTGACGTCTGAGGTACGGTAGTACTTCTCAATGTCGGCGGGTGGCTTCTGTTGGAACCTCCGCGCCGCTCCACCCTTTCGGCCTCGTCGTGGGATCCGGGGACTCCGCTACGGCCGCGGCTGGCGTAGACTGACCCACGTGGCCAACGAACGACGCTCTGGATACAGGCCAGTTCAATTCGGGGTGGAGACTCTCGACTCCGGCATTCTTCTGCCGCGCCACCGTCATGCTGGCGGTTATGCAACCGTAGTGCTTGCGGGCTCGTTCGAAGAGGCAGGATTTGCCGGCCGCTTCGTTGTCAGGCCCGGCGATGTGCTGCTGCATGGCGCCTTCGATTGCCATGCAAATCGGCCGCTCACACGATTGCCGATTACCATTCTGCGTCTACCTTGGAGCGACAATCTTCTGGAAGGGCACTTCCGCGTTCCTGATCCGGATGTGCTCGCACTCCTGGCAGAGCGCGACCCCGCGGCTGCCGCCGCTCAGCTCCGGAGCCAGCTTATCCGCAGGCCGCCAGCGGAATTGCATTGGACGGAGCGGCTCCAGCAAACACTCAACAGGGACACTTGCGTGCGCCTCGAACATTGGGCGGAGGCGGAAGATCTTGCTCCGGAAACCGTATCAAGAGGCTTTCGTCGTGCCTTTGGCGTAGCTCCGAAGGTCTTCAGGCTCGAGAGTCGTGCACGGCAGGCGTGGAATTCCATTCGAGGCGGTACCGCGACGCTGACTGAAGTCGCCCTCGAGTTCGGCTTTTCGGACCTTCCGCATCTTACGCGTGCGGTTCGCGCATTGACGGGGTCTCCGCCTAGTTTCTGGCAGCTGCGAAGTACGGCGGGAGCTCTCGCGCGTCAAGTGCATTCAAGCTAGCGTCCTGGCCCGGAAGGCATACTTGCGGCCTTTGGCCACGGCTAGAAGCCGCGCAGGTTGTATGCCCCACGTGAGTCGCCGCCAATTTGTCGCGCTAGCCGCAGCACTCGGTGCCGTCGGCGCGTGGGCGCGCACCACAGCAAATAAATCCGCGACCGCCTGGCACGAACGGAGGGATCTGTACCCCGAAGGCGTCGCGTCAGGAGACCCACTCCCGGATGCGGTTATCTTGTGGACTCGTTACCCAGCGTCCTCCGGCACAGCTGCAAATCTGCTCGTTGAAATTGCCGAAGATCCGTCTTTCGAGCAGGTGGTCGCCTCCGCTGCCACGAAAGCCGTCCCGCAGTCGGACTGGACCTGCCGAGTGCTGGTCGGGCATTTGCGATCGAGCACGAATTACTGGTATCGGTTCACTGATCGAAACGGCGCAGGCAGCCGAATCGGCCGCACGCGCACTGCCCCGCTCGACAAAGCGAATTATTCGGCAAGATTCGCATTCGTGTGCTGCCAAAACGTCACTCAAGGAGCGCAGAACGCCTTTCGCCGCATGATATATGAAGATGAGCGCGCCGCTCCGGGTCGGCAACTCGACTTCGTGTTCCATCAGGGCGACTTTATTTATGAGATCGTATGGTATCCGGAGGATCGCCCGCAGGGCATGTATGACCGCCGGCTTCGCGACCTCATCCGTTACCCGACGGGTGAGAGGATCAGGGACTTTCACATCCCGACAACTGTGGACGACTACCGCGCCGCGTATCGTGCTTACCTTCACGATCCTGACCTGCAGGATGCGCGCGCCCGGTGGCCGTTCGTCACCATGTGGGACAATCACGAGTACTCGTGGCTCGGCTATCAGGGCCTGCAGATCTTCGAAGGGCAAACGCGGCCCGCGCAGACCCGCAAGGTTGCAGCTAATCAAGCCTGGTTTGAGTACCAGCCAGCACGGGTCTACAAGCCAACGGGGGCCAGCCTCGAAAGCTTTGCTGCGCCGTCCGTCATTGATGCGCCGATTTCAAATTTCGACGATCAAGGCCTGGGACGGGAACCGAATAATCTCGCGGCTATAGGGAGTCTGCGCGGCTATCGCTCCATTCGCTGGGGCCAACACGTTGATCTGATCCTGACCGATCAGCACAGTTACCGCTCCGAGGACCCTCTCCTGCGGCCTGAAGCAAAACCGCTCTCAGACGATGATTTTCCCGAACTCATCCCGGAGGACGCCGCAGAGGTACTTGACGCCGGACGCGCTTATGCCGCAGGGCAGCCTCCCGACGTGATTCGCGGCGGCACCACGGACATCCCTAATTTCCGTAAAAACAGTCCACCGCAGACGATTTTCGGAGCCGAGCAGAAAAAGTGGTTCTTCGATCACCTGCTAGCGTCGAGGGCAACTTGGAAGCTTTGGGGCAACACTCAGGGAACGCTCGACTGGCGCGCGGATCCGCAGAATCTTCCAGCCGGTGTCGGCAAGGCGTGGCGCGGCAACGGGTACGCTACCGTCGCCAGCGGCGACCACAGCAATGCCTATCTAGAGCGGGCCGAGATCTATGACCTTGTGAAGCATAAGGGCATCACGGGGTTTGCAACCATTTCCGGAGACCGGCACAGCTTCTGGGCCGGATTCGCGGCGAGCGCGCTCCCACCGAAACAATTCGAGCCGGTGGGCGTCGCGTTCGTTGTGGGATCCATTTCGGCACCCGGAATCGTCGAAGCGTTGGAACATGCTCTCCCCAAGAGCCATCCTCTTTATGGACTCTACCTGGCTCAACTTGGCGGACAGGATAAGCCGCAGGCCGTCGTGAACCTACTGATGCACCACGGAGTACGAACGTGCCTCGAGTATGGGCGATCGGGCGACATCGCCGCTGCGCGTCGCTTGTCGAATCCCGAGCTCGCACCACACCTCTCATTTCTCGATCTTGCAGGTCACGGTTACGCGATCGTTCGTGTAAGCGCAGAGGAGCTCGAATGCGAATTTGTCTGCATAGATAGACCCTTGGAACGCTCCGCACAGGACGATGGCGGTCCGTTGCGGTACCGAGTGGTTCATAAGTCACGGCTATGGAAGCGCGGCGAGCGCCCCGAAATGACGCAAGAAATATTGGAAGGAAAGGGAAACGCCGAACTATCGATTTAAAAAATCCTGGTCCTGTCAGGATCTTGCATCTTCCGTCTAATCTCCTGCATACGCGGCATGCGACCGACCGGCTCAGGACGCATCAACTGGCTATCCGACCCCAAATTGCAGCGGCAGAGCGGCCGCGCGCTGCGCTCGCGCGACTGCGAAGGTATCATGGTGCGATTCTTCGCATCCGCTGGAGGCCGCGTGAAGAGATCTCTCGTTCCGAGTATGTGGATAGTGCTGAGTTGTCTAGGCTGTACGGGTGCGTATGGAAACGAAAATCCCTTTGATGGAGTCTGGGATACCGTGCTTTCCTGCAGCAATTCGAGCGGCGCTCTGGGGTATTCGTTTGAGTTTGATTCGATTGTGAAAAACAGCACTTTACACGGCGAAAAGGGCGCCAAAGATCAGTCCGGTTGGCTACAGATTGACGGCAACATATCCCCGGATGGTTCGGTGAGCCTCTACGTCAAGGGGCGGGTCGGTGCCGCACGCTTTGCTGTCGGGCAACGACCCGCGGGCACGGAGTACGGCTATCACGTCGACGCGAAACTCACTACTACGTCAGGCGCCGGCCATCGAGTAGAAGGCCGTCCCTGCACAGTGGCGTTCACGAAGCGCGCCTAGGGCATCAGTCCGCTCAAGACACAGCACCGGTAGTACGCCTCGGGAAGTGTCTAACCAAGTTGCAATATGACGCTACATAGCTACTGGCTTTTTGTGGGTGCCACACCGGCGCTGCGGCATACCCCGAAAGCTTCGCAGCTGCTTCCACTGCTTGGCCGCGAGGTTTACCCGAGGAGCGTTCAGATGATTACCGCTGGACTCTCCGACATTCTTATCGGGTACCGTACGCACTGCGTACGGCAGCGTACAGACGGAACTGCGCCTGAAGCGTAGCTTTTCTTGACCGCGCGGACGCGGAGCGAGCCTCGCGCCGCCCCTGAGGACTCAGGCGAACCGCTTCACGATTGCCAAGGACTGGCCTTGGAATCAGGAGAGCGTCATGCAAATCCGATCTCAGTCGACTCGCGAAGCGATTGCAGTCATTCCAGTACCCTTCAGCGGGCCATTCGACCCCCAAGTCGAAGCCATACACCTGGGGCGCGACGGTGCCGCTCCGAAGGCTGCGCGCCAGATCGTGCGGCCCCCGCAGCTGTCGCTCGCCGAACAGCTTGCCTTAACTTATCGCACGAGGGACGACCGGCTGGCAGTAATTGCCCATGAGCTGCTGAATTCCCTCAGCGTAGTCCGCAACGCATCCCAGCTATTCGGCGCGCAGCAGACAGTACCTGGGGTGATCGCGAGCGCGCGCCTTCTCATCGAACGGCAGGTTGCCCAAATGAGCCGGCTTATCGAAGATCTCCTCGACGGTTCACGGGCAGCAGCGCCCGACTCTCTGCAGCGCCGACGAATCGATTTGCGCGTCCTGGTAAGGCAGGTGATAGAGGGTATCGAATTGGAACTACGCAGGCGCGGGCACCGCCTTACGGTTACCCTGCCGGATGTTCCAGTCTGGCTGGACGCTGATCCTGGCCGCTTGGAGCAGGTGTTCGCAAACCTCCTCAAGAACGCTGCAAAGTATTCCCACGACCGTGGCGACATCACGCTGACAGTCGAGCGGCGCCTCGAGTACGCGAGTGTGCGCATCAGTGACGCAGGAATCGGCATTACGGCGGAACTCTTGCCATGCGTGTTCGGGCTCTTCGTGCAGGCAGAGCCGACCGCGCCATACTCCGAAGCGGGACATGGTATTGGCCTCGCCGTGGTCCGCAGTTTAGTCGAGATGCATGGCGGAGTTGTGACGGCCGCGAGCGACGGTCTGGGGCGCGGGAGCGAATTCACCGTACTTCTGCCAGCGCTATGGACATGACCGATGAGGCACTGGCTTTTTTGGCGATATCAATCACCTAGAAAGAGGGGCAAACGAAATGCTTTGGACAATCGCAGTTATCCTAGTTGTTCTGTGGCTGCTCGGAATCGTGTCCTCATACACGCTTGGCGGATTCATTCATATTCTATTGGTCATTGCCATCGTGATTATCGTCATCAATCTTATTCAAGGTCGCAGAAGTTTGTAGCCTTCCGTAGATGCAGCATTTTTTTCGAATGACGTGAGCCTGCACGACGCACTGGACGTCGGCAAGGCTGACAACAGGCATGCCGCGTGGGGTGCTTCGAGGCGAGCTACAGCATCGCTCCGGCCCAGTTCCCGAAGTCCCGCCCCGTCTCCCAAACAGCGACTGAGGCGACCGTCAGCAAGGTGATAGCAGCCAGTAAGGCAATCAAAAGCATCAACCCGTCCTCCTCAAGATAGGCGAGTGAAATGAGAGCGATTACCAAGGCGGGAACAACGTTGGTCAGGGGAATCGGCGCCAACACGATCAGCGCGTCCAAAATAACGACGACCACGCCGACAAGACGCTTAGTTGCCTCGAGCGGAGTATGCCAGCGCGGATGGATTATCCTCTCGAGATATCTCAGCAGTGGTACAGCTCGCGGCACCAGAGCCACGAGGTGCCGCGTCGGTAACTGGTAAATAGCGATGCCGCGCGGGAAGAGCGGGGCAGACCGACCCGCGATCATCTGGAATGCGGGGATCATGAGCAGTAGACCCGCCACGAGCGAAACACCCGGTACGACCGCGGCCAGCGAAAGCAGCAGCATGATCATGCCGAAGGAGCGCTTGCGCAGGCTGGCCATTACCCACCCCAAAAGTGAAGTGGTCAATCGGCGCCCCCTCGTACAGACGTTGTAGAACAACGGAGGTGTGGATGAACGTTCTACCGTTCGGAGACGACATCGACTTCGGCGCCGGTGTCCCCCGGGTGACATGCTGTGCCTTTGCAGAAGGTCGATTGTGCATCACGCCAACCAATTGCGAGCTTGCCGTTGCTGCTTCATGTGTTCCATTGGACCGTACGAATTCTTGTGCCATGCCGGGACGTGTGGAAACACGCTCCCGCTGCATTTGATTCTCGAAGCTTACGCGCAACTCAAGCGCGCGTCGGTTCGGTAGCTCTCATAACACGTCTCCGATGAGGATGTGTGGCAGCGCAGGCACAAGCTATGTACGGCAGCGCCCCGACAGGTTGGTCCTCTGCGTGCTCTGATGATGCCTTAGATGAGTTACTGGAGATTCCTATGTACATCGGCGGCGGCTTATTAGGTACCGTGCTCCTCGTTGTTCTCGTGGTTTACCTGCTGCGCAGGGCGTGAGTTGTTTTCGGGAGCAACGCTAGCGCAGATGCTGTAGCGCCCGTAGAACCATGCCCA
>Ga0302307_10002856_pt1 | contig 10505 bp, 7 predicted proteins | sample III_Palsa_E3_2_FD_200530 | JGI IMG/M metagenome (GOLD analysis project Ga0302307, IMG submission 200530) | Peat permafrost microbial communities from Stordalen Mire near Abisko, Sweden - III_Palsa_E3_2 | ecosystem: Environmental > Terrestrial > Soil > Palsa > Peat permafrost | place: Sweden... | reverse complement strand
CTCGCCCGGCACGACCTCGCCGATCAGCGCGGCGGGCAGGCCCTGGACCCGCAGCACGCTGGCCAGCGCCGACGCTTGGTCCGGCGGGACGGCCAGCAACAGGCCGCCGGAGGTCTGGGCGTCGTGCAGTAGCACGGCGACCTCGGCCGGGATCGCGTCGTCGAGGGTCACCACGGCCCGCATCCGCTCGGTGTTGGCCTTGGTGCCGCCGGACACGTAACCGGCCGCGGCGAGCTCGGCGGCCCCGGGCAGCAGCGGGACCGCGGCGGCCGTCAGCCGCGCCGCCGCGCCGCTGGCGGCCAGCATCCGGTGCAGGTGACCGAGCAGCCCGAACCCGGTCACGTCGGTGGCCGCGCGCACGCCCGCGGCCAGCGCGGCCTGGCTGGCGCCCGCGTTGAGCAGGGTCATCGACCCCACCGCGGCGGCGACCTGGTCGCCGGAGGCCCCGTCGCGCTTGAGCGCGGTGGCGACCACACCGGTGCCGAGGGCCTTGGTCAGGATCAGCTGGTCGCCGGGCGCGGCCCGGTCGATGGTCATCAGAGCGTCCGGGTCGGCCAGGCCCACCACGGCCAGGCCGTACTTGGGCACCGGGTCATCGATCGTGTGCCCGCCCGCCAGGAAGCAGCCGGCCTGCGCCGCCACCTGCGCGCCGCCGCGCATGACCTGGCCGAGGAGGGCGATGTCGAGCCCTTCGCCGGGCCAGGCGGCGATGTTGACCGCGAACAGCGGCCGACCGCCCATCGCGTACACGTCCGACAGCGCGTTGGCGGCCGCGACCCGGCCCCAGTCGAACGGGTCGTCCACGATCGGGGTGAAGAAGTCCGTGGTGAGGACCAGGGCGCGTTCGGCATCCAGGCGCAGGACGGCCGCGTCGTCGCCTTCGGCCGCGCCGATGAGCAGGTCGCCGGAGGCCGGGCCCATGGCCGGGACGCCGTCCATGGTGGCGAAGAGGGCCTCGAGCTTGGCCAGGGGCAGCTTGCACGCGCAGCCCGCGCCGGGAGACAGCGACGTCAGCCGGGGGGCCTGCCGAGTCTGAGCCTGGGCCTGAGTCTGAGCCTGGGCCTGAGTCTGGGTCTGGGTCTGGTCAGCCGTCACCTTCGCCACTGTAGCGGCGCGGCCCGCCGCTACCAGGCGGCCGTCAGCGTCCTGGCCGTCCACGGGAGCGGCGTGTAGGTGTCTCCGCGCAGTATCCCCGCGTTCACCCCCGGCCCGGCGTAGCTGACGACCAGCACGTTACCGGTGGCGTTCGTGTACAGGACCTGCTCGCGGCCGATATTCAGGTTGTTAAGGATCGCGGTCACCTTACCGGTAGCCGTCGAGACTTTCAGGAGCCGTTTACGGACCTGCATATGCGGCCCTTCTTTGGTGTCGAGTTCCGCGACGATCAGGACGGTCCGGCCGTCGGGGGTGATGATCGCCCCTTGCCAGCCTCCGGTCAGATTGGTGACCGAGGCAGACGGCGCGACGGGCTTGCTGACGGCCAGCGCGTTGGTGCCTGGACCGCTGGTATCCAGCAACCGGACCGCGGTCGAGTTCGCCGACGCGCCGGAGCAGATGAACCCGATGTGCTGGCCGTCGGCCGTCCAGGACAGCGCGTCCACGCCGAGGGCGGGGAGGCCGGCCACGAAGCTACACCCGCTGCTGCTCTGGAAGCTCCACGTCCGCTGGGTTCCCGTCACCAGGTTGAACACGTACAGCCGGACGTCGGATCCGTTGCCGATTTCGGCGGCCAGCGAGGTACCGTCCGGCGACAGGGCCATGTCCAGAATGCCCTCGCTAGGAGGGAATGAGGCTAGCAACGGCTGCAGCGATACCCGGCCGTGACGGGCTGGACTGGTTGCGGGGTCCTGATCGATGTGCAAGACGAAGAAACGCTCACGCTCGTTTTCTTCCTCCGCGGACAGCACGAACGTGCGGTCATCGGCGGCCGCGGTTATCCCGTTGAAGCCGGCGTACGGCTTGGGCACGGCGATGGTCGCGAGCACCGCGCCGGTAGCCGTCGACCGGACCTGCGCCCCGGTGGCGCGCGCGACCTCGACTTCGTCGCCGCCGCTGATGGTCAGGGCGACGTAGTACGGCGGGACGCCGGCCAGGCCGGCTGGCGCGGCCGGGGTAGCCGGGGTAGCCCGGCCGGCCCCGCCTCCGGTCACGGCCAGCGAGCCGAGGACCACCGCGACGACCACGGCCGCGGCGGCCAGCGGAGCGAGCCAGGTGTTCCGGCCGCCGCCCCATCCCAGGCGGATCCGGCCCGCGCCTAGGCTCAACCGGGACCAGGGCCGGCGTCCCGGGCTCCGCCCGGGCGAACCCAGCCGCAGCGGCGGCGGGTCGGCGGGGATCTCCTCGGCGGTCGCGTGGATGGCCGCGCGGAGCTTGTCTTCCAGCGGAATCATGACCCCTCCCCCAGGGATAGGCCCAGCGCCTTAAGGGCGCGGTGCGTGGCGGACCGGACGGAGCTTGGCCGCAGGCCCATGATGCGGGCGATCTCGGCCTCGGGCAGGTCGAGGTAAAACCGCAGCATCAGCGCCTCACGTTGGCGGGCGGGCAGCCGCCGCACCGCCTGCATGACCTGGCGGCGTTCCTCGTGGCCGAGCGCGGTGGCCTCGGCGGAGGCGGCCGGCGGTTGATAGGTGGTCAGCCGCTGTCCGACGGCCCGGCGGCGCAGCGCCGAGCGGCAGCCGTTCAGCACCGATGAGCGCACGTAGGCCAGCGCGCGGTCGTGGTCGGCCAGCCGGTCCCAGTTCCGGTACAGGCCGCAGAAGGCGTCCTGGACCACGTCCTCGGCGCTCGGCCGGTCGCTGAGCATGAGGTAGGCCAGCCGGATCAGGCCGACCGCGGCCGCGTCATACAGTGCCCCGACCGCCGCCTCCGCGCTGTCCGCGGCAGTTCTCCGCGCGGACTGAGCATCAGGCCAGCCTGGATCTGCGCGCCCCGGATCGGTCCAGCGCAAGGCGGCCGCGCCGTCTAGCTCATCAGACTCCATGTAAGTAAGACGTGCGAAATCCCCCGCTCGGCACCGGCTTTGCGGGTCACCCGGGCAAGGTGAGAGCGTTACCAAACCCGGACATAATCGACTAGCAGATTGACAGGAAACTGCACGCCATCAGGCGGAGGACCGACGAGGCCGCCGACCGCGAGGTTCAGGATCATAAACATCGGGACTCCGGAACTGAAACACCAGTTGCGCATCTGTGCGGGTTCTACAGTCATGTAGTCCTTGCCATCTTTATAGAACGTGAAGCCTCCGGTCTTTGGCTGCCACCACATTCGCCAGATGTGCCAATTATCATCCGCCGAGATGTCCGCGAACTTCGTGAGCACGTTGCTGTCGATGTTATTGGGAGTGTGGACCGACGTCTGCACGGTAGGGCCACCATAGTTCTCCAGCATGTCCACTTCGCCGCACGCTGGCCACCCTACCTCCCCGAAGTTAGCACCCAATGCCCACCATGCTGGCCACAGCCCGCGCTGGATATCGAGCTTGACACGGGCCTCAAAGTTGACGTGATATGCGCTGAACTTGCCAACGGTCTTGAGCCGGGCGCTCTGATACGTAGTCGTGGTCCGGCCACCTGAGGTCTGGACGCGCTTGGTCGCGCGGATCACCAAGTTACCATCGCCGTCCTGGAAACTGTTTGCCCGCGAAGAAGTGTAAACCTGAAGCTCAGTATTTCCCCAGCCGCCGCCGCCAATATCATACTCCCATTTAGACGGGTCGGGCGGGCTTCCTGCTGGACCATTAAATTCATCTTCGAACGCATAGCTAACTGGCGGCCGCGATTCCCGACTCGTGCATGATGAAAGCGGTGTCAGCGCTCCGGCGCCGAGCACTGATGAAATAAAGCGGCGCCGGTTTATCGTTGCGCACGCCCTTCGAAGTAAACGTTCAGGTCCCCGGCTGATGGCGGTGCTGTCCTGACTTCCGGTGATGTGCGGGATTGAGGCGGGCTTCTTGCGTCTCTTGCGGGCCGAAGCGGGAGCCTTCAGCAGTCTCTTGCCGCACCCAGCGCCCTGGCGACCATCGCTGCTCGCTCCCGGTTGCCAGTCGCATCGAACAGGACCTGCATGGCCGGCAATGGCAGCACGGGGATCCGCCGGCCACTGGCGATGATCCGGTCCACATGGTCCAGGTGCGGGGTGGCGACTACCACGTCGCCTGCTGGGCCTACGGCCTCTACGCCCTCCAAGATCTCGACCTCGACGCCGTGGACTACGGCGAGGATCCTGCGGACGGCGCGCACGTCGCCACGATCCCAGCGGGCCTCGTCGCTCACCACGGCACCCCGCAGCCCGCCGGCCAGCTCGTCCGCGGCTACGTGATCAGCCAGGAGATCCAGGTCCCTGGGATCGACCGGCAATCCATGGAGGGCGAGGGAGGCGCTTCCGCCGACAGCCCACCTGCCACGCCGGACAATGGGCAGCTCGCCGAGGGCCGTGCGCCACGCTGGTGCTGATCCGGTCACGGCGACCAGCATCCCACGTAGATGCCGCCCCCTGCCGCTACTGCTATGAGAGGTTGCGATCTCAGCCTTCAAGCTTGGCCTGCCCGGCCGGGCATGGTGCGTAATCCACACTGCTTGCCTGATCCGGCCCGCCATACGATGCTTCGGTCCGATGACGAACCCGGGGGAGGAGCAGCCTGAAAGATCTTGATCCACAGGTCTTGACTATTGCTCTTGCCGCTTGCCGCCGGCTGGGCGTGTCGTGTTGCTTACCGCGGGCCGGCTCTGATGTGATCATCGTGTGTCCGGTACGTCCGGTGTGCCCGAGGACGCTGCCGTGCTGCGCACGCAGGTCGCGTCGCTGCGGGCGGCGAATGAGAGCCTGCGGGCGCTGCTGGAGGACAAGGACGCGAAGATCACGGAGCTTGAGGTGAAGCTCGCCCGGCTGGAGCGGCTTGTCTCCCGCAACAGCGGGAACTCCTCGATGCCGCCGTCAGGTGATGACCAGCCGGGGAAGACCCCTGCGAAGCAGAAGCCCGGCCGCGGCGCGGGGAAGCGGAAGCCCGGCAAGCAGCCCGGCGCACCGGGCGCGTACCTGGCCTGGGACGATCACCCGGGCCGGACCGAGAACCTGTTCCCGGAAGGGAACTGCGAGTGCGGCACGGACCTGAAGGATGCCGCTGACCTGGGCGTGGTGTTCTCCCACCAGGTCAGTGACCTGCCCGAGGAGGTCCGCGCGCAGACCGTGCAGTACGACCGGCACGAGGCAGTATGCTCCTGCGGCCGGGTGCATGTCGCGGGCGCGCCGCCGCAAGCCGGGGGCGCCGCGCCCGGCACCGTGACCTACGGGGCGGGCTTCCAGGCCTGGTGCGTGTTCCTGATGGTGATGCACCACGTCCCTGTCCAGCGGTGCGCGGACATCATCGAGTCGATGGCCGGGACCAGGCCCCCGGACGGATGGGTGCACTCGCTGCTGGCCCGCGCCGCCGGCGCGGTCGCGGCGGCGAACACGACGATCCGGGCGCTGATCTTGCTGGCCCGTGTAATCTGCGGTGACGAGACACCGCTGCGCGCCGGCCCGGGTCCCAGGGCGAAGAAGAAGTACCTGCAGGTCGCATGCACGAGCCTGCTCACCTGTTACTTCCTGGGCGAGCGGACCCTGTCCTCGTTCCGGGGCTTCATCTACAGCGACCTGCACGGCACCGTCGTCGTCCACGACCGCTACCAGAATTACGACTCCTTCGACAGCATCAGCCACCAGCTGTGCACTCAGCACCTGCTGCGTGACCTCCAGGACGCCGCCGAGTGCTACCCGGACGCGATCTGGCCCGCCCAGATCGCCCGTGAGCTGCGCGCCCTCATCCACGCCGCCAACGTGGCCCGGGACAAGGGCCTGGCCGCGGTCCCGGACGAGATGACCGCCGGGCACCTCAGGCTGTTCCGCAACGGCGTCAACGCCGGCCTGTCGCAGGTCCGCCGGATCCCCGGCGGCAAGAACGTCAAGCAGCCCCCCGCCCTGCACCTGCTGGAATGCCTCAAGCACCGCCAGGCCGACGTGCTGCGGTTCCTCACCGACACCGCCATCCCGCCCACCAGCAACCAGGCCGAACGCGACCTGCGCCCCGCGAAGACCCAGCAGAAGATCAGCGGCCGGCTCCGCTCCGAGACCACCACCCGGCACCGCTACGCCATTCGCGGCTACGCATCCACCGCCCGCAAGCACAGCATCGACGTATTCACCGCGATCAAAGACGCCCTCGCCGGAAACCCCTGGATACCGCCCATCCCCGCCATGGCCTGAACTGCACCCAGAACCCGTCACGCACAGCTAGACATACGTAACAGGGATACCTGAATGTTTACGATCAGAAATGTCCTGTGCGCCAGCGAATCTGAGCTATTGCCAATGCGTCTGAGCCATCTGCGAGTTTCTGCCATCGAAGTTGACCCATCGAAGGCGTCCCGACCCTCTGTCGCCGCCAGCGCTGGATCGGCCCTGCGGCCGCGCTGCGCTGCCGCAGTGGAACATTGGGCTAAGGTTCTGCCGTGGTAAAGAGCCGGCGGCGAGACTCAGGGCGCGCCGACGGTGCAGGCTGCCCTGAGCGAGGACAAACGGCCGGAAGAAGAACGAGGCCAGGACGAACTGATTGCCGCGTTCGCAGCGCTGGGCGGCCCGCTCACCACCGACGAGCTCATCCGGCTGCTGGGTTCTGAGGAGTATTACCGCGCCTTGGTCCGGCTGGCCGCGCTATTGCTGGACGGCGACACTGCCTTGGCTGAAGCTGCCGCGCGGGATTCGCTCGCCTCCGTGCAACGGGGGTGGAGCCGCCTGGGCGACCCCGGCAAGGCGCGCATCTACCTGCAGCGGACGGTCGTGAACCGAGCGCGGTCCATACGCCGGCACCGCGCCATCGGCGATCGCGGCACGCCGCAAGCTGCGCCGCCTGCGCCAGCCGCCGGGCATACGAGCAATGGCGGGATGGACCTGGAACCCTGGGTCTCCGCGCTGCGCACCCTCGGGGACAGCGAGCTCGAGGTCGTCGTGCTGCATAAACTGCCTGGGTCTTCCGGCCGAGCGGGCCGCCGAGGTGATGAGCATCAGCACCGGGGTAGCCAGGAGCCATCTGGCGCGAGGCATGTCATCACTCCGGCACCGGCCGGAATGATCCCGGCAGATCCGCCGGGGCTCCTGGAACAAACCCGGGGGCCTGAGCGGCAGCCCGCACCGGGCCCAGCGTGGCCCGGGCTGCTGCCCGGCAGTGACCAAGGCAGGCACCCCACGACGAAATGGCTCAAATCCGCTGGCAGCCAAGCGCCGGAAACCGTTAAAAACCTTGCCGTTGAAACTGAGCCACCCAGGTCAGCAGCCTGCCAGTGGCTCATATCCGATGACACAGGACAAGAAACCGAGCGAAGCGATAGGGCCGAAGGGGCGTACGAGATCGAGGTAGTGACTAACGAGGAACCGCATAGCTGGCGAGCACGGATCTGCCCGATCTGGGAATCCTGGGAGGGGCTCAAGCGTTTCGCAACAACCCGCCCTCCGCGAAATCCAGCCGGCTGGCTAGCCGATCAGACCCGAGGCCACCGGGATAGCGCCACGGCTGGTCTCACCGCAGCCGCACTACCCGTATCGGACCCGCTGGTCGCCGCGCGCAGCCATTACGAACGCGGCCGACGACATACGCCTGCGCAGCATTGGGCTCCGAGCCAGTCGGCCTGGCCAACGACCCTGCCGGCGCTTTCCCGAGCGTGCCAGAGATTCATCCCGCGATCCAGCTGGGCGTGGCAGACCTGCGCGCCGGTCCGGAGGTTAAGCGAGTCGCAAGCTTCGTCGTCACCGCCGTGGTAGGCAACGCCATCAAGTACGCGGGACCCGACGCGATGATGAGCGTGACCAACACAAACACGGACAGCCCGAATGGGGAGCCAACGGCGGAGAAGCAGGCGACTCCCACCGTCGAAGTAAGCGATAACGGTCACGGGGGTGGCGCACTTTTCCGGGCGCGGCCTGACGCTGATGGCTGAGCGGGTGTCGTCCGTTGGCGGCGCTATTCACATCACCAGTCGCACTGCTGGGGGAACAACGGTCCGCGCGGTCCTCCCCCGCCGCGTTTGAGCCGAAGCTGGAAGTCGGGGCTACGGCCCAGATGCCCTACCAGCAGGGCCTGATAGCAACAGGTCAGCTTGCGCCAGAGAGATGGGGCGGGCAGAGGCTGAGGAGTTTGATGGCCTGTTGCCTGGGCGTAGGCGGCGCTGGTAAAGCGTAGCTGCCTGCGTTTTAGCAGGGATCACCCTTTCGTCTGGATGGCGCGGCCATGTCAGATTTACGAGAATGTGAGGCAGCAGCCACAACGCGTGAGCACTAACGGTGGGGGCGCTCCCACCGCGAGCCCGACTTAGAGATTTACACAGCGATGAGGTACTCACGAGCAGTCAGTTAGTACTAGAGTGATCGCTGGCGTCCGCTAAGATCAACCCGATAAGACATCTCGGGTGGACAAGTCGCGATTAGCACCGACAGGATAAGAGGGACAGATGCACCTAAGACGTCTAATTTCTCTCAGATCGTATGCTAATGACAGCAATTATTATCAGCTGCGCGGGGTGCGCTCTGAGGACATCACGCAAGCAACATGGACAAAGAGCTCCCTAAGCGCCTACAATGGTAGTTGTTTTGAGATAGCGCGACTGCCAGCAGACCGGATCGGCGTACGAGACACCAAAGATAATGGATCAGGCCCTGTTTTGATTTTTAATCAGAACGAATGGAGCGCGTTTCTTTCAGGAGCGAAGGCTGGGGAATTCGACTCCCTATGACAAGGGGTCGATAAGGTCGCATAAGCTATTGATTAACACCTGCTTCTTGCATCGAAGTATGCGGGTCCGGAGTGGGCGAGGCTGTCTAACCGGATAAGCCTCGTCACCTCCTTGCGTTTAAGGTAGCTTCCGGTCGAAGGGCAAGAACTCGTAATCTGCGCTTCACTTGAACATGAAGTCAGCGCACCCATGGCGCAAATTTGTCCTTAACAGGCCATGCGCCATCAGGTGGAAAGAGATTCTGCTAGCCGAGAATTAGATGCGTGGATGCCCTAGCTGGTGTGTGCGGCAAGCGATTATCGCCACCCGATGCACCGTCGTTTCGTCATCGCTTTTATCACGTAAGTTATCTTTCCCCGCAGGGATTCTGAATTTTAGGTTATCTTTCCCCGCAGGGATTCTGAATTTTAGGTCAACTTGCGGCGTGTGTGACTCCTGGGCTCTGGTGCGGGACGGCATCTGTCACGGCGAGTGGTCAGGCGGCGATGGATGCCTGCTGGGCGAGGTCGGTGATCGCGGCCTTGTAGGCGCGGTCTGCCTGGCGCAGGGGTGAGCCGGGCGGGCCGGTGCCGGTGAGCTGGGCCAGTCCGGGGATGAGGAACCGCTGGGTCACGCGGGTCAGGAACAGGGCGATGCTGAGTCCTTCGGGGGTGACCTGGTAGCTGCGGCTGTGCGGGATGCGCTGGATGATCTGGTGGGCGCGGAGCCTGCGCAGGTCGTAGCTGATCTGGCCGCTGGTCATGTCCTCGGCTGTTTTCCCGAGCTGGGGTGCGAGGTAGTGCCGCAGGTCGCGGCTGGTGAAGCCGGCGGGCCGGAGCGCGAGCGCGCAGCATGCGCTGAGCAGTGCCTGGACGCGGTGGCTGGTGAACCGCATCCCGGGGATGTAGGTGCAGGCCGGGCTGATGACCGGGCTGGTGAGCGCGTCGAGCGCGGCGGCTCCGGCGGCGGGGTCGTGGCTGATGCATTCGGCGTCGAGCAGGCGCCGGTTAGCGGTGTAGCCGACCTCGGCCAGTGCGGCGAGGTTAGTCAGCTCTTTCCCGATCTTGAAGTCGCGCGGCTGGTTGATCGTGGTCTCGGTACGGAGCGCCCTGCCTTCCTTCAGGTACTGCTTGACCTGAGTCTTCTTGTAATACAGGTACAGGTAGGGGCAGACCCCGCTGGTGATGACCTGGGTCCGGAAGCTGCCGGGGGTGGGGTTCTTGCCGCGCAGCCGGATCAGGCGGCCGAAGACGATGTTCACCTTGTCCGGGCGGCCGATATCGATGTTGTCCCGGATCAGCTGCTCAAAGAAGATCCGCCCGCTGACCGGCCGGTCCAGCGCCATGGTGGTGGAGAACTCGACCTGCTGGACCGACAGCTGCCAGCGGTAGTCAGCCTGCTCGTCCGCGGGCGTGAACGGGTGCGGCAGCCGGGCCAGCCACTTGCCGGCGAACCGGTAGATCTCCTGATCGGTCAGCCCATCGCAGATCCGCTGCACCGCCGCCGGGTCAGCGGTGCTGCCGAACGCGTTGTCCAGGGCGGTGAACGCGATGCCGGCCTTGGCGCACTGCCGCATGGCGTACTCGTGCCCGTTCAGGTAGATCTGCCCGGTGAACGGGAAGTACCCGCAGAACTTTATATAGAACGGCCCGAAATCAGCGTCGAACCCGTAGAAATACCAGTGGTTCACCATCGCCTGCTCCTGGCACAGCCACGGGTACGGCCTGCCCGTTACCTTGTCGGTGCGCTGCCGGGTCCGCCAGATCC
>Ga0302307_10002853_pt1 | contig 10510 bp, 7 predicted proteins | sample III_Palsa_E3_2_FD_200530 | JGI IMG/M metagenome (GOLD analysis project Ga0302307, IMG submission 200530) | Peat permafrost microbial communities from Stordalen Mire near Abisko, Sweden - III_Palsa_E3_2 | ecosystem: Environmental > Terrestrial > Soil > Palsa > Peat permafrost | place: Sweden... | reverse complement strand
CAGGTCCATCACCACTGGCCAAGTGCGTTTCAATGCCTGCGCACGCGCCAGCGTCTCCCGTCCCCGAATCGAACTCAGGCTGCCCGGAAGCCCTATCAAGCCACACTCTCCGTGTTCGATGGCGCCTGCGACCGCCGCTTCTCCATTCGGGTAAAGCACCGCCTCGACGCATCGAAATCAAACAGCTGGGCATACCGCCCCCAACTTACCGCGGTCTCAAGCTGCAGCACCGTCTCTTCTTCCGTAAACTGTTCATCCAGCAAGTCGTGGAATAGATCTTCCGAAACCGTATGATCGCTCTTCGCTTCAATGGCGCGAACGATCTGGTCCAGCAAAAGCACTCGGTTGGTTGCCGCCTCGCGGAATAAGTCTCGCCGACGCGAAATCTCAGAGTCCGCATACTCTCTCCCCGCGTCGGTAATTACGGCCGTACCTTCGTTCACATTCAGGAAACCGAGCAACTGCGCCGCATCCACAATAGGCAGAAGGTGATCGATCTCGAACAATAGATCATCGGCGAGTTGGGACATGTCATACCTGCCGCCATGATCCCGCAACAACTCCAAAAGCCCCGCCAGACCTCCTGGCCGCGCGTGCGGCAGCATCTGGTATTTCCGCGGTGGACGGTCTTCACCATTCAGGGTCTGCGGCAGGTCCGGCGGCTGCTCCTCCGGCTGCGTCAGCACCTTGTAGATGTAGTCCATCAATTGGGAAAATGCCACTCCTTTTCGGTCGCGGGGTTGCGCCAGATGTACACAGAAATCCGTTCGAATCCGACCCGGATTACGTCCCAACACAATAATCCGATCAGCCAGCAACACCGCCTCTTCAATGTTGTGCGTCACTAAGAAGATCGCTTTCGTCGGAATCGTCTTCTTCTGCCAAAGCTCCAACAACTCACTCCGTAAATTCTCAGCAGTGAGCACGTCCAGCGCCGAGAACGGCTCATCCATGAACAAAACCTCCGGCTCGACTACCAGCGCGCGCGCAAAGCCTACACGCTGCCTCATGCCGCCGGAAAGTTCCTTCGGATACGCCGCCTGAAACCCATCCAGCCCCACCGTGTCAAGAATCGCCAGGCTCCGCCGCCTCCGCTCACCTTGTTCCATGCCACGCGCCTTCAGCGGTGCTTCGACATTTTCCAACACACTCAGCCAGGGGAACAATGCAAAACTCTGGAAGACAATCGATACATTCACATCCGTTGTCGCCACTGGCTTTTCGTGCCAGTACACTTGTCCCGCCGACGGCACCGACAGCCCCGTCAACATGCGCAGCAGCGTCGACTTTCCCGATCCGGACGGCCCCAGCAGCGCTACGATCTGGCCCTCCACAATCTCCAGATCGGTTGGCGCAATCACCTGGATCCGGTTTTCGCTCGGCTGCGCATAATACTTCTCTACTTTTTCTGCTCGAATGATCGGGGTTTGCATCTTTCTTCCACCTCCGAGAAGAATCATGCTTCACATACTGTTTCATCTCACTAGTACTGCCGCCAAATCATTTGTGGCATTTCTTACGGTGATCCCAACATCCTCACCCTGCCGGATTACATCGATGTCAATAGACCCATCGCCCACCTGCAGGTTGGCGATATGAATCTCCGCCAGAAACTCCGGCAGCGAGGGCCTCACGAACCGGACCTGCTTCTTCGCCGCGTTCACTTCTACCCCAAGACACGCCTGGCAAAACAGGAACACCGACGCAGCGGACCACGCTTGCGGTGCGCACGCTACCGGGTAGAGCACCGGCCCTTCTCCTGCCTCTCGCGAGAATCCGCAAAACAGCTCCGGCATCCGATGTACGTCAAAGTACATCGCCGCCTCGAACAGTCCCGTGAAAACGCGATTCGCCTGTTTCGTCAGCCCGTAGCGCGCCATGCCGTAGGCAATCAGTGCATTGTCGTGCGGCCAGATGCTGCCATTGTGATACGCCATCGGATTGAACCGCACGGCGGAGTTCGCCACCGTACGCACGCCCCACCCCGAGTACGCTTCGTCCGAAAGCAGCGTGTCAGCCACGCATGCCGCACGTTCCGCCGTCGCGATGCCCGTGAACAAACAATGCCCTGCATTCGACGTCACGATCCGGCACGCACGCTTGTCCCCATCCAGCGCCATCGCATACGTCGACAACTCCGCACACCAGAACCTCTCGTTGAACTTTATTCGAAGCCTTTCAGCTTTCTCCGCAAACCGCGCAACCTCTCCATCATGTCCCAACACCGCCGCAAGCTTACTGGCCGCCGTGTATGCGGCATACGCATATCCCTGCACTTCACACATGGCGATCGCACCTTGCACAGGTGTGCCGTCTGCATGAAATACCGCGTCGTCCGCATCCTTCCAACCTTGGTGCAGAAGCCCATCCTCGGACCGCCGCTCGTACTCCACGAATCCATCCCCATCTCGATCGCCAGAGGTCGCCATCCACTCCAGCGCGGCTTGGATGTTCGACCATATGCTTCGAATAAACGCCGCGTCGGCCGTTCGTTCGTAGTACGCTCCCGCCAGCGCCACAAATAGAGGTGTAGCGTCCACGCTGCCGTAATACAGCCCGAACGGCATTTCTTTTAGTGCGGCCATCTCTCCACTGCGCGTCTCGTGCAATATCTTCCCAGGTTCTGCATCCTGCTCCGGAATGAACTCTGTCGCCTGGGTCGACGCCAGGTACGCCAGCACACCTTTGGCCACGTCCGGCCGCACCCATAGGCACTCCAACGCCGCGATCATTCCGTCTCTGCCAAACGGAGTGTTGAACCACGGAATCCCCGCGTACGGATAAGGCCCCGTCGGCAGATCGGTAATCAGCATGTGCAAATCGGAAAGGGACCGATTGATCCACGCATTGAATTGGCCATTGGAAGATTGCAGCGAACAAGCCCTCGCTTTATCCTGCTTGATCCCCGCCAGCACTGCAGCGCGCGCCTCATCGAGAGGCAGTGACGAGCCTCCGTTCCTCCGCGACCGCTTGCACGACACCGTAACCAGCAACTTCGCGCTCCCTTTCGGCTGCAGCGACAGAACATACTTCGCTTCCTCGTGCTCGATCCTGTCCGGTCGCGGCGCAAACTCAATCGACGTGGCGCGCTCCTCATCATCCAGGCCCCTATAGCCCAGCGTGATGGTGTCATCTCCCACAAGCGGTTTGCGAATCTCTCCGTGCTTCTCTCTCGCCATACCGCGAACTTCATAGATGTCCTTGAAATCCGCCGCGAACCGAACCGTCAGCACGGAATCCACCACTCGCATCGAGTAGTTCTCTACACCAATCTCCACATAACAAACCGCGTCCAACAAAAACGCTCGCTTGAAAATATGCAGAGAATTCGCCGCCAAACATAGCTCGCCATCAACAAATAAATCCGGATTCGTGAGCGTCACAATCAGTTGATCGTTGTCGTCTCGAACCGTCGAGCCAAGCAGCAATGGCCGGAATCCATCCAGGTACAGCGTGAACATCGATAGAAATCGTGTCCCATCCAGATAAAGACCTTCTTCACCCGAAGGAAGCGGACGCATGTCGCCAAAGTGATTGAAGACCGCAAACGTGTCTCCGTACTTTAGGGAACGAATTTTTTCGGCGGATCGATCCGCGTGCACCAGAATATGTTGAGCTTCGGTGGAATGGTTCTCAACACCCAAAGTCCCAGGCCTGTCGATAGAGGTGCTCGTCACAGCGTCACCTCCATTGGGCACTCTCGCTTAGTCCCCTCCGACATCGCGTGAATTACTTTTTCGTACATCTTAAGATAATCCGCCGTCATCCTTTCCACCGGAAACCTGGCCTCAAAGATCTCCCGGCACACATCGCGCCGCACTCTTGAAAGGTTTCCAACACTCTCGACAGCCTCCTCCACACTGCTCACCACAAAGCCATTCACCCCCTGCTCTATCACCTCAGGCACAGACCCCTTCCTCCATCCAATCACAGGGGTTCCGCAAGCCATCGCTTCAATCATCACCAGCCCAAACGGCTCCGGCCAGTCCACAGGAAACAGCAGCGCCTTCGCCTTTCCCAAAAATTCATTCTTAGTGGCGCCGCCCACCTCACCAACGAACTCCACAAACGACGCACTCTTCTCCAGCAGAGGCTTAATCTCCTGCTCGAAGTACCTGCGGTCCTCCTCATAAACCTTCGCGGCTATCTTCAGCGGCACCCCCGTCCGGCGGGCGATCTCGATCGCGCGCTCCAGCCCCTTCTCCCGCGAGATGCGTCCCAGAAATGCAAGATACTCTCCGCCCTCCGGAGAGAAAGTATGTAGGTCTCGCGGCAAGCCATGATGAATCGTTCCCTGCCAGTTCGCTTTCGGCATCGATGCTCGCTGATTGTCTGAGATCGACACCAGCGGGACATCCCGGTATTCCTCGAGGAGCTCTCGTAAGTCGTGCGTGTGTACAAACCCATGCAGCGTCGTGAGTGTCGGGTGCCCGTAGCGGCGAACCAACGGAAAATGAATGTAGTCGCAATGGAAATGAAGGATGTCGAACTGTGCCGCGCTCTTGAAAACCAACTCCAGCATGCGCACATGCTGCGGCAACGTCTCGCGACAATCGCTGTCTCGCCAAAGCGACTTCTCGCAGGCCGGCACCAGCCGCGCCGTCGTCTTCGAGTCGCCGCTCGCAAACAGCGTCACCTCATGGCCCTGCCGAACCAACTCTTCCGTCAGCCACGAAACAACACGCTCCGACCCGCCGTACAGCGCAGGAGGAACACTCTCAAACAGCGGCGCTACCTGTGCGATTCTCATAGGGATTACGTTTCGCTCTCACCCAGTCGCAACATCGGAAGTCCATTGCGCACCTTCTGGAAATAGCAGATTTCCACTAACGTGGGCCAGAGTTCGATCGAGGCGCGGATAACACCTATCGCATCATCCACAATACGCAGCAGATTGTGCTGAAAGAAATCCGGCTCAAATCCGTAGAACGCCTTCTCCAGGTTCGCCGCGAAAAGCCGAAGCCCATCAATCCTGTCCTGGCTCTTTGCTTTATCGATAGCCTGCAAGGCCCGGCGATGCAGGCTAGTGATCTTCTCCAGAACTTCCTCCGCATCCTGCGCCGTCACTTCACCCGTATAGTCGAACGTGATCCCCAGCTCATCCACGCTGGTGAGCGAAGACTTGATCTTCCGTTTCAGAAAATTGGCAATCTCTTCGTTTAGCACCTCAGACGCCGGCGGATTGCGCATGTAGTTGCTCTTCGTGTGGTGCTGCGCCGCATCTACATGGGCAGCCACAATCCCCTCCTGCTGAATCCAGAGCCTGTAGATATAGTCCTCAAAGCGGAGTCTTGTCGGAAAGAAAGGTGGCAACCCAAACGTATTGTCATAGCCCGCAACACCACAGTCCATCCGCCAATTCATATTCGTCACGGCTGGCCGAAAGTTCACCAGGACATAAAGATCATTCAGCTCGTCGGGGCTCACCTGGTTGTCATCATTCAGAAACATATCGACGAAGTCGATCGCATCGATATCGTTGGTCCCCGAACGGAAGGTCTGCGCTATCTTGACGATCGCGTCCTTGCCCACACGCCCATGCTGAAGGATCATGGTGTTGTCTTCGACCAGCCCCTTCGTCGCGTTTGTCTCAAGATCCATCGCCGTGTCGATTAGAAATTCGCCCTGCTCGTAGTTGTCCGGAATCTCCGCAACCTTCTTGCCCAACACATCGGAGAACGCCGACATAATGTCAAATGATTTCCGCGCGTATCCGTTCTTACCCACCTTGTGCAGCCGTCCGCGGCTGATCTCATCACTCTCCAGTGATTCCGGGCTATCCTCCATCAACGCGTACGGCCGCATATCATCGTCGGAGCTGACCATCAACCCGCCCAGGGAATACATCAACGTGAAGTTCCTGTTGCCTCCATAACTCGGACGAAACAAATTCTTCACCAGCGGTTCCAAGCGCTTGTTCCGAAGTCGCGAGTTGAGATAGCCAAGAAATTCCTCTTTTTGACGAGGACCCACATAGAACAGATCGGAACGAGTCTTAAGTTGCTCAAGCTGCGTGAAGTATTTTTCAACGTTACTCGGCGTTGAATCGTCAAACACGATCATTTGTGGAGAATGACCGTTTCGCCAGAAATGTTCATCGTAATCGTGAATTGTTTCGCTGACATCGCGCAAGCGGTGCGTTGGAACTACAAAGTAAGTTTCGAGATCGTTCATAAACTGCGGAGCCCTCTACGTGCTCTGTATGAACCAAGCCTCGGCACTGTAGCTGGATCTTCGAAACGGTACGCCGGATTGGGTAACACAGAACATCTTTACCATTCTAGGAAGGCGACCCGTAAAGAACATGTAAGGATTCAGGTAAAAGTTCGTTAGACATCTCATCACGCAATTCTGGATGCGCGGATTGCCCACATAGAAAACCTTAGGCCAGATTAATGGCCACGACGTTCCCTCGGGCACGACGATGAGGAAGGCACAAGGAAGAAATGTGCAAACGATAATGAGTGGATGCTTTAGGCGATGCCGTTTGACGGGTCCACGAAGACGTAACCTAGATAGCTGACCGTTTGCAGATACACCGGGTTGGCGGGATCGTCCTCGAGCTTGCGGCGAAGCTGCAGAATAAACGTTCTAAGGTATTCCCTCTCTTCGCCGTACTGGACGCCCCACACAGCGCTCAGGAGTTTGGCATGAGGAATGGGAGTTCCGGCTTGCGTCATCAGCACAGAAAGTAGATCGAACTCCGTCGGTGTGAGGTGGACGTCGATACCTCGCTTGAGTAAGACACGGCGCGCGGGAGACAGGTCGAAGATCCCAATCTCGATATTTTCCCGGTTCGCAATCTGCGGAATGCGCCGGCGCCGAACAGCCGCTCGAATCCTGGCGGTCAGCTCATTTATCCGAAACGGCTTCGTGATGTAATCGTCTGCGCCCGCATCGAGCGCTTCGATCTTGTCACGTTCATTGTCCCGCACCGTTACCACTAGGATCGACACGCCGGGGAACTCGTTACGAACACGATGACATGCAACAATTCCGCCCATGCCAGGCATGTTGAGATCCATTAGAACTGCGTCGTAATCAATCTTTCGCATCGCCGCGAGAGCCTCCTCGCCCGTCGTGGCCTCCCCAACTACGAATCGTAACGCCGACAGCGTGGCGCGTAGGCTATGGCGAATGGACGCATCATCTTCAACCAGCAATACTGCTCCCTCAGAGTTATCCAATTTTCGTCCCCCTGTAGTTCTCCACGGAAAAGAAGAATCGGGTGAGCTCCTCGGTAGACTCAACCCATACCCGCCCGCCATGCGCTTCTGCGGTCTTCTTTGCGACAGATAAACCTAGACCAGTTCCGGATGGTCCGTGTATCGCGGCTTCCCCTCGATAGAAGCGCTCAAAGATTCGCGACCGCTCTTCTGCTTGAATGGGTGGCCCGACATTCTCCACAATGACGATCGTCTCCTCCTCTGTCTGGTCGATCGTGACGGTGATCGTCTCTCCTACACGAGAATATTTTGCTGCGTTATCGATCAACTGAAGTAGCGCCGACTCCATCATAGGAGCGTCCACATCAATCGATATTCCTTCGGATGGTGCGACCAGCTTTAGCCGGGAACGGATGCTGTCATCCTGCGCCCCAATAAGATCCTCGACCAGAGAACGGATCGACGTGCGCGACCGTCGCAAGTGGATGTCTCGCGACTCGAGAGCCGCAGTTTGCAGAAGTCGAGTGGTCATCCGAGCAAGCATTGTGGCCTGCTCGTCAATCAACGTTACAAGCTCCGTTTGAATCGGCGTCATATGATCAATCGCGAGCAATCCAGAGCTGGCTGTCTGAATGGCGGTTAGCGGCGTTTTGAATCCGTGCGCGAGTCCATCAAGCACGGCCGTCCGAAGCTGCTCCGTATTCCGCTCCGCCGCCGCACGATTCTCCTTCTGGATGGAGCGCGCGCGCTCGATCGCAACCGCCGCTATGGAAGCAACTGCGTCCGCAAGCAACGAATCGTGCTCCCAGCCATGGAGAACCAATGCCCCAATCGGCGTCGTCCCGAGTCTAAGAATTCGACGCGTTCTATGCGACGTTTCATCATGATCATCGGCACCTGCTCTAAAGGCTTCAAGGGCGCCACCTGAGTAATCGGCTGGCTGCACCCCGGTTGACGGCGATGAATCGTCATAAGTCACCCAGAGGTCCACGTCCCGAACGTGGACCACTTCACGAATCAATGCAGCCAATTGCTCAGCGGTTGATATTCTGCCGTCAATGAGCAGAATCGCACGACTCAATTCGTACAGTTTCGCAGTACGATCACGCTGAACCTCGACTTGTGCCGCGTGCTGCAACACTTTATGCGAAAGTCCGCTCACTACCAACGCTGCGGTTTCAAAGGTACCCAGGGATATCCAGTTCTCCGGGTCCGCAACTTGAAATTCAAAGATAGGCGGGACGAACAGGTAGTTCATACAAACCACCGCCATGACCGAAGCGACTGTTGCCTGGGCAAATCCCCATCTTAAGGAAACCAGCACGACCAGCATCAGATATACGGAGCCGATCGCGGAAAGATTGAAATGCAACATATACGCGACAGCTCCGATCGCGCTTACCACGAGAAGCGTCCAGAGGCTGACGGAGACGCGCACGTGCTTCCCACCATCTGGCCGTCTGGCGATGGCGCCCTTGACGCTCTCCATGATGGGGTTCATGTCTTATCCATAGTACTCGCCAGTCCGATCTTCACAGAATCTTCCCCGCGCCGCTATCGGCCAACACGGCGAGTCTTCGGTCCGCCAAATTTCTCAGGGTATGACTTCCCTGCCCACAGCCATGTTGAGTTGGCCCGCAGCCGTCAGATACGAGCCGATCAGTTGCACGTACGCTAATTGCACCACCCTATAGTCGCTTTGAGCATTTAGGAAATCCATCAACGAGGCGCCCCCGCGCTGGTAGGCGTAAGTCACTGTATCGCGCACCCTCGTAGCTTGATCCATATACTTTGCGCGATACGGAACGACTAACGCGATACTGCTGCGTACTTGTTCGTACGCGGAGTCTACGTCGCTGAACACCTGCCCCGTCGCCGTTTCCGTCAGCTGCACATTCCGGTCGATGTCAATCAGCGTGCGTGCCTTCTCTCCCTGGTTCCGATCAAAGATGCGCAAGGGTATGCTGACGCTCAGGCCCAGCGTCTGGTGCGCATAGGGATTGGAAAAGGATGGATTGTACGTATACCAGATGCCAAACGTCGGGTCCGTGGATCCGTTCGCTATCGCCAATTTGTGATTCGTCTTTGCCTGCTCGATGGATTGCAGCGCGGCGCGCAGGTCAGGTCGTGCATCCAGCGCAATCTTGTGGATGGCATCAAGCGGCTGCAAATCTGGCGAGAAATCATAAGGACCGGTTACATCAAAGCTATCGACAGGCGTCCTGTCGTCCAGAAGCTGCAACAATTGGATCTTCTGGGTCCGCAGATTGACGACCGCATTCTCTATCTCTGCTTCGTATTGCACCCGCAGTAACTCAATGCGATCGAAATCCACCTGCGCCAGGCCGCCATCGTTCAACCGCGCTCGACTGATCTCAATGATCTTGTCGTAGTACGCAAGGTCCGCCCTCGCCATGTCGAGCACCGCTTTAGCCTCGAGCGTTTGCACAAAGGCCGACCGCAGGCTAAAGATCATATTGCGCTCGAGGTCTTCGTGCAGCGAACCGCCAATCTGAGTCGCCTCCTGGGCACTCTTGAGCCGCAATTCCCGTTTATGTTCGCGCTCGTGCAGATAGCTGAAGTTCGGCTCGGCTTCCGTACCGGACGTTGGAGTCCAGTGGCCTTGATATGGAGCAATCTGTGTGCCATCAGCGCTCAAGGTGAACTGTGGATTCGGACGAAGATACGCCGTGATCTCCGCCGCCTTCAACTCGTCAACGCCCATTTGATCTGCGCGTAACGCAGGGTTTACCGTCTCAAACTTCGCCTTCACCTGTTCCCACGTAAGCGCCTGTGTCCCGGTTTGCGCATGCGTCATCGCGGGTGCCAAGACAGTTGAGAGCAGGCCAATGGCTAAAGAGATACGAAAATGTGAAGGCGAGTTGCTGAATAACATAACCACCTCAAACTATCTCCATTTGAGCGCGCGCTTCGCGGACGATCGTTGTAAACCTGCGCGCCAGCTCGTAAATCCACTGCTTCTGACGCGTTTGCAGCGCTGCCCTCGGCGTAAGCTCAGACCGTATGCCGAGCGCGGAGGCGCCTGCATAAATAAAATCTCTGGCTGTCAATTGAGTTACTCCCCCCGATGCAATCAAGGGAATCTGCGGTAAGGGCACCTTCAAAGAACGAATATAGGCATCGCCCCCAAGTGGCGCGCATGGAAAAATCTTGACCATGTCCGCCCCTCCCTTCCACGCCGCGATCACCTCGCTTGGTGTCATCGCACCTGGAATAGCAACAGTATTTCCGCGGAGCGTCGCTTCCAGTACTTCCATCACTAGCCCTGGACTGGTCACAAACCGCGCTCCTGCATCGATGCAACGCTGCGCCGTATCTGCGTC
>Ga0302307_10002850_pt1 | contig 10514 bp, 10 predicted proteins | sample III_Palsa_E3_2_FD_200530 | JGI IMG/M metagenome (GOLD analysis project Ga0302307, IMG submission 200530) | Peat permafrost microbial communities from Stordalen Mire near Abisko, Sweden - III_Palsa_E3_2 | ecosystem: Environmental > Terrestrial > Soil > Palsa > Peat permafrost | place: Sweden... | reverse complement strand
GACTTGCTCCCGCCAAATATGCGACGACAAAAAATGTTGGACCGTTGACGCCCAGCGACAATCAAACGCAGACGTAGCGCTCTGCGGCCAAACCACGCAACTTCAGGCAATAACAACACCAGGGGTCGCGTCCTATCGCGGCTCCTGGAGCTTCCGGCTCGCTCCTCACAAAGTAGAAGTTAAGAAAATACACCAGAGCTTCTGCCGCTGCGCAGGCAGACTGCGCTGCTGTTCTAAGATAAATGAAGATCAAGATATCAACCGAGCAACCATTAAGAGCTTGCCAGCGACAATCAACTGCAGCATGCTCCTCGAGCCGCGTGATCCTCTGCCATCATGATTGACGCGCCCCCGCCAAGTTGATTGACGCGCGATAACATGTCGGCCTTCTGCTCCTCAGTGGGGCCGGGACGTGCTTCCTTCAGCATTGGCACCACCTTCTATTGCCATGTTAGATCAGATGGTGTTGCGCTCATCATTTGAATCCGCCAGTGAAGTGCAGGAAGGATAGCCTGACGGCGGCTTTTGTCACACGATTGCTGCCCATGGCGGCAGACGCATTCATTCAGTACGGCATTGCGCTGACCTCGCTCGCGGCGATTAGCTAATCCGGCGTTGCTGTTTTTTTTGGATCAGGACACGGGTGCAGGCGCCCAGAAACGACGTGCATCGGCACCGCATATCAGAAGGGCTATACTTATTTCTTCCAGAAAGAGGTCCAATCGGATGGCACGTGCCGTTGCGGAAATCGAGAGGGAGATTCGGGCATTGAAGCCTGATGAGCAAGAGCGTCTCTTGCGCGCATTGGTGGAGGAGCTCGACGGCCCTCCTGACCCCGGAGTAGAGCAGGCTTGGCTCGAAGAGGCACAGCGACGTAGCCGCGAGCTTGACTCGGGCATTGTGAAGCCAATTCCTGCGGAGGAAGCGTTTGCGAAGGCGCGTGCTGAACTGAACCGGCGGTGAAGGTCGAGTTTCACCCTGCCGCAGACTACGAAGACACAGGTGAGAAATGTAGTGGCAAGAGGCAGAACCCTCTGAACGCTGATAAGTGGAGACAGTTCGCCCGACCCGACGACATAAGCGAAGGCGCACCCGCCAACTCCTCTGCAATTCGGACGCAAGCGTAGCTCAGACTCCGACATGCGAAAACGCAAACGAAAACCTCGCTGTATCGTCATTGCGGGACCAAATGGCGCCGGAAAGACGACATTTGCACGTCGATACCTCCCCGAAGATGCAGGCATGGTTTACTTCGTTAACGCAGACCTGATCGCCGGAGGGCTATCGCCACTCAAGCCGCAGTTGGCGGCAATTGCGGCTGCCCGGATAGTCTTGCGGGAGATCGACCGGCTCGCGGCTCAGAGAGTAGATTTCGCATTCGAGACGACACTCAGTGGATTGAATTACGCGCGGCGACTTCGAGACTGCAAGGGTGCCGGCTACCGCGTCGAGATCGTGTATCTAAGACTGCGGAGCATTCAACTCGCGCTGCGGCGGATTGCCGCCCGCGTGCGCCAGGGCGGTCATGACGTGCCGCGGCGTGATGTTGTTCGAAGGTTCTCAAGAAGTTGGGAGAACTTTGAGCGAATATTTAAGCCTCTGGCCGATAGCTGGGCTGTGTATGACAATTCTGGTCGTAGGCCGCAGCTCTTGGAGAAGAGTCCATGAAGGCGAAGACGCAAACTAAGATAAGTCGATCCCAGAGCTTTGCTGCGGGCGTCGGACGCGCCTTGCGTCGTGCGGCAAAGGATGCGCGCAAGACCGCGCGCATGTATGGCACGCCGCTTTACGTCTGGGAGGACGGGAAGGTCGTTGCGAAGAAGCCGTGAGCTCTTTCTGTGCTGCTGTGCCGTGAACGTGTCGAGCTCAGATTGGGTGTGCCAGGAATGTGCCATGGTGAGCCTGGGGAGAGGGGTGGCAAGCGCTGCAAGTGATTGATTAATAAACCCCTAGAACCACCGTTATCTGACTGAAAATCCGCGTGTCGGTGGTTCAATTCCAGCACCCAATTCGATGACTACTGTGCGAGCTGGCCACATCCCAGCAGCGGAAATAATGTCACCTGAGCGTCAGAATCAGACGGTAAAGGAGCACGACGCCGTAATCTATGCGCCAAATTGTATACATATACAATTTTGTGCATACTTGATCTGATGAAGCAAGTCATCTGGATGGGCAGCAGCAGGGAAGATTTGAAGGCTTTTCCCAGAGCGGCGCGGCGCGAGATTGGCTATCAGCTGGAGCAAGTGCAGGAAGGTGTGGACCCTGACGATTGGAAGCCCATGACTACGGTGGGATCAGGGGTGCGCGAAATTCGCGTCCGGGAATCGTCGGGAGCTTTCCGCTGCATTTATCTTGCGACGCGGCCGGAGGGAATCTATGTCCTGCACTGCTTCCAAAAGAAGACGCAGAAGACAAGCCAACAAGATTTGGACTTGGCGGAGAAGCGATTTAAGTCAATACTGGTGAAATCATGAGAGCCAAGAAAGTGATACACGATGAACACGGTCCCCGTCATGTGACGCCTGCCGGCCGTAGCGTGTTCTATGATCTGTTTCCGAAGGCGGAAGCCGACGAGCTGGTTATGCGCTCGACACTGCTCATGGGACTGGAACGCTGGTTGAAAGAGAGCGGCCTGACTCAAACTCAAGCCGCCAAAGCGCTGAGCATCACACAGGCCCGGGTGTCCGATATCAAGCGCGGCAAGATCGGACAGTTCAGTCTGGACATGCTCGTTCGTCTGGCATCGCGGGCCGGACTCAAGCCTAGGGTGAAGCTGGCGGCCTAACAGTTCGTCGAGTGGACGCAGACTACCTTGCAGGTGACTCGATGAGTATTCGAAACCGTTTTAGCGCTCGGGGGCGAATTCATATGAGAAACAACCTTGCCATGCGGACTAGTGCTCACCTTCGGCATTAACGCCGGCACGACCTTTCTTGGTTTCTCGAGTGGCAAGCGAATTCGAAAGGTCTTCAACGTCCATCGTTCTTAGTAGGACAGATTCAGGTTCTTCGACCGGCCACGTCAGATATTTGAGCCGCAGTAAACCTTCGATCTTTGAGCGGTTTTTCTGGAATGCTTCGATGCGTCCTGCTCTGCCTCGATTGTCGGCATTGAAGTGGTCCTCCAGCACCTCACGGCTAACGGAGCACCTAACAGAGCCGCCGAGGGTTTGTCCGTCGAATGTGATGACGTCCCGGTCCGAGTCGTAACGAATGGGAGGATTACTGAAGGTCAAATCGATGCCAGGAAGGATGTCGCGTGGCCTGGCAACGATTTTAAGTGTCAAATCGCGCGCGTGCGGCGAGAGACCGGTCATTCCACCTAACAATAGTTTCCGCCATGGTGGGCCACGATCATGCGCCTCCTGCCAAGCAAGTTTGAGTTCGTCGGGCCTTCTTTCGACAAGAACCTCAATCAGCGCTTCCGCCTGTCGGAGATCCTTGTCCCTTTTGGCGACGGCAGGCGGTCGGCGGCGCGAGAGAATCAGTTTGTGAACTGCAAAGCGCTCTGGCGCTGGCACCTGCACATAGATACCGGGGCCATGCAATACCACTGCCGGCACAGGTCGGAAAATCAGGAAATCGAGGAAACGCAATGGTTGTGCGGCAGTTTGAAAAGCGGGAAGTGCTCGAGGATCGTCGGTGTCGGGTCCTTCGTTCGGCGTCACGAAGTCAACCCGCAGCCCGCCTCTGGCTACATAGCTTGTCTCTTGGCGGCGATTGGAGGTCTGCGGAACCTCACGAAATGTTTTGTCGATTTCCCTCAAGATCTCAATCATGGGGGGCGTACGATCCTCCATCGCGACGGACACGCTTGTGAACTGTGCGATGTCGACGTCGCTTGTTTGGAGCAATGCACTTGGGAGCTTCTGACCTAGAATGGCGGGATAGCACTGATATGCCACTGTTCCGACGAGTACACCGCGGAGCCGGAATATGCCGGCCCTCTGAAGGGCTGAGACAATATCTCCTATCTTGGAGATTGGGGATGGAAGTCCGAACGACCGAACTAGTGTAGAGACCAATGCGCGACGTTCGCGCTCATCGTCTCTCGCAAGCCTATGGTGTTCGATTCTTTGGAGTAATTCCGGCGACTCTGGCCCGACGTAACGCTGTGCCCGTCCCTCTTGCGTGCGGACCTGAAAGTACCAATAGCGCCGCTCCTTTATCAGCTTCGAGGTAAACGTACCGTCTTCCGGAAAGGCGTCGCTAAAGGCTGTAGATGCGCAGCGCTCTAATAGTTCGGCATAGGTCGTCTGAATCACGAGCGAGGGAGCTGGCATGGCAATGCCCTTTATACTCACTGTGCGATGTGAGTATAATTACTTATACACAACTTTAAAAGTGAGTATAACACCCAGTTATTATGAGGGACGTCCCAAAGAACCGTTGTGCCGAGAATGTGTCCAACTCAAATTGGGTGTGCCGTAAATGTGCCGTGGTGAGCCTGGGGAGAGGGGTGGCAAGCGCTGCAAGTGATTGATTGATAAACCCCTAGAACCACCGTTATCTGACTGAAAATCCGCGTGTCGGTGGTTCAATTCCACCCCTGGCCACACCAAATCAAGGGTGTATTCCGGTTACATGGGTAAGGTGCTCTCAATGGGTCGGCGAAACACTCCAGCTAATCTAGGGCTAGGAGGTGTTTGGCATGAGATCCGGACGTCATTCGACGATCACAGTTGCCCAGCGCGAAGAGTTTTGGCGGCGATATAAGGCCGGAGAGTCTGTCCTCGGGATTATAGGAGCGCTGGGGCAGCGTTCTGCCAACATCAATCGCGTGCTGGAAGCCTCCGGCGGTATTGCTCCCGTGCGAAGGACACGCTCTGCGAGAGTGTTGAGATTCACTGAGCGCGAGGAGATATCTCGAGGGCTCGCTGCCGAGGATTCGTTGCGGGTGATCGCCAAGCGGCTCAATCGGGCCGTCTCTACGGTCAGCCAAGACCTGCTGCATCTGATCAAGATGTGGCTGATCGCCCCGGTAGAGGAAGATGACGGCAGAGGTGGCAAGAGACGAACGACGCCGTGCAAGGACAGTGGGCGCGGGGTGCCGCAGGGCTCTCCGCTTTCGCCGCTCCTCGGTAATCTATACATGCGCCGGTTTGTGCTGGGCTGGAAGCAGCGCGGAGTGGAGAGCAGGCTGAAGGCGAGGATCGTCTCGTACGCCGACGACTACGTCATTTGCTGCAAAGGCGATGTCGATGAGGCACTCGCCGAGATGCGCGAGATGATGCGGCGGCTGAAGCTGACGGTCAACGAAGCCAAGACGCGCGTGTGCTACCTGCCGCAGGAGCGATTTGACTTTCTGGGCTACAGCTTCGGGCGCTATTACTCGCCGCAGACTGGCCGCGCATACTTGTGCGAGTGGCCGTCCAAGCGCAGCGTGCAGCGTCTCATCGGGACGATCCGGGAGGCGACCGACCGAAGAATAGTGTGGCTGGAGGCCGACGAGATGGTACGGCGGATCAATCGGAAGCTACTTGGGTGGGGCAACTACTTCAGTCTCGGCCCGACCGGGAAAGCTTACCGGACGATCAACCAGTACGCGCCTCGACGGCTACGCCGGTGGTTATGCGATAAGCACAAGGTGCACAACTCGGGAGCCAGCCGGTTCCCGGACGAGTATCTCTATGACACGTTGGGGCTCGTTGAACTCATCACGGTGCGCGCATGAACTTCCGAGAACGAAGGCCTGAGACCTTGTCCGAGAGCCGGATGCGGTCCCGCATGTCCGGTTCGATGAGCGGCGACTGGAAACGGAATCAAGGTGCCTCGATTGCGACACCGCCAGACGAAAGGGGCGGCAACAGTTGAGAGGCACCTACCATCACCGCGCCAGTCGTCGACTCTACCCGTGGTGAGCCTGGGAAGAGGGGAGTTCCGTTGCATTAGCGGGCTCCACGGTACAATTTAGGCGCCCACGAGGCGCCTAAATGACGAAGCCCATAGTCCGGAATTCTATTTACCGACGTCGCCGCTTCGACGCCGAGATCATCGAACTGTGCGTCCGTTGGTACATCACTTACCGGTTGAGCTGTCGAGATCTCGTGGCGATGATGGCCGAGCGCGGCATTGTTGTATCGCACACTACGATTCTTCGTTGGGTGAGTCGCTACGTGCCGGAGTTCGAGAAGCGATGGAATCGCTTCGCACGACCCGTGAATACGTCTTGGCGAGTTGATGAGACTTATATCGACGTTCGCGGCAAATGGAAATTCCTCTATCGGGCTGTCGACAAGCACGGCAAGACGGTGGATTTTCTGCCTCGTCCGGATCGCCGCATCGCCGCATCGCCGCATCGCCGCATCGCCGCTGCGCAAGCATTCTTCCGCAAAGCCCTTTCGAGGAGTTTGCCGCGGTGGCCGCGCAAGATCACGCTCGATGGCTACAGGCAGAGCCATCTAGCCCTTCGACTTCTGCGGCGGGAGGATCCGAAGTGGAAGTACGTTGAGGTGAGAACTAGCTCATACCTCAATAATCTTATTGAGCAGGATCATCGGGCAAGCAAACGCCGGTGCGCGCCTCCATGGGAGGCTTCAAGTCTTTCGGGAGTGCGGCCATTACATTAGCCGGCATCGAGCTGCCCCATCGGATTCGCAAGAGGCAATTCTCGCTCGGGCGGCGTCGATATCGGAATTTCGGGTCGCTAAAGCAGCTCTGGGATCGAGCGCTCGCGTAGCACTTCGCCAAGAGGTGGATCTAAAGTCTGCGGTCAGGCCCTGGAAACGCTTCGAGGCCCCAATTTCGAGCGCCCGTTATGCACCAGTTCCCAGCAGAAAACCAAGCCCGTCCGACTGATGTCTGCGGTAGCGCAGAAGAGAAGCGACGCGCGCCGGAGGAGATCCCGTTCTTAACTCCCTTGACGCGGCTCGGCCGCTACCTCGTCCAGCTTGTCGCCCAGCACGCGTCTTACGGCAACGTAGAAGACGGGGATCAGAAGTATACCGAGGAAGGTTGCGAACAACATGCCACCGATCACGCCCGTGCCAATCTCATGGCGCGAGGCAGCACCCGCGCCGCTCGAGAGGACCAGCGGGAGTACACCGAGGATGAAAGCCATCGACGTCATGAGGATCGGGCGCAATCGCAGCTTGCCGGCCTCAACCACTGCGTTGAACAGAGTCATGCCCTTTGCCTGCCCGTCGACCGCGAACTCCACGATCAGGATCGCGTTCTTTGCCGCCAGGCCGATCACTGTGACGAGTCCGATCTTGAAGTATATGTCGTTGGGGATGCCACTCAGCTTGCACAACGCCAGCATGCCGAGAACGCCCAACGGCACCACCAGGAGCACCGCGACTGGAATCGACCAACTTTCATACAGCGCGGCCAAACAGAGGAACACGACGACGATCGAGAGCACCATCAGCAGCGTGGCAGAATTGCCAGCCAGAACCTCCTGATAGGACTGTCCGGTCCAATCCGAGGCAAAACCCGCGGGCAGGGATTTGTTGATGATGTTCTGCAACACCTGCATGGCCTGGCCCGTGGAATAGCCGGAGGCGGCACTGCCTACGATCTCGACGGCGGAATAGCCGTTGTAGCGGGGTAGCGCCTGCGGCCCGACGCCCCAGTTCGTTTTGACTACGCTGGACAGCGGGACCATGTTGTACGGGCTGATCGACGTATTGCTGACTGAGGGATTGATCTGCGTCAGATAGCCGCTGGCGTTGGCGACCTGGCTGGCGGAGCTGGCCGCGCCCGTGGCAGCGCTGCTGACTCCACTCGGGGTATATATGTGTTGGAATGCATCGGTGCCGCCGCGAAAGGGTGCATCGGCCTGTACATAAACACGCTTGACACGTCCCCCATAGGTAAACTGATCGATGTAGTTGGGTGCCAACTGCAGTTGAATGGCCTGATAGACGTCGCTGAGTGACAGACCCATCGTTTCCGCCTGTACCCGATCCACCGCTATCCGCAGCTGCGGCGCCTCAGGCAGTGAGTTGGCACGCGTACCGGTGAGCACGGAGCTCTTACCCGCATCGTCGAGCAGGGCTCTTTGGGCCGCGGTCAGTTGCGCGCGCGATTGGCCGGCGCGTGCCTGCAGATACATGTCAACACCGCCGAACTGGCTCAGGCCGCGAATGGTGGGCAGGTTCACCACGAAGATCTGGGCGTCGGTGATGCCGTGTAGGATCTTGTCTGCCTGGGGAATGAGCTGCATGGCCGTTTTGGAACGCTTACTCCAGTCAGCAAGCTTGATGAAGGCCATACCGACGTTCTCACTCTGCCCTACGAAGCTGAAGCCCTCGGGACAGAATACGCCCGCGATGTCCCGGCCGATCGCGCTGTGCAGCAGCTTGTCACGTACCTCGCCCATGACCTGATCGGTGCGCTGCAGGGTTGCGCCCGATGGCAGATTGACCAGCGCAAGCATAAAGCCTTGATCCTCGTCGGGGACGAAACTGGTCGGCAGGCGCGTGTACAAGAACCCGGCCAGCACGGCGATCATTGCGAAGACCACCATCCAGCGCGGCGCGTGACGTACTGCCGCGCCGATATGGCCGACATAGGTACGGCCGACCCATTCGAATCCGCGGTTGAACCAGCGAAACGCGACGTTCTTCTTGCTCCCATCCTGGCGCGGTCGAAGGATCGTCGCACACAGTGAGGGGGTGAATGAGAGCGCCAGGAAGGCTGAGAATGCCATCGACACGGCGATCGTTAGCGCGAACTGCGAGTAGATGATACCGGTTGCGCCGGGTTGCAGGGCCGAAGGCACGAACACCGCAGCCAGCACCACCGTGATCGCGATGATCGCCCCGGTGATCTGGCCCAGGGCCTTGCGTGTGGCCTCCCTGGGTTCAAGGTGTTCCTCGTCCATGATGCGCTCGACGTTTTCTATCACCACGATGGCATCATCCACGACGATGCCGATCGCCAGGACCATGCCGAACATCGTGAGCAGGTTAATCGAGAAGTGCAGCAGAGACAGCCCGATGAAGGTCCCCAGCAGCGCTACGGGAATCACCAGCGTCGGAATGATCGTGGCCCGTAGGTTCTGCAGAAAGATCAACATGACCGCGAACACTAGGGCGATCGCCTCGAGCAGGGTCTTCACCACGTCGGTGATGGAAGCGGTGATGAACGGTGTCGTGTCATAAGGCACGTCCCAGGTCACACCCGGCGGTAAATCCCTAGCGATCAGCGCCATTTGCGCTTTGACCGACTTCGCGATCGCAAGCGCGTTGGCGCCGGGCAGCAGGAACAGGCCCATGCCGCCCGCCTGCTTGCCGTCCCAGACCGCGGAACTGCCGTAGCTCTGTCCTCCAAAGGTGACGCGGGCGACATCGCTCAGGCGGACCGTCGTGCCCTCGCTGCTGGTGAACAGGATGATGTTGTTGAACTGCTGCAGGGATGAGAACAGAGTGTCGCCGGACACCGTGGCCGTGAAGGTCTGGCCTTTGACGGCGGGGTCCGCGCCGAGGGAGCCGGTCGCGAACTGTGCGTTCTGCGCGCTGATCGCATTCAGCACCTGACTGGAGGAGAGCCCGTAGCCCTGCAGTTTGTCGGGATCCAGCCAGATGCGCACTGCGTATTCCGAGCCAAGCAGGAACGTGTTGCCAATGCCGTTGATGCGCGCCAGGACCGGCTGGATCTGCGAGGCCAAGATGTCACTCAGGCGCCCGGCGTTGATCGAAGGATTCTGTGACGACAGGCTCACGAACAGCAGGATGTCGGGGCTGGCTTTTGCGACCACCACGCCCTGTTGGGTCACCTCGATGGGTAGCAGGGGCTGCGCCAGGGCAACCTTGTTCTGTACCTGCACCTCGGCGATGTCCTGGTTGGTGCCGGTCGCAAAGCTCAGAGTGATCGTTGCCGTGCCGTTGCTGTTGGAAGTCGAGGTGAAATACAGAAGATTGTCGAGGCCGGTGAGCTGCTGCTCGATCACCTGTGTGACCGTCGATTCCATGGTGGCGGCACTGGCGCCCGGATAGGTTGCCGTGACGGTCACTTGGGGCGGCGCGATATCCGGATAGGCCGCGATGCCCAGGTTCAGCATCGAGATGACGCCGGCGAGGCAGATGAGTATGGGAATGACCCAGGCGAAGACCGGGCGATCGATGAAGAAATTCGGCATGCGGGAAGCGTTCCTACGGATTACGGCCGGCGATTCTGGCACCCGCCGCTGCGGGGTTAGCGGCGCGCGACGCACTCGCGGTGGGTGGTGCTGGTTGGCGGGGAACCCCTTTGGCCTGACCGCCCTCGCGGGCGCCCTGCAGCCCCGAGACGATCACCTGGTCACCGGGTTCGAGGCCGCTGGTCACGATCCAGTCGTTGCCGTAGCTGTCACTCGCATTTACATTCTTGCGCAGCACTTTGCCTTGCGGGCCGACAACCAACGCATAGGCGCCGACCGTGTCGCGTTGGAGTGCCTCCTGAGGGATGAGGTACACACCGCTCTGCTGGCCGAGAGTGACCTTCAGCGTCACGTACATGCCCGGCAGCAACTGATGCTTCGGATTCGGTACGACGGCGCGCAGACTCACCGCGCCGGTGGTCGGATTT
>Ga0302307_10002847_pt1 | contig 10521 bp, 10 predicted proteins | sample III_Palsa_E3_2_FD_200530 | JGI IMG/M metagenome (GOLD analysis project Ga0302307, IMG submission 200530) | Peat permafrost microbial communities from Stordalen Mire near Abisko, Sweden - III_Palsa_E3_2 | ecosystem: Environmental > Terrestrial > Soil > Palsa > Peat permafrost | place: Sweden... | reverse complement strand
GGGTTAGTGACACCATCGCCAGGTAGTTAGTAAAGAGAGGTTATTCAGTAAGGTCATCATTATTGTGCATGTCCTATGTGCTAATCTCTCTCATCCTAAAAGGTAATTATGAAGCTGTCAATAGAATAAATAATGGTTCGTTTTCAGGTGAGCTACCTCTAGGGAAAAATAAAAAACGTAAATCTTAAGCAGTGGTTGTTTGTCTGCGTAATATCCTATCGTTACTTCACAAATTCACGTATAGTAGTACCTTATTTTTGCAAGCTTTGGGTAGAAGAATGCGCAGCATATTGTTAAGCAATGATGATGGCGTTTATGCGCCTGGATTAGCCTGTTTGGCAGAACGATTGGCGGGAATGGCTGATATTACCGTAGTGGCACCTGATAGAGATCGCAGCGGGGCGAGCAATTCCTTGACGCTCGATGACCCATTGCGGGTGCGTCAATTACCTAATGGTTTTTATATGGTAGATGGCACACCGACCGATTGTGTACACTTAGCGATTACAGGATTACTCGCACAAGAGCCTAATATGGTCGTCTCAGGGATTAATTCTGGGGCCAATTTAGGGGATGATGTGTTGTACTCAGGTACCGTTGCAGCGGCTACCGAGGGGCGTTTTTTAGGTTTTCCCGCTATTGCAGTTTCCTTGGCAGGTAATAACCATGTGCGCCATTATGAAACAGCGGCACATGTAGTGCAAAAATTGATTATGCAGCTCGATCAACAGCCACTTCCTGCAGATAATATTTTAAATGTGAATGTGCCTGATGTAGCGCTCAGTGAGCTTACCGGTATTGAAGTTACCCGCTTAGGTCATCGCCATAAAGCCGAACCTATTGTCAGGCAGATAGATCCTCGAGGTAGAGCTATTTATTGGGTAGGGCCATCAGGCTCAGAAGCCGATGCTGGGCCTGGCACTGATTTTTATGCTATTAGTCAACGCAGAGTATCAGTGACGCCATTACAAGTTGATTTAACGCGCCATGCGGTCATTGATGAGCTGGCTAACTGGATTGAGGGTGTGGCATTATGACCAAGGCTGTCGATATAGGGGGCATTGGGATGACATCAGAACGCACCCGAGCACGTCTTATCGAGCGTTTACAAAGCCATGGCATCACAAATCCTCGGGTGCTTGATGTCATGTTGCGCGTGCCAAGGCATTTGTTTATTGATGAAGCATTATCACACCGTGCCTATGAAGATACGGCATTGCCCATAGGGTTTAATCAAACTATCTCTCAGCCTTATATCGTTGCACGTGTAGTGCAATCATTAATGGCAACACATAATCCTCCGGCCCAGGTTTTAGAAGTGGGATCAGGTTCTGGTTACCAGGCAGCTGTGTTATCCCATTTAGTGAATGAGCTGCATTGTGTGGAAAGGGTGCGCGCGTTATATGATAAAAGCCGGCGTATCTTGCGGCAGTTGGCTATTACTAATGTGCATGTGCACTATGCTGATGGCATGTTAGGTTGGCCTAAGGCTGCGCCTTATGATGGTATTGTAGTGAGCGCCGCTAGAGCGCAGGTGCCCCAAGCTTTATTGCAACAGCTTGTTGATGGTGGGCGTCTGATTATGCCTGTGGGCCATGAGCAGGAAGTGCAAGAATTACAAATGATCACGCGTCAGGGTGATCAATTTACAACATTATCGTTAGAACAGGTGCGTTTCGTTCCTTTACTAGAAGGTGTGGTGAAATGAAAATATTTTCTAAATTATATGACATGATGATGCGTTGGGCAGCACACCGGCATGCACCGCGTTATTTAGGCGCAGTCAGCTTTGCTGAATCTTCCTTTTTTCCTATTCCACCTGATGTGATGTTAGCGCCGATGAGTTTAGCGCAGCCAGAACGTGCTTGGTATTTTGCGCTTCTTACCACTATTACATCTGTATTAGGTGGCTTAGCAGGTTATGCTATTGGTTATTTTGCGTTTGCAGCTATCGCTGAACCTTTAATTCAATGGGCAGGGTATGAAGGTCAATATGCACTTATTACGCAGTGGTTTGAGCAATGGGGTTTTTGGGCAATTTTTATTGCCGGTTTTTCACCTATCCCGTATAAATTATTTACGATAGCAGGCGGTGCTTTTCATATGGCTTTATTGCCTTTTACGGTTGCCTCTATTATTGGGCGAGCTGCTCGTTTCTTTTTAGTCGCTGCATTAATGCGCGTTAGTAGCGGTCGATTGGAAAAACAATTACGTCAATATGTGGATTATATTGGCTGGGCTAGCGTTGGCTTATTAGCGGTTGGTGTTGGTGTGTATCAGTTGTTAAGCGCGTAATAGGTTATCAAGCCATGCTCAATTTAACCGATATTTTAAAGCTGGTAAAAGCTACTTTAGAAGAAGATATCGGCAGTGGGGATATGAGTGCTGCGCTAATTCCAGCTATGCAACAAGCAAAAGCGACTATTATCACGCGTGAGCCTGGCATATTATGTGGCACTGCTTTTGCGCAAGCGGCATTTACTACTTTAGATAGCGGGATGCAAATTACCTGGTTTCATCAAGATGGCAACGCTTTGGCTGCTGGTGATTTATTATGTCAATTAACAGGTAATGCACGCGCTTTATTATCTGCGGAGCGTACTGCTTTAAATTTCTTACAAACCTTATCGGGTACGGCAACCTTAACCAATTCTTATGTTAAAAAAATTGCTCACACTAAAGCCAAATTATTAGATACCCGTAAGACGCTTCCTTTATTACGTTACGCACAAAAATATGCAGTAACCTGTGGTGGTGGGATGAATCATCGTATGGGTTTATTTGATGCTTTTTTATTAAAAGAAAATCATATCATGGCAGCAGGCTCAATAGCACACGCTGTGGCACAAGCCCGAAAACTAGCTGCCGGTTTACCGTTACAAGTCGAGGTGGAAAATGAGGATGAATTACACCAAGCGCTGGATGCTGGTGTAACGCGTATTTTATTGGATAATTTTTCGATACCTGCATTAGCTGCGGCAGTGAGCTTTACGGCAGGTCGAGCTACGTTGGAGGCATCAGGCAATATTACTTTAGATAATATTGCTGCGGTTGCGCAAACAGGTGTTGATTATATTTCGGTAGGCAGTATCACCAAATATATTATGCCACTGGATTTGTCAATGCGGTTTTCTGTTTAAGTTATTGCACAGTATTAATTATAATAAGTAATATAAAATTGTAGGGTAATTACAGCAGTAAGCAACAATGAGCCAACCCCTATCCAGCGTCGTTGACGTTTGCCTTGTTGACGTAATTCCATTTGTAGGTGTTTAAGTAATAGCTCCTGGCGCACGTGATGCTGTTGTGTATGAGCAGTTTGTTGCAAGGTGTTCCATAAAGCGTCAGGGAGTTGCGGTAATTTCTCTAGCCAGTAAGGCGCTTGTGCTTGGCATTGGCGGATAAATGCTTTTACGCCCATGCGGTTTCTCATCCACTTCTCAAGAAAAGGTTTTGCGGTTTTCCATAAATCAAGTTCAGGGTACATTTCTCGTCCTAAGCCTTCAATATGAAATAATGTTTTTTGCAGTAAAATTAATTGTGGTTGGATCCGCACATGGAAACGGCGTGCTGTTTGAAAAAGGCGCAGCAGTAATTGGCCAAAGGAAATATCTTTTAGCGGTCGCTCAAAAATAGGCTCGCATACAGTGCGTATCGCGGTTGCAAATTCATCAAGGCGTGCATCTTTTGGTAACCAGCCTGATTCCACGTGCAATTGTGCTACTCTGGCATAATCACGTTTAAAAAAGGCCAGTAGATTTTCTGCAATATAACGTTGGTCGCTAGGGTTAAGTGTACCCATGACGCCAAAATCTACCACAATATAACTGGGATGTTCGGGATCGGTGATATTTACAAAGATATTACCTGCGTGCATATCAGCGTGAAAAAAACAATGTTGGAAAACTTGGGTAAAAAATAATTCTATACTGCGTTCTGCTAGCTCTTTAAAATTGGTGTTGGCAGCTTTTAACGTTGCAAAATCAGCAACTGGTACGCCAAATATACGTTCCATCACGATAACTTGGCTAGTTGCAAACTGCCAGTAAATTTCAGGAACATACAATAATGGCGAATGTAAAAAATTACGACGTAGCTGGGAAGCATTGGCAGCTTCATTCATTAAATCAAGTTCTTCAAGTAAATGGTGTTCAAATTCTGTCACTATTTCCATTGGGCGAAATTCTTTTGCTTCAGGCCAATAGCGCTGCAGCATATACGCGACAGTATGCATTAACTTGAGATCATGTTGAATGATTTTTTTAACATCAGGCCGTAATATTTTAACGACAACAGCTCTGCCATCATGTAATTGGGCTGCATGTACTTGAGCCACTGAGGCTGAGGCCAACGGAGTTTTTTCAAAGCTCGCAAAAATTTCTTCTAGCGGCTTTCCATAGGCTTTGCATACCAAGGTCATGGCTATTTCACTGGCAAAAGGCGGCACATTATCGCGTAGTTGAGCCAATTCATCGGCAATATCATCAGGCAATAAATCACGACGGCTAGATAATAGTTGGCCAAATTTTACAAAAATGGGGCCTAAATCTTCTAAGGCGCAACGGATACGCTCGGCACGGGTAACCGATTTATCTCTGCACCAGAAAAAAGGATTGAGATAGGCTAAAAATTGCAGGGGTTGTAGCCAAGGTATAGTCCATAATAATTCATCTAAACCATGGCGCATTAATATATGATTAATATGTAAAATTCTTACCAGTTGCGGAATTTTTATCATGATGGATGATTTAACCGTTTAATACGTGCTTGCAGCCTATCGACTCTGGCGCGCAACGCATCTACTTCTGTTGAAAAAGTTTCAGCAGCGAGCTTGGAGGGTAAGCAATAAGTTTCTTCTTGTAAATATTCTATGGTATTTTGTACTAAAGTTTTCGCTAATTTTTCCATAAAATAATAAGCGTTTTCGCTTTGCTGATAAATCGTATGTGCTGGAATATCACCCACTAATTTAGCTAATTGTTCTTCCCAATCAATTTCAGGTTTAAAAAGCAGTTGTTGGCAGATTTGTGCAAAATCTACTTCGCCAGAAATTTGTACATGATTCGCTGTGAAAGAAGGGTGAGCGCAAAGGCCAATAAATCCTAAAGGTGTACCGGTTAGTGTTGTGGCTGGTTGTAAGGTTTCATCTTGCAGTAGCTTCACGCCTGTTGCTGTTATTAGGATGCTCAATGTTACTGCCATAGGTTGCAATACGATGGCTAAAGTTTTACCTATATGAGGTTCTAATAAAGCAGTGCTTTGCGGATCCAGGCGTAATGTGAGATTAAGCAGCTGCTCTAGTGGCTTTAAGGCTAATGTAGTAAGTAGCTTAGTCATGTGCTGCTTGCGAGTTAATGGGGAATGGGTTTGATTGTAACGCAAATTAGGTCAAAAGTGGGTGCCCCAAATGCGCCCACGAGCAACAAACTATAACTCTTCCCAAAATGAGCAATCACGTGGAGTTGACGTGCAGGTTGCTTGAACGTTAGGAAATGTCATGGGCGTTTGTGCCACCCAGTTTATGCCAGTAGGTTGGTGAGTCGCTCTGCTCCCGATTTGGCTAAAGCGTATAACTTCCTCATTAAGGTTACCGTTATAATCGCACTGAATATAGCCCGCGGTCGTTGGCAAGTTAGAAAAGGCAATCCAGCGCGCCTCTGCAAAACTAGAAATTTCTGTTGAATAGCCTTTTGCATGCAAGGGTGCAATAAATTGACCTTCCCAGCCTGGCCGGGTCGTTGCCCAACTATACTCACCCGGTGTTCTTTTTATCTCCGACAAATCCGGACAAAAATTAACGTTGGCTTGTGCCAAAGGGCAAAGCCCTAATGTCATCACAAGCATCAATAAGCGAAAGTTAGATGGCATGATAAATTCCTTGGTATATATGTCTTACATCAAGGTTAACCAATCCGCTGGTACAACACAACCTTCTATCCCTAAAAATAATTGCTTAAAATTCCACCAAATGAGGACAGTCATATTTGTTTATTTAAGGACAGTCACTTTTTAGAGTAAGGATTTAGGAAAAAAGGACAGTCATCAAAATCCTCTCACGGAGCTCCAACCTACGATTTTCCATGCCCATTACCCCAGTTTATAGCCTTGAACCATGGCCATTAACTGATATGCTTAATAGTAGGGGTCGAGGAATTTGACCGACCCCCGAAGGTGTGATTTAATTAACTTACACTATTCAAAAAGTTATCGGTGGTTATTTAATTAAGATAGTACAGACGAGAATGGGGAACAGCTATGAGCACAAGCCCGGAACGCATAATAGGTTATTACCTAATTACATCTCAAGATCTGATTGAATCAGGCACGGTGCAGCTGTCGGTTGCTGAGCAGCAAGCAAAATTGGCCCAGTATGTCAGAGAACATGATAAAATTATTGTTGCAGAGCACCAAGAAATTGGTGATAGAAAACGTAAGCGTTTCCCTGCGTTGGATACTGCCTTGGAGCAGTGCAAGCATGTCGGCGCTGTATTAGTGATCGTGCACTTACAAGCCATGGTGCGTAACGAGCATTTCGCTGACTTGTTAATGAGGTCAGAAAGAGAATTTATTTGTTTAGATCAACCTTTAGTGAATCAAGCCACACTGCCTGCTATTGTCGAAAATCATCGGCAAATTCGCTTGGAGCATTCGGCTCGAATTCGTCGTGGTTTAGAGCATACAATGGCGAAGTTGGGTAACCCCAATGCGCTTAAAGAAATTACCAAGGTTAATAAGCCTAAGACTGAAAACGCGATTATGTTTGCGCTAGTTTTAGCCCCAATCATCACGTTTTATCGTAGCCAAGGTTACTCGCAACGAAAAATGGTCGAGGCTTTAAATGAAGAAGAATTCTTAGCACCAGAAGGTGGGGAATGGGTTTTAAGCCAGTTGCAAAAAGTTTTAGAGCGAATAGAGCTTAATAACATCGCCATCGATCTTTCGCAAACACTTACTGAGTTTGAGCAAAAAGGTTACACTAGTGAGCAAATGGTCCGTGCGTTACGTGCTATAAATGCTAAAGCACCTAACCATACGCAATGGGATGAGCAAGCCCTAGAGGCTGTTCACGAGCGTTTAGAAAGTATTTATGAGATAATGGACTTTAATAAGTTTCTGGTTGATGTATTCCCGCATATGATGGAATACCAGCAAAACGGCTTAACCGATGAGCAAATTGCTGAACGGTTAAACGCAGAAGGGGTGCAATTACCAGAACGCGTATTATGGGAAATTAAACAAGATATTCTTGAGTTGCCTGCTGAAAAAGCACGGCACTGGGAAGCCGATGATGTGGATATTGCGCGCAATGTCGCATTGCGGCGCAAAGAAGACATAGATGTCTTCGTCAATGCAGCAACCTTAGAAAAGGCAAAGGATTTGGTTGAACAAGCCAGCGAGTAGTTAAACATCGCTGGGTATATTTAGTTTTATGATAAAGATGAGGTGGCATTATGGTAAGCTTATTTTCAACACAAGGACATAGCAACAAGGACACCAAAGAAGGTGGTATGAGTGCTACAGGCCGTGAATTTTATAAAGATACACTGCATGTGCTTGGCAATGTATTACAACTTGATTTGCCAGGCGTAGAACGCGATTTGCAGGCTGGTATGCAATCTAATCTTCCCCAACTTAGAAATACGTTTGTTCCTCGCTCCGGATTATAGTTATCAGGCCGCTCGCCATATCGTGCGAGCGGCTTATTTCCTCAAATCCTTTATTCATCAAACCCCTAAGCGCTTTTTTCAACTTGTAACAAATCTTTGCTATCAGGTAAGCCATGCTGCTACAATTTCTCGCTATACTCTTTGCAAATGAACTTTTCCTAATTAGACGACAGAGGTGGCTTGCGCATGGTTGGTCAACACATGGATATCGATCCCGTAGAAACAGCAGAATGGTTAGAAGCGCTAGACGCTGTTTTAGCTGAAGATGGCCCTGAACGTGCCCATTTTTTGTTAGAAAAATTAGCCCGCAAATCAGGCAGCTCATTAGGAGCAAGCACTACTCTAACAACCCCCTATGTAAACACTATTCCGGTAGATAAAGAAGAAAAACTACCCGGTGATACCGCGATGGAAGAGCGCATTAAAGCCATCATTCGTTGGAATGCTGTTGCAATGGTGGTTCGTGCAGGGCGTTATGCCGCTGAATTAGGTGGGCATATTGCCTCATTTGCTTCTGCTGCCACACTATATGAAGTTGGTTTCAACCATTTCTTTCATGCACCCACAGCAACGCATGGTGGCGATCTCCTATTTATCCAAGGCCATGCTTCCCCCGGAATTTATGCGCGTTCTTTTTTAGAGGGGCGTTTAACCGAAGAACAACTTCAGCATTTTCGCCAAGAAGTTGGTGGTAAAGGCCTGTCCTCTTATCCTCATCCCTGGTTAATGCCAAACTATTGGCAATTTCCCACCGTATCGATGGGTTTAGGGCCTATTACAGCGATTTACCAAGCCCGCTTTATGACATACCTCACTAACCGTGGTTTAACAGATACCACAGGTCGTAAGCTTTGGTGTTATTGTGGTGATGGTGAAATGGATGAGCCGGAATCCTTAGGCGCCATTTCATTAGCAGGTCGCGAAAAGCTAGATAATCTTTGCTTTGTTATCAACTGTAACTTGCAACGCCTAGATGGTCCTGTGCGTGGTAATGGTAAAATCATCCAAGAATTAGAAGGTGTATTTCGGGGTGCTGGTTGGAATGTGATCAAAGTCATTTGGGGCAGCAATTGGGATCGCCTATTAGCCAAAGATACTGATGGCCTATTGCGTAAGCGCATGGATGAAGCGGTCGATGGTGAATATCAAAACTGCAAAGCCCACGGTGGCGCTTACACCCGCGAACATTTTTTTGGTAAATATCCTGAGTTAAAAGCAATGGTTGCCGATATGTCTGATGACGAAATTTGGCATTTAACCCGTGGTGGCCACGATCCACAAAAAGTGTATGCTGCGTATGCCGCTGCAAGTAAACACACAGGTCAACCGACAGTTATCTTAATGAAAACTGTTAAAGGTTATGGTATGGGGGCTGCTGGTGAAGCGCAAAATATTACCCACCAACAAAAGAAAATGGATGTGGATGCATTAAAAGTATTTCGTGATCGCTTCCACGTGCCTATTCCTGATGATAAATTGGCTGATTGCCCATTTTATAAACCTGCTGAAGATAGCCCAGAGATGCAATACCTACAAGCACGTCGCAAAGAACTGGGTGGTTATTTGCCGGTCCGTAAAGCCTCCGATAAAAAATTCCCTATCCCGCCTTTAAGCGCGTTTGATGTTTTATTAAAAGCGACGGGTGATAGGCATATTTCTACTACTATGGCCTTTGTGCGCTTATTAAATATTTTATTAAAAGATAAAAATTTAAAAGAATATATCGTTCCTATTATCCCTGATGAAGCACGCACTTTTGGTATGGAAGGTATGTTCCGCCAATTAGGTATTTATTCCTCGGTAGGGCAGTTATATGAACCTGTAGATGCTGATCAAGTGATGTTTTATCGTGAAGATAAAAAAGGCCAAATTCTTGAAGAAGGTATTACCGAAGCCGGTGCATTTTCGTCCTGGTTAGCTGCAGCAACTTCTTATAGTGTGCACCAGCAACCGTTGATTCCTTTTTATATTTTCTATTCGATGTTTGGCTTCCAGCGCATCGGTGATTTAGCGTGGTTAGCAGGTGATGCGCAAGCACGCGGCTTTTTACTGGGCGCAACCGCAGGGCGCACAACTTTAGCGGGAGAAGGTTTGCAGCACCAAGATGGTCATAGCCATTTAATGGCTGCAACCATACCCAATTGTATAGCCTATGATCCTACTTTTGCGCATGAAGTTGCAGTGATTATGCAAGATGGTATGCGCCGTATGTTCCAAGAGCAGGAAAATATTTATTATTATATTACGTTGATGAATGAAAATTATGCCCACCCTGATATGCCAGCTGGTGTAGAAGAAGGCATAATAAAAGGCTTATATTTATTAGAAGCAGATAAATCAGCGCATAAATTACAAGTACAATTATTAGGTTGCGGTACGATTTTACGCGAAGTGATGCAAGCGGCAGAAATATTGCGGAAAGATTACCAAGTCACCGCGAATGTTTGGAGCGCTACAAGCTTTAATGAATTGCGCCGGAATGCATTAGATGCTGAGCGTTGGAATATGTTGCACCCTGAAGCCAAGCAAAAACGCCAAGCTTACGTGACAACTTGCCTGCAAAATCAACAAGGCCCAGTGATTGCAGCAACCGATTATATGCGTACTTATGCGGATCAAATTCGTGCCTTTATTCCACAACGTTATGTGGTATTAGGTACGGATGGTTTTGGCCGCAGTGATACACGCCAACAATTGCGCCATTTCTTTGAAGTGGAAAGTAAATATATTGTGCTAGCGGCATTAACGGCTTTGGCAGAAGAAGGAAGTATAAAACCTGCAGTCGTAACGCAAGCGATAAAAAAACTGGGCATTGATACTGAAAAACCAAACCCAGTGACGGTATAAAGGGAGA
>Ga0302307_10002838_pt1 | contig 10533 bp, 9 predicted proteins | sample III_Palsa_E3_2_FD_200530 | JGI IMG/M metagenome (GOLD analysis project Ga0302307, IMG submission 200530) | Peat permafrost microbial communities from Stordalen Mire near Abisko, Sweden - III_Palsa_E3_2 | ecosystem: Environmental > Terrestrial > Soil > Palsa > Peat permafrost | place: Sweden... | reverse complement strand
GCGATCTTGTAATCAGTGGGGTCGATAACCATCAAGAGGTCGCCCTTGTGCACCAACTGATTGTCGGCAACTCCGAGTTCCACGATGCGTCCGGAAACCTCCGGGGCCATGGTTACGATGTAAGCGCGCACGGTGGCGTCGCGAGTCCACGGCGCTTCAACATAGGCCCGCCACATACTCTGGCCGGCCGCGGTGGCGGCGACGACGCTCGCCAACGTGATGAGCACCGCGATGGTCCGGCGCAGGATGCGCGGCCCCGGAGGCGCACCGTCGATGCCGGGGTCCGATGGTTCGGGCTCGGGTGTTTCGTTGGACAGCTTCGGAGCACGTCCGATCGGCAATCTCTCGCGCTTCGCTTTAGCTTTGATGTCGGACATGGCGGGCATCAGCCAGCAATGAGGAGCACGATTGATGAGAGCACAATCATGTAAATGGCAAAGACGAACAGCGCCGGGTGCCAGACAAAGCTCAGCAGTCCGAATCGGTCCGCAACCCGGCGCAGGACGATGATCACCATCCATGCAGCGACTATCAATACGGAAATGGGCGCGACATACACCCCGAACAAGTTGATCTCCGAGAACCTCATTCGGTCACTCCGGCGTCGAAGTAGGACGCATATTGGGTCAGTACTTCCGACAATGCGAGGACGTTTCCACGCGCGTGCAACACCAGGCGCTGCGCTTGCGCCGCCCAGTGCGTTCCCGCCAGTACCTGGTCAAACCTCTCGAGCTCTGCGGTTGCCACCGGACTTCTGCCTTGAGCAATGGCTGTGAATGCAGGCTCGAGTCGCGCGCCAAGCTTTAAGCGGTGGGCGATGCGGCGCAGTCGAGTCATTTCAGTGCCCGCCGCCAGCGCGGCGACAATTTGTGCGCGTTGCAGTGGAACAGCGGAATCAGGAAGTACCGAAATGCGGGCGTACACGTGACGTTCCCAGTCTGAGGGCCGATACGAAGTCGGGCTGCATGCAAGCCGGCGCAAATCCCGCCGCGTGAGGATGAGAAGCCGCGCGGTTCGTGCGGCCGGCGCCAACGGCGGCAGTACGCGAAAGGCCAGCGCGGCAATGACACTTCCCGCAAACAGCGCGAGCGCGGAGTTGTAGAACTGCGCGGTGTCATAGCTCGTCAGGTTCTCGGAGGCGAGTAGCGCCACAAAATTAACCCCCATTGAGGTGAACACCGCCGGCTGCCAGCTCAGTGCACTCATGGCGCCGACCGGGATGAGGTAGCACGCTAGGGCGACGCTGAATCCGACGAAGGTCCCAAGCTGCGGCAACACGGCGAATTTGACGATGGCGGCAAACACCACCGCGAGGCCCGTGCCGAGCAGAAACTGCATTGCACCCGAATAGGCTTGATCGGCTCGCGGTCCGAACACGACCACGGTAATAGTCGTCCAAATGATGCAAGTCGTGCCATTTGACCATCCGCTCACGACCCAGACCAGCTCCGCAGTTCCGATGGCGAGGAATGCACGGCTTGCATTGATAAAGGGAGGGTACCAATCGGCCACCTCCAGCGGAGAACGCGTCACGCGCAGACGCGGTGGCGTCGGATCGGCGACCAGCAACGCGAGCCCGCGTAGCGCCTGAGAAATACCCATGAAGACCTGGGCGGTCTGGTCGATCAGCAGCTGCCCCGAGCGCGTGCCGGGCGGGACATTCACTAGCGCGCGCACTGCCTTCTGACATGCTCGCAGCAGGCCCACGGGATTTGCCGTCCAGTGCGCCGGGTCGCCGTATGCTTGCACCCCTCGCAGCTCGCCGGGAATGCTCTGCAACACTTCGCGCACCTGCCGCGGCTGCCGATCCTGCGACAGTCGGACGAGATGACTCACAACGGTTCGCCATCCTGCCAGCGCGTCAATCAAACCATACACCGCTTGCTGCAGGCGATATGAATTGTGGCGCAACTGAGAAGATTCACCGATGGCCTGGTCGATCGTGGGATCGAGCGCGATGACTCGCCGAATGAACTCACGTCGAATGGGCTGCGTGTTCGGCAGCTCGCGACGGGTTGCCGTCAAAGTCGCGACAAATTGACTCGTGATTTGCTGCGTCAACGTAGCGAGAACGGCAGCGAGCCGCCGCCGCGCGCCTCCAAGATCGGTTGCGCCGAGAATGACGCCGGCGCAGGCGATGCCAATGCAGATTTCGCCCGCTCGCGTCACGGCAAACATGAAAGCGCTCCCGGTCGCACCCCCGGTCGTGCCGAGTTCATCGCTGGCAACAATTACAGCGGTGAAACCGGCAAGCGCGGCGGCATAGGAGGCAAAATTGCGCAGCAGCGTTGCGACCAGAGCGCACGCGCCACCCCACAATGCAAGCCCGACTAAGAACGCGGTCCGGTTTTGCACGAAACAGGCAGTCAGTACGACGATGAAAGTCGCACCCGTCAAAGTGCCGATCATGCGGAACCAACCCTTGCGCAGCGATGCACCCAGGCTCGGTTGACTCACCGCCGCCGCGGATGCGCCTGCCCAGTAGGCATTGTCAAGCTGCAGCCAGAATGCGATGTACAGGGCGAGACATACGGACGCCGACAACCGCAGACCAAAGATCAGCGCGGGAGTGGCAGTGCCGGCCGCACGTCGCAGCGAACCCGCAGAAAAATGTCTGCTCCAGAGTTGCCCGGTTGCCGGTGCGGGCGGAGCCATCGGCTTAGTATGAGTCCGATTGTGATCGGACCTTGCCATGGAACACTCTGCAACTGATGGCGGTGTAGGCCAACATGAGGGGCAGGACAAAGAGACCCTCGCCCCAAAACATGAACGCAAGGCTGGCATGCGGCGCGGCCGCCGCGTCGATGGTGATGGAAAACGGAATCATGTAGGGCCAAAACGAGATCGCAAAGGTGCAGAATGCCGCCGCGAAAGTGGCCGCAACCAAGCAGAATGGTGCGAGCTCGCGTCGCCGGCGAACGCTTAAGATCAAGCCGATTCCGGCGCCGATTCCGAGCGAGGGAAATAGGAACAGATACGGCCGCTCGAGCCATCTTCCTAAGACCTGAAGGTGTTCCCGCAACGCGAAGATGAATACTACCGCGAGAACGGCGAGCGCGATTAGCGACAAGACGGGGATCAACCGATAGGCTCCGGCCTGGACCTCCCCATCACATTTGCGCACCAGCCAGCACGCCCCCAAGAGCGCATACCCCAGGCACAGACCCGCTCCGCACAACACGGAGAACGTGCTTAGCCATCCGAACTCGCCGCCGGAGTAGTTGCCATGCGAGAGAGGAAGGCCGGCAACCAAAGCGCCGACCATCAGCCCCTGCATGAAGGTCGCGAGCAGTGATCCGCCCGCAAAGGCAGCATCCCAGACCCAACGCAGATGCAATGCCTTATTGCGAAATTCAAAGGCGACGCCGCGCAGGATCAATCCGGCCAGCATGAGCACCAGCGGTATATAGAACGCGGAGAACAGGGTCGCGTAAATGATGGGAAATGCGCCCCACAGGACTACGCCAGCCACGACGAGCCAGGTCTCGTTGCCATCCCAGAACGGCGCGACGGCGCTAATCATGGCGCGGCGTTTGTCGTCGTTGCGCGTAAAGCCGAAGAGAATGCCGACGCCGAGGTCGAATCCGTCGAGCAGGACATACAGGAGAATGCTCAAGGCGAGGACTGATACCCAGAAGGTGATCATGGCGATTCCGGCATATCGTTAATGAGGTGATGCACAACTTGCACGGCACCGAACCCGGAGGGCGCCACGATGAAGGGCTCATCGCCCAGCGGCGCCTGCCGGCCACGCGTGGCGCTCGGCGGCAGCGCCAACCGACCGCCGGGTCCCGCGCGCAGCAGCCGGTATATAAAGAGCACGCCAAAGGCGCCAATGAAGGCGTACAGGGCGCAATAGACCACGAGCGAAATAAACGCAGTGCGTGTGGCCAGAATGGGGGTCAGCGCGTCGGCCGTTCGCAGCAGTCCATAAATAGTCCAGGGCTGGCGGCCCACCTCGGCGGTAAACCAGCCGGTCAAAATGGCCACGAACGGCAGAGGAAAACTCCAGAAAATGCACCAGAGCAGGGCGCGGTTGCGTTCGAGGCGCCGCTTGAGGCTCAAGTAAGTTCCGACCCAAGCGAGCAGCAACATGATGAGGCCGCAGCCGACCATGATTCTGAAGGCGAAAAAAGGGATTACCATCGGCGGCCGATCGGCACGCGGAAAGTCGGTCAGCCCGACCTCCTTTGAGTGCAGGCTCAAGCTGCCGATCACGCTACCGAGAACGGGAATTTTGATCTGATAGTGGTTGGTCTCCGCGGCGGGATCGGGGATGGCCATCAGGATCTCGCCTGCCGGTTGCTCGTCATGCCAGCGTCCCTCAATGGCCGCGAACTTGACCGGTTGGCGATCATGTACATAGTCGCCGACCAGATGTCCGAAGAAGAGTTGGATGGGCAGCAGCACGGCGGCCAGAATCAAGCCCATGTGAAGCATGACGCGAGCCTCGGCGTTGAACTCGCGACGCAGCACGTACCAGGCTCCGGTGGCCGCGACGCAGAAGGCTCCCGTGAGGTAGGAAGCGAGCAACATATGCGGAAATCGCACCCAGACCACGGAGTTGAAAAGAATCTGCCGCCAGTCATCGGGAACAAAACTGCCATTGGCGAGGACGTAGCCCGTCGGCACCTGCATCCAGCTATTGTTCACCATGATCCAATAGGCGGACAGCGTGGTGCCCAACGCGACCATCGCAGTCGATACCAAGTACAACCAAGGAGCAACCCGGGCACGGCCAAAAAGCAGAATCCCGAAGAAGCTGGCCTCGAGGAAGAAGGCCATGAATGTCTCATAGGAGATCAGCGGTCCCTGAATCGGTCCGGCCATGCGCGCCAGCACGCTCCAATTCGTACCGAATTGAAATGCCATGACGATTCCGGTCACGACGCCGATCCCGAATGCCACCGCGAAGACTTTGAGCCAGAACTCAAAGACCACGCGGTAGGTCGGGCGCCCGGTCGCCAGATGCAGCGCCTCCAGTATCGTCAGGAACGCCGCCAAGCCGATCGTGAAAGACGGGAAGATGATGTGGAATGAGATGGTGAAGGCGAACTGCAGCCGCGATAGGAGAAGCGCCGTGATGTGCATGGTGAGACTCCGCTAACGCCATAGGTTCGAGCGGGCAAGGTCGATGATTTGATCGGTCTGGCCGCTCATCACCGCGCGCAGCATGTAGAGCGAGAAGCCCTTCGCCATTTCCACAGTGATGGCGGGTGGCATGGCGAGTTCGGTGCGATTCACCACCGCATCAATCAGAACCGGACCATCGTGCGCAAATGCGGCAGCGATACCGGGTTCGACATCGCTTGGGCGTTCGAAGCGAATTCCGCGCACGCCGACGGCTTCCGCCATGGCCGCGAAATTCGGATTCTTAAGATCCGTACCGATGTTGGGGAAGCCGGAGGATTTCTGCTCGAGTTCGATGAAGCCTAAGGCGCCGTTGTTGAAAACGACCACTTTGACGGGAAGTCCAAGCTGCACCAGGCTCAAGAAGTCGCCCATCAACATGGTGAATCCGCCGTCTCCCGACAGCGAGATCACCTGTCGATGCGGAAATGCGGCTTGAGCCCCGATCGCGTGCGGCATCGCATTTGCCATGGACCCGTGCCAGAACGAGCCGATGAGCCGTCGCTTGCCATTCATTGCCAGGTAACGAGCGGCCCATACTGTGGGCAAGCCCACGTCGCAAGTGAATATTGCGTCCGCCGCGGCATGATCGCTGATCGCCTTGGCGACTTGCTGCGGATGGATGCCGTGCTTGCCGGACTTGGGAACCGCCAGCTCGTCGAGGCCCTTGCGGGTCTTGACGTAGTGTTCTCGCGCCAGCGCGAGATGCGAATCGTCGCTTTTCTGTTCGAGCAGGGGCAGGAGCGCTTCCAGGGTCGTGCGCACATCGCCCACGACGCCGAGCTCTATCGGCGTGCGGCGCCCGATGTTCTCCGCTCTCACATCCACTTGCGCGATGCGCACGCCTGCGCCGTGCGGATAGAACTGACGATAGGGAAAATCGGTCCCGAGCATCAACAGCACGTCGCAATCGAGCATCGCATAGTAACCGGAGGAAAAGCCGATCAGACCGGTCATGCCGACGTCGTAGGGATTGTCCCACTCGACGTATTCCTTGCCGCGCAGCGCATGCACCATCGGCGACTGCAAACGCTCGCCCAAGCTGAGAAGCAAATCGTGCGTTCCTTGACATCCTGAGCCACACAAGACCGTGACGCGCTTGCCGCCGTTCAAGAGCGCCGCGAGCTGCGTGATCTCGGGTTGCGCCGGGGTTATCGACGGCGCGACCGGCAGCAGGCTCGCGGTTTTTGCCGTGGGCACGTCGGAGGCGGGCAGCAGCGCCACATCCCCGGGTATCACCACGACAGAGACGCCGCGCTTGCTCACCGCCTCACGAATCGCCACCTCCAGGATGCGAGGCATTTGGTCGGATCCTGAGATCAGCTCGCAATAGTGGCTGCACTCTTTGAAGAGTATTTGTGGGTGAGTTTCTTGAAAGTAGCCCGCGCCGATTTCCGACGAGGGGATCTGTGCCGCGATGCCGAGCACCGGCACTCGCGACCGATGGCAGTCGAACAGTCCATTGATCAGATGCAGATTTCCCGGCCCGCAGCTGCCGGCGCAGACCGCGAGATCGCCGGTCAAATGCGCTTCGGCGCCCGCCGCGAAGGCGGCCACCTCTTCGTGCCTAACGTGCACCCACTCGATGTCTCCGCGGCGGCGCACGACGTCGGTCAGGCCGTTGAGGCTATCGCCGACGACGCCGAATATGCGCTTCACGCCGGCCGCCACCAAGGTATCTACGAATTGATCGGCGACACTTCTAGTCATCTTTGCTGCTCCTTGAATCTGTTGCCGCGATCTGTTTCGCGGTGTTTGAATGCTGCCCGCTCAATGCGCCGTCATCTTGGATTTGCGCGCGGCGATTGGATATTTCGCTCAGATCCGCGGTCGCGCGGCTCCAGTCCCCGCCAAGAGCCCTTATTAATAGGACGCTGGCCGTAAGGCGGCGCGTATCAATACCGATTGCCGTGATGCGTGCGGCCAATGCGGCGTTTTCCGTCGACACGACCTCGAGATACGTAACGAGGCCGCTCTGATAGCGGTAGTTCGCCTGATCCAGCGCCCCTTTACTCGCGGCAACGGCTGCGGCCTGGCTTAAGTCTTCCTGCTGCAGTTGCCGAAGCGCGGCAAGGTTGTCTTCCACTTCTTGAAACGCTGTCAGCACGCTCGCGCGATAGTTCGCCACCTGCTCGTCATAAGCCGCCACCACAGCGACCGACTGGGCTCGGCGCAGACCGCCGTCGAAAAGCGTGAGCACGCCCTGTGGCCCGATCGACCAGAAGCGGCTTGGCGCAAGCATCCAGTTGGCGAGAGAAAAGCTTTCCGTTCCAGCCGCGCCCGCCAAACTGAAGACCGGGAAAAAGGCGGCGCGAGTGACTCCGATGCGCGCGTTGGCAGCGGCGACTCGCCGCTCCGCGGCCGCCACGTCCGGCCGACGCTCAAGCAGTTGCGACGGCAGGCCTAAGTCTATCGGCGGAGGCTTAAGGGTCGGCGGCAGCGGCCGGGGTGTCAATTTGAAATTTGACGCTGGCTGTCCAACGAGGGTCGCTATGGCGTGTTCAAATTGCGCACGCTGCAAGTTGCTATCTTCCGCTGCGGTCCTAGCGGACTCGAGCTGGGCCCGGGCCTGCAGTACGTCGGCGTTAGCGGCCATGCCGCCGCGATACAGGACCTCGGTGAGCCGCAACGCGCGTTGGTAGTCGGCGACCGTGTGGTCGAGCAATTCCTGCTGCGCATCCAGACCGCGGAGCGCGAAATAGTCGTCGGCGAGATCGGCGCGCAGATTGAGGTCGAGGGCGGCAACGTCGCCTGCCGTCGCCTGTTCGGTGGCGCGCGCTCCGGCGATGGCATTGCGTACCCGGCCAAAGAGATCTATTTCGTAAGAAAGGGCTACCCCGGCGATTAAGTCGCTGTATTGCGCCGGTTCACGCGAATCGTAAGTCGGCGAGTTCACGGATGCTCGCGTGCGGTTGGCGCTGGCATCGGCTGTTGCGCTCGGAAACTGGCCGGCGCGGTCTATCCGCGTCTGCGCTCGCGACTCTTGTAACCGGGCATACGCCGCCTTGAGGTCCTGATTGGCGTCCGTCACCTGTGATTCGAGCGCGTCGAGAGTCGTGTCCTGAAAGACGGTCCACCACGGCCCTTGTGCCTCGGTATCCGACGGCGTTGCCAGCTTCCAACCTTGCGACTCCTGGTACTCGGCGGGTGCGGCTGGCGTATCGGGGCGCTGATAAGGCGGAGCGAGAGAGCAGGCGGCGAGCGCGCCGGTAATTCCGAGAATGGTGTATACACTGGATTTCATAAGGACCCTCTACGCTGTGCGAGCGCCAGAAATTTATGTGCGCAGCATCGGTTGGTAGTCCAAATCAAGGCTTACCACCAATGTCGCCTGCGCAGCGCGGTGGGCGAAGGGCAGCCATTGGCGATAGCGCGCGTAAACCTCCTGTGAATCACCCGCGGCGGCAAGTTTCGCGAGCCGACTCATCTCATCGGTCAAGTGCAAGAATCGAGCGACCCAGATGTCCCGCGTCTCCACCGTTCCAAGATGAGCTGCGGCGAAATCTTCAAAGGCGACGGGCTCCGGCACGGCGCTCGTCCACCGGAGCTGTTCGTGCAAATAATCGACAAAGCGCTCGAACTGAGAGCTTAAGCGAACGAGCAGAGGCTGCTTGGCGACGGAGTTTCCCGCCGGCAGCCCCCAACGCAATGCGGCCAGTGTTCCGCCGAACATGTAAAGCACATAGGGCAATGAAAACTGATCTCTTCCGCTTTGAAAGAAGTACGCAACATGGTGCATGCGCAATCCATCGGCATAAGACCAAAAACTGTCATTGATCGCTTGCAGATAGCCGTCCAATCCTTGGCCTTCCGGGAAGTACGGCGCGAGATTGACGATGGGATCACCGACCCCGTGTTCTGCATCGGAAAAGTTGGAGGACAGGGTACGTAGGTCGCGGATCACTTGGTAAACACCGAGTAGAAAGGTAAGTATCAGCGTGATCAGGAGCGGGGCGCACAACGTCTCGGCAATCGTGAGCGCGCGCAACAAGTCGGTTTGCGCGTTTATCTGCGATGTGCCAACGGTGGATAACTGCGCGGCGCTTAAGTACAGGGCGCTAAATAGTCCCGCGCCCACGCCATGGCCGTCATACTCAAAGTTGGCCCCGACCATGAGGCCGTAGTAGATGAATCCGAAACCGACGACGACGCACCCGAGCCAGATGGTCACGCTCAGCAATACGTTCAGTCCGGTGACCTGACGCAGCGCGAAGGGCCGCCAGCGTCGTGACAGACGCCGAGTCACGCTGCGCAGACCGTACCACTGCAACCTACACAAGCGAGTTGCGAGGAAGCCGGTCTCCTCATAATTCAACACGACTAGGAATACATCGACGAACGCGACGATCAGCACCGCAGTCCCGAGAATTATCCAGAACGCATGCATATTTTTGCGCGACCCACTTCTTTAGAACATGGGATCGATGGGAGAGGCGGGAGTGCCGCGGGCCTCGATCGCTTTGCCCGCGAGCAAACACAAGTCTTCGCGAAAATGGCCGGCGAGAATTTGTACGCCAACCGGAACGGAACCGATCAGGTTCGTCGTGACCGCCAGACCCGGTAGTCCCAGGGCCGGCGGCGCCCGCAGCGGAAGTTGCGCGTTCCACACGCGCTGGAAACCCGCCTCGCCTTGTAGGTCGAGCCCGTCGGGGAATGGCAATTCGCCCGAAACCGGAAGTAGCAGCACCGGATACTTCGTAAAGAACAAACGCCATTCGCGCTGTACGGTGGTACGCAGCACCATGGCGTGGCTGACGACATCGCAAGGAATCGGCTCGGCCATGCCTCGGACCGCCGCGACCACAGCAATCGCGGCGGGATCTCCGTCGCGTTTTGCCGCATCAACCAGTTCTGCATACCCATCGCCGAGCCAGAGGCGCATTTGCACGTCAGCTGCCTCGTGTATCGACGGCACATCCTCGATCTCTTCGACTTTCCATCCCGCATCGGACAGTCGCTGCCCCGCGTCCAAAACGGCCGATTCGACCTCCTTTGCAATCTGCATTCCACCCGGTCGAAGGCACATCGCGGCGACAAGCGGCATGGGAGGGCCCTCCAGTGGAACCGGCGCCCACCAGGGATCGCGCAGATCAGGAGTCGACATGGCCGCGAGGCCAACGCGAAGATCCTCAATGGTGCGGGCGATAAGCCCCGTGGAGGACATCATCTGTGCACCGATTGCGCGCTCCGGTGAAGAAGCGTTGTAGGCCGGAACTCGCCCGAGAGTGGGTCGCAGCCCGTGGACTCCGCAAGCATATGCGGGGTAGCGCAATGAGCCTCCAATATCTGTGCCTACGGCCAGGTGCCCGATTCCGGCCGTCACGGCGGCGGCGCCCCCTCCAGTCGAGCCGCCCGGAGTGAGCGCCGGATTGCGAGGGTTGCGAGTGGCTCCGTTAAGCACAT
>Ga0302307_10002836_pt1 | contig 10534 bp, 10 predicted proteins | sample III_Palsa_E3_2_FD_200530 | JGI IMG/M metagenome (GOLD analysis project Ga0302307, IMG submission 200530) | Peat permafrost microbial communities from Stordalen Mire near Abisko, Sweden - III_Palsa_E3_2 | ecosystem: Environmental > Terrestrial > Soil > Palsa > Peat permafrost | place: Sweden... | reverse complement strand
ACATTTGCTTATTATGTTCATCAAATGCCTGCAACAACATTTTACGAACTTGCCCCTCTCCTGTATATTTAGCTTTGATCATCTCCACTGTAATGAAATCTTCTGATCGTTTTAAATCATAGTAGGCTGCATAAATATCGTTACTAACTTGGATTAGGTGACTGTTAAGATCCTTAACATCTTGTCCTGATCCTTTTATATAACCTGTTTCCGAATCCCATTTTTTAGGATCGATTTTTCTACCAATAGAAATCTCGGTACGTTTACCTATATAGGTGATCCTGGCGTATAAAGGAACATTGCCCCGTGAATCTGCTTTTCTTTTGTCAGTCCAGATCAAAACTGAAAACCTTTGAGTGTTTTTCATAACACTAATAATTTAAGTTACTTAATAAGATTAATTGTGAGATCTTAAGCTGTTTTAAGGCAAAAAACCTCTTTAAGTAATTTAAAATCAACTCATTAAATCAAATTCGGTGACCTGTTTTATAGTAGTTTGAAATAGGTCACCGAGAATGGTCCAAAAAAGGCAACAAATTCTGATTTTGAGAGACTCAGACATAATGTTGAAATCATCTCATAAACTTTGAACACTACCTTAATTTATCTTCCTCAACAAGCAATAATTTTGAGCTGTTTTGAGGTATTTTAATACCCTCATACATCTAATTAACTGATTGATTATCAAATCAATGATTACTCGGTGACTAAATTAGGTCTTTAGAAGTAATCACCGAATAGGTGATTCGATGAGTCATAAATACTGAGACATTTTTCGCAATTTTGAGGCAAAAAAAAACGCTCAGACCTGAAATCTAAGCGTTTTTACGAAGCTTTGAGGGCTTCTTAGCGGAATGGACGGGATTCGAACCCGCGACCCCATGCGTGACAGGCATGTATTCTAACCAGCTGAACTACCACTCCGTTTGGGTTGGCAAATATAAGGAGATTTTGGGTTTACACAAGTGCTTATTTCAAAAAACTTATTTACTGTCAATTATTGGTGTAAAACAGGGTTTTTTAACCAAATACCTCTTAATTTAGCATACTATAAATTCAGCATGCTTAACTTAATTCAAACATTCCGCTGGTTTGGGCCGTCGGACCCGGTTACTTTACAAACTATAAGGCAAACGGGCGCTACGGGCGTGGTAACGGCCCTGCATCATATCCCCGTGGGCGAAGAATGGAGCCTGGACGAGATAAACAACACCAAGGCGCTCATCAATACCGCCGGGCTGGACTGGAACGTGGTGGAGAGCGTAAACATACACGAAAGCATCAAAACAGCTGCCACTGATCGCGACAGATACATCGGGTATTATATCAATACCCTCAAAAATTTGGCTAAAGCGGGTATTAACGTGGTGTGCTACAACTTTATGCCCGTGCTCGACTGGACACGTACCGACCTGGACTATCGCCTGCCCAACCATGCTTCGGCACTGAGGTGCAGCATGGCTGAACTGGCCGCATTCGACCTGTATATACTGGAGCGCGAAGGTGCTTATACTACCTTTAGCACTGCACAGCAGCAAAAGGCAAAGGAATTGCTGGATAGTTTCAGCCTGGATAAAAAGCAGCAGCTAAGCAATAACATACTGGCGGGCCTGCCAGGCACCAACAAAACTTTGAGCATGGATGAATTTAAGGTTCACTTGCAAAAGTATGCCGGTACGGATGCTGAAAAGTTAAAGCAAAACCTTGCCTATTTTTTGCAGGCGATAGTGCCGCATGCCCAAGAGGCGGGCGTAAGAATGTGTATTCACCCGGATGACCCGCCGTTCCCGATACTGGGCTTGCCGAGGGTGGTTTCTACCGAAGCGGATCTGCTTGATGTGATCAACTATTGCCCCTCGCCAAGTAATGGGATCACTTTTTGCAGCGGATCATTAGGGGCGCGGGCGGAGAATGACCTGCCGGGCATTGTTGAACGCCTGGGCGCGCATATTCATTTTTTACATCTGCGTAATGTACAGCGCGAAGCCGATGGCAGCTTTTATGAGGCCGAACACCTGGGCGGCAGCACCGATATGTACGCGGTGATGAAGAACGTCATCCTGGAACAAAAGAAACGCCTGGATAGCAACCGCAATGACATAGCCATCCCCATGCGGCCGGATCACGGGCATAAGATTTTGGACGATTTTAAATACAATACTTATCACGGCTACTCGGCTATTGGCCGGCTCAAGGGCCTGGCAGAATTGCGCGGGCTGGAAATGGGCATCAGCAGGAGTTTATTTTAATTTTAACAGGCAATGGAATATCCGTTCAAAAATAAAAAGCAGGCAGGCGCCATATTATCGTTTGGCGAACTATTGCTAAGGATATGCCCCGATGCGGAGGGCCAGTGGCTCGACGATAATGTATTGCCATTCTACGTTGGCGGTGCCGAGTTGAATGTAGCCACGGCGCTGGCGTTGTGGGGCCTGCCGTCGAAATATTTTACGGTATTGCCTGGCAACCACCTATCGGCCCAGATCATCGCTTACTTGCAGAAAAAAAACATAGATACCGGGCCGGTATTTTATGATGGCCTACGCATTGGGCTGTACTTTTTAACCAAAGGCAGGGATATGAAGCACAATGCTCTCATTTATGATCGCGCGCACTCGGCATTTGCCGGGCTTGAAACCGGTATGGTTGATTGGGATATGATTTTGGAGGATGTGAGCTGGTTCCATTTTAGCGCTATTTGCCCGGCGGTGAGCCAAAAGGCTGCCGATGTATGTAAAGAAGCGCTGGAAGCGGCATCGAAAAGAAATATCACCATATCGGTCGACCTGAATTACCGGGCAAAGCTGTGGCAATACGGCAGATCGCCGCTGGAGGTGATGCCGGACCTGGTGCAATACTGCGACCTGGTGATGGGTAACATTTGGGCGGCGGAAACGATGCTGGGTATAGCTGTACCGGCCGGAATAAGTGAGCGGACGGAAAAAAGCGGGTACCTTGACGCGGCGAAGCTCGCCTCGGATCAAATTATACAGCAATACGCTAATTGCCAGGTGGTGGCCAATACCTTCAGGTTTGATGGTGGCGATGAGATCAACTATTACACTACTTTATATACGGGAGATAACTTTTATCATTCCAACCCCTACCAAACCACCCGAATTGTGGATAAGGTGGGCAGCGGCGATTGTTTTATGGCCGGCCTTATTTATGGTTTTAACAATGCGATGAGCCCGGCTGATACGCTTGAATTTGCCACCGCCGCCGCATTTGAAAAATTGTTTATTGAAAGCGACGCCACCAACCAAACTGTAGACCAAATTAAAAAAGCCATAAAATGATGAGTAGTAAACAACAATCGCTAAACGGCATATTGGCACAGGGAATGCTGCCGTTATTTTTTTATAAAGACGCGGAGGTAAGCCTGCAAACAACGCGAACGCTGTACAAAGCCGGTGTAAGGGTACTGGAATACACCAATCGCGGCGAAGAGGCGCTTGATAATTTTGCCCTGCTGAAAAAAGCGCAGCAGCAGGAAATGCCCGACCTGTACCTGGGCATCGGCACCATAAAAACCGCCGAACAAGCGGAGGCCTTTATTGCTGCCGGGGCCGATTTTATAGTATCGCCCATAGTGAGTGTGGAGGTGGCACAAATTGCGGCCCGCCACGGCATGTTATGGATACCCGGCTGTATGACGCCTACCGAAATACACCTGGCACAGCAAAATAAGGCCGCGTTAATAAAAATATTCCCGGCTAATATCCTGGGGCCTGATTTTATAGCATCGATACGCGACTTGTTCCCCGGGCAGTTGTTTATGCCTACTGGCGGGGTTGATCTTACGCATGGCAATATATGCGAGTGGTTCCATGCGGGGGTTTGCGCCGTTGGTATGGGCAGCAAGCTCATCAGAAAAAACGTGCTGGAAAACGGTTTGTACGATCATTTATACACCGATACGGTTAAGGTGCTCGAAGTGATAGCCAGCTGCAAGTACAAGCCCAGATAGCAAGTAAAAATAATTTCATTTTTTGCGATCAAACTATTGCCTGAATAAAAACTTTTAGTTTACTTTGTATTTCAAAGTACTTTATATGGAGAACAAGGAAGTATATGATGAGATCAGTTCCATTAAAAACATAATGGAGCGTTCCACCCGGTTTATTTCGCTGAGCGGGTTATCGGGTGTAATGGCGGGCATATACGCCCTGATAGGCTCATGGCTTGCGTACAATATCATCCCCGAATTTTTAAAACCGTATGTATTTATACCGGATGATAAACCCGGTAAGGAGCTATTTAATAAGAGCAATGTTAACTACCTCTTTATCATCCTGCTTATTGCCGCTGCCGTGCTCCTGCTATCAATTGGCACCGGCATTTGGCTAACCAGCCGCAAGGCGCACCGCAACAGGCAAAGCGTATGGAACCAAAGTAGCCGCGCCTTATTAAGCAGCGGCCTGATCCCTTTATTAACCGGCGGATGTTTTATTATCATACTGTTATGGCAGCATTATTACATGGTAATTGCCCCTGCCTGCCTCATTTTTTATGGCCTGGCTTTAGTGGCGGCAAGCCAATATACCTATGGCGATGTAAAATGGCTGGGCCTGTTGGATGTTATTTTAGGTTTATTAGCTTTGATGATGCCCGCTTACGGCTTATTGCTTTGGGCACTGGGTTTTGGTGTACTGCACATTTTGTACGGCACCATTATGTATTATAAATACGACCGTGAAAATAACGCTGACTGATTTTGATAAAGCTTTTGAGAACCGCATACGCCTGCAAATTATGAGCGTACTGGTTGCCAATGAGAGTTATGATTTTAACTCGCTGAAGGATCTGCTCGCGGTAACCGATGGTAACCTGGCCTCGCATTTAAAGGCGCTGGAAAAGGAAGAATACATATCGGTAACCAAATCATTTTTGGGCCGTAAACCTAATACGCGCTACGTGGCATCGGCCAAAGGCATTACCGCGTTTAAAAAGCACCTTTACGCGCTTGAAAATTTAATTAAACAGCAAAAGGGCTGATATTTTTTTCGCCTATTAACTTTGAAATGCAAAGTACTTTTAAAAATAAGAAAAATGGAAGAATCAGAAAAACCCGAGGGGTTCATGGGCTGGCTCAAGGAGTCGGTAACCGTTAAGTTAATTTTTATCGGAATATTGGTGCTTATGCTCCTTATTCCCTCATCAATGGTAGATAACCTGATAAGCGAACGCGCCGACAGGCAACAGGAGGTAACCAACGAAATATCCTACAATTTTTCGGGTGCACAGCAAATTAAGGGGCCGGTATTGGTTATACCTTATAAATCACAGGTAAAAGACATCGACCAAAACGGGAAAGAAGTGACCAGAGAGATAACCCAAAACCTGTACCTGCTACCCGATGAACTTACCATTAAAGCCGACCTGCATTCAGAAATAATACATCGCGGTATTTACGACGCGGTAATATATAAAACCATGGTAAAGATTACCGGAAATTTTACAAAGGCCGATCTGGGTTCACTGGGCATAACGAGCGACCAGTTATTACCGGATAATGCCAGGGTAACATTCAGTATATCCGATCTGAAAGGGTTAAAAACTAACCCGGTTTTAACAATAGGCAATCAACTATGTACGGCTTCGCCTACCTATAATAACCAGGCTTTATTTAATAACGGCTTACAGGCAGCGGTAAATCTTACCGGGGTAAATGATGATAGCCTACCTTTCAGTTACACTCTCGACCTATCGGGCAGCAATGAACTAAGCTTTTTACAATTAGGGAAAACTACGGATGTGGATATTACCGGCAACTGGGCCAGCCCCAGTTTTGATGGCCGCTTTTTGCCTGAAACCAGGAACATCAGCGATACTAAGTTTAACGCCCACTGGCGTATGCTATACTATAACCGACCGTTCCCGCAGCAGTGGGCGGGCGATGACACCTTACTCAACAGCGCGCCTAAACAGCAGGATGCCACGTTCGGGGTAAAATTGCGCCTGCCGGTAGATGAATATCAAAAAACAACACGTACCAGCAAATATTCTACGCTTATTATCCTGCTTACCTTAATATCGCTTTTCCTTACGGAGCTTATCCGCAAGCAAAAAATACACTCCTTCAATTATATATTAATAGGAGCTGCAATGGTTATATATTATACTCTTTTATTGTCCTTTTCCGAACAGATCGGCTTTAACGCCGCCTACCTGCTGGCATCGGTAGCAACAGTAGCACTCATAACCACATTTATAGCATCGCTACTCAAAAACAACCTGGCGGCGCTGTTATTCGCGGGTATATTATCGGTGTTTTACATCTTCATTTTTGTCATCATTCAGTTAGAGGATTTCGCGCTGATGATCGGTAGTGTGGCCCTGTTCATGATTATAGCTGCCCTCATGTATTTCTCCCGAAAAATTAATTGGGACAGGCATTAACAGCTATCTAATAAACTCAACATTAATAATATTATCTAAAATAAAACTCAACATCATGAAATCACAAATCAAAGCAAAACTAATATACCGCATTAAGATATGTATATGGATAATGATCATCGGGCTGGTGCTTAGCGGGCTTACGGCCTTCCCTATAGAAACGGAGCTGGGTGCAATAGCCAGGGCAACCGCCGGCTGGAATTTTATAGGGCTTAACTGGCTAACCACGGTTTATAACGCGGTAAAAAACACCAACCAGCATTATCCGTATTTGAGTTATGGTACCGACTGGCTGGCCTTCGCGCATTTATTGCTGGCGGTACTTTTTATAGGGCCGCTTAAAAACCCGCTTAAAAATAATTGGGTGATAGAGTTCGGCATGATAGCTGCTATATCAGTATTTCCGCTGGCATTTATAGCAGGCGAGATACGGGGCATACCGTTTTTCTGGAAGCTGATAGATTGTTCGTTTGGGGTGGTAGCCTTAACCGTATTACTGCCAAGCTACCGGATGATAAAAAGATTGGAGCGTGTAGATGAAATATTTCACTGAAGAACAGTCGATAGTAAGGCAAATTTGGGGTAAGGCAGATAGCATATTGTTTATTTTTGCCGGTGCTGCCGCTGAATTTGCCGTAAATAAGGCGGTGGACTGGCTGTATTTTACAGGTAAATTACCAGCCGACCCACTTGGGCGCTTATTTTCGACGGTTGTTTACGCGCGGCAGATCATTTTTTCGGAAATGGAAGATGCCAACAGGGCCATCGAAAAAATTACCGCTATACACCAGGGCGTGGAAAAAGCACGCGGCGCGCAGATTCCCGACTGGGCCTACCGCGATGTGTTGTTTATGCTGATAGATTATTCTATCCGGTCGTTTGAAATATTGTACCGGAAACTTAGCGATGCTGAAAAGCTGGAAATTTTTGATGTGTTCTACCGGGTGGGCGCGGGCATGAAAATAAAGGATCTGCCGCAAAACTATGCCGACTGGCAATTGATACGCGAAGCACAAATGGATGCCGATATGATCAACAGCGATTTTACCATAGACCTGTATGAACAATACAGAAAACACCTGGGGCCGGTACGCTATTTAATTTTAAAGCAGGTGCAGGTTTTATTGGTGCCGAAGCAGGTAAATCAACTGCTATCGCTGGGAAATACACCCTACCTGCTGCCCTGGCTGCTGGCCTATAAAGCAAGCCGGGCTGTTAAACTGGATGAAGCATTGATATTCTCCGTTTTGCCGGATGAATATCGCGAGCAGGTAAAAAACTTGTCGGCAGGGGAATGATGTTATTGCTATCGCCAAAAATAGCGACAGGCTTTTAAACCTATCGCTATTTAAGTGAACCAGGGTATAATTTAAAGCTTATCGGCCTTGGGTATGGTTACTATCGCTATATCGCCGGTCTTTTTATCGGCCAGCACCTTAATATATTGTTTGCCGTCCTGCATTTCATCAATATTAAATTGTGAAGATTCCGATGTGGATGAGCCGCCTTTGCTTGTGGATAGGGTAATGCCCAATGTGTGCAGCACATTGGCCTTATAATCCTCGCTGAATTTCAGGTCGAAGCCGTTTTCTTTAAAAGCTTTGGTCATCCCGTCGAACTGACTGATATCTACAGCTTTCGGATCGATAATATAGATCATCGCGCCCTCATCGGCAGGGATAGCGACGCCTGTTAGCATCGTGTTTTTCCCGCCGTAGGTTGAATTATATGCTTTACCATTATAGGTTGTTAGCGACGATCCGGTTGTATAACCACCGCCCGACGATGATATTGAATAGCCAGAACCGGTTGATCTGTTAGCCGAAAAAGTGGAGTTGACAGATGACGACAAATTGCCGCTCCCACTTGCCGATTGGCTCGACGACAAGCCCTTACCCGACGATGCATTGCCCGACGACAGCACAACGCCATAACCGTTTTTTGCCGCTTTTGTATCGGTTGCCGGGTACGTTTCCGTATAAACATCTACCGAGTAATGCCTGCTGGTATCGTTCAGGGCTACATCGTGCTTCATGTTATAAATAATTGCCCCATACCTGCCCTTTTCGCCAAATAGTTGCGTGGCGGCAATGCTTTGCAATACAATGGCCGATTCTATCTGCGATTGATCCACATCGTTAATACTACCTTTTTTACCATCAACCAATACCAATGCTTTTTTAAAGTCGATAATGGCCTTCTTATCAAAATTATTCAGCTTGATAACAGGTGCATGAACCTCGCCGGTTGAATTGCTGATGGTAGCATTGCCGTACAGCATAATAAAGCCTTTGTAAATATTCACATCTGTTGAGCCGGTGGCATTATACTCCAGGTGATAAGGGCCGCTTTTCAGGTCGTTCTTTAATGCAGCCTTTACGGAGGTATCTTTTTTAATAATTCCCGTACCAGCGGTGTAATTAAAAGTAGCATTTATGTGCTTTTTTAATGCCGCAGGGATATGCCTGCCAATGGTGGTGGTTATTTCCTGCCTGAAGGCCATCAGTGTTACCGCCAGCAAAGGCAGTATGAACAGGAACTTTACTAAATGTATTCTGCTTGTTTTTGCACGGTTCATCATCATGATACGTTTTTTTAAGGATGAAAAATTAAATTGGTTAGCTATACGGTATTGCGGTATACCCACAACCTTTAATAAATGGTATTGGTATGCCTTTTTATCCATGCCCGATCGCATTACGTTATCATCAGCAATAAATTCCAGATTTTGCCTTATGCTATGGCGAATAAGCCAGGCAAAGGGGTTGTACCAATTGATGATGCACAGCAATTCGGCCATTAAAATATCGGCGGTATGTTTTTGCTTTACGTGTACATATTCATGCAGAATGATCTCTTCCAGTTCCCTGCCGGTATGCATATTTTTGTTAAGGTAGATGGCGTTACCGAACGAGAACGGCGCAATCTGTTCCTCAACATGATAAATGGCTGCCCCGTTATCACTCAGCATTACCGCCTTATTTTTTATGCGGATAAGGGACGCGAACTGCATCACCAGTTTTACCAGCATAAACAGCGATCCAACCATCAGCAAACCGGTAACTGCTTGCCAAATATCCAAGGTTTGATGCTGCGCTGTAGCCGGTAGCATATAATAACCCTTCAGGTTTTGCATGGCAGGTATATAGTGCATGGCGGGCAATGTTTTACCGGCCTGTTTTGCAACTGCTGCTATGTTTATAAAGGGGATAATAAAGCAAAGCAGGCTATAGCCCAGCAAATACCAGCGGTTTAAATTATAAAAGGTTAAGCGGCGCAAAACCAGGTAATAAAACGCGTGGATCATCGCTATACTAAGCGATAATTTTAAAAGATATGGAATGATGGCAGGCATAAAAATAGTTTTTTAGGTTTACTTTTTATTTTCTTTCTCAATCAGTATGATGATATCCTTCAATTCATCCGCGCTTATTTTTTCTTCCTTCGCAAAAAACTCTACCAGTTCTTTATAGGAGTTTTTAAAATAATCGCTTACAAAATCGCGCATAAACTTTTTCTTGTAGTCCTCGGCTTTAATAAGCGGCGAGTAGCGAAAGGAATTGGCCAGCTTTTCGCTCTGCAAAAAACCCTTTCGCTCCAGGTTTTTTACGGTTGATGCCAAAGTGGTGTAAGGCGGTTTAGGCTCGGGCAGCTCGGTTAAAAAGTCTTTAATAAAACCTTTATTTATCCGCCATATCACCTGCATTATTTCTTCTTCCTGGGCTGTTAATTTTTCCATGTGTTACTATGATTACTAAAACATCGTAAATCTACGAAACTTTCGTAACAAATCAAATTTATTTTATTTTCTACAAATGTTTAGCCCCTAAGGGGGCTACAATCTTCCGAACAGCTGTGGTGTAATTAAAATACGTCTTTTGATTCGCAGGAATTGAGGGTTTGGGATAAGCATTTTTGTTTTTGGCATTCAAAACCACACCGTTTAAAGCTTGTTATTTAAGCAAATGTATTAGCCATGAACAATGCCGCAGGTAATATACTTGTGGGTTAGTTGGCGGGAGATGGGCTGGAATGGGTGCGCATAGAAGCGATAGAGGATTTGGAAGATGCCAATGCCGAAAGCGAGTACATCAGCATAACGGGAAAGCCGGTTGCCAAGCCCAGGCATCCG
>Ga0302307_10002828_pt1 | contig 10547 bp, 9 predicted proteins | sample III_Palsa_E3_2_FD_200530 | JGI IMG/M metagenome (GOLD analysis project Ga0302307, IMG submission 200530) | Peat permafrost microbial communities from Stordalen Mire near Abisko, Sweden - III_Palsa_E3_2 | ecosystem: Environmental > Terrestrial > Soil > Palsa > Peat permafrost | place: Sweden... | reverse complement strand
GTCCGGACGAGACGGCCCTCTACCTTCCGGGCAGGGGTGCCGTCGTGTTCGCGGACGGCGTCGTCCGCGCGGGTCCGCCAGGTGACCCCGGCCCGCTCGGCTTCGTCCCGGACGCGCTCATGGACGATCCGCCGGAGACGAAACGACGGCTGCTCGACGTCTTCGCGCGCGTGCTGCGCGATCTCGACTTCGAGCATGTCCTCCTCGCCCACGGAGGACCGCTCGTCGGCGATGGTCGCGCCCAGCTGCAGGAGCTCATCAGCTCCGGCGGACGCACCGCGTTCGAGATCTAGGCGCGCTCCACGCGATTGTCAAGCCCCTGCGGCCCATCCGCCATAGTTCTTGGCATGAGCGTGAGCAACCTCCATGACATCGAGGATCGCACCGACTGCGAGCGGCTCGTGCGCGCCTTTTACGGTCGCGCGCTCGTTGACCCCGTCATCGGCTGGATCTTCGTCGACGTCGCCAAGCTCGACGTCGAGGCCCACGTGCCGCAGATCGCGTCCTTCTGGGAGACGATCCTCCTCGGTGCGCGGTCCTACGCCGGCGGCGCGTTTGCGCCGCACGCTGCGTTGCATGCGCAGGTGGGTCTGCGGGGCGGGCACTTCGAGCGCTGGCTGTGGCTATGGCATACGACCGTCGACGAGCTCTTCGTCGGCGAGCGAGCCGAGCTCGCCAAGGCGCACGCGGTGCGTGTAGCGCACGCATTCCATCGTCGCCTCGAGGCGATGCCCGTTCCTGCGCGCGCGACATGCGCTCCCGTTGGGTTCCTCGTCACCCAGCACGGCCGGCGCGAGTAGAGACGTGACGGCTGACATCGCGATGCTCGAGCGCTTGGTGCGACCAGGTGGCAAGCGTGTGCTCGATATCGGCTGTGGTGGCGGTGCCCTGGTGCGCGAGCTCGCCGATCGCGGCGCTGACGTGGTCGGGCTCGAGATCTCACAGGCGCAGCTCGCGACCGCGGTGGCGCGTGGCGGCCCGAGCGGCGCCCGCTATGTCGTCGGGCGCGCACAAGAGTTGCCGTTCGATGACGGCTCGTTCGATGTCGCGGTATTCATGCGCACGCTCCACCACGTCCCACCGGCCGATCTCATCCCGGCGTTACGTGAAGCTCGTCGCGTGCTCCTCCCTGGCGGCGTGGTCTACGTCGCCGAACCGCTGGCCGAGGGCGATTACTTCGCGCTGACGAGACTGGTCGAGGACGAGCTCGAGGTGCGTGAAGCGGCTCAGGCAGCCCTCGCCGAGGCGACGCTCGCGGGCCTCGATCGGGTCACCACCGTGAAGTACGACGTCCGATTGTGCGTCGCCGATCTGGCGTCGTTGCGCGCACGACTCGTCAGCGTCGACCCAGAGCGAGCGAAGCTCTTCGACGCACGGGAGGCGCGAGGCTCGCCGAGGCCTTCGCGGCGCTCGGAGAGGACGGGGAGTCCTCCGGCGAGCGGTGCTTTCTGCAGCCGATGCGTGCCGACGTGCTCCGGGCGTCATCGTGACTCCGGCTGACGCCGCCGTCTCAGCCTTCGTCGGCGCCCAGTGATCTGCCACGGGCCGGGCGTGAGGTCCAGCACGAGATTGACGATCCAGATGATCAGGGTCGCTGCGACCAAGGTCCAGAAGCCGTGGATGTGGAAGCCGCCGACGATCGCCTTGGTGATCACGAGCATGAGCAATGAGACGAAGAACCAGGCCGCTCCCAACGTGAGGATCGCCAGCGGGAGCGTCACCAGCCGCAGGAGCGGCTTCAGCATCGTATTGAGCACTCCGAACACCGCGGCGGCCGCGAGCAGGGCACCGGCGCTCGCCACGTCGACGCGATGCAGCGCAGCCGCCACGACTGCGAGCACGAGCGCGTTCGTCAGCCACGAGATGCCGAGCCGCACGAGCAGCGACGGCGACGTAGCCGGCGTACCCTCACCGAGCGTCATGTCGTGCAGCGGTGGTGGAGGTCGAGGGCGTTTCCTGCTGGGTCGACACCGGTGATGAAGGGTGCGGATGTGGGTGCGGCGGTCATCGGGTAGCTCCTCGGACGCGGTGCAGGAAGTTCTACCAGGAGGACGCCGCACGGGCCGGCGACTGGTCGCGGGCGAGGGTCAAGGGACCTCGAGGTCAGAAAAGCTTCTCCGTGCGCTTGGTTTCGGCGACAATGCGGGGCCGCGATGGATGACGAGCTCTTCGACGCCGTACGTAGCGAGGCGTGCGCCGAGGGCCGGCCGGCGGATCGCGCTCGCCGGATCGCGGATCTCATTCGCCTCAGGACCCGTCGGCGCTGGATCGGCATCTACCGGGTGGAGGCTGACCGGGTGGTCAACCTTGGCTGGAGTGGCCCGGGGCCGCCCGCATATCCACGCTTTCCCGTGGATCGAGGTCTGACGAGTGCGGTGATCGATTCACGAACGACGGTGGTCTCCAACGATGTCGCGAGCGACCCACGCTACCTCGCGGCGCTGCAGTCAACGGGCTCCGAGCTGATCGTGCCGGTCCTCATCGCCGGACAGGTCGTCGGGACGCTCGACGTGGAAGATGGGCGCCAACGGGCCTTCGACGAGGACGATCGTGTGATCTTCGAGAGGCTCGCGGCCGCGCTCCGCGATCTCTACATACCCTAAGGTAAGGGCGCGCGAGCCCTACCTAAATGCTCTGTGTCAGCGCCACCGCGCGCTGCGTCGCGGAGGCGAGGAGGATCTCGATCTCCGCGGGGGGCAGCGGCGGGGAGAAGAGAAAGCCCTGTGCCAGCGACAGGCGCATGCCCCGGAACTGATCGGCTTGACCTGGCTGCTCGATGCCTTCTGCGATCACGTCGAGCAGCAGGCTCTCCCCGAGGTTGATGATGCCGTGGACCAGCTTGGCCTTGTCGGGGTCACGGTCGATCCCGTCGACGAACGATTTATCGATCTTCAGGATGTCGATCGGGAAATGACGCAGATGCGATAGCGATGAGTAGCCGGTCCCGAAGTCGTCCACCGCGATCCGTAGTCCCAGCGCCTTGAGGCCCTCGAGCTGGGCCAAGACCTCGTCGCGGTCGCCAAGCAGCAAGCCCTCGGTGATCTCGAGCGCCAGTGACTCTGGGGGCAGCTCGGTGGCGCGCAGCACGTCGCGCACCGTGCGGATGAAGTCGGGCTCACTGAGCTGGCGGGTGGACACGTTGACGCTCAGCTGCAATGGCTGATCGGGGAACGCCAATTGCCACTGGCGAGCCTGAGCGCATGCCGTCTGGAGGATCCAGAGACCGAGCGCAACGATCAAGCCCGTCTCCTCCGCGACAGCGATGAACTGATCCGGCGCGAGACGCGAGCGAGTCGGATGCCGCCAGCGGACGAGTGCCTCGACGCCAACGATCCGTCGGGACTCGAGCTCCACGATGGGCTGGTAGTCGAGCTCGAACTGTCCGGCGTCGACGGCGGCCCGCAGCTCTCCCGTCAGCTCGAGACGCTCCAGCACCCGGCGGTGCATGCTCGGCTCAAACGCGCGAATTGACGCCTTGCCGTCGGCCTTGGCGGCGTACATCGCCATATCGGCGTTGCGCAGCAAATCCTCGTCGCCGGTGGCGCCGGCCCACAATGCCAGTCCCATCGAAGCGGTCACCCCAAGCTCGCGGCTGTCGATCAGGAACGGGAATGCGAGCGCATCGAGGATCCGGTGCGCGAGGACCCGAGCCTCGCTCTCATCGGCCTCGACGAGGACCGCGAACTCGTCCCCACCGAGTCGCGCTGCGGTGTCCGTGGGCCGCAGGATGGCGCGAATCCGCAGGGCCACCGCTTTCAGCAAATCGTCGCCGCGAGCGTGCCCAAGGCTGTCGTTGACCGTCTTGAAATCGTCGAGGTCGAGGAACATGACCGCGAATGAGCGTCCACGTCGGTGCGCGATCGAAAGGGCGTGCGAGAGCCGATCCTCGAACAGGGCGCGGTTCGCAAGCCCGGTCAGTGAGTCGTGGAACGCTTGATGGCGCAACTCGTCCTCGAGCGCCTTGCGCTCGGTGACGTCGCGCAGGCTGAGCACGAGACCCCGGACCGCCGGATCATCGACGCGGTTATCGACCACGGTCTCGACCGTTCGCCACCCGCCCGCGGCATGGCTGAACCGTGCACTGAGCGTGTGGTTTCCCGGCCGCTCCAACGTCGCCGTCAGGAAGTGCTCGACGAGCAACACGTCATCGGGGTGGACGATCGTCGTCAGCGGCCGTCCGATCACCGCATCGGCGTCATGGCCGAGGACCCGCTTGACCGAGGCGGCCTGCCACCGCACCAAAAGGTCCGCTCCGATGACCGTCACGACGTCAGTCGAATGCTCGACGAGCGCCCGCAGACGCGCCTCGCTGCGGATCTCGATCGCATGCCGCTCGGCCTCGACCGCACCCTTTCGCCGGAGGCGCTCGAAACGCGCGCTGATCATCAACAGCGCGATCAGCCCGAACGCGAGCGACCCGACGAACGCGGTCTGCGCGTTCGCGGAGGCTCGGTCGGCGACGCCCCGCTCATGTGTCGATGCGCTCTGCGCGTCGTCGTCCAATCGATTGAGCACGGGGCTGAATCGGACCTGCTCATCATGGAGCGCGACCGTGAGCAACTGACCCTTGGCGGCGGCAAGCGTCTGCAGGCCGAGCACGAACAGTGCCTGTGCGTCGCGCTGCAGGGTCGCAGTCTGTGCGTCGGGCTCGAGTGAGCGCAGGTCCTCGAGTGCGCTGCTGAGCTGTGCCCACGTGGCGAAGCCGCTCGCGACGAGCGCGGGACTCAGTCGCACACGACGGGCGCGGCCTGCCAGCGCATCAGCGAGGGCCTGTGCTCTGATCGCGTTGAGCTGCTGACTCGAAGCCTTGATCGTCTCGACCAACACCTCCGCTCGACGGTGATGGTCCGCGTTCTCGCGCGCCATCTCCGCGATGGTCACCATCGCGGTTGCCACGACGATGCCGGTCACCAGCAACAGCAGCTGGCGCCAGGAGGCGCTGGGCCGGGACAGACGCTTGGCGTACAGCACCCATCCGCGCCGGGCTGCGGACTGACGGTGCCTGAGGCTTGCCGAGCGGCGGTACTCCATCTGGGGCGTATCGGCCTACGTGGTGGCGAGCACGAGGCCGTGGCGGAGTTCTGGCCTGATGGTGCCCGCCCGGGACTCAGACGCGGCCTCGGATCCTCAAGCAGGCGCCGAGGCCGGCTGCGGCGGCGGCTCGGAGTGGGCTCGCGCCGTCGTCGGCAGGAGGATCTCGAACACCGCGCCACCGTCGGGCGCGTTGCTCGCCATGACCGAGCCACCGTGCTGTTCGGCGACCTGCCGGACGATCGCCAGGCCGAGACCGGAGCCCTGGCGGCCGCGCGCGTTGACCCCGCGATAGAAGCGGTCGAAGACGTGGGGGAGATCCTCAGGATCAACCCCAGCGCCGTGGTCGCGGACGCGAACGCCGGTCGCGTCGACCCGAATCTCGACGGTCGTTCCCGCGTACGTGTGCCGGGCGGCGTTGTCGAGCAGGTTATTGACCGCGCGCGAGAGGCGCTCGGGGACGCCGTCGACGACGACGGGCTCGAGCCGGGTGTCGAAGACGATCCCCGGGGCATTGCGGCGAGCGCGGTCGACAGCGTCCTCGACGATTCCGTCGAGCCTGACGTCGTCCGCGGCCTCGATCGGCTGGTCGCCGCGCGCCAGCTCGATCAGGTCGCCGACGAGCGCGCTCAGCTCTTCGCTCTGCTCGACCACGTCGGACAGGAGCCGCTCGCGATCCTCGTCGGTGAGCGCGCCGCCCTGGAGCAGCACCTCGACGTTCGTGCGGAGGCTGGTGACCGGGGTGCGGAGCTCGTGCGAGGCGTCGGCGACGAGCTGGCGCTGAGCGCGCACGGATTCGTCAACCGCGGCGCGTGAGGTCTCGAGCCGGTCGAGCATCGCGTTGAAGCGGGTCGCGAGCTGACCCACCTCGTCGTCGGCGCGCACCTGGATGCGCGTCGTCAGGTCCTCGGTCTCGCCGATGTGCTCCGCAGCCTGGGCGACCTCGCCCAAAGGTGCCAGCACGCGGCGGGCGGCGAGCCGGCCGAGCATCGCGGCAAGCGCGATTCCCGCGGCGCAGAGGATCAAGAGCATGAGCCGCAGGTTCGAGAGGATGCTGTCGACCTGACCAAGGGGGCGCGCGAGCTCGACCGCGCCGGTCGTGGTCTGTCCGTTTGCGAGCTGGAGCGTGACCGGGACGGTGATCAAGCGCAGATGGCTGCCGCCGACCTCCACGTCGGAGAGGTACTTGCCGGCGCGGCCCGATGCGACGGACGTCGTCATCGCCGTCACCGGCAACGTGACATTTGTCCCCGTTACCGGCTCTACGGCTCCGTCTGCGGCCACAATCTGGGCGTAAGGCGCCGGTCCGCCGGCGCTCGGCGGGATAGCGGGAAGGTCGCGGCTGACGATCGCGCGAATACCGGCCTGCTGCACTGCCGCCGCCTGCGCCGTCAGCGCATCATCCACCTGCCCCCGCAGCTGGTGGCGGACCTCGAAATAGCAGATCGCCGCCACGAGCACGATCGCCACGCCGACCGCTGCGGCGGCGACGAACGCAAGTCGGCGACGCAGCGGCACCGCTCCCCCTCAGTCCCGGAGCACGTAGCCCACGCCGCGGACCGTGTGGAGCAGTCGCGGCTCATCGCCTTCCTCGGTCTTGCGGCGCAGGTAGCCCATGTAGACACCGAGCGCATTCGACGTCGGCCCGAAGTCGTACCCCCACACGCGCTCGAAGATCGTCGTCCGGGTCAGCACCTGGCGGGGGTGCTGCATGAACAGCTCGAGGAGCAGGAACTCGGTGCGCGAGAGCTCGATCCGGCGCTCTCCCCGGTGGACCTCGTGCGCGACCGGGTCGAGGACGAGGTCGCCGTAGCGCAGGACCTCGCCCTCGTGGCCGTCGCCGGACCGGCGGAGCAGCGCCCGGAGTCGGGCCTGCAGCTCGCGCAGCGCGAACGGCTTGACCAGGTAGTCGTCGGCGCCGACGTCGAGTCCGGTGACCCGATCCTCGATCGCATCGCGAGCGGTGAGCATGAGAACCGGGGTGCGGTCACCCGCCTTGCGCAGGCGGCGACACACCTCCAGACCGTCGAGGCGCGGCATCGCGACATCTAGGATCATCGCGTCGACAGGCGACTCCGCGAGCAGATCGAGAGCCTCTTCGCCATCGGCGGCGAGGGACACGTCGTGGTGTTCGAGTCGCAGCGCGCGCTCGAGCGCCCGCCTGACGGCAGGCTCGTCATCGACTACCAAAACGCGCGCCATGGCCAGATGATGGCGTGTGCGGGTAAAAGTTGCCGAAGAAGCGCCTTACGCGCTCTTGTCGGCCTTGCGCACCAGCGTCTCGTGGACGGTAGCCGCGACGTGGTCCGGCGTGATTCCCAGCTGCGCCATGACCTCATCGCCGGGCGCCGAGGCTCCGAATCGGTCGATCGCAACGCTCGCGTTCGCCCAGCGCGACCAGCCCATCGACACACCCGCTTCGACCGAAACGGTCTGGGTTCCTGGCGGCAGTATCTCGTCCTGGTAGCCCCGGTCCTGCTCCTCGAACAGCTCCCACGACGGCATCGAGACGACGCGCACCGAGACGCCCTGCTCGCTCAGCTTCAGCTGAGCCGCCAGCGCCACGGAGACCTCCGAGCCGGTCGCGACGACGATCGCGTCGGCCGCGTCGCCGGGAGCCTCGGCAAGCACGTAGGCGCCCTTCGTCGGGCCGTCGCCCACGGCGTCGGGGGGGAGGACCGGAAGGCCCTGACGGGTCAACAGCAGGCAGACGGGACCGCGACCGGGCTCGCACGCAACGCGCCATGCCTGGGCCGTCTCGTTCGCGTCGCCGGGCCGGATCACGGTCAGTCCCGGGATCGCGCGCAGGGCGGCGTAGTGCTCGATCGGCTGGTGGGTCGGGCCGTCCTCGCCCAACCCGACGGAGTCGTGGGTGAAGACCCAGATCACGGGCAGTCCCATCAGCGCCGACAGGCGGATCGCGGGGCGCATGTAATCGGAGAAGACGAGGAACGTCCCGCCGTACGGTCGCACGATCCCCCCGTGCAGCGCGAGACCGTTGACCGCTGAGCCCATCGCGTGCTCGCGGACGCCCCAGTGGACGGTTCGCCCGAACGCTTCGCGGCTGAAGGAGTCCTCGCCCGGCAGGACCGCCAGGGTCGAGCCGGCCAGGTCGGCGGAGCCACCCACCATCGTCGGCAGCAATGGCGCGAGCGCGGTCATCGCCTTGCTCCCGGCGGCGCGAGTGGCGAGCGTGGGCGCGTCCCCGGGATCGAACCGCGGCAGCGCGGCGTCGAGTCCCGGCTCGGGCAGCCCGGCCCACGCGCGCCCCCATTCGGCCGCGAGATCCGGGTGCTCTGCCTTCCAAACGGCGAACCGAGCCTCCCAGTCATCCTGGAGCAGCGCGCCCCGCTCGAGGCACGGTGCGTAGGCCTCGCGTACGGCCGCGGGAACGACGAAGCGGCCGTCGGGATCCCAACCGAGCACCTGTTTCGTCGCCCGCACCTCATCCTTGCCCAAGGCCGAACCATGGGCACCGGAGGTGCCTTGCTTGGTCGGCGCCGGGTAGCCGATGATCGAGCGCACGCGGATCAACGACGGCCGCCCCTCCTCCGCGATCGCGGCATCGACGGCGGCCTGCAGCTCGTCGAGGTCGTTCACGTCCTGCACCGCGAGGGTATGCCATCCATAGGCCCGGAAGCGCGCTTCCACATCCTCCGAGGCGAAGCTCAGCGCGGTCGTGCCGTCGATCGTGATGCCATTGTCGTCGTACAGGTAGACGAGCCGGCCCAGTCCCAGGTGGCCGGCCAGTGAAGCGGCCTCGGCGCTGACGCCCTCCATGAGATCCCCATCCGAGCAGATCGAGAAGACGCGGTGGTCCATCACCTCGGCGCCGTAACGCTGGCGCAGGAAGCGCTCGGCCATCGCCATCCCGACGCCGTTCGCGAAGCCCTGACCGAGTGGGCCCGTCGTCGTCTCGACGCCCGGCGTGAGCACGTGGCCGAACACTCGCTCCGGGTGGCCTGGGGTACGGGATCCCCACTGGCGGAAGCGCTCGAGCTCGGACAGCGGCAGGTCGTAGCCGGTCAGGTGAAGGATGCTGTAGAGCAGCATCGAGCCGTGTCCCGCCGAGAGCACGAAGCGGTCCCGGTCCGGCCAGTCGGGATCGGACGGATTGTGTCGGAGCACGCGCGTGTACAAGAGGTGGGCGACCGGCGCCATCGCCATCGGCAGCCCGGGATGGCCGGAGTTGGCCTGCTCGACGGCGTCCATCGCCAGACAGCGGATCGTGTCGACGCAGAGACGATCGAGCTCGCTGCTCCGGAGATCGTCCGAGAACGAGCCCTGTTCCGGGAGTCCGACGCTCACGACGCCGCTTCTCGCGCCGGCACGGCAGCGATCGACGCCGGCTCGCGCCGATGCGTCGTTCGGGCGCCGGCGCCTCCGAGCGCGAGCGCGGCGGTCGCCGTGGCCAGGTGATACAGCACAAGCAACTGCACGAGGGCGAGGGACTCGGATCGGTTCAGCTGGGTGCCGACCGTGAACTCCCCGAGCCTTCCCGCGCGCAAATGGCTGGCGAAGTGCATCCGGTGCCAGATCGCCTCCTCGATCCCCGCCGCCTGCTCTTGATCGATGAGGCCGGGAATCACGACCAGACGGTCGCGTCCCTGATCGACCATCGAGATCCCGTCGGAACCGCCCGAGACGAGGGGGGAGAGGTCGGGGTGGGGCAGGTCCGGACCGAGGATGAGCTGAGCGTCGAGCTCGTTGGCCTCGTCGCTCTTCCCGGGCGCGAACGAGACGACGATGTCCGCGTAGCGCCGCTGCGGTCGGATGAAGGCCTCGGAGTCCGGCTCGCGCCGGTCGAGCTCAGCGAGCACCTGGTCGGTCGTGTACCCCCGACGCGTGCAGTCGCGCTGCACCTTCCACTGGCGCCGGATCTCCTCGGGAGGGTTGAGGAAGACGCGAACGTCGTAGCAGTCGCGCATCTCCGATGTGTAGTAGCCGAGCAGACCCTCGATGATCGTGAAGCGGGCCGGGTCGATGTACACGGGTGGATCGAAGCTGCCGTCCGTATGGCGGTAGACCGGCTTCAGGATCGCGTCGCCGCGGCTCAGGTGGGCGATGTCCTGGGCCATGATGTCCATGTAGTTGCAGTCCGGATCGAGCGGCGTGATGTTCAGCTCGGCTCGCTGTGCGCGGTCATAGCGGTGATAGTCGTCCGTGCAGACGTGGGTGACGTTGTCTTCGCCGAGCAGACGGACGAGCCCTCGCGTGAAGGTCGTCTTGCCGGTCGCGGAGTCGCCGACGACGCCAAGGATGACGGGACGTGCCATGGCTCGTTCCTCTCAGACCTGAGCGCCCGCCGCGCTCGGTGGGGTCTCGTCGTGCCGGTCGAGTCCGAATACGCTGCTCTTGAGTATGTCTTCGGGCTCGATCCGAACGAGATCCTCGCGCGTCGGCATCAATCCGTCGAGCGTTGCTTCGTAGATGCGGTTGGCGTGTCGCAGCCGCGCGCGCTCGACCGCGTTGCGGACGCTCCGGGCGTGGGCGAAGAGCGGTCGCTGCATGCGACG
>Ga0302307_10002827_pt1 | contig 10549 bp, 3 predicted proteins | sample III_Palsa_E3_2_FD_200530 | JGI IMG/M metagenome (GOLD analysis project Ga0302307, IMG submission 200530) | Peat permafrost microbial communities from Stordalen Mire near Abisko, Sweden - III_Palsa_E3_2 | ecosystem: Environmental > Terrestrial > Soil > Palsa > Peat permafrost | place: Sweden... | reverse complement strand
GCCGGCTGACAAAATTTTCCGATGCGATCAGTTCAATGCCTTCTTCCTGGCGCTGCTGCTCGTCATCCAGCAGCTTAAATATGAGTTTGTCTCGTTTCATTATGCGATGTAAAACGCAGGCTAAATTAGGAAAAAGTCCCGAAGTCCGAAAGTCCGGAAGTCCGAAAGTTGGGAAGTCGTGAATTCGAAGGTTGACGGTTGATGGTTGAGCTGCCCTGGCCGAAATATTGGGCGGAGCAGAAAAATGGAATAGAAGACGTGAGTATGTCCGGTTTAAATTTAAGAGACAAATTTTGTTTAGTTGCCCTGTGGCAGATTGAATGGCGTTTTGCGATAAAAAACAGCGCTGTTACCTTTTGAATTTTTTTGCGTAATCTTATACCGACCAGATCAATGAGAAGATTATTTCTTTTTATAAGTATACAGCTGTTTTTTGTCCAGTTAACGCAACGAGCGACGGCACAGGGCAGCCAGGCGGTAAATAACAGCGAGGCGACTACCGCTATTCGCTTTCCTGGCACGGGCGCTGACCATAATTGGACAAATAGTATGCCTGGTATAGGGTTGTTTGGATGTGGGACGAGGAACACTTCATCTTTTACCTCCGTAAATACAGGCAGCAGTGCGGTAACTGCCACTATTACAGCCACGCCGGTACAATCGGGGTTTGTATATGAAACGAACGAATTCGATGGTACCGTATCGGTGATCAATGCCGCCACCAATACAGTTGTCGCCACGGTGACAGTGGGAAATTACCCGGAGTGCATTGCTATCAGCCCCGATGGTAGCAGGATTTATGTACTAAATTACGTTGACTCAGAAACCATATCTGTAATTAACGCTGCTACGAATACGGTTATTGAAACAATTACCGATGTTCCGCATGCTTACCGAATGGCGCTCACTCCGGATGGCGCCACATTATACGTGGTTAACTTCAAGGCAAACACTATTTCTGTAATCAGTACTGCAACATACCGTACCATTACAACCATAAGCGCAATTACCCCGATTGCAATCACGGTTAGTCCTGATGGCAAGAGCGCTTATGTGATCGATTATGGAGGGAATATAGATGTTATAAACACATCGACCAATAATATAACCGGCTCCGTTCCAAATATCGGCGACAGTCCCATTGCTTTAACTATTAGTCCTGATGGCACGAGGGTTTACGTTGACAACTTCGACGGCGATAATGTGGCAGTAATCAACACAGCTACAAATGCAATAGTTAGCACAATACCCGTAGGTGTTCAGCCCGGAGCTCTTTGTATTAGCCCTGACGGTAGTAAGTTATACGTTACAAATCAAGATTCAGGGACGATTTCAATAATCAATACGTCAACTAATGTTGTTACCAACACCATTACTCTTAGCCCCGGCCTGATGGGTATTGCAGTAAGCGCAGATGGCACCCTGATATATGTTACCAACAACGCCGAGAATACAGTCTCGGTTATTAATACAACATCTTATTCCGTAGTCACAAATATTTCGGTTGGGACGGGCCCATGGGCGATTGCGGCATATCCATCTGTTGCTGCGGCTTCCCCTGCAAGCATTACGCCTGGCATTGTCAGCGGAACAATCGTGTCCTGCCAGGGAACAGCGTCAGCAATTCCCAGCATTCAACAATTCACCATTTCGGGCAGCGGTTTAACAGGCGCTGTCGCGGTGACAGCCCCACCCAATTTTGAGGTCTCATTATCCTCGGGCAGCAATTATGCCAACAGCGTGACGCTTACCGAAACAAGCTCACTCGCAAATACGACTATTTATGTACGTTCGGGATCCGCTGCGCCGGCGGGGAATATATCAGGCAATGTGATTATATCGTCCCCGGGAGCAACCAGTCAAAATGTGGCCGTAACCGGTTATATAAATGCATTGCCGACTGTGAACGCTGTGCCGCCACAAACTTTCACCAGTGGTACGACAACAACAGCCATTGATTTTACAGGTACCGGCAATACTTATACTTGGGTTAATAATACGCCGGGTATTGGCCTGGCCGCCAGCGGCACAGGCGCCATACCTTCATTTACAACAGTAAATACCGGCAGCAGCCCGGTAACTGCTTCTGTGACCGTTACACCCGGAAGCACAAGCAGGGCCTATATAACAAGTGGATCCGTTAATAATGTTTCGGTTATCAACACAGACAACAATTCTGTTTCAACAACGATTCCTGTAGGAACAAACCCCTGGGGCGTAGCTATAAGCCCTGACGGAGGTTTTGTATACGTCACTAACTTAGGGTCAAATAGTGTATCAGCTATTAATGCAAGCACGAATACCGTAGCAGCAACAATCAATGTGGGCCGTGAGCCTTCAGGGATAGTTGTAAGTCCGGATGGAAGCCGGGTATATGTAACTCAAGATGGCGGAGTTGCGGTTATCGATGCTTCTACCAATACCGTTATAACAACTATTCCAGGTAGTGCAAATCCTTTCGGTTTATCATTTAACCCCCAGTCCGGTCTGCTTTACGTAGCAAATCTTACTTTAAACAGCATTTCTGTGATCAATACGGCGACGAATACGGTTTCCACTACTATTGCGTTGGGAAATATTCCGGGCTATTTAGCCTTCAGCCCTGACGGCAGTTTGTTATATGTGGCAAATATTTTTGCAAACACAGTTTCAGTTATTAACACCTCAAATAATTCGTTAATTGCCACGATACCTGTTGGAACAAACCCCGAGTGCATAGCATTAAGTGCGGATGGCAGCCGTGCTTATGTCACAAATGACAATGGAGGCGGAGTTTCGGTAATTAACACAGCTACCAATACGGTAATAACCAATATTCCAGCGGGCGCCGGTCCAATCGGGATTTCCATCAGTCCGGATGGAAGCAAGTTATATGTCACCAGTCAGACAACTTCAGTGTTGGTTTTCAGCACCGCGACATATGCGCTTTTGTCGACGATCCAGGTTGGGCAAGATCCTATTGCATTTGGTAATTTTATTTCTCCCGGCACGGGTTGCAGCGGTACGCCGGTTACATTTACCATTAGGGTGAACCCAAAGTCAGCAACGCCGCCCGCCATCACAGTCGGAGCAAAAGCCGGCACTATTTCAGCCTGCGCCGGCACAGCTTCGGCCAGCCCAAATATTCAGCAATTTACGGTTTCAGGGAGCAATTTAACCGGGGATATAGCCGTAGCCGCACCCACTGGTTTCGAGGTTTCGCTTACTCCGGCCAGCGGCTATGGCAGCGCCGTAACACTGAACCAGTCAGGAGGGGTAGTAAGCAATGTCGTGATTTATGTTCGTTCGTCATCTTCAGCTCCCACTGGCGGCATATCGGGAAACTTAATACTAACCTCGGCCGGGGCAAGCAGCCAGGATGTGGCTGTAACCGGCAATATAAACCCATTGCCGACGGTGAACCCCGTGGCACCTCAAACATTCACCAATGGCATTGCCACAATAGGCATTAATTTTACCGGTACCGCAAATAACTATACCTGGGTCAATAATACGCCTGGTATCGGGCTGCCTGCAACCGGCGCCGGCAATATTACACCCTTTACGGCGGTAAATGTCGGTACCACTGTGGTTAAGGCAACCGTTACGGTAACCCCGGTAAAAACAGGCTACGTCTACATGGCCAATGCAGCTTCAAATACAGTGTCTGTGATTAATACTTTAACGAATGCGGTAGTTGCTACTGTAACCGTTGGGGAGGGACCCACCTGCGTGGCGGTTAGTGCGGATGGCAGCCACGTTTATGTTGGCAATGGCCTTAACATTTCTGTTATCAGTACTGCAACTAACACCGTAACAGCAACTATATCAACTGTTGGCGCGATTGCCTACCTCGCCACCAGTCCGGATGGACGCAAATTGTATATGGTAAGCGATGTATCACCAAAATCAATTTACGTGTTCAGTACTGCCTCCAATTCATTGATAAACAGCATCGTATTAACGACGGTGGCTGATCCCGGGGATTTGGTGATAAGTGCCGACAGTAAACTGATTTACCTGGTTGACCAGGCCGGCTATGTTGATGTAATGAATGCCGGCACCGGCCAGATAGTAACAACAGTGCAAGTGGGAACCTCTCCTTACGACATTACGATCAGCCCGGACGGCAGCCTGGTATATGTTGCAAATTCGGGTACAGGCACTGTATCGGTAATAAATACATCCACCAATACGGCCGTAGCAACTATCCCTGTAGGCGCCAGCCCGGAGGGCTTGGTGGTAAGCCCCGACGGCAGCAGACTGTACGTGGCAAACCAGGGATCAAACACGGTTTCGGTCATTAATACCGCAACCAATAGTGTAATAGCGACTTTAGCCGTAGGCAGCGGGACCTGGGGTATTTCCGTGACTTCTGATGGTACGGAAGTTTACGTGGATGAAACATACGACAATTCCGTTGCAGTGATCAGCACGGCAACAAACACTGTTACGGCCACCTTAAAAGGTTTTTCATCTCCGTTTTCAACCGGGAGCTTTATCTCGCCGGGATCCGGATGCAGCGGTGCACCCACCACCTTCACCATTACGGTAAAGCCGGCAGCCACGGCTTCTCCTGTCATTGTAACCGGCGCAGTTACGGGAAGCATTTCCGCATGCGCCGGCACAGCATCGGCAAGCCCCAATATCCAGCAGTTTACGGTTTTAGGCAGCAATTTAACAGGAAATATTACCGCAACCGCTCCAACAGGCTTTGAAGTTTCGCTTGCGCCGGGAAGTGGTTATGGGGAAAGCGCTGTGCTAACGCCTGCCGGTGAAAGTGTCAGCAGCACGGTGATCTATGTTTGTTCCTCGGCAACCGCTTCAAACGGAAATATCTCAGGAAATGTAACGCTGACCGCAGCCGGGGCAACAAGCCAGGATGTAGCGGTAACGGGTACAGTAAACGCATACCTAACGGTCAACACGGTACCTCCTCAAACACTGATTAGCGGTACGGCTACCCAGGCGGTTAATTTTGCAGGAACGGGAAACAGCTATGGGTGGGTGAATGACACCCCGGGCATCGGCATACCGGTAAGCGGCACCGGTAACATTCCCTCATTTACTGCCGTAAACACGGGTAGCAGCCCTGTTGTTGCTACTGTGACCGTTACCCCGCAACGTCCCGGCGTTGCCTATATCAGCAATTCCATTTCAAACAATGTGACGGCAATAAATACGCTAACCAACACTGTAGTAGCCACTATTCCGGTCGGGAGTGCACCACTGGGTGTTGCCGTCAGCCCGGATAATACCCGCGTGTATATTGCCAACAGCCTTTCAAATACAGTGTCGGTTATCAATACCACAACCAATACCGTCATCGCAACTATCCCCGTCGGGCAAATGCCGCAGGCGGTGTCAGTAAGTGCTGACGGCAGCCGGGTTTACGTTTGTAACCTTAACAACTCGGTTTCGGTAATTGCATCCGCGTCAAATACCTTAATCGCTACTATTGAGGGATTTATCGGGCCATTTGCCCTCGCAGCCAGCACTTCGGGCAATATCTTGTATGTAAGCAATGCGTCAGGAACAGTTTCGGTGGTCAATACTGCAACCAACACTATTCAACAGACCATTACCGTGGGGGGTAACTTTTCTGACCCCTACCAGATCGTGGTAAGCCCTGATGGCAGCCATGTCTACGTTACCAGTTTTTCGAGTAATACGGTTTCGGTCATCAACACGGCCACCTATTCGGTTGTCAATACCATTCCTGTTGGGATGGGGCCCGGCGGCATGGCAATCAGCCCCGACGGAAATTTTGTTTACGTGAGCTGTTACTATGGCGGAAACGTTACTGTTATTAACACCAATACCGATGCGATAGTTCAAACCATCAACATAAATTCTCCTGTTGGAATTTCGGTGACAGCCGACGGCAAAAATGTATATGTTGTTAACAATCCTTCAAGTGTGGCTCAAGGTACACCGGCTACCGTTTCTGTAATCAGTATGGCCACTAATTCAGTAGTCGCAACGGTGCCGGTGGGTGCGGGGCCCAATTGTCTCGGTAATTTTATAGCAGCCGGCATAAAATGCACTACACCCGGTACCTTTACCATTACTGTCAACCCTGCAGCAAATAACATTACAGCAGGGCCGGTAACGGGCAGCATTTCCGCGTGTGAAGGAACAGCCTCGGTAAGTCCCAATATTCAGCAATTCACTGTTTCGACGAGCGGTTTAACCGGAAATATTACGGCAACGGCCCCTACCGGCTTTGAGCTGTCGCTAAGTGCAGGCAGCGGATATAGCAGCATTATAACGCTTACCGAAACCGGGAGTACGGTGGTTTACGTGCGGTCGGCTGCGACAGCCCCGGCGGGCGATATTTCCGGTGATGTGACACTCACTTCAGCGGGCGTAACTATTCCGGATGTGGTTGTAACCGGCGTCATAAATGCACTGCCAACAGTTAACGCGGTACCTAACCAAACTGTAAACAGCGGTGCGGCCACGACCGCCATTGATTTTAGCGGTACAGGGGATTCTTATACCTGGGTTAACGATACCCCCGGGATAGGATTACCGGCTGCCGGTACCGGCGACATCGCCTCCTTCGCAGCTATAAACACAGGCAGCAGCCCCCTAACCGCAACGGTAACCGTTACGCCGGGATCCGATGCCAATGCTTACGTCCCGGCTTCAAGTTCTCCCGGCACGGTGTCCGTAATAAGCGTTGCAACCAACACCCTCGTTCAAACCATAACCGTTGGCGCTATACCAACGAGTGTATCGATAAGCCCAGATGGCGGCCGGGTCTACATAACCAACAGTTCATCAAATACGGTATCGGTGATCAATACTGCCACAAACACCGTAGTTGCAACTATCGCGGTGGGCAACGATCCCGATGCAGTGGTGGTGAGCCCCGATAACACCCGCGTATTTGTGGCAAATCTCAACGACGGTACCGTGTCGGTAATTACAACGGCTTTTAATACGGTCACTGCCACTATACACGGGTTTCAACAACCCCGGGCGCTTGCCATAAGCCCCGGCGGTGGCACGCTATATGTATGCAACACAAACGACATTTCGGTAATTAACACGGCAACCGATAACGTGGAGGCCATCATCACAGGAGAAAGTGCCTGGGAGATAGCCATAAGCCCCGACGGCAGCATGATCTATATTACAACGCTCAATGACTCAGTTATCGTTATCAATACGACTACCAATTCAGTGGTGGCCACCATCCCTGTTGGGCAAACGCCCGAAGGCCTGGCGCTCAGTCCGGATGGCAGTGTTTTGTATGTAGCTTGTTTCGGCGCCGGAAATGTTACTGCCATTGATACCAAAACAAATACGATCATTACTACCATCAGTGTTCCCGGAGGCCCGATTACTTTATCAGTAGGAGCGGATGGCAATAGCCTGTTTGTTGAAGAAAACACGAGCAGTGCGGTTGCAATCATTAACACCGGCACCGGCAAAATAATTGCCACCATCCCCGTCGGCCCTCATCCGATAGCCTTTGGCAATTTTGTTTCAACAGGATCGGGTTGCCCCGGTATGCCGGTATCGTTTACCATTACGGTAAACCCGGGGCCATTAGGCACGCTAATTATCCCGAATACATTTACTCCGAACGGCGATGGCGTCAACGATACGTGGGATATAAAATACCTAAATTCGTACCCGCTGTGCACCGTACAAATATTCACGAGATGGGGACAAAGCGTATATTCGTCTATAGGCTATGGAGCTCCCTGGGATGGAACCTACAGGGGGGCGGCGTTGCCTTCAGGCACGTATTACTATGTCATTAATCTTAAAAACAACACACAATTGCTTTCAGGATTTGTGGCAATCATCAGGTAGGACGGTGAGTGGTGAACAGGCAGTTGGCAGTGGTGAGTAGGCAGTGGACAGTTGGCAGTGGGCAGTGGGCAGTTGTGAAAGGCGAAGCAATTCGCTTTGGTCTTTCGATTTACAGCTCTTCTCCTGCTATAAACCTCGAACTAAGAACACATTCGCAAATCTGCACATCCGCACATCTACCCCCTCGCGCTTATCCTGAAATTATTATACCCCAGGCCTATTTGGATGTCGATCAACTCCTGCTGAAGCATTTCAAGCACGGCTAAAAAATTGTACACAAAATGAACCTTGTTCTCCGACTGGCCGGCGATCGCCTTAAAATCCATCATTTTGTTGATGCGCAGCAATTCTTCGATCGCTTTTTTCTGCTGCTCGATTGTGTAGGGGTATTGAACTACGGTGTGCGTTACTTCCTCTGTCCGGCCCTGGTAACGCTTTAACAACCGCCCGTACACCACCATCAATTTGTACAAGCTGATCTCCGATAGCTCCTCCCCGGGCAACTGAACTGTTCCTGCCTGTTCAATATCGAATTTGATGTTGCCGCGTTTCTCCTGTTTAAATCGGTCGGCTTCAAAAGGCTGCAATTCGGCGCAGAGTTCTTTAAACCTTTTGTATTCAATCAGCTTCCTGATCAGGTCTTCTTTGGTGTCGCTTTCATTTTCATCTCCTTCCGCTTCAAAACGCGGCAGCAGCATTTTGGCCTTGATGCGCATCAGCGTGGCGGCCACAAAGATAAACTCGCTGGCTATTTCCATGTCCAGCGCAGCCATCTGGTGCAGGTAGTTTAAAAAGTCATCCGTGATTTTGGCTATTTTGATATCCTGGATATCCAGTTCATCGCGTTCGATGAAAAATAGCAACAGGTCAAAAGGCCCTTCAAACTGGGGTAGATGAATTTCAAAGCCTTCTTCTGTCATCTTTCAAAAATAAGGATTAAGCGTCAAGAAGCAAGGGCCAGGAACCAAGAACCAAGAACCAAGAGTCAAGAACCAAGAAAAAATGTCAACCGGAAAACGATCGGTAAAAATGGAATAATTTAAGCCATTGGATCCCTGCAAAGCTGTAAATAAATACGCCAGGTTTTATTTTTTCCTCTTGATTGCTGGATCTTTCTCGCACCTGCGGGATTGACTCTTGAATCGCTTCTTAAAACTTTTGGATAAGTTTATAATTCGTTTATTGAATAAATTCCCGTAATTTGCAGTTAAAATATTTCTACGAATGTCAATGCAGGTCCCGGCAGGAAATTTATTGAAAGAAATAAATTATCCATCTGACTTAAAGAAACTTAACGTTGAAGAACTCAAACAAGTTTGCCAGGAGCTGCGCCAATATATCATCGATGTTGTTTCGGTAAACGGCGGCCATTTCGGCGCCAGCCTCGGCGTTGTTGAATTAACCGTCGCCCTGCAATATGTGCTGAATACCCCATACGACCAATTGGTTTGGGATGTTGGCCACCAGGCATATGGCCATAAAATATTGACCGGCCGGCGGGATGTATTTCATACCAACCGCATGCACAACGGGCTAAGCGGTTTCCCAAAACGCTCAGAAAGCGAATATGATACTTTTGGCGTGGGGCATTCCTCCACCTCCATTTCGGCTGCGCTTGGTATGGCAGTTGCTTCGCAGTACAAAGGCGAAACCGACAGGCAGCACGTTGCCGTTATCGGTGATGGCGCCATGACGGCGGGCATCGCTTTCGAGGCACTCAATCACGCAGGTATCGAAAACTCCAACCTGTTGGTGATCCTGAATGACAACAACATGTCTATCGATCCAAACGTGGGGGCACTGAAAGAATATTTAACAGATATCACCACCTCAAAGCCTTATAACCGGTTTAGAGACGACATCGCACACGTATTGGCTAAAATATCAGCCATCGGTCCTGACGCATTTAAGATAGCTCAAAAAATAGAAAAGAGCATAAAAGGTACTTTGCTTAAAAAGAGCAACTTTTTTGAAGCGCTCAAGTTCCGCTACTTCGGCCCTATTGACGGACATGATGTGGAACACCTGGTAAAAGTGCTCCGTGATCTGCGCGATATCCCCGGCCCCAAGCTGCTGCATTGCATTACCGTTAAGGGCAAAGGTTATGCTTTGGCCGAAAAAGACCAAACCAAGTGGCACGCGCCCGGCCTGTTTGATAAGATCACCGGCGAAATAAAAAAGACAAAGAGCGACAAACCACAGCCACCTAAATACCAGGACGTTTTTGGGCATACCATCATCGAGCTGGCGGAAGCGAACCCCAAAATAATGGGCATTACCCCTGCCATGCCATCCGGATGCTCGCTGAACCTGATGATGAAGGTGATGCCAAACCGGGCGTTTGACGTAGGTATTGCTGAGCAGCACGCTGTAACCTTTTCGGCCGGGCTGGCTACGCAGGGTTTGATACCATTCTGCAACATCTACTCCAGCTTTATGCAAAGGGCCTACGACCAGGTGATACATGACGTGGCCATACAAAACCTAAATGTCGTTTTCTGCCTCGACAGGGCAGGTTTAGCCGGCGCCGATGGTCCGACCCATCATGGCGCCTATGACCTCGCCTACATGCGCTGCATCCCCAACATGACTGTTTCCGCGCCTATGAATGAAGAGGAATTGCGCAACTTGATGTTTACCGCACAGCAGGACGATATGGGGCCCTTCGTAATACGCTACCCTCGCGGGAACGGCGTAATGGTAGACTGGCAGCGCCCTTTGAAAGCGATAAAAGTTGGAA
>Ga0302307_10002824_pt1 | contig 10555 bp, 10 predicted proteins | sample III_Palsa_E3_2_FD_200530 | JGI IMG/M metagenome (GOLD analysis project Ga0302307, IMG submission 200530) | Peat permafrost microbial communities from Stordalen Mire near Abisko, Sweden - III_Palsa_E3_2 | ecosystem: Environmental > Terrestrial > Soil > Palsa > Peat permafrost | place: Sweden... | reverse complement strand
GTCTGCGCGGCAAGGCCGGCCCGTGCTGCGCTGGCGATCGGCAGCGCGCCAAGCAGCAGCGAACTGACGCTGCGATAGGCCAACAGCAACAGCACAATGAAACCGACGGTGGAGATGCGTCCGATCCACTCCGCCTGATGCTGGGTCTGCGCGCCGATCACCATGCTGAAATAGCCGGGTCCGCTGAGATCCAGATAGGCACCAGCGCTGCCCGGCAAGGCATGAAACGCCTGCTCGATGCCGCCGATGGTTTTCGCCTGCGCATCGGGGTCGAAACCGGCCGCAGCGGTCTGCACCACCAGCAGCGCCTCGTGTTGCGGCGAAAACCATACGCCTTCGCGCAGTTCGGGAGATTTCGGCGGCGCCCAGCGTTCGGCCAGCTTCAGCACTTCCAGCGTGGGATCGCGCGGCAGCAGATCCTTCAGCAGGCCGGCGCCGGGTGAAGACAGATCATCCAGCCGCTGCTGCAGCTGGTCGGCGAGATACGCCTCGTCCAGCGGCTGCGTGTCCAGCGTCGGCGACAGCAGATAGCGATACGGCAGCAGCTTGGGATCGAGCGCGCCGAGGTCGAAACCGCCGTTGAGTACCTGGCCATAGCGCGGATCTTTTTTGAGTGCGCCCACCAGTCCCTGGCTCAACGATGCCAACTTCGCGTCGGACTGGCCACTGATCGCCAGCAACAGCAGGCGCGAGCCCGGGCCTTCACCGACCTGCTCCATCAGCAGGCGTTGATCCGGCGTGGTCGGCGCCGGCATAAAACTGCGCAGGTCAGTGCTGACCTTCAGCCGTTGGCTGACCATCCAGCCGAGCCCCGCCAGCACCAGTAGCCACAACACCAGCAGCGTGATGCGCCCGCGCTGGCCCATGCTCAGTGCGCGCCCTGGCACAGCGCCTGCAGCGATGCGCGGGTCGGTTGCGCGGGCATCTTGTCGGCCAGCGGGCCGAGCAGGTCGATGGCCAGATCGCCGTCGGCTTCCTGCATCTGCATGCAGCGCGACTGCTTGCCGTCACCGTCGATCACGATGCTGGTGACGGTCTTGGCCACCTTCGCATCGCGCGGCGTCAGCGTCAGCGTCCACGCGCCGCTGGCTTGCCCGGTCTGGCTGATGGTGAAGGCTTGCTGCAAGCGGCTGCTATCGCCGCTGAGCAGGGCCACGAAACTGTCCAGCAATACCTGCAGTTGCGGCGCGTGCGATAGCGAAAACGTGCGCGCGCTCTTGCCGGCGCGCTGCAGGGTCACTTCGCCGTTGGCAATGCTGGCGGTTTCCGCATTGGGATGATCGACGCGCCGCTGCAGCTGGTCGCCGCCGAGCCAGGCCAGCTCGCCGGAGACGACCAGCGGCTTGTCGAGCATCTTCAGAAAACGCGCTTCGGCAAACGGCGTGCGCGCCGGCGCGGGCTGGCCGAGTGCAGCAATCAACGGTTGCGCGGGCGCCGCCGTTTCAGACCTCGACGCGCTCGCTCCCGCGCTCGTCCATGGCAGCAACATCGTGCATAGCAGTAGCGCGAACATCTTGCTGCCAGAAATCATAGAAGTTGAACCAGTTGTAGGGAGCGACATGGACGTAGTGTTCCAGGCGTTGGGCATAGCGGCTGATCAGCGCATCCAGGGCCGGGCCGCGCTGCTTGCGCGGAATCTCCACCCGGTCGGCCATCGCCTCGAATACCACGCGGTAGCGGTTGCCGCCCAGATACAGGCCGAAGCACAGTATCACCGGCACCTTCAGCGTATGCGCCAGCAACCACGGGCTGATCGGGAATGGCGCCGGCGAGCCGAGAAACTCCGCATGCCGCAGCGTCTCGTGACCGCGGCCGCGATCGGCCAGCATCGCCACCATTGCCCCGCTCTGGCAGGCTTCGGCCATCGCCAGTGCGATGCTGGTGCCGTCCTTCGAGGCATCGATGACGTTGGCGCCGATGTCCGGCGCCAGATCTTCCAGCAGCCGGGTCATCGCCGGAGTTTTCTGCTTGTCCAGCACCACGCGAACCGACATGTCGGTTCGCCGTGCACCCACGGCGCGCAGGGCCTCGAAGCTGCCCTGATGCGAACCGAACAACAGCACGCCCTGACCCCGAGCGAGGCAGGCATCGATCAGCGCCAGCCCTTCGATTTCGATGTCGAAAAGTCGCTCGCCTCGCGCCAGCAGAAAGATCCGATCCAGGCTGGTCACCGCGTAACTGTGCATGTGATGGAACACCTGCCGCATCGTGGCCGGCTTGCCGAATACGCGTTGCAAATACTGCTGCGACGCGAGCCGCTCGGGCTTGCGTCGCAGGTAGAAATACAGCGTGATCGGATACAGGCACGCGCGCGCCAGCCCACGACCGCCGTACAACGCGATAGTGCGGACGATCCACATGCCGAAAAAGCTGCCGCCTTCGGGGCGGCTTTGCCAGTGTTCGTCTGTCGTCATCCCGCACCCTCCACCGTGCCGCGTGCCAACAGCGTGTCATCGCGAAAAATTTCAAAACGAATGCGCCCGGCAGACGCCAGCGTCAAGCGCACGATGGCGGGCTCGCCTGGCAGCAGCGGCGCCACGAATTTTGCGTCCAGCACGCGTACCAGCCGCTGGCCACACCATGCGCGCAGCGCCACGGCTACCTGCTCGAGCAGGATCACCCCAGGCACCAGCGGATGGCCGGGAAAGTGACCCGGAAAAGCAGGATGATCGACAGGGATGCCGAACGGATGCTCAAACGCATCACGGGTTGCGCCCGCCTTTAGTGAGTCACTCTTGATCACATCGGCACTCATCGCGACGCCGTCCCTTTGCTGTTCATCAGTCGGGGCCACTGCAGCATGAGCTTGAGCAGCATGTCGTGAAGGCCCGGATGACTGAGATGCCGCAAGCGCCAGCGGCGATAGCCGTATTCCAGCGCGAACGCCACGGCCAGCACCAGGTAGCCACCGACATGCAGGCAAATCGCCGCCCAGCGATCCGATACCGGCAATGGCGATGCGAACCCCAACCGTGCCAGCACACCAGTGTGTTCGGCACACAGCAACATTACCGCCAGCGTCAGCGCCTGGGCCGCGAGCAATATGGTCCAGCTCCAGGTGATCTCAAGGGCATAGCGCGCCACGCCTGGTTGCGCCATCCGCTCGGGGCCTTCCAACGCCACGATAAAGCGCGCCACCAGCGGCTCGGATGTGCCAAGCGTGCGGCCAAAACCGATCGCCAGCAGTGCGCTGACCAGAATCGGCACGCTTTCCAGCAACAGGTCGGCGAAACCGAACAGCGAAGACAGCACAAGCATCGCCAGCAGCATCAGCCAGACCAGCCAAGGGCCGATACGCCGTGTCAGCAGGCGCGACAGCATCAGCGCCGAGGCCAGCATCAGCAATGCGATCAACGGAAAGATCTGCCGATGCGTCACGTCGCCAGTGATTGCCAGCACGGGATACGCCAGCAACAAAGGCCATACATAACGCCGCGTGTCGATGGCGGACGAGGTTTGCTCAGAAGGCGGAAGCGAAAACATCATGCCGGGTTCCGCAGTGAACGAACGACGCTGACGCACCTGCCGCCAGGGTTCAAGCAGCGACGCGATGCTGCTCGACGTGCGCCGACAGCGTGCGCAAGCTGGTGAAGATCTGGCGGTTGTCCGGATTGTCCGAGCGCAGCTGGAAACCATAACGCTTGGACACCGCCAGCGCGATTTCCAGCGCGTCGATGGAATCCAGGCCGAGATCACCACCGAACAGCGGCGCATCGGGATCGATCTGGTCGGGTGTCACGGTATCGAGATTCAGGCATTCCACGACCAAGGTGGCCAATTCGTGTTCCGCCGCTGTCTGCTCTGCCATGCTCGATTCCGACTGGGATATGCCTCGCCTACACCCGGTGGCGACGGTCACGAAGTGTAACATGGGGACCTTAACGCTCTCGGTTAGACCGCATGGCTCAAGGAAGTGAAAACCCGCAATTCGCCCCCGTTCTGCGCCGCGCGCCGCGCGTGTCCTACCGCGTTGGCGATGCTGCCTCGGCCCTGACGGAATCCGGCACGCTGGCCCTGCTCGGCTTTGGCGCCGGTAGCGAGGCGATGTCAGATCCGCGTTCGCTGCAGGTGGCACTGGAATGCTTCGACGCACCCGCACCGCTGGAGATCTGGCAGGTGGATGGGCCCGTGGACAGCGGTACCGCAGGCGACCTGCGCTGGTCCGCCGGCAGCGGCTGGCTGTTCGCGGCCATCGAACTGGACGAACGCGAGCACGGCGGCCCCGAAGGCGGCGCCGCGAGTGCCTACACGCAGCTGCGCCAATTCCTTGAAAAGCGCACCGAGCGGCACGTGCTGCGCCTGTGGAATTACCTCGGCGCCATCAATGAAGGCGCCGGTGATGCCGAGCGCTACAAGCAGTTCTGCGACGGTCGCGCCACCGGCATGGGCGGGTTCTTTGCCGAGGGCTTCCCCGCCGCCAGCGCCATCGGTCACCACGGACCGGTACACCGACTACAGGTCTACCTGCTGGCCTGTGACCAGCCCGGCGAGCGCGTCGAAAACCCACGCCAGGTCAGTGCCTGGCGTTATCCCCGCCAGTACGGCCGCACGCCGCCGAGTTTCGCGCGCGCAATGAGCCTGCCAGCCAGCGACGTGCTGGCAATCTCCGGCACCGCAGCCGTGGTTGGTCACGCGTCGGCGCATAACGACGATCTTGATGCGCAGCTCGAGGAAACCCTGGCCAACCTTGAAGCCCTGCTCGCGAACGCCGACATGCCCGCCGGCTTCGATACCCATTCCCCGCTCAAGGCTTACGTGCGCCACGGCGTCGACGCCCCGCGCGTGCGCGACTTCTTCCGCCGCCGATTGCCCAGTGTGCCAGTGCTGCTGCTGCACGGCGATATCTGCCGCAGCGAGTTGTTGGTGGAGATCGACGGGTGGCGATATGCGTGATGACGGGGAACAACAAAAGCATAAAAGGAAAAGCTGGACCGCGTTTTAGCGACAAACGGGTTGGTTGATTGCTCCACGATCCTTCCCCGTACGCTGTTCCCCCTTCACTTTTTCGTCGGCCGTTTCCATCCATGTAACGTGGCCTGTTTCGCCCGCGTCAGGGTCAGTTCGCCTTCGGGCGCATCGCGAGTAATGACCGACCCCGCACCGATGGTGGCCTGGGCGCCAACGGTGACCGGCGCGACCAACGCGCTGTTGGAGCCGATGAACGCGCCGTCCCCGATGCGGGTGAGTGACTTGTTGATACCGTCGTAATTGCAGGTGATGGTGCCGGCACCGATGTTGACGCCGCGGCCGATCTGGCTGTCGCCGAGGTAGCTGAGGTGGTTGGCCTTGCTGTTCTCGCCGATGCTGGTTTTTTTGACCTCGACGAAATTGCCCACATGCACGCCGCTGGCCAGTTCGGTACCGGGTCGCAAGCGCGCGAATGGACCGATGACGCACGGGCCGTGGGTGATCACGCCTTCGATATCGCAGTGCGGGTGCACCACGGTACCCGCGGCAAGCCGGACGTCCTTCAAGCGGGTGAAGGCACCGATACGCACATCGTCGCCAAGCGCGACCTCACCTTCGAGGATCACGTTGATATCGAGCTCGACGTCGCGGCCCGCGGTAATGGTGCCGCGTACATCAACGCGTGTCGGGTCGGCCAGTCGCACACCATCAAGCGCCAGCGTAAGCGCGGCACGTTGGCGAAAATGCGCTTCAAGTTCGGTCAGCTGCCATGGATCGTTGGCGCCAGCGGCTTCCACCGGATCTCTGCACTCGATGCTCAGCGCGGCACGGTTTTCATGCGCGGCCATGCCGAAGATATCGGTGAGGTAATACTCGCCCTGGGCGTTGTTGCGGTCGAGCTGGGCGATCCACGCGCGCAGCGCGCTCGACTCGGCGGCGAGGATGCCGGTGTTGACCAGCCTGATCGCGCGCTGGGCATCGCTGGCGTCTTTTTCCTCGATCACTTCGAGGACGTTTCCGGCGTCATTGCAATGGACCCGGCCATAGCCGTGCGGATTGTCCAGCCTGGTCGTTAGCAGCCGCAGCACGGCGCTGGACTGCACCAGCGGGCGCAGCGTTTCGGCGCGAATCAGTGGCACGTCACCGTAAAGCACCAGCACTTGGGCGCCGTCGGGTATCTGCACCAGCGCCTGCTCGACCGCGTGCCCCGTACCCAGCCGCTCAGCCTGCAGCACCCAATGCAAATCGCCCTGGCCAGCAAAGGCCTTTTGCACTTCCTCGCCGGCGTGTCCATAAACAATATGGACTGCCGACGGCTGCAGCGCGCGCGCGGTGGCCAGCACATGCGCCAACAGCGGGCGACCGGCCAGCGGCATCAGCACCTTGGCATGTCGGGACTTCATCCGCTTGCCTTCGCCGGCCGCGAGAATGATCACGTGCAAGGATGAATCGGGCATCGGGACACCAACGGGTTGAGGGTTGTGGAAGACGGAGGATAGCGTCGGCCTCTCCGGTATGTTTGCCTGGCTCTCTCTGCGGCACGGCCCATGGCCGCCACAGGTCAAAAGCAGCCGATCAACCTTTTGGCGCGTCGCTGGCCGGTTTCAGTTTTTCCAGCTGCGGCGTATACGCCTGCACGAAGGCGTTATGCAAAATGCCGAGGATCGCCTGAGACGGATCGGCCACCTTGTCGCCGACCCGTCCGGAGATCGGCACGCGGGTGCCGAACTGATCCTTCTCCTGGTTCTTGAACACGGAGACGACGCCCTGGGCGACAGCCTGGTAGGCGACCTTGAGTGGACTTTGCTTTTCCTGTTCCACGTCCTTCTTCCAGCTGAAAATTTTCAGGTTGTGAAATAGCGGCTTGGCATAGCCGTCCAGACGTCCATCCTTGCCCTGCAGTTCCATCGTGAAATCGCCGGTGCCACCCGCGAAATCGAGGCCGGCATACGCCCGCGCCAGATCATTGACCTTAACCAGCTGGATATTGCTGGCACGCAGCTCATAGGAGAAATCGCCCAACTGCTGCAACGGATCGAACGTCGCCTGCGTTTCGAACGGTGCGTCGCCAAAGATCTTCGCGGTGGCATGCAACTCCGCCACACGGTTGCCATTGCGGCGCTGGATATTGGTGAGATTAGTGACCGTGCCATTGACCTGGGTCATCTTCAGATCGACGCGCGGGTTGGACACAAAGCTTTGGAAGGTGACTGTGCCGTTGGTGACGTTGATCTCGTCCAGCCGCATCGGCGCCAGCAGTTTGAGCTGGTCGCGCCAGTCCACGCCCTTGCCGGTCTGGCTGGCGCCCTGGTTGCTGCCTTGGAAGAAATTGATCGTCGGCTGGGTGAACGTCACCTTGCCGCGGAATACGCCGTGACCGAGCGCGATCCAGCTTAGCGAGATATCCGTGCGCGGCGCTTCCAGCAGCGGCGCCGGCAGCTTGCCGGTGACCTTGACGATGCTCAGCCGGTCGATCGTGTATCCACCTCGCCACAGATGCAGATCGATATCGGCGATCTGACCGTGATAGTCACCCATCTTTTCCATGCGGGTATTGAGGTAATGACGCACGGCATAGGGCAGCATGGCGCGCACGATAAGCAGCAATACAATAACGATCAGCAGCACGCCGAGGTGGCGGCGGTAATGGAGCTTCATGGCGATCGTTCCACGGTGCAGGTCACTGCATTCTAGTCGGGCGCGTGTCTGCGTGCTGGCAAAGACCGGCGGTAAAGCGACATGCAGATGGCAAAACGCCGGCGCAAGGCCGGCGTTTCTCTTACGCAGATTTGGACGGCACCACTCAGTGCTTGAGGTTCTTGCGCAGACGCTCCAGCGCCTGCAGTTGGGCCATCGCCTCGGCCAGCTTGGCCTGAGCCTCGGCGATATCTACCGCCTCGGTGCGATGCGCCAAAGCGTCTTCGGCCTCCTTCTTCGCACGCTGCGCAGCCGCTTCGTCCAGGTCCGACGCACGCGCGGCGGTGTCGGCCAGCACGGTAACCACCTGCGGCTGCACTTCCAGGATGCCGCCGGAAACATAGAACTGCTGACGCTCGCCACCTTCCAGCAGCACGTCGACGTGGCCGGGCTTGAGGCGGGTGATCAGCGGCGCGTGGCGGGGCGTGATGCCCAGCTCACCCAGCTCGCCGGTGGCAATGACCATCGTCGCGTCGCCAGAGAAAATCTCGGCTTCGGCACTGACGATGTCGACGCGAATGGTGTTGGTCATGACTCAGGTTCCGAATGCAGGGGCGTTGGGCGGCACGCGGCCGCCCCGCGAAATCAGGCCGCCTTCTTGGCGCCCATGTCTTCGGCTTTCTTGATGGCTTCGTCAATCGTGCCGACCATGTAAAACGCCTGCTCCGGCAGATGATCGACGTCGCCGTCGATGATCATCTTGAAGCCGCGGATGGTTTCCTTCAACGGCACGTACTTGCCCGGCGAGCCGGTGAACACTTCGGCCACGTGGAACGGCTGCGAGAAGAAGCGCTCGATCTTGCGCGCGCGCGTCACCGACTGCTTGTCTTCTTCGCTCAACTCGTCCATGCCGAGAATCGCGATGATGTCCTTCAGTTCCTTGTAACGCTGCAGCGTGCCCTGCACCTTGCGGGCGACGTCGTAGTGCTCCTGGCCGATCACCAACGGATCGAGCTGGCGGCTGGTCGAGGCCAGCGGATCCACCGCCGGGTAGATACCCAGGCTGGCGATGTCGCGCGACAGCGCCACGGTCGAGTCCAGATGCACGAAGGTGGTCGCCGGCGACGGATCGGTATAGTCATCCGCTGGCACGTACACGGCCTGGATCGAGGTGATCGAGCCGGTCTTGGTCGAGGTGATGCGCTCCTGCAGCACGCCCATTTCCTCGGCCAGCGTCGGCTGATAACCCACGGCCGACGGCATACGGCCGAGCAGTGCGGACACTTCGGTACCGGCCAGCGTGTAGCGGTAGATGTTGTCGACGAAGAACAGCACGTCACGACCCTTGCCGGATGCGTCCTTCTCGTCGCGGAAATACTCAGCCATGGTCAGGCCGGTCAGCGCCACGCGCAGACGGTTGCCCGGCGGCTCGTTCATCTGGCCGTAGACCATCGCGACCTTGTCGAGCACGTTGGAGTCTTTCATCTCGTGGTAGAAGTCGTTGCCCTCGCGGGTACGCTCACCCACGCCAGCGAACACCGAAAGACCTTCGTGCGCCTTGGCGATGTTGTTGATCAGCTCCATCATGTTGACGGTCTTGCCGACGCCGGCGCCACCGAACAGGCCAACCTTGCCGCCCTTGGCGAACGGGCAGATCAGATCGATCACCTTGATGCCGGTTTCCAGCAAGTCGTTGGCGGCCGCCTGGTCGTCGTAGCTCGGCGCCTCGCGATGGATCACCCACTGATCCTGCTCGCCGATCGGGCCAGCTTCGTCGATCGGGTTGCCGAGCACGTCCATGATGCGGCCAAGCGTCGCCTTGCCGACCGGCACCTTGATGCCTTCGCCGGTATTGCGCGCCACCAGGTTGCGGCGCAGGCCGTCGGTGGAGCCGAGCGCGATGCAGCGCACGATGCCGTCGCCAAGCTGCTGCTGCACTTCCAGCGTGATCGCGGTGCCGTCGATTTTCAGTGCGTCATAGATCTGCGGCACTTCGTGACGGGCAAACTCCACGTCGACAACTGCACCGATGATCTGAACTACTTTGCCTTGGCTCATGAAATGCTCCGGATATATTCTTTAATGTTGTTCAACAGCGCCAACGAAGCGTCGCTCTTATTTCGAGTGCGGCCAAGGATGGCCGCTTCTTGATTTTCGCGATCATGGAAGATCGCACTCATACCGCCGCAGCACCGCCGACGATTTCCGAAATTTCCTGGGTGATCGCCGCCTGACGCGCCTTGTTGTAGACCAGCGTCAGATCACCGATCACTTTGCTTGCATTGTCCGATGCGCTCTTCATGGCAACCATACGTGCCGCGTGCTCACTGGCCAGATTCTCCAGCGCCGCCTGGTAAACCAGCGACTCGACGTAGCGGGCCAGTACGTGTTCCAGCACGGTCTGCGCATCGGGCTCGTAGATGTAATCCCACTCGTTCTTCTGCTCGAGTTTGGCGCCGTCGGTATTTTCCATCTCGGCCGCCACGGCCGGCAGCGGCAGTAGCGCATCGATGGTCGGCTTCTGCGTCATGGTGTTGACGAAGTCGTTGTAGGCGAGAAACACCCGATCCAGGCCATTGGACGTATAGACGTCCATCATCACCTTGATCACACCGACCAGCTGCTCGAGCTTAGGCTTTTCACCAAGATGGCTGACACTACCGATCAGGTTGACGCCCTTGATGCGACGGAAGAACGAAATGGCTTTCTGGCCGACGGCGACCACATCTACTTCCACGCCCTGCTTGCGCCACTCGGCAATCGCCGGCAGCAGCCGGCGGAACAGGTTGGAGTTGAGGCCGCCGCACAGACCACGATCGGTCGACACCACGATGTAACCCACGCGCGCAATGCTGTCGCGCTGGGTCAGGAACGGATGGCTGAAATCGGTGCTGGCCTGGGCCACATGCGCGATCACCTTGCGCATGCTGCGGGCGTACGGGCGCGAGGCCTTCATCATGTCCTGCGCGCGGCGAATCTTCGCCGCCGAGACCATTTCGAGCGCGCGCGT
>Ga0302307_10002821_pt1 | contig 10558 bp, 10 predicted proteins | sample III_Palsa_E3_2_FD_200530 | JGI IMG/M metagenome (GOLD analysis project Ga0302307, IMG submission 200530) | Peat permafrost microbial communities from Stordalen Mire near Abisko, Sweden - III_Palsa_E3_2 | ecosystem: Environmental > Terrestrial > Soil > Palsa > Peat permafrost | place: Sweden... | reverse complement strand
GCGTAAGAAACGGTAACTGTTCTTTCGGCTCTTTTTCCACCATCATAGGCGAAAACGCTTGTTCCTAAAAGGCCGATCATTGCTGTTGTTAAAAATATCTTTTTCATGTTGTTTTAAATTTTAAATTCATAACAAAAGTAAGCTATTGTTATCAAAGTAGTAAATAAAAATGAATTTTTATGAATATTTGATAATTTATAGCCTTTTTGCATACAGAATTTAAATTATCACAATATACTTAGTGTATATTTTACAATATCTAAAGGTTTTCAACCCTCCTAAGAATACTGCTAAATCGATCTAAGCAGACATTTAACATATTTTTAACATTAAAATCACCCATTATCGGCAAAACCAGGATATAACGTCATTCCACCATCCATAAAAATAGTGGTTCCGGTGATGTAATCCGCCTCATCCGATGCCAGCCAGGCTGCCAGTTTGCCAATATCGTCGGGTTCGCCTATCCGATTATAAGGGATCAGGGTTAAAAGGGCGTTCAATGCTTCGGGAGTTGCCCAGGCAGAGTGGTTTATAGGCGTTTGTATAGCGCCCGGCCCTATGGAAACCACGCGTATTTTATGCGGTGCCAATTCCTGCGCCATACTTTTCATAAGCATCATAACGCCGCCTTTGCTGCTGGCATAGTTTACATGGCCGCCCCAGGGTATAACTTCGTGTACGCTGCTCATGCAAATGATCTTACCGGCGGCTTTGCTGCGCCCTTCTACTACCCCGCGGCGTATAAATTCGCGGGCGGCCTCGCGCGAGCACAGGAACTGCCCGGTAAGGTTGATGCTGATAACGGTGTTCCATTGCTCCAGGGTCATATCCACAAACTTGGAATCGCGCTGCAGGCCGGCGTTGTTCACCATAATATCAATAGTGCCGTACTGTTTGTACATTTCGGCAAACATGGCCTCCACATCAGCTTCGTTACTTACATCGGCGTGTATGGCATAGGCCTGCCCGCCGGCGGCGGTTATTTCATCTACGGTTTGTTCGGCAACGGCATGCGCGTCCACATGGTTAATAACCACTTTTGCACCTGCCATGGCTAAAGCCATAGCTACGCCCTTGCCTATTCCGCTATCGGCACCGGTAACCAGGGCGGCCTGCCCCTGTAATGTTTGTATTGGATTCATATTTGATGATGTTTTTTTTACCTGTTAAGATAAGTAATTTAACCATTGATTTTAAATGATTAATGAATTGAGGGCGCATTTGTTTAAACAAATGCGGATAATTTACTTGAGCCGGTATGATAGATGGTTATATAAACGAATTGTATAAAGGATAAATGTTGGTTAATAACAAGCTTTATATAAATTTGGTAATTAAGGCGCTTTATTATGAACCAAAAAAAGCAAATATTTGACCAAGCCGAACTGGAGCTTTTAAAGAGGGCCTGAAACGTAGCTATAAAGAACGTTTTTTAATGGCCACACGCTTATATAAAATACAGCAAACCATGAATAAGGCCACAATAACCCATAAACCGTTTATCAGCAAATAATTAAGGCACTGCCTGAACTACTATCCCGTAAATCTGATAAATTTGATAAAATCCTGGTTCTTTACTCCTCCGCAACCGTCCACTTCGGCACGTACCCTATTATATTATTAAACCGCACTTTATAATAAGCGTTGCCTTTTTCCAAAACAAATACCTTTGAATTTACCGGAATAGCTTTAATAACCGACGAATTATAGCCGGCACTTTGCTTTAGGTTGGTTATGCCCGTAATATTCGACCGTATATTGGTAACGTATAAAAATGACGGCCCCGGATTGGTGCTTTTTATAACAAGCGGGGCAGCTTGTGCCGGGGGTGTATAAGCTATAGCCTTGGGAGTAACAGGTACCGGTTGATTATTAACAATACTTTTATTAGTTACAATAGCTGGAGGAATTGGACGAGTATCGGTTTTTTTTGCAATAGATGGCGCTGGCAAAGCTGGTTTTATGCTAACTGAACTCACTATAGGAAACAGATCAGCGTTTTTTATTTTTATAAGATGCTTTCTTTTATGGTGTTTTACCGGGCTTAGGGCAACAGTACTAACCGTTGATGCCGTGGCGCTGCTCACCTTATCGGTTTTGGAGGTGCTTACGGCTTTTTTTACATATAGGCCGAAAATAATGGTGATGGCAATTAAAACGATGGTAAAACTAATATCGATGCCTAACCTGGAACGGTGGATAACCGATGAGCGCGGCGGTTGATTTGGCGGCGGATTATTTTGCCTGCCGGATGACTGGTAAAAATTACCGGCGCGAAAGCGGTTTAAATCATGATCGTACTGGCTGCGTTTGCTGGGATCGCTTAATATTTCGTAGGCTTCCTGTATCTCGCGGAAACGGCTTTCAAAGTATTTGTCATTCTGATTCAGATCGGGATGGAATTTTTTGGATAACTTTCTGTACGCCTCCTTTATATCGCCCGAAGTGCAATTTGCATCTATACCCAGTATGTAATAGAAATCCTTCATGTTAAATATAACAAACACAATGTTTTATACACCTGTTTGATTATTTTTTTAACATTTAGTTTAACTCTCTTGTTTAAATAAATATCGGGCTAATAATTAAGCCCATCAATCCTGATCCAGCGCATTAATATACTTTAAAAACAGGTGTAAAGCTTCTTTTTTACCTTCGGTTAAATCAAAATCGAGTTTGTGCATAAGGTAATCTTCCAGGTCGAAATCCGTTCGGGGTGTTAATTCCTTTAATACTTCGGCGCGGCTATCAAGGCCATGCTTTAATGCGCTATTAAATTCATCAATAAACCCTTGCGGGATGGGCTTGTTGGCTATCCAGGCGGCAAAACAAAAAGGCAGGCCGGTAAATTTTTGCCATTCTTCGGCAAGGTCATATACAAAGGGGTAATTGTTCTTTTTACCAAAAGTGCGGTCGCCTATTTGTACAAAGGCTGTTTGCGGATCTATTGATGCAGAATAATCATCGGCACCGGTATGCAATTCCGGGCTTATCTTCCAAAAATTCTTCAGCAATACTCTCGACAAATTATTGGATGATCGCGACTGCGGATCGAGTTGCAAGGTTTTCACCTCCTTGATTTCACAATTGCTAAATATGAACACCGAGTTAACCGCCCCTACCGCTCCAATGCAATAATCGGCCACAATTTCCCAATAAGGCATATTTACTGTAGCGGCTACAGGGATCAGGCCGATATCAACCACCCCGTCGATCAGTTTTTGGGCGCAATCTGTCGGGGTATCTAAACTAAGGTCTATTTTGTTAATAATATCGGAATGTTGCAGGCCGTATATAAATGGCTTGGTATTGGTATAGCTAACCGCGGATATTTTTACTTTCATTATTTTTTTGAGTATTTAGCAGCTAGTATCAAGTATCAAGATGAGCTTCTAAGTTAAATCTATTTTTCTAACGACTTGATACTAGCGACTTGATACTAATTACTTGTTACTTTCAAATGTTGCGCGTTATTAAATTCAGCAATGTGAAATTTAGCGCCATCGTACGTTACTTTATATAAAACCAGGTTTTGGTGGGGGAATGTTTCCATTTCGGTAAGCGGCTGCTCTGTTAACAGGCATAATAACAGGCGCATAGCCCGGCCATGCATACATATCAACACTGTTTTTTCCTCGGGATGGCTCATGATTACCTCCATGGCTTCCTTTTGCCTTTTAAGCACCTGGTTGGGGCTCTCACCGCCTTCAAAAGCGCTGTCGAGGTTACCGCTTACCCAATCGCGGATGATCTTTAAAAAGGCTGATTTGCTCTCCTGCGTGCTTGGCGAGCCTTCCAGTACTCCCCAGGCCAGTTCATCAAGGCCTGCCAATTTCTCGTAAGAAATGCCCAGGTCAATAAACTGCTGGATACTTTGCTGGGTGCGCTTTAATTCAGAAATGTAGATCTTATCAAAAGGAACATCCTTATAAGCGTTAAAAAACAAACCGGCCTGTTTCCGGCCCTCGTCGTTTAAATCGGTATTCATCCCGCGACCCTGTACAATACCCTGTTTGTTAAGCTCTGTTTGTCCGTGGCGAACGATGTATAGTGTTTTTATTGTGGTGTTCATTTGTTCATTAGTTCACTGGCTCATTGGCATGAAACGGCGAACTATCATTCGTGTAAATATGTATAAATAAGACCGTAAATTTAAACTATCAAGCTAACCGACCAATCAACATTGCCCAATTAAACCACCAGCCGCCCGCAGTTAACTAATAAAACCCGCCATTGCATCAATTAACTAATGAACCAATCAATTAATCACCGGCAACCTGTAAAAAGCGGGTTTCACCTCTTCCGGAAATTGGAAATCATTGTAATCGGTAACCACATTATACAGCGTATCGCGCTCTATAGGGTGGCGGCCCACCATTTTTATCAGTTCTACCAATTGTTTGGTGCTCATGCCTGGGTGCTGCTCTTCCGAACCAGCCATCGAGTATATCTTCGTGGTATCATCCAGCGTACCGTCAATATCATCTACCCCAAAATTGAGGGATAATTGCGCCGTTGTACGGCTGATCATGGCCCAATAGGCTTTAATATGGTCGAAATTATCCAAATAGATCCGTGCTATCGCGTAATTCCTTAGATCCTCAACCACGGTGGATTCAGCCACGTGCGACATCTGGTTATCCTTATTCCTGAATTTTAACGGGATAAATGTTTGGAAACCGCCGGTTTTATCCTGCAAATTACGCAGCCTGTCCATGTGGTCAATACGGTGCCAATGTTGCTCAATATGGCCATACAACATGGTTGCATTGGAACGCATGCCCAGCTTATGCCATTCTTCGTGTATAGCCAGCCATTGATCGGCGTTGCATTTGTCTTTGGAGATCAGATCGCGTACTTCGGGATGGAAAATTTCCGCGCCGCCGCCGGGGATAGATTCCAAACCGGCTTCCTTCATCAGGTGCATGCCGGTGGCATAATCTATCTTCGCTTTTTTGAAAATGTAGTGATATTCTACCGGCGTCAAAGCCTTTACATGCAGATCAGGACGGTGTTGCTTAATGCGGGTAAATAGTTCCGAATAAAAGGCCACATCGTATTGCGGCAATACACCGCCAACAATATGCACCTCGGTAACAGGCTCATCATCGTATTTTTTCACAATGTCCAGCATCTCTTCCATAGTGTACTCCCAGCCTTGCGAGCGCTCTTTGATCAACCGGGAATACGAGCAGAATTTGCAGTCGTACACACATAAATTGGTAGGCTCGATATGGAAATTACGGTTGAAATAAGTGTTATCGCCGTGGCGCTTTTCGCGGATATAGTTGGCCAAAATACCCAGGTAGCCTAATTCGCCCTTCGCGAAAAGCAAAACGCCTTCATCAAAGGTGATACGCTCACTGTGGAGCACCTTTTCTGCAATGTGTTTTAAATCAGCAGGTAAAGCTGCGTCCTGTATTAATATTTGTAAATTACGTTCAGCTTCCATCAAAAAACTTTGTACAAAAATAGGAAATGTTAATGTAATGGTGGTGTAATATCTAACAGAGGCCACTATAAGGCATCAAAATTAGAATCAATATAGATAAGCCTTTTTACAAGTTATCGCCGGCAGCTTCTTTCCGGTTGTTCGACCACGAAGTTACCCATATATTCACATAATACAGGAAATACACAAATATGGCCCCCAGAAATGCGCCGCGCATAAACGGCGAATCAAAGGCATAATCTCCCGTATAAAAATGATTTAAAACAATGCTTGTTAGTGCAAAAACGATTAAAATAATTGCCGCCGCCGGTATCCTTCCTACTTTCATTTGATCTGTTATTTTATACAAACATAATTATTAGCGGGCACAATTTCAATTTCGCGTATGGGCATTAGGGCAAAACCTTTATGTTTGCTAAAATTTGAGTTCATGAAAATTGAAACCATAGCCATACACGCAGGTAATAAAACCGACGCTTCATCGGGCGCTGTGATACAGCCGGTTGTAATGTCCACCACCTTTGAGCGCGCCGAAGACGGTACTTATACCAGCGGTTATATTTACAGCCGGGCATCAAACCCCAACCGTACACTGCTGGAAAATGTACTGGCCAAATTGGATAATGGTGCCGATGCGGCGGCCTTTTCATCGGGTAACGCGGCGGGTATGGCGGTTTTCCAGGCGCTAAAACCCGGTACTCATATTATTTTACCCGACGATATGTACCACGGCTTGCGCAACCAGCTGAAAAACCTGTTTGCCGGGATATTGGAGTTTGATTTTGTTGATGTAAACGATAGCGACGCCATCAAACAGCATTTAAAACCCAATACCGGTTTAATTTGGGTAGAAACTCCCTCGAACCCGCTGTTGAAGATAACCGACATTAAAATGGTTACCGCCATAGCCCGTGAGAACGGGCTTAAAGTGGTATGCGATAATACCTTTGCCACGCCGGTATTTCAGCAGCCGCTGGCATTAGGGGCCGATATAGTAATGTACTCCAGCACCAAATACTTCGGCGGGCATAGCGACCTGATGGGCGGAGCGCTGGTAACCGCTGCAAAGGATGAGCTTTGGCAAAAAATAAAACAGGTACAGGAAATGGGCGGCGCCATCCCCTCGCCTATGGATTGCTACTTTCTATCGCGCAGCATAAAAACCTTGCCCTACCGCATGGCGGGCCACGCTAAAAACGCCCAACTATTAGCCGAATATCTGCAAAAACACCCCAAGGTTGAGCAGGTATTATACCCTGGCTTGCCGGGCCATCCGCAGCACGAGATTGCCAAAGGGCAAATGACCGCTTTTGGCGGGGTAATGTCGATATGCATAAAAGGCGGGCAGGATGAAGCCAACCGCGTAGTAAACGGCGTAAAGCTATTCACCCGCGCCACCAGTTTGGGCGGTGTGGAAAGCCTGATAGAGCACCGCGCCTTAGTAGAGGGCCCCGACAGCAAAACACCGCGAAATTTATTGAGAATTTCCGTTGGATTGGAGCATATTGATGATTTGATAGAAGACTTAGGGCAGGCGCTGGGCTAAAATCGGAAATTTTTGCTTGCAGATCGCTTGTTTTAGCTCGGTATTAACTGTATTTATACTATAAGTGTTCTGTTTTTTAGCACATCCAATATTATCGCAAAAATCCCGGCACCCGAACAGAGCCCGAACAGAACCCGAACGGTACCCGAACACCACCCGAACAGTACCGAAACACCCCCGAACACGATTGTGAACACCCGAACAAGCCCGAACACTTAAACCGCTGACAAACAACAAATTAACAAAAACAAGCGTTTCCGCAAGCGAACGCTTGCTCATCGTGTAATAAGCTGTTTAACAATAGTTTACAAAACAGGTGTTTCCGGCTAAAAAACGCTTTTCGATACACTAAGCCCCTTTTACACGTCATCGCGAGGAACGAAGCGACCTCTACATAGGCAGATCAAACAACCAAGACTAATACTTTCCCTTCGCTTTACAAAGCATATAGATTGCTTCGTCGTACCTCCGCAAAAGATTTTAAGAAGTCTGAAGTGAGTAAAGCTTCCCTAAACCCTGTCAGCTGAAGCAGCCATCCACCTCTACCCAATCACATTTCCCTCTTTTTTAAAATTAAATTTGCTTTTCTAAAACTTATCACCTTATATTTGCAATAATATTTGGTAGCGATACCAATCGATCAATTCCCCTCAAAAGGTTTTGGTTTATAAAGAAGCGGCGAGAGATCAGGCTCAATTACCCGCTGGCAACCCTTAAAAAATTAAGAAGGTGCCAATTCCTGTCCCGGCAAATAACACCGGGGAATATAAATTAATAACCATGAAAAGTTTAAAAAACGCCATTCAACCCAATCCCGAAAGCCGAAAAGGCTATTTGTTTGCTGCATATAGCTTTACAGGCTGTATTTGTATGTGTTGCTGCTGTTGTTGAAGCAGTACACGTCATTCTTTTCTTTTTTCTGAAAAAAACGCGTGTTACCTCCGGGGGATAGTTTTATCCTTTCGCGAACTAACGTCAGATTCTTTTTTTTGAAATTCACCTGTAAAAATATAATCAAATGTCAGCATCAAACTTAAAATTCGAAACACTGCAACTGCATGCAGGCCAGGAAGTTGATCCCACAACCGGATCGCGCGCTGTACCCATTTATCAAACCACCTCTTATGTTTTTAATAATGCCCAGCATGGCGCCAACCTTTTCGCGCTAAAGGAATTTGGCAACATCTATACCCGCATCATGAACCCCACTACCGATGTTTTTGAGAAACGGGTAGCGGCTTTGGAAGGCGGCGTAGCGGCGCTGGCCACGGCATCGGGCCAGGCGGCCCAGTTCATTGCCTTAAACAACATACTGCAACAGGGCGATAACTTTGTAAGCTCGCCATTTTTGTACGGTGGTACCTACAACCAGTTCAAGGTGGCCTTCAAACGCTTAGGCATCGAAGCCCGTTTCGCTAAGGACGATAACGCCGATAACATTGAGGCTTTGATCGATCAGAATACAAAAGCTATCTACCTCGAAACCATCGGTAACCCCGGTTTTAATATTCCCGATTTTGAAAAGATAGCCGCCGTTGCCAAAAGGCATGATCTGCCGCTGATAGTTGATAACACTTTCGGCGCTGCCGGATATTTATTCCGCCCGCTGGAGCATGGCGCGCATGTAGTGGTACAATCGGCTACTAAATGGATCGGCGGGCATGGCACTACCATCGGCGGTGTAATAGTTGATGGCGGTAACTATAACTGGGGCAACGGCAAGTTCCCGCAATTCACCCAACCATCTGAGGGTTACCATGGATTAGTTTTTGCCGATGTATTTGGCGTAAACGGGCCATTTGGTAATATCCAGTTCATCATCCGTGCAAGGGTTGAAGGGCTGCGCGATTTTGGCTCCTCACAATCGCCTTTCAATGCCTGGCTGCTGGTTCAGGGATTGGAAACTTTATCCCTGCGCGTTCAGCGCCATGTAGATAATGCTTTGGAACTGGCCAAATGGCTGGAAAACCATCCACAGGTAGAAAAAGTGAATTATCCTGGCCTAAGCTCCTCGCCTTACCATGCCTTAGCCAAAAAATACCTGAAAAACGGTTTTGGCGCGGTATTATCATTCGAGATAAAAGGCGATAAGGAAAATGCAAGTCAGTTTATCGATAGCCTGAAATTGGTAAGCCATTTAGCCAATGTTGGCGATGCCAAAACGCTCATCATTCAGCCTGCGGCAACCACGCACCAGCAGCTTTCGGACCAAGAGCAACTGGCAGCGGGTGTTACACCGGCCTTATTGCGCATAGCCGTAGGCATTGAACATATTGACGACATAAAAGCCGACTTTGAACAGGCTTTTGTAAAAATTGACCACTTAGTTGAAGTTTAGTTTTTTATATAGTTTTTTTTAGTTTTTTTAGTGATAATAGTGGTTATTAAGGGATGTGGCCGCCAACCGGCAGCCACTCCCGAGATAACAAACAGCAAACATGAACACACAAATATTTAAAAGTACACAGCCGTTTGAGTTTGAATCGGGGCAGCGGATCCAGAACCTGGAAATAGGTTTCCATACCTATGGTAAACTGAATAAAAACCGTGATAACGTGGTTTGGGTATGCCACGCGCTAACCGCCAACTCCGATGTGATGGACTGGTGGAAAGGCTTATTCGGCGATAATAATTACTTTAATGCCGACGATCATTTTATTGTTTGTGCCAATATTTTAGGTTCGCCTTATGGCACCAGCAATCCATTGAGCACTAACCCCGTAACCGGGCAGCCTTATTACCTCGCTTTTCCGCAGTATACGGTACGTGATATAGTAAACGCGCACCAGTTGTTAGCCGAACACCTGCGGATAGCTGATATTAATATTTTGATAGGTGGTTCATTAGGCGGGCAGCAGGCGGTGGAATGGGCCATTATGGAACCGGCACGCATCAAAAACCTGGTGCTGATAGCCACCAACGCCCGTCATTCTCCCTGGGGAATTGCGTTCAATGAGTCGCAGCGCCTGGCCTTAACCGCCGACCGCACCTTTTACTCCAACACACCCGATGGCGGCAAAAAAGGATTGAAAGCGGCGCGCAGTATAGCGCTCCTATCCTATCGCGGCTATAAAACGTACAGTGTTAGTCAGCAGGATGAGCAGGATAACATCAGCGATAATCACCGCGCTTCATCCTACCAAAACTACCAGGGCGAAAAGCTGGTGAACCGCTTTAACGCTTACAGCTACTGGTATTTAAGTAAAACCATGGATTCGCACAACGTGGGCCGTAACCGTTACGGTGTTGAAAAGGCCCTGAGCCTTATTAAAGCCAAAACATTGGTCATTGGTATTAAATCGGATGTATTGTTCCCGGTTGAGGAGCAGCAATACCTGTTCAGGCATATACCAAAATCGGCCTTTGCCGAATTGGACTCCTTTTACGGGCACGACGGCTTTTTGATAGAAACCGAGGCCTTAACCAACATTATCAACTCTTTCTTTAAAACAGATGTTAAAGGAAAGATAATAGAACTGCAAAGAATAGCATAATGAGCAAGAAATTAAATATAGGGTTATTTGGCTTTGGCGTTGTTGGCCAGGGATTGTACGATA
>Ga0302307_10002815_pt1 | contig 10562 bp, 10 predicted proteins | sample III_Palsa_E3_2_FD_200530 | JGI IMG/M metagenome (GOLD analysis project Ga0302307, IMG submission 200530) | Peat permafrost microbial communities from Stordalen Mire near Abisko, Sweden - III_Palsa_E3_2 | ecosystem: Environmental > Terrestrial > Soil > Palsa > Peat permafrost | place: Sweden... | reverse complement strand
TAGTCGCCATTCCAGGGTTCATAATCGTAGCCCGTACCATATACGACCGTAGATCCATCCACAAAACTATTCAGGTATCCCGGTGTATAGCCCATGTATACATAATCAGGCGTCGCCTCATAGACTTGTACATATTTGGCATTGTAAACCGGGCAAGTCGGCGGGATCTGGTCCATTTCTTCCGGCCGCGTCGTACTCACCGCCCAGGCCCCCAGAGGATTGTCGGCCATAAACCAGATGCCGTTATCCACAGCATAATACTTGCCCTTCTCCGACAACACGGTCGAGCTCGTATTGATGGCGTATTGCATATCGGTGCCCTCGATCGGCTTAAATTGTGGTGTCCCGTCATATTCGACACGGGTAGTGGCCGTTCTCCGGTCTATTTTGGCCGTCTGGGGGATCTGTGCGTCCATGACCGCCTCTCTTGCGGCGTCCGTACCGGCAACGCTGGCCAGTGCAGCGTCCTTGGGCGAGCCCTCGGGAATCTTCGCGAAGTCCGCCGGCAATTGATTGGAAGCCACATATTTCCACTGACTGTTTTCATTCAGCGCATTGGACGTGTACCAGCGCCCCGACAGCAACACATAATATTGCTGCGTATGCGTGTCTACAAAGATATCATTGTCGGAATTATTTACATAGAGCAGGGATGTTCCCGTTATCGGCGTCAGATCGGGATTGCCGTCGGATTGGATCAGTTCTGCTGGCTTCGTGCTCACGATAATATCATATACCGGGTAATCAGGCGCTTCGCTGGTAGGCAAATCGTTGGTCTTTTCAGCGATCTTTTTTAGATCCCTGGCGACCTTTTTCAGGCTGTGCGTAACCTTGTCGTTCGTAAAGGTGTAAGGCCCGGTTGCCGCAGGCGCTGCATACCAATGACCGCCGCCATAGAGATAGAACTTTCCATCCTTATCCTGTACGATCGTGAATGGGCTGTTCACCACGACATTCAGATCCCATTTTTTATTTTTCTGCAGCTTCGGCTGCCCGTCGATCGACACCAGCAAAGATTTTTGAGTCCTGTAGATCACCTGCGGCAGGCGGTTGCTGATATCTTTGGAGAGTTTCGATTCTTGCTGGTCCTGGTCCAGCGATGCCAGCACCTCATCCAACGGCAGCAGCCCTGCTACCTTAGGAATAAAGGATTCCAGTGTTGTCTCGATATAGTCCTTTTCGGCCGGGCTACTGTCGGCCGGAATTTTCAGGTTGTTGACCTTAACCGCTTCTATCGCTACTTCCCGCTTGTCCCGGTCGGTCTCCACAGTGGCGGTAGACCAGAAGACGCCGAAGACCGGATCCTGGTTGCCGCTTTTCAGGATAGAAATAGCCGATCTTGATTTCAGGGTATTGCCGGCGAAGGACTCCGCCTGGGGCTGATAGATGTTGATGACAGTTCCATCGGCAGCGGTAATGGACTTCGGCCATTCAGTCTGGGCGTGGCATAGGGTTACATTAAAGAAAATGGAAACCGGAAAGATGAGTTTAATCAAATATGATTTCATTACGTAAGTTTTTATGGATAAGCCTGACTATTTTTTATAGCACTGCGGGCCATTTGGGCGCGGGAAAAAGTTACCAATAAGAGCAAGAGCGTTAATGATGGGGATATTTCAAATGAAGGGATTCCAGATGCTCCGTCAACACTTTGGCCACCGTGTAATTGCGATACCATCGTTTGTCGGCCGGTATGATGTGCCATTTCGGGCAGTTGCAGGTGTTGACAATCATATTATATACCTCCATGTAGTCACCCCACTCATGTGCTACTACTGTATCATTTTTTGTATATTTCCATCGCTTGTGTGGTTGGGTCAACCGTTCCTTTATACGAGTCTTCTGTTCTTTGCTGGAAACGTGCAAAAAGAATTTAAGCACATGGGTACCGCTTGCTTCCAGATGTTCTTCCACACGGTTAATCAGGTCGCATCGGTGCTGCAGTTGATCTTTTGAAAGCTCCTTTTTGATAGAAGGAACAAGGATATCTTCATAATGAGAGCGGTTGAAAACTTCGATCATCCCTTTGGCAGGGAAATGCGGATATATACGCCAGAGAAAATCGTGCTTAAGCTCTTCCGGCGTGGGTTGCTTAAAAGAGTTGACCCGTACCCCCATCGGGTTCATGCAGGACATCACATGGCGAATGGAACCGTCTTTTCCTGCCGTATCAAGCGCCTGAAAAACGATGAGCATTGAAAAGCGACTATCCGCATAAAAAACATTTTGCAATTCAAAGAGCTTATTATGCAAGATCTTCATTTCCTTGTTGCATTCTTCCTTTGTGAACCCCTCTTTGGGTATCGTCGAAATATCTTTTAGTTCAATCATCGGTAATAACCTCCTTGCTTACCTTCATCGCCGGTTTTTACCCTAAAGATCAACCCAAGCCCATTCACATCTGTTATACACATTTACAAATTCGTTGTATAATTCACACATGCTCGAAGAACTATGATGATGAAACATGGACCGTCCGATACCTGATTGTGAAAACAGGAACATGGTTGTCCGGGCGTAAAGTGCTGATCTCTCCGGCTGCCCTGCTATTGCACTCCTGGGAATCCGGCGTATTCCCCGTAAATCTTACAAAAGAGCAGGTACGTCATAGCCCCTACATCGATACCGATAAGCCTGTATCCCGCCAGCAGGAGGCAGAACTGGCCACGTATACCAGGATCATATCTCTCATTATACTGAAACCTCGGACAGTAAAACACCAGCATAAAATAATCAAGCCGAAAGTTGCGCCAGTCATTTACACGCCGCTTGTAAATTGCAAATAATATTATTCAGTTTCCTGCTATTCCTCGCCTTCCTCGAACTCGGTATATTCCTCCTCCGTGTTCTGCTGGTAAAGCGCTTCGAATTGTGCAGCTGTCTGTTCGTCTACTTCTTCTATGAGTTTGTAGATAGTATCGTCCTGGTGTTTGAAGAAGTCTTCCGTCTGAGGCAGGTAGCTTCTCAGCAACACTGTCTCTTTAGTCTGAAGAATGACGGAAACGAGTTCGATATCAGACTCGTCGTCGACCTGGATAAGATAGTACGTATTGGGCTTTAATTCTCCGAAACTGGCCATAGTGATTTGATTTAGTCTGTAAATTTCCGTTATCTAATATTACCGGAGAATAAATTTTTATGCAAAAAAGAGGTCGTCTAACCGGGGAAAGTAGACGGCCTCTTTTTTAAAAATGTCCGGCAAGCCTTGCTTGCCGGGGAGAGGCCGCCTAACCGGGAAAGTAGACGGCCTCTTTAACTGAAAGTAAGGTGGAATTATTTTTTGACTGCCGCCTTGACGGGTTTCTTAGCCGTAGCTTTTTTGGTCTTAGTCTTATGCCGCTGTTTCTTGCTGATCTTCAACAGATCACGGCTTATCAGCTTGCTAACCTCCTTGACACGCGTTGCCAGTTTCTTTTCCCCGAGCTCCTGCTTGTATTCAGCCAGGGCCCCTGCCAGTTTCTCCCCGATTTCCTGCCGCACCTTCTTTTTGGCCGACAGCACGGGGGCTGCTGTTTCTTGTTGACTCATACGAATAACGTTTTTAAATAATAATTTGATAACATAAAAATAATATTAAATGGACAAACCGAATGTTAAGTTTTTCGGCAAAAACCCCGGAATCTCTTTACCCTGCTGACATAAGGCTGTCACCGGACGGTTGTTTCTTTGAATTATCATCAAAAACTATCATTTATGTCAACGATCGAACCATTGCTGAAGGAGCTCGAGCAGGAAGCTCAAACGACCCGCAAAATGCTGAGCCGGGTGCCCACCGCCTATTTTGACTGGCAGCCGCATAAGAAGAGCATGACCATACAGCGCCTGGCGACGCATATCGCCGAGCTGCCGGGTTGGGTTACGATGGCACTGACCACCGATGGGCTGGATTTCGCCAATAAACCCTATCAACCCGAAGAGGTTTGCAATACGGGGGAATTGTTGGACTATTTTGAAAAATCTCTGGCGGATGGCCGGGCACATTTGCAATCGGCCAGGGAGGAAACCCTGGCGGAAACGTGGACATTACGTAACGGGGAAGATGTATTACAGGTGGCCAGCAAAGGCGAGATCATCCGGGTAGCCTATTGCCAGATCGTGCATCACCGGGCGCAATTGGGCGTTTTCCTCAGGCTGCTGGACATCCCTATCCCGGGAAGTTATGGTCCCAGCGCTGATGAGCTTGAAAATTAAGCCGGTTCCCGGGGTGCTTTGGTTGAACGGCCTTTCTGCATCAGCGTTTCGGCAAAGCTGAAAATATCTTCGGCGAGCTGCTGCGGTTTTTCCATGGCAATGAAATGACCACCGCCCTGCAAGATGGTCCAGTTTTGTACATTGAAGATCCGCTCGGCCAGTTCGCGCGGCGGCGGAACGAGGTCTTTCGGGCCAATACAGAAACCCGCAGGCGTCCCGATCTTGCCGGAGGCCATTTTCGGTGGATGGTGCATCGATTCATAATAGATGCGAAAAGCGGAGCCTACGGTCTGCGTGACCCAATAAATGGTGAGATTGGTCAGCAGTTCATCCATGGTATAGACAGATTCCAGGTCACCTTTATGATCAGTCCAGGCATAAAATTTTTCAATGATCCAGGCTGCCAGGCCGACGGGTGAATCGTTTACGGCATAGGCCAGCGTCTGCGGTTTGGTCCCTTGCAGCATACCATATGCCCCTTCGGCATTATACCATTGCCGGCCGTTCTCCAGATAGTCTTTCTCGACCCCGGTAAGGTGCTGAAGTTCTTTCCAGTTGACCAGGTTGCGGGCCGGCACGTCCGTCAGGTGGAGGCCCAGGAGCAAATGTGGAAACTTAAGCGCCAGCTGCGCCGAGATACTGCTGCCCCAGTCCCCGCCATGCGCAATGAATGCAGGATAACCCAGCTCTTCCTTCATCAGCCGGGCGAAGAGGTCCGCGACGCGCGATGCATTCATCCCCGGTCCGACAGGCTTATCCGAAAATCCATATCCCGGTATCGAAGGGACGATGACGTCAAAACTGAGGCCATTGGGGCCGGGTTGGGTCAGCAAAGGGATGAGCTTGATGAACCGGACGAAAGAATCCGGGTAGCCATGGATCAGCAGGATCGGGATGGAGTGAGAGCCTTTTCCCTTTTCGTGGATAAAATGGAGGCCGAAGCCATCTATATCGGCACGGAAATGATGGAAGGTATTCAGCTGTTCTTCCTGCTCTTTCCAGTCGAAGCCATGTCCCCAGTGGGTACACAGGTGCTGTAAATAGTCTTTGTTGGCGCCATACGCCCATCCGCTGCCGGCGATTTCATCGGGCCAGCGGGCTCTTCCCAGACGCTCGCGCAGGTCTTCCAGGACAAAAGGAGAGATGGCGATAGTATAAGGCTGGATACTCATAGGTGGACGTTTTCTTTAGTACAGCAAAAATCCGACCACCCGGATTGCTCGCCCGGCCAGAAGATATTAATGGTTTATCCGTAGTAAGGAATACGGCTCCAGAACGGAGGACCGTGTCCGGTCATTAAGGAATTCGCCGGTCAGCTGACTGATATGAAAATTGGGGAATTGTTGCAGGTCATCAACGGAATATCCTCTTTTTTGCAGGGAATCACGAAAACGAGAAGGAGCGAAGACAGTGGCCGGACCGTTCGACAGAGCAACCGGGAGGCTGTCGACGGGTATTGTCCGGACGGGGACAGGGCTATAGAATTCAATGGAATAATTGACCGGGGCTTCCCGCAGGAGATATAAGGTGGAAATGTCCGGTGCGCGGTTGATCCCGACGCCTGGCGAACGATCGGTCCCGATACCCTGGGTGCGACCGATCCACCTGCCTGCCTGAGTGCCGGCCTGGTAACGGAGAATGGCGGGATAAAGCAGGAAGTTGACGAAGGCGAATACAAGCATAGCCAGCCAGAAACTACGTGTAAGGGGTACAGGTAGTTCCTTTCCCCGAAAGAGCAGGAAAGGCAGCAGGGAAAGTATTGCCAGCCCGGCCAGGATCACCGGCCACCGGGGAAAGTGAAAAAACCAGCAAAGCAGCAGCAGGAGGACCGGCAGGATGACATTGATGATTCCCTGAACGATGCGGACAAATTGTTGTTCGCCCTTGCGGCGGATACTGTATAGATACCCTGCCGTCAGGATGGAAAAAAAGGGGAACAGGATATTGAGGTAATGAGGTAGCTGGAAACGGGAAAGGGAGAACAGGATAAAACCGGAGAGGGCGCTTCCCAGGCAAATCCAATCCCCGGCCGGCGCCGTCCGCCGGAAACCCCTGCATTTTTGTATGACCGCCGCATACAACAGCACCGACCATGGCAAAAAAGCCCATAGCAGGGTATGAAAATAAAAGAAGGGATCGCCGCTGCCCCTGATGGGCCCTGTATTGAAAAAGCGTCCAAACTGGCTGTCCCAGAAAAACCATCGGACACCCGATATTCCCGTATGACCAAATACCTGTTTCTCCGGGTGAGCGTCGAACTGGATGTACAGACAATAAATCTCCGGCAAGGTAAAGAGGGCGGTAAGAATGATGGCGATCCACCAGCGGATGGCCCGGAATTGGTTCCATTCCCTGCCGATGATCCAATCCAGCATCAGGCCGCCTGCGATAGTGACCAGTACGAAGGGGCCTTTGGTCATCAGCGCTGCCCCGGCAAACAGCGAGCCCGCCACGAGGTGCAACCATAGCCGGGCAGATTGTCCGGCAAGCTGTCGTGAGGCCGGTGCCCTGGATACTTTATAGAAATGATAGACCGAACCGATGATCAGCCCGGTGAGATAGGGTTCGGCCCGGACATCGTTGTTGGAGATGACCAGGTGAGCGGCCGATACATAGATCAGCGTCGACAACTGCGCTACAGGCTTGCCATAGACGGACAACGCCAGCCGCCAGGTATACCAGGCCCCGATGCCCCAGAATAACAACGCCGGAAATTTATAGGCAAAGCCATTGATACCTAAAAAGCGAAAGCTCAGCGCGGCCATCCAGAATGGGAAATGGGGCTTGTCCAGCCAGTCTTTTCCGTCTACATAGAGGTTGATAAAATCTCCGCTGCGGGCGATTGTTTTGGCGATAGTCGCATAAAGGGCGCCATCGGGTTCCAGGATATCGATCAGCAGGCCCCCGGCATTCACCAGTATGGCAGGGATCAGTAGCCGGACAAACCATTTTTGCAGCCAGGGTTCCCACCCCGCGTTGTGTGGATCGATCATCAAAACAGTCCGCCTCCGGTCAGATTATGCATAAACAAATATAGCCAATGGCCCATTAGACATGCTCGGTTTCCGCAGATTTTTTGAAGACCGGTCTAAACAGGATCGGGCGGTGGCGTTGCCGGCTTTCCCAGTAAACAAGGAGGCGGAAGGTACTCCATCCCGTTAGAAAGCCGACTACTGACCCGACAAGAATATCGAAGGGATAATGTTTGCCTACATATATCTGCGCATAACAGATGGCTGCTGCCCAGACCCACAGCCAATGCCATTTCCTGCCGGTCATAGCCCGGATGGAAAAAAACCAGAAAGAGGCCAGCCCGAAATGGTTAGCGGCATGATTGGAAGGCATGGAATACATGCCACCGCAATCCACGAGCCCTCTCAGCAAGGACTGTACCTCGGGATCATGACAGGGGCGCAACCGGCCAAACAATGGCTTGAGCAACTGGGCAGTGACGGTATCGGTGATGGCAAAAGTCAGCAGTGTCAGCACGATAAAGGGCCATGCCTTTGCTGGCCCCTGGCGGAAGGAATAATACAGCATGAATGCATAGAGGGGGATCCAGGTGAGCGGCTCGCGTAACACAGGCATTATCACATCCAGGAAGGCATGATCCGAATCATGCTGGATGAGCACGAACAGGGCTTTGTCGAGATGATCCAACCAATTGAGCAAGGGCATACACACTGAATTTTGTCTGGTTAAAACTATACTGAATCCATCAGGATAGGGTTGCCTGGAGATTATGATATAGTTAAAACATTCTGACGCTGCGCACGTAGTGATAATGTTAAGTTAATGTTGCAATAAACATAGGGTCACACAGGCGAAATACCTTTGACAAACCCATTAAAATGAAATTACTCCTCACTCTCCTGGCTGTGCTCTTAGGCCTGTTCCCAGCTGCAGCGCAGGATCACGCAAAAACCAGAAAACTTTTCATCATCACCATCGACGGGTTCCGATGGCAGGAGGTTTTTACCGGCGCCGATCCCTTGCTGGTGACCAATCCGGATTATGTCAGGGATACCGCATTGACAAGACAGTTGTATTGGGACTCTTCGGCAGAAAGCCGGCGGCGGCGACTGATGCCTTTCTTCTGGAGTACTATCGCTGAAAATGGACGCTTATATGGTAACCGGCTGTGGGGCAATAAAGTCAACGTCAAAAATTTTTATAAGATCTCCTATCCGGGATACAATGAAATCTTCACCGGGCATACGGATGCCTTCAGCAGTCCCAATTTACCCGTCGAAAATCCGCACGTTAATGTGCTGGAATATCTGAATGCCAGTACCGAATATCGGGGCAAGGTCGCTGTGTTCACTTCCTGGAATGTCTTTCCTTATATACTAAATGAAGCGCGCAGCGGGCTGCCGGTTAACAGTGGCTATACGCCTTTGGCGGAGAAAGGAGATGTGGAAGCGGGTCTGATCGACAGCGTACAGGCTTCCATGCGGCCCAGCAAGACCCGGCACGACATGCTGACCTATCTAACCGCCCGGGAATATATAGAGCAGCAACACCCTTCAGTCCTCTACCTCGCTTTGGGAGAAACGGACGAACTGGCTCATGCTGCCCGCTATGATCTTTATTTGCAGAAGATTGCGGACATCGACCGGATGATCTCCGATCTGTGGTACCTGGTGCAAACCGACCCTTTCTACAGGGACAGCACGACCTTCCTGATCACTACCGACCATGGCCGGGGCTGGAAACCGAATAAATGGACTACCCATGGGTTCTGGGCCTCGGGCTCGGGCCAGATCTGGATGGCCGTCCTGGGCCCCGATATCCAGCCTGCCGGGGAGTTGAGGACGCCCGGGCAGGTTTATCAGAAACAGCTGGCCGCTACCATTGCGGCCCTTTTGGGGGACCCTGCGGCGCCGGGGCACCCGCCGGGACAAGCCATTGATCTGCCGGCCTATACCGGCCGGCCTGCAGCTGACAAATCTCCCATCCTCCTGGCAGGACAGCCGGCACCCGACCGGGTGGCGGCAGGTAAGTAGCGGTCCCTTGCGGGCTTTGAAGTAAAGTAGCCCGCGGGACCGCAACTGCTCACAAATTGGGCCGGGTATGGGCGAATAGTTCTATTTTTGCGCAAACTTTTGTGCATGGCGTTCAATTCCTTCCTTCAGCTCTTCACTCCCAAAGACCGCGTTTTTTATTCCTTATTTGAAGAGGTGGCGGACGGTGTAGCGAGGATGGGCAAACTGATGAAAGAGGTCGTAGCAGAACCGGATTTTGATAAAAGGGCAGCTATTACCTCCCAGGTGGAGGACCAGGAACATGTCAACGACGATCTGACGCACCGGATCTTCACTGAATTGGGCCGGAATTTTATTACCCCTTTCGACAGGGAGGATATCCATTACCTGGCCAGTGCCCTGGACGATATCTGTGATTACATTTACGCTACGTCCAAGAAGATCAATTTTTACCGGGTCAATCCCAATGATACCGGTATCCAGAAAATGGCCGATCTGATCGACCAGGGGGCGACCCAGATACAGATCGCGGTGAGGGAACTGCGGAACATGCGCGACATGCGGAAGATCACCGATGCGCTCGTCAAAGTAAATAGTATTGAAAACCAGGCCGATGATATATTCGACCTCAGCATTGAACGCCTCTTCGAGATAGAGCCCGATGCCAAGGAAGTGATCAAGAAGCGGGAGATCTACCAGGTGATGGAAATCGTTACCGACAAATGTGAAGATGCCGCTAACGTAATTGAGTCCATCATCATTAAATATGCTTAAGCCCATATGAGTTTCCTGGTCATTATCATTCTTCTTGCGCTTGTATTCGACTATATCAATGGATTTCACGATGCCGCCAACTCTATCGCCACCATCGTCTCTACGAAAGTACTGACGCCCTTCCAGGCAGTACTGTGGGCGGCCTTTTTCAACTTCGCGGCTTTTTTCATTTCCCGTTATGTCGTCGGAGAATTCAGGATCGGCAACACCATTGCCGCCTCGGTGAACAAGGATTTTATCAACCTGGAGGTGATATTTTCCGGGCTGATCGCGGCAATCTGCTGGAACCTTCTGACATGGTGGTTCGGCATTCCATCCAGTTCATCCCACACCCTGCTGGGAGGCTTCATGGGCGCCGCGCTGGCTCATGCCGGGGCGCTGACCCGCCATGGCGTTGCCGTTATCAACTATGCCAAGGTGATCCCCACCTTTCTTTTCATCTTCCTGGCTCCTTTAATCGGTATGGTAGTTGCCTTCGTCATTACCCTCATCATTTTGAATATTTGCCGGCGGGCGAACCCTTATAAGGCGGACAACTGGTTTCGCCGGCTGCAGCTGGTTTCCTCCGGCCTGCTGAGCCTGGGACATGGCGGCAACGATGCACAAAAGGTC
>Ga0302307_10002794_pt1 | contig 10609 bp, 5 predicted proteins | sample III_Palsa_E3_2_FD_200530 | JGI IMG/M metagenome (GOLD analysis project Ga0302307, IMG submission 200530) | Peat permafrost microbial communities from Stordalen Mire near Abisko, Sweden - III_Palsa_E3_2 | ecosystem: Environmental > Terrestrial > Soil > Palsa > Peat permafrost | place: Sweden... | reverse complement strand
GATGGTGGCCGTGCTCACTTGGCTCGCCAGCGGCCTGATCGGCCACCTCGATCTGACCAATCTGGTGATGCTGTATCTGCTGGGGGTGATTTTTGCGGCGGCGCGCTTGGGGCGGGGCCCTGGTGTGTTGGCCTCTTTCCTCAGCGTGGCGGCTTTCGACTTTTTCTTTGTCCCGCCGCGGATGTCGTTCTCCGTGTCCGACACCCAATACCTGTTGACCTTTTCCGGCATGTTGGCGACTTCGCTGGTGATCAGCCATCTGACTTCCAGCTTGCGGCAACAGGCGCGCATGGCCAGTTATCGCGAACGCCGCACGGGCGCGATGTACGCCATGGCGCGTGAATTGGCGGCGGCCTTGGCCACCGAACAAATTATCGAAATCGGCAGTCGCCATGTGAGCGAAGTATTCCAGGCCAAGGTCGCGATCTTGCTGCCCGATAGTGCGGAAAAAGTGCGTCAACCTATCGATGAACCCGATCCGCTGATGGCTTTGACCGGCGACAAACTCGATATCGACGTCGCGCAATGGGTCTACGACCAGCAAAAACCGGCCGGGATGGGCACCGATACCTTACCCGCCAGCGCCGCCAAATATCTGCCGCTCAAAGCGCCGATGCGCACCCGCGGAGTGCTGGCCCTGACCAGCGAAAGCACGCGCCAGCTAAGCGGGCCGGAACAGGAGCAGATGCTCGATGCCTTCGCCGCGCAAATCGCCTTGGCGCTGGAGCGAGTCCACTATGTGGAAATTGCCCGCGATGCTTTGGTCAATATGGAGTCGGAGCGTCTGCGCAATTCTTTGCTTTCCGCCATCTCGCATGATTTGCGCACGCCGCTCACGGCGATTGTCGGTTTCTCCTCGATGCTGGCCGCGTCGCAAGGCAGCCTGGGCGCGAGCCATGCGTCCGGCGGCGCCGGTGCGCTGCAACCGGCCGGGCAACGCGACACCACGGCGGCTCAGGATCTGCAGCAGCGCGATATCGAATTGGTCGATGCGATTCACGAAGAAGCTTTGCGCATGACCGGCCTGGTGACCAATTTGCTCGATATGGCGCGCTTGCAAGCCGGCGGGGTGCAATTGAACCGGCAATGGTCGATGCTGGAAGAGGTGGTCGGCGCGGCTTTGCGCGCCTGCCGCCGCACCTTGGCCCGCTATACCGTGCAAGTGCATCTGCCGGTCGACCTGCCGCTGTTGCAATTGGATGCGGTGTTGATGGAGCGCTTGTTTGCCAACCTGTTTGAGAACGCCGCCAAATATGCGCGCGTCGACACCGTGCTGGAAATCGGTGCGAGCCGCACCGTGGAAGACGGCCGGCCGGTGGTCAAAGTGACGGTCGACGATCAGGGGCCGGGGCTGCCCAGCGGTATGGAAACCCGGATTTTCGAAAAATTTACCCGCGGCGAGAAAGAGTCGGCCAAACCCGGCATCGGCCTGGGACTGGCGATATGCCGCGCCATCGTGAATGCCCACGGCGGCAAGATCGGCGCGGAAAACCGGCCGGGCAGCAGCGGCACACACATTCTCGGCGCACGGTTCTGGTTTACGTTGCCGGCCGACACCCCACCGCCCGGACCGGATGTTTTGGGCGAAGAATCCGCCTCCATGGAGCCGGAACCGCCGCCGCAAGTTTTGTCCGGGGTGCCGGACCCGGCGCGCTGACGTACTCCATCCTGGGAAGCTTAGAGCCGGGCAAGGTGTGGCGCTGCAGGCCACCCCCCGATAATGCGCAAGAATTAAAGCGGAGATGAAGTGGAATGACCGAACCGACTGTCAACGTAGTACTGATTGAGGACGAGAAGCAGATTCGCCGCTTTGTCAAAGCCGCGCTGGAAGCAGAGGGCGTGACGGTGCATGAAGCCGATACCGGGCAACGCGGCTTGATTGAAGCCGCGACCCGCAAACCCGACCTGGTGATTGTCGACCTCGGCTTGCCCGACACCGACGGCCTGGAAGTGATCCGCGAGTTGCGCAGCTGGACCGATATGCCGGTGATTGTGCTGTCGGCGCGCAGCCAGGAAAGCGAAAAGGTCGCGGCCCTCGATGCCGGCGCCGACGATTATTTGTCCAAGCCTTTCGGTGTTTCGGAATTGATGGCGCGTATCCGGGCCCACCTGCGGCGGCGTAATCATGCGGGTCTGGTCGAAACGCCCAGCGTGCATTTCGGCCAGATCGAAGTGGATCTGGCCTTGCGCCAAGTACGTCGCGACGGCTTGCCGGTGCATCTGACCCCCATCGAGTACCGGCTGTTATCGACGCTGGTGCGCCATGCCGGACGCGTTTTGACGCATCGGCAGTTATTGCGCGATGTATGGGGGCCGTCGCACGTCGAGAGCAACCATTATTTGCGCATTTATATGGGCCATTTACGGCAAAAGCTGGAGCGCGATGCCGCCCAGCCCGAGCATATCGTCACCGAAACCGGGGTGGGTTACCGCCTGGTCGGGGTGGTGTGAGCGGAGCGTTATGTGGCGTAAGCAGTACAACTCATGGGCCTGATGTCCTGTTGCGCAAGTTCATTCATCAAACAATTTATGGAACAGCACACCAGCATGGTTATAATTAAACTGCGAAGTTTGCGGAAATCGGCAGGTTGACCGGTTTTTGCCCCATTTCGGCCCCGTGCGCATTGACCGGGTGATTTCAGTCCCAGGTACCGCCAAGCTTGATCGGAGGCTGCCGGGGTTTTGCGAAGAGGGGCCACACCATGCTTGAATCCATTTCTCTGGCCGCGGGTCTTTCCTGGGCTGCCGGTCTGCGTTTATACCTCACGGTCCTGCTGGCCGGTGTGTGCGCCAGTCTGGGCCTGATCCATCTGCCCGGCGCCTTGCAAGGCCTCGCTTCGCCCTGGCTGATGGCTACCGCGCTGTGTTTTGCCTTGATCGAATTTTTTGCCGACAAAATTCCCGCTTTCGATTCGCTGTGGGATGCCTTGCATACCTTTATCCGGATTCCCGCGGGCGGTTTGCTGGCAGCCGGTGCGCTCGGCCACGCCGACCCCAAGGTGGTGTTTGCCGTGGCGTTGTGCGGCAGCGTGCTGGCCGGCGCCGCTCACCTGACCAAGGCCGGGGCGCGGGCGATTATCAATCTTTCCAGTGGACGTGCCTCGGGCCGCATTGCCTCGGTTGCCGAAGAACTGCTGGTGCTCGGCGGATTGCTGCTGGCATTTTGCGCGCCCTTGGTGTTTCTGGCTTTGCTGGCCGCTTTCCTGCTGCTCGCGGTATGGGCCTTGCCGCGCTTGTGGCGCGGCATTCAGGGTAGTTGGCGCGGCATGGCCTTGCATATGGTCCATTCCACCGTCCAGCCGGTCGCGCCGCTCAGGAGCAAACGCGACTGATGTCCCGCGCAGGCCCCACTTCAAGCACCACTTCCAGCCGGTCCGCGGCGTCGCCACGGCCGGCTTTGTTACGCCAGGCATGGCGCATGACGGTGCGCGACTGGCGTGCCGGTGAATTGACCCTGTTGCTGCTGGCTCTGGTGCTGGCGGTGGCCGCCCTGAGCAGCGTCGGTTTCCTGGCCGACCGTCTGGCTCATGGCCTGGCGCGCGATGCACGCCAGATGATCGGTGCCGACTTGGTCGTACGCGCCGATCATCCGGTTGACCCGCAGTTTGTCGCCATGGCCCATCAATTGGACCTCAGGACGGCGCAAACCGTGGCCTTTCCCAGCATGGTCTCGCCGCCTGCGGTTTCCGTCCCAATTGCCGTTGCGTCATCCGCCTTGAGCAGCTCGGCGCCGCTTGCCCAAACCGAGATGCCGGCCCGTCTGGTCGCGATCAAGGCGGTTTCCGCCGCCTATCCTTTGCGCGGCGCGCTGGAACTGGCCGGCGGACCCAATCAAGCCGGCCACGCGGTCAAAGGGACACCGCCGTCCGGCAGTGTCTGGGTCGATCCGCAGTTGCTCGATACTTTGCATCTCCAACTCGGCGATTCGCTGAAGGTCGGTGACCGGGTGTTTACCGTGGCGGCGCTGATTACCCGCGAAATGGATCGCGGCTTTGCCTTTGTCAATTTTTCGCCGCGGGTGATGTTGAACCTCGACGATCTGCCTTCGACCGGCTTGATCACCTTTGGCAGCCGCGCCACCTATCGTTTGCTGGTTTCCGGCTCGGACGCCGCGGTCGCGGCTTATAGCAACTGGGCCCGGCAGCAAGTGGCGGGCGCACAGGTGCGCGGGGTGGTGCTGGAGTCGGTCAGCGACGGTCAGCCGCAAGTGCGCGATACCCTGACGCGCGCCCGTCATTTCCTCAGCCTGGTGGCCATGCTCACCGCTTTGCTCGCCGCCGTGGCGATTGCCATGGCCGCCCATCGTTATGTGCGCCGTCACCTCGACGGCGGCGCGGTGATGCGCTGCCTGGGAGCGAGTCGGCGCACCTTGCGCGGCCTGTTTGTGCTCGAATTCGCGATGCTGGGCTTGGCCGGCAGCAGTCTCGGCGTGCTGCTGGGTTTTGCCGGGCACTATGTTCTATTGCAGTGGCTCGGTTCCTTGATCGGAGTCAGCTTGCCGAACGCGAGTTGGCAACCGGCTGTCGCAGGTTTGATCAGCGGTTTGGTCCTGCTGCTCGGCTTTGCTTTGCCGCCCCTGCAAGTGCTGGTCAGCGTGCCGCCGGCACGGGTGCTGCGCCGCGAACTCGGCGGCGAAAGCCGCATGGTCTGGCTCGGTTATGGCTTGGGTATCCTGCTGTTCGGCGCACTGTTGGTGCTGGCTGCCGGCGAGTTGCGCTTGGGTCTGATCGTGGCGGGTGGTTTTGCCGGCGGTCTGCTGGCCTTGAGCGCCGTGGCCCGGCTGCTGGTATTTATCCTGGCGCGTCTGGCCCGGCGCGCGAACGGCTGGGGCGGCCTGGGCTGGCGTTATGCCTTGGCCTCGATGGAACGCCGCGCCGGGGTCAGCGTGCTGCAAATTACTGCCTTGGGCATCGGCTTGATGTGTTTGCTGTTGCTGGCGCTGACCCGCAACGATCTGGTCGCGGGCTGGCGTGCTTCGACGCCGGCCGATGCACCGAATCAATTTATCATCGATATCCAGCCCGATCAGGCCGATGCCGTGCGCGGCTTTCTGGCGGCGCAGGGGCAAACCGGTGTTGCGCTCGAACCGATGATACGCGGTCGCCTGATCGCCATCGACGGCCGCGCCATCGGGCCGAATGACTACCCCGACGCCGATGCGCGCCGCTTGGTCGAACGCGAATTTAACCTGTCATACAACGCCGGCTTGCCGTCCGATAACCGGATTGTGAGTGGACACTGGTATGGCGCGGCGCAGAATGGCGGCAATCCGGGCGTACCTGCCCAACCCGAGATTTCGATGGAAGTCGGGATCGCCCATACGCTGCATCTCAAGCTGGGCGACACACTGCGTTTCGATATCGCCGGACAGCAGATTGACGCACCCATCACCAGTTTGCGTAAGCTCGATTGGGGCAGTTTCCGGGTTAACTTTTTTGTCCTGATGCCGCCGGCCGCGCTGGCTGCTTATCCCGCTACGTTTATAACCAGCTTTCATCTGGCGCCCGACCGTCACGCGACCATCGACGCCTTGGTCAAACGTTTCCCCAACCTGACCGTGATCGATGCGGGAGTGTTGATTGCCCAACTGCAAAGCGTGTTGAACCAGGTCATCGGCGCGGTGCAGTTTCTCTTTATCTTCACCTTGGGCGCGGGCGTGCTGGTGCTCTATGCCGCCTTGGCCGGCAGCCGCGACGAGCGCATCCGCGAAGCCGCGCTATTGCGCGCGCTGGGCGCTACGCGCAAACAGATCCGGCGGGTGCAAATCACTGAATTTATCCTGGTGGGCGGTTGTGCCGGCTTGATGGCGGCAGTGGGCGCGCAGGTGCTGGCTTATGTCCTGGCCGAGCGGGTGTTTTCATTCCATCTGTCGTTTAATCCGTGGTTGCCCTTGTTGGGTACCGTCGCGGGGATTGCCTGTACCACCCTCGCCGGATGGCCGGGATTGCAAGCGGTATTGCGGCGTTCAGCGCTGCAATCGCTGCGTGAGGGATAATCGTTATTTATCGTGGTCTGTCCCGGTGCTCTTCTTCTCGTCAAGACGCAAGGGTTGCTGATCGATAAGCCGCCCTCAATTCGAATTCCCCATGACAACTTCTCCTGAAACAAACGGCGCAAACGAACCGACCGTGGCGGAACCGACCGTCTTTGAACTGGTCGGCGGCGAAGCCCGTGTGCGCGAACTGGTTGACCGCTTTTACGACCTGATGGATCTCGAAGCCGAGTTCTCCGGGATTCGTGCCTTGCATCCTGAAACCCTGGACGGCTCACGCGACAAGTTTTTCTGGTTTTTATGCGGCTGGATGGGCGGCCCCGATCATTACATCAGCCGCTTCGGCCACCCGCGTTTGCGCGCCCGGCATATGCCGTTTGCCATTGCCGGCAGCGAACGCGATCAGTGGCTGCGTTGCATGGCTTGGGCGATGGACGATATCGGCCTGGATCTGGCGCTGCGCGAGCGTTTGCTGGGCTCGTTTTTTCAGACAGCGGATTGGATGCGGAATCGGGAGGGGTGAAGGGGGCGTGAGTCGAGTTAGCGAACCTGCCGCGTCGCTTGATAATGGACACCTCAGCATTTAAATAAAGTTAAATATGATATTTATTAAATCGAGATAAGCCATATAAACTTTATTAATTCGAGATGGCGGCTTATCTCAGTAAAGGCAATCCTTTTTCATTAGAATGATTGGCGCATTTGATTTGAGCCCGCAATGAATTTGCAAGGCTTATATCGATGCGCAGGGGGCAATCATTATTAAAAGGGTCGTATGGCAGCGCTAGACAGCATCTTGGCATTAAGCAATGGGTTGGTGCAAAGCAGCCGCCTGGTCAAACTGGATACACCGCTCGGTAACAACGTTTTACTGCCGCAACGCGTGGTCGGTCATTCACGCATCGGCCGCGATGGATTGTTCACCGTTGACGCGCTATCCACCTCCGACAGCATCGAACTTAAAACCCTGATTGCCCAGCCGGTCACGCTGTGGATCTTGCAATCGGATCAATCGTATTTACCCCATCACGGATATGTTCACACGGCCGCGCGGTTGGGGTCGGATGGGAGTTTAAGCCATTACCAGATCGGCTTTGCCTCCTGGCTCAATTTCTTGCGCTTTAGAAGCGATGCGCGGATTTGGCAGGACAAGACGGCCGACTTGATTTTGACGGATGTGTTTAATCAGCATCCGCAGGCGCAGGGGGCGTTTCGCTTTGATCTGCGTTTGACTTCGCGCCAACCGTTGCAGCCACGCTCGTATTGTGTGCAGTACGAGGATGACTGGAATTTCTGCATGCGCTTGATGGAGCAAGAGGGCTGGTATTGTTATATCGAGCAGACGGATGGGAAATCGCACACGGTTGTGATTACGGATACGTTGGATGCGTTTCCGGCTTTGTCGCCGCAGACGGTGTCGTTCTATCGCGCCGGGACCAGTAGCGAGACTAATGCGCTGGTTCAATGGTCGAGTGAGCGGACCTTGCAAAGTACGACGCTCACGACGCGGACCTTCGACTACAAGGCTCCGGGTGGATCGTCTAGCCTGGCGAACGGCACCTCGACCCCGACGCTGCCGAACCAAGGTAATTTGCCCTCACAAACCGAGGTGTACGAATATAGCGGTTCCTATACATTAGGCCAGCAATCCGGCGGCGATAATTTAGCCAAGATCCGGATGGAAGAGTGGGAATCGCGTTCCAAGCGGTTCTTCGGCTCGGGCGGGGTGCGTAATCTCGATGCCGGTCACTGGTTTGAATTGACCGACTGCCCGGGACATAGCAGCGATAGCCAAGCCAACCGGCAATTCGCGATCATTGAGACTCGGTGGTTTATCGAGAACAATCTGCCGGTGTCGGATACGGCGAACTTCCCGTTTAGTTTAAAAAGCCAGTTGGATGAGGTGAAAGCGCAGCAGGCCAGCACGGCCGGTGGTTTATCCATCCTGCATCCTGACGGTAGCCAAGGGTTCTTTCTGGCGCAGATTGAAGTCCAACGCAAAGCGATCCCGTATCACAGCCCGTTCGAACACCCCAAACCTGAAATGTCGCTGCAAACCGCGATTGTGGTCGGTCCGGCGAATCAAGAGGTCTATACCGACAGTTTGAACCGCGTCAAAGTCCAGATGCATTGGGACCGGCTGAATCCCGGCGATGAAAACGCCTCTTCCTGGGTCCGGGTCGCCTACTCCAACGCAGGGAATAGTAGCGGCGGTGTACACGTTCCCCGCATCGGCGATGAAGTCCAAGTGAACTGGCTAGACTCGGATTGCGACCGACCGCTGGTCGTTGGGCGCGCTTATAACGGCGCGAACAAACCGCATTGGCATTCCAACGGTTTGTTATCGGGTTACAAGTCCAAGGAACACCAGGGTGACGGGTTTAATCAACTGGTGATGGATGATGCGACGGGCCAAAACCGGACCCAGCTCTACAGCACCAGCAGTAATTCACATTTACACCTCGGTTATTTGATCGATCAGAACGGCAACTCACGCGGCAACTATCTGGGTAGCGGCTTTGACCTTAAGACCGAATCCTACGGTGCGCTAAGGGCCGGTCAAGGCTTGTATGTCTCAACTTATTCGGCAGGTATGGGTAGTCAGCCACTTGATGCTCGGGCGGCTTCCAGTCAACTGATCAATTCGGAAAGTTTGCTGGAATCGATGTCGCAGGCCAGCGAAGCGCATCAGGCCGAAAGTCTCAAAGACGGCTACGACGCGCTCAAGACCTTCACCGATGCCACGCAAAATAGCATCGCTGGCCCGTCTTCGGGTGGCATCACAGCCGGTGGCGGCACCGGCAACGCCAACGGCTTCACGAACCCCATCATGCTGCTGGCAAGTCCGGCCGGTATTGCACTGTCGACGCAGAAATCGAACCAGATCTATGCTGGCGAGCAGATCAACGTCGTGAGCGGGCAAAGCACGTTTATTGCCACGGGCAAATCGCTGATCGCCAGCATTGCCGAGAAAATCAGTCTGTTTGTGCAGAACGCCGGGATGAAGCTATTCGCCGCCAAAGGCAAGATTCAGATCCAAGCTCACTCCGACAATATTGAACTCACCGCGCAGAAGACCCTCAAAATGGTCTCGGCAACGGACAACATTGAAGCCGCTGCCAAACAGGAGATCTTGCTTACGGCAGGTGGTGCTTACATTCGTATTTCTGACGGCAACATCGAGATGCATGCGCCGGGGCTGATCAGTATCAAAGGCACGCAGCATTCGTTTTCCGGCCCCACCAGCCTCGCGCGTCAGATGAACACCTGGCCTGTCACCCGCTTCGAGAAAATGGTTACGGTTCACCTTCACAATGGCACCCCGGCACGCAATCGCCGCTTTGAACTCATACGCGAAGACGGTTCCATCATGCGTGGCACCACCAACTCTGCCGGTGAAATCGGATTGCAAAAGAGCGATCTGGCCGGTCAATACCGTATTACGATACTGGATTAAAGAACCATCATGGCGACTGACGATCCGCAGCAAGGTAACGTGCTTTCAACCGTAATCGACCAAGACGGTCGATACGAGACCTACGCAACCCTCGGGTCACCGGGGTGTTCCGGTGACCATATGTATATCGGCAATTCGCAAGCTATTCCTATTGTGTTCTTGCCGGGCATCATGGGGAGTCCATTGATTGCGACGGGCAATAACGCTGGAACTATAACGAGCAAAGTGGGGAATAACTGGGCATGGTTTCCTGATAGCTTGCCATGGCTCGGATTATCTATCGGTGAAGGATATCGTGATCTTGATGCGGTGAAACGCAAAACATTACTTGATCCAGACAATACTCGGGCCGTCGCGAGACCTCAGGACGCGGACATCTCCACATGGAAAGGCTTGCTTGACAAGCACGCGTTTGTCCATCTGGATGAGGCTATGCGCCGAGGCTGGGGCTCGGTCTTGTGCAGTGGTTATGGCGATTTTATGTTGTGGCTGGAATACCATCTCGAACATCTTTATTTTGAAGGGAGGCCTCATGCCGCCGCCGCTTATAAAAGAACCGATGCCAAGGCCTGGGGTGAGGTAAAGGGTTATGAAGCGGTTACGGATGCGGAGCTGGTCAAAGCTGCAAATTGGCGATATCCGGTTTACGCCGTCGGTTATAACTGGCTTCAATCGAACAAAGACTCGGCACAAAAAGTGGTCCAGCGCATCGCCGAGATAAAAGCTGATTGCCAGCAGCGGCTCAAGCTCAAATGCGACAAGGTGATTGTGGTGACGCATTCAATGGGCGGTCTGGTCGGCCGGATGGCGGCGAAACTTGCCCCCGATCTGATCTGGGGCGTGGTGCATGGTGTTCAACCTGCAACAGGGGCCGGTACTGCCTATCAGCACGTACGCGAAGGGTATGCCGATTTAGTGGGCTCGATGGTCATCGGCGGGTCGGGGGATTTGATTACGCCTATTTTTGCAAATGCGTCAGGCTGTCTTGAGTTGCTGCCTAATCAGCAATATGGCCCGGGTTGGATGGTGGTGAACTATCAAGAGTTCGGAACGCCACGCAAACTCTTCAGCCTGCCGGACCCAGGTGGATCTCCCTATGCACAAATCTATGCAAACGGCGATCAATGGTGGCGATTGATGCATCCTGGGTTGGTCGATCC
>Ga0302307_10002786_pt1 | contig 10619 bp, 10 predicted proteins | sample III_Palsa_E3_2_FD_200530 | JGI IMG/M metagenome (GOLD analysis project Ga0302307, IMG submission 200530) | Peat permafrost microbial communities from Stordalen Mire near Abisko, Sweden - III_Palsa_E3_2 | ecosystem: Environmental > Terrestrial > Soil > Palsa > Peat permafrost | place: Sweden... | reverse complement strand
AGCATAATTGGTATCCCGGTAGCTATGGTACTGGGATTGATAACCGGCATACTGGAGCTGATACCCAATTTAGGTTCATTGCTGGCTATGATACCGGGTGTTTTACTGGCGCTAACCATCAGTACCAACACGGCAATTTTAGTGGCGCTGGTTTATATAGTTGCGCAAACCATTACGGCCAATATTGTAACGCCGCTTATCCAAAAAAAGATCATTAACCTGCCGCCGGCGCTAACATTAATCAGTCAGCTGATTATGGGCACCCTATCCGGCGCGCTGGGTATTATACTGGCTGTGCCGCTGCTGGCCATTGTTATTATTTTGGTGGATGAATTGTATGTGAAAAAAATCAATTAAATGATATATTGCCCTGTTTTAATTAATTTAAAACATAAAAAATATATTAAATTTGATTATGCAATTTATTGAAGACCAAACACCTGCAACGGATACCCTTGTTTTTAACACTTTATTACCCGGCGGCGAAGACGACGATTGGGACGATGAGGAAGATGATGATTTTGACGATCTGTTGAATGACCGCGATGATTTGCATGAAGTAGAGATGGATGAAGACGAAATTGTCCCCGATGATGACGACCACTTGCCGGAAGAGGATGATTGATAGCTAATCCTTTAAAACCTGACACTGCACCTTTCCTCCCTTAACCCCTTATAGCCCATCACAATGAAAAGTCAGTTTAAGTTTACAGCGCTAACGGCAGTTTTTATGGCGATGCTGTTGAGCGCCTGCCATACGCCTAAAAACATAGTAGGCAATTTCGACCTGAATAACCTTAGGCCCGGTATTGATACCTTTAGGAAACATTACCCCGTTATTCATAACGGTGATGTAGTTACTATAAACATTAATAAGGTGAACAAGGATTTGTACACCGTAAAACTAACGCCCAATGTAGTAAGCTATAATACGGCAATACCAAGCGCACTTAATTTATCATCAATGGTGTTGCCCAGCGCGGTATTGCCGCCCGGCCATTCGGCTGCGCATGAAGCAACAAAACCAAATTGCAGCGAGCTTATTGAGAAGGAAAAAGATAACATCGCGGAGCAGTTATCAGATTTTCACCAGGCCGAAAACAACCTTAATAAGGTAGTAGCCTACAATAATTTGCTGTTGTTGTTGCAAAAGGATTGCGATTATAATAACATTACCAGCAAAGCCGACCTTGGCCTGGAGGATATTTTACAGGTTATTGATATAAACGCCCTTCCAAAATTTGTTGACGATAACTTTGCCGATTTACAGCAAGCCTACAGCAGCATTAACCGCTCGCTGATACAAATTGATATTTATTTTAATTGCGATAGCTGCAAAAAAACCATCGCCAAAAACCACACGGAAAACTATACCGAAAGCGAAAAAGCAGCCTTCGCCGAAATAAAAGACGATTACGGCAAGTTGCTAACCTTTAAGCAAACCGGGCAGGAGTATGTTGTCGTTCAAAATTATAAGGCAATAACGAACCAGTCCAACTACAGGTTTAGCGCGGTTGATACGGCCAAAAATGCCGATGAGGTAAACTTCAATATAAAAATTTCGCCCAAAAACTGGCTGCCCTGCCGCGCGATTGATACCAGCTTTACCATTAACCTAAAGGTTGCCCGCTTTAAAATTGATTTTAGCACCGGTATTTTCCTGAACTGGGGCGGCGCGGCGTTTTCGGGCAAAAATTACTTTGTAGATTCTACAGGTACTATCAGGCAAATCAGCAAAAACGCCAATAGTTATATACCATCCGTAGGGGCGCTGGCGCATTTTTATTACCGAAGCACCTCGGCTATTGACCCGGGGCTGGTACTGGGTGCCAGTTTATCAACCGATGTAAAATATACTAATTTCCACGCCGGCCTCTCGTTTATGTTTAATGCCCATAACGAGATATTTAACCGGGTGGCGCTCTCAGGCGGTTTAACTTACCGCTATGTTGACCAGCTAAACAGCGGCTACAGCGTAGGTACAACCATCGACAAAAGCCTAACCATAGACCAGGTAGAAAGCGGCAAATTTATCAGGGGCGGGTTTTTAGCGCTAACGTACAACCTTTCAAAGAATTGAACCGGGATTTAACGGATTTATGAGATTTGCGGGATGTTATTGTGCCGCGGTGCGTTAGGGATAGGAGCGGATACCGGCCTGCGCCTAAGGCCTGCAGGCGTATGAGCGGATAGCCCGGGCCGAAGGCAACGCCATTATTGTTTGGTTATTACTAACTATTAACTTTCAAACAAAATACTAACCCAAGTCCTAAACCTAACTGCTTTTTCCACACTCAATCTCCTATCTTAAACTTATCTCTAACGCATAATTTCCAAACAAACAAATTACTACAATACCACCACCCAACCTAAACCACCAAACTTTCAACAATTACCAAACCCTATTTTAACATCCGCATATTCTCATTATCTTAGCACTTGTGGATAATTTTATTGTTTCGGCACGCAAATACCGCCCGGCTACTTTCGAAAGTGTTGTTGGACAGCAGCATATAACTAATACGCTTAAAAACGCTATTAAAAATAATCAGCTGGCGCAGGCATTTTTATTCTGCGGGCCGCGTGGCGTGGGCAAAACCACCTGCGCGCGCATACTGGCCAAAACAATAAATTGTACCAATTTGCAGCCCAACGGCGAAGCCTGTGGGGTTTGCGACTCCTGCCGCTCGTTCCTGAACGGCAACTCTTTTAATGTGCATGAACTGGATGCTGCATCCAATAACTCGGTTGATGATATACGCAGCCTGATTGAGCAGGTGCGCATACCGCCGCAGGGTGTACGCTATAAAGTTTATATTATTGACGAAGTTCACATGCTATCGCAGGCGGCTTTTAACGCGTTCTTAAAAACGCTGGAAGAACCGCCGCATTACGCCATATTTATTTTGGCCACTACCGAAAAGCATAAAATACTGCCTACCATATTATCGCGCTGCCAGATATTTGATTTTAACCGTATCAGGGTTGATGATATGGCGGCACACCTGGCATCCATCGCCCAAAAAGAGAACATCAGTTACGAGGCGGATGGCTTGCACATTATTGCCCAAAAGGCCGATGGCGGCTTGCGGGATGCTTTATCCATGTTCGACCAGATCGTTAGCTTTTCGGGTGGAGATGTTACCTACCGTTCGGTTATCGATAACCTGAACATACTGGATTACGACTATTATTTTAGCATAACCGATAGCCTGTTAAAACAGGATAGTGCCAGTACCTTGCTGCTGTTTGATGAAATTTTATCCAAAGGATTTGACGGAGCGCATTTTACATCGGGCCTGTCGGAGCATTTACGCAACCTGCTGGTAGGCAAGGATACGGCTACTTTAAAGTTACTGGAAGTGAGCGATGGCATACGCGCCAAATACCTGCAGCAATCGCAGGCGGCAAGCGTATCGTTCCTGCTATCGGCCATGAACATTGCCAACCAGTGCGACCTTAATTATAAGCTGAGCAAAAACCAGCGCTTGCAGGTGGAACTCGCATTACTCAAAATGTGTTACCTCACGGCGGCATTTAATCTTGCCACCAACCCGCTTAACACTGCTGCTGCCGATGGGCAATTAAAAAAAAAACCTGATACCTCAACAGTAGCCACGCCGCCCGCTGCCAGTCCGGTATCGGTTTTAAGCGAAGCGCCATCGCCCTATACTAAAACACCGCCTGCCGCTGCGGCCCAGCCGGTTAAAGCTAATCAGGAAACTGCAACGGCCGAAAAGCCGAAGGTTTTTATACCCAACCAACATTCGGCGGGTACATCGGTAAAGATACCATCGTTAAAAGACTTGAATAAATCACCTGAGGCTTTGCTGGAAGAAGAAGACCCATATTTAAAAGGTAACGACCGCGAAGGCTTTAAATTTGAAGAATTTGTAACACAATGGCATGCTTATGCCGTCAAGTTGAAGGCCGAGGGCAAAGCCAATCTGCTGAGTATTTTTATAACCAACCCGCCGGTTATGATTAGCCCCTTTGAGTTTGAAATTACGGTGGATAATAAGATGCAGGAAAGTATATTCAGGGCCGAGCGGCCATACCTGCTCAACTACCTGCGCACTACGCTAAAAAACTTTAGCATTGAAGTAGGGGTGAAGGTAGAAGAATCAACCGCAGTTAAAAGGCCGTACACCAACCAGGAAAAATTCCAGCACATGGCTGCCAAAAACCCACAGTTGGTAGAGTTGCGTAAACGCTTTAACCTCGATTTTGATTAGTAATTTCTCTCCTTATTGAATATAAAAAAGGCGCCTTATTAATTTAATAAAGCGCCTTTTAGTTTTATATCAATTTTTAAGGCCTGTCGTTTTTTGGGTAACCTTCTTCATCCAAATCATCGCGATCGTCTTCCGGTGTGTGTGATAAAGCTGCATCCAGCGGGTCCAACTCAGTGATCTGGCCATCATCAATATGCATAGCTAACTGGTCAACATCCGTTTCTAACGATTCATTGGGGATATACTCGTCTGATGTATCATAAGGGTTGGCTTCATCATAGGTGGAGTTCATGTCCTCGCCATTTTTAGCCGATGTTTTATATGGATCTGGATGGTCGTAATCCGGGTCGTCGCTTTTTACATCATATTCAAAGCTGTTATCATCGGCGTTATATTTCAATTGCTCTTTGTCAATTGTTTCGCCCAACTCGTCTTTAAGTGTCCTGTCCCTGTCCACGCTATCATCCTGTGGTACGGGGTCGTTGTCGTTAATGTTCATAGGTTTTTGTTTATAAGGTTAAATGTACCAAAACCCTGCCAAACATTAACAAAGTAAAAATGGAGCTTAATTTTTTAGTATTGTATTTGCTTTCTGTATGAGGTTACGCCGCCTATGGCAAATTTTACGCCCAGGCATATCTGGCTGTACGAGTCGTTGCTTTTGCCGGCCTTAAACCCATCAAGTTCATCACCCATAATAAAGTTATACTGGTAGCCCAGGTCAACTTTAAACGAAGGCTCGTTATAAGCATTATATACTTTAAACTCGTAGCCAAAGCGTACAGGTATCAGTATTTCGTTGCTATTATTGGTGCCCGGTGTATAATAGCCCGGTATTTTGTACGAATACCGGTTAGTGGTAAGATGGTTCACAATATAGCCCACACCCGATGATATATACAGGTTTTTTAAGCCATTTGCGAACGAGCTTTGCGAGTAATCAATTATTTCGCCGGCCTGTAGCTGCGCCCTAAACATAAATGCCGTAAAACTATTTGCAAACTGCCTGCCCGTAGTATCCTTTAAGGCATTGCCGCCCTTAAGCTGACCGGCTTGCACCTCGAAAATATAATTTAAATAAGGCGATGAATTGTAATTAATGCTAAAATGCGCCGAGGCAGTACCCACAATAGTTTGCGCATCGCCGTAAACTTTATCATAACCGCCGCCTATGCCAACATCCCATTGCGCGTAATTATAACCAACCTGCGCCCTCGAAACAATCGCCGCGCAACACATAAACAGGGTGAGTATAGTGGCTTTTTGCAGTAATTTGATCATAAATAGGCGTTAAGGTAAATGTAATATCAAACGATAATTCCATAAAATTAGCATCAAACTTTATAAAAACAATATTCAGCCTAAATTTATTGTCTGCTTAGGGTAAATACAGGTGCAATATTGCATTAAATTAAGCAGGTAAAATCAATTTTAATATATTTGAAACCATTTTAAAATAAAACAAAGCATCATACCATGTCAAAAATTAAAGTAGAAAATCCGGTAGTTGAACTGGATGGCGATGAAATGACCCGTATTATATGGAAATTCATAAAAGATAAGCTGATAACCCCTTACCTGGACCTTGATATTAAGTACTATGACCTTGGTTTAGAGTACCGTGATGAAACTGACGACCAGGTTACTATAGACGCTGCTAACGCGATATTAAAGTATGGTGTGGGTATAAAATGCGCTACCATTACCCCCGATGAAGCCCGTGTTGAAGAATTTGGTTTGAAACAAATGTGGAAATCGCCAAACGGAACTATACGTAATATTTTGGATGGTACTGTTTTCCGCGAGCCCATTGTAATGAGCAACGTGCCTCGTTTAGTACCAAACTGGACAGCCCCTATATGCATTGGCCGCCACGCTTTTGGCGATCAGTACCGCGCTACCGATTTTTTAACCAAAGGCAAGGGTAAATTAACTATAAAATTTACGCCAGAAGATGGCAGCCCTGAGCAGTCATTCGAGGTATTTAATTTTAAAGGTGATGGCGTTGCTTTAGCAATGTATAACACGGATGAATCTATAAGGGGTTTCGCCCACGCTTGTTTTAACCAGGCGCTGATGAAGGGCTGGCCTTTATACCTTTCAACCAAAAACACCATCCTTAAAAAATACGATGGTAGGTTTAAAGATATTTTTGAATCGATATACCAGGTTGATTATAAAGTGAAATTTGCTGATGCAGGTATTACCTATGAGCATCGTTTAATTGACGACATGGTTGCATCGGCCTTAAAATGGAACGGTAACTTTGTATGGGCTTGTAAAAACTATGATGGCGACGTGCAAAGCGACACCGTTGCACAAGGCTTTGGCTCGTTAGGTTTAATGACCTCGACTTTAGTTACCCCTGATGGCACCGTTATGGAAGCAGAAGCTGCCCACGGTACCGTAACCCGCCACTACCGCGATCACCAGGCGGGCAAGCCAACCTCTACCAACCCAATTGCTTCTATTTTTGCATGGACAAGAGGTTTAGAGTTCCGCGGTTTATTAGATAACAACCAGGAACTGATTGATTTTTGCAAAGCTTTAGAAGAAGTTTGTATCGAAACCGTTGAAAGCGGCAAAATGACCAAAGATTTGGCCATCACCATAAAACCCAAGGTAGAACACGGTACCGATTACCTGTACACCGAAGAGTTTTTGGCCGCTATTGATGAAAATTTGAAAAAGAAACTGGGTAAGTAATATTCACTCTCCACGCGTCATTGCGAGGCACGAAGCAATCCCCGACATGCATGTCGAAGATTGCCGCGCTATCGCTCGCAATGACGTTTTAACAATAAACACCACACAACCATGTCAGCACTATATCCCTTAAAGTTCAAAACCATATACAAAGACAAAATATGGGGCGGCCAAAAAATCAAAACTTACCTACATAAGGATTTTGGCGCTTTACCTAACTGTGGCGAAACCTGGGAAATATCAGGTGTAAAATCTGATGTATCGGTAGTTGCTAATGGCGAACTGGAAGGCGAATCACTGGCGGTTTTGTTGGAAAAGTTTAAAGGCGAACTGGTGGGCGATAAAGTGTACGCCCACTTTGGCAATATATTCCCACTGCTGATAAAATTTATTGATGCCAATGAAGATTTATCCATACAGGTACACCCTAATGATGAGCTGGCTAAAAAACGCCACAACTCCTTTGGTAAAACCGAAATGTGGTATGTAATTGAAGCCGACCCGGGTTCAACCCTTATAGCCGGTTTTAATAAAGAATTAACCCAACAGGAATATCTTGATAAATTTAACAGCGGCCATTTAACCGATATTTTAAACAAGGAAGATGTAAAAGCCGGTGATGTTTTCTTTTTACCCGCAGGACGTGTGCATACTATTGGCAAAGGCCTGCTGATTGCCGAAATACAGCAAACATCGGATATTACCTATCGTATTTATGATTTTGACCGTTTGGACGATAAAGGCAACAAACGCGAGTTGCATGTTGAAGAGGCTTTAGGCGCGATAGACTACAAGCATTACTCCGAATACAAAACCAAATACCAGCCTAAAAAGGACGAAACTGTTCATTTAGTTAGCTGTCCGTACTTTACCACCAACCTGCTCGATTTTACCCACAGTACTCAAAAGGATTACAGTCACCTGGATTCGTTTGTGATACATGTTTGTGTGGAAGGTGCTTATGAAATTAAGTTTAATGGTGAAACTTACCCGGTAAAAATGGGTGAGTGTATCTTGCTGCCTAAAAATGTAAACCACATATCGCTGGAAACTACCGGCGGGTTTAAGATTTTGGAGAGTTATATAGAATAGTAATTAATAAAACCATTGTCATTTCGACGAGCTTGCGGGGGGCTGCGCAGACGCCCGCGAGGAGAAATCTTTTCGAATCCGCATCCAAACTATACATTTCCGCATTGCATATTCGAAAAGTTTTCTCACCTGCACTTCGCTCCGTCCCACCTCTTGCAGGTTCGAAATGACAAACTATAGTTGCTATTTACTATACTTCCACATTAACGATTTTCCTTCTTCCAATTGTTCAATGGTGGTAGCCAACCGTTTTTCCCGTGTGGCATCGGTTTTGGCATCGGTAATCCATTGCAGGTATTCTTTTTTGTGCGAGTAGCTAAAATTATAGAACGCCTCCAGAGCTTTGGGATGATGCCTCAGCAACTCCTCAAAATAATCGGGCACTACCAATTCAGTTTTTGGTTTGGGTACTTTTTTTACCGGGTTTTTCTCACCGCTTTCATTTAGTTGGATAGCTTGTAATACAAAATCCTTTAATATATCATCAGCAGGCAAATCGGCAAGGCTGGTGATGCGGCCAAAACTTCCCGCTGCCGATTCTTCGCCATTATACAATAAGTGTTTGGGGTCGTTTAAACGACTGGCCTTCCAGAAACCAAAACCACAGTGCTGTTTAAAGGCAGCCATTTGGCATACAGCGCCTTTATATTCAAAAAAGGGCATACCCCATTTAATGGTCTCAGTTATTAATGGCGATGCTTCATGCACTACTGCCCTGATGTGTTTTAAAATAGGTTTGGCAAAGGGTTGTGCTTTTTCAATAAAGTCATCAACGCGCGGGTCGTATTGTTGCATAATTAAAGTTAATGATTTTCCGGAAAAACAGAATAATAACGTTTATCCGTCTAAAGACAATTTACAACACTTAAGACTCATCGTTCACACCACCTATGCTGGTTTAGCCGGTGCGATTTTTTCGACATTTACGGGCTAAACCACTTTAGCCGGTGTGAATTTTTGGCGATTTACGGGCTAAACGCGTTTAGCCCGTAAATGCAAATTGCTGATAATTAATTAGTTAATAATTAAATCAGTGTTTTTATCCTAAAAATTGAATTTGTACCCGGCTTTCCGAAAAAGAAAATCACAAAAACCCATGCAGCCCGGGCGACTGTTACCACCAATATACGAAAAATAAATTAGCTATCCAAAAGCGCTTTCAACTCCGGGTGGTACTGCGAGGTCAAAAATTCGGTTATGGTAAACTCGGCCAGCTCAAGTTTATAAAACGGGTCTTCGGCTATAATTTTTTCTACATCCTCTTTCGTATCTGCCAAAGCCAGTATTATCCCGCCGGTACGCGGCACCTTGCGGCCCGAGGCTACAAAAACATTCTGCTTGTAATACTTGCGCAGGTATTTCACATGGTCGGCCATGTGCTGGTCCAACTCTTCCAGGCCGACGATATAGGTGAGGTCGATGATAAACATTTAAGGTAAGCATCCTGATATGCACTAAGTTTTAAAATGCGTTGCTCTTATTTGAAGCCATTAAAAAAATTGTCATTTCGAACCCGCAGCCGGGCCTGTGCGAAGCCGCGGTGAGAAACCTTATACGCCGTGCATGTTTAGTATGTCGTATAAGGTTTCTCCTCACGCTCGCGCGCAAGTCCACCCTCTGTTCGTCGAAATGACATTTTTTAATTAGTAAGGAGAATTAATTCACCTTAAACACAAAGGTAACCTGCCCCTGCTGGGTATCAGGCGCGGTATCAAGGGCGTTAACTTTGGAGTTACGTACGGCATCCTCGCATTTTTTTATCAGGTCGTAATCGGTTACGGTAGTGCCGCGGCCTGCCTGTGCATATATGATATTGCCGTTTTTATCTACATGGATATCAATAACCACCCTTCCGGTAGTACGGTGCTCATCGGTTACTGTCGGCTTGCTGATAAAGCTGCGCTGTATCAAATTTAAACTGCCCCCGTTGCCCGAGCCTGTACCATTATAGTTATTGGTAAGCGTGCTGCCATTGGGCTTGCCCTGGTTGCCGGGCGTGTTGGTACTGCCATCGCCCGCGCCGGTACCGCCGTTGGCCTTGCCTTTGTACAGGGCGTTTTGGTTAACCACGGGTTTGGCTACACTTTTGGTTGCCGGCGCTGCTACATCGCTGGTAGCTTTTTTCTTGCTGGTGGCTACCTCGGGCGCGTCTTCGTTATTTTGGGTGAGGATTTTTTTATCGCTGTTATCAGCCTGCACTTTTTCTGATGGCGGGGTAGGCGTAAGCTTATCGGGCTTCACATGGTTTGCCTTTTCGGCTACCGATGGTTGTTCGGTGCTCATGTAATCGGTACCCATACCTTGATCGGTAGTGCCGTAATTTACCAGTATGCCCCCTGTGCCCTCATCCAGTTTAGGCGGCGGCATAAAAACAATAAAATAACATATAGCCATTAGCAGCGCCAGTATAATACCTGTAGCTAAAAATGCCTTTGGATAGTTATTTTCTTCTCTGTATTCCATTTGTTGGTATCAAGTAGTTAGTATCAAGTATCAAGTACAAAAGTTCAATATTGCTACTTTACGCTATCCGCTTGTTATTTTTTAGTATCAAGTAGTTAGTACCAAGTATCAAGTACAGATGTT
>Ga0302307_10002782_pt1 | contig 10631 bp, 9 predicted proteins | sample III_Palsa_E3_2_FD_200530 | JGI IMG/M metagenome (GOLD analysis project Ga0302307, IMG submission 200530) | Peat permafrost microbial communities from Stordalen Mire near Abisko, Sweden - III_Palsa_E3_2 | ecosystem: Environmental > Terrestrial > Soil > Palsa > Peat permafrost | place: Sweden... | reverse complement strand
TGCTCTGAGCAGCAGGGTGTAGGAGAGGTGAGTTGTTTCCGGCGCGAGATCGGACCCCGATGTTGTCGCTATGGATACGGCAAGACGAGAAGCAACCAACCGTACAACGGACGCGCTTCCGATAGCACTGAGCAAGCCGCCGTAACCCACGGCAACTCCGGCCAGGAGTCGGAACGGGCCTTGTCCTGTATTCATCGTGACAATGGCAATCACAACGAGGACGACAACTACGCCCACGCCACGAAAGAAGCAGGCCCATGGCTTGGCCGTCAAACAGAGTTCGGCGCTGCTCGATCGAGCAGGGAAAAGCAGTCCGGTCAATAAAATCATGGCGCCCCATGCCGCCGCCGTTGCGACGATAACGGCGATCATCGCCAGAACATCACCTATGGTCATCAGCAAGGTCTCCTTTGATAAGTGTTACGCCTGCCCCACTAAAATGTTTCAAATGGAACTTAGTTTGCCCTCGATTTAGTTATAATATCTGTGCCTATCAGGAGGAACTGTATGACTAAGTTTGCAATGTTTCGACGCGCGCAGGCGCAAAGCGCACTATTTGCTGCTGCCGCCGCCGCGTTATGTGTCGGTACAGCGTCGCTGGCTGCCATACCGGGCCATGTAACGGCGACTGGAACGGCATCTCCGGCGGTCGTCAAAGCCGGAGGCAAAGGAACGCTCACCGTTCGGCTAACTATCGCATCGGGCTTTCATATCAACGCTGTAAAGCCCTTGGAGAGCTTTCTTATCCCAACACAGGTTACGGCAGGCGGACTTCCGGGACTGGTATTCGGCAACCCGGTTTATCCCGTGCCGATAACCATTAAAGAAGGAACGGACAAAGTGTTGGCCTACCAAAGTACAATCGTGGTCAAAATTCCTTTCACGGTAAAGCCTGGAGCACGGTCCGGGAACGTACTCGGAGTGGTGAACTATCAGGCCTGCACAGCCGCGTCGTGCTTTCCTCCAACCGTAGCCAAGTTCTCGACGGCTGTTACAGTTAAGTGAAATTCACGAACTTCTTCGTTGCGATTTGCCTAATGGCCGGCCTCGCACATTCCGTGCAGGCAGCCCCAGTTGAGCCGATTACATTCAGCACGTCAATCTCGCCGAACCCGGTACGGCCCGGCGAGATTGCGTCCGTACGCGTAAACGCAACAGTGCTTCCCGGATGGCACGTGTATTCCGTCATTCCCTCCACGCAAGCCGGGCAAGGACCCAGCCCGACAGACATAAGTGCTGCAGGTGACTGGGTTCCCGCGGCGCGTTCCACGGAAGACGACCCAATCGTACAATTTGACAACAACTTCGGTTTTGTTGTCCGACTTCATCAAGTTAAAGCTCTCTTTACCCGCGCGTTTCGTGTACCAGCAAACGAGACGGCTGCCGGTACGATCCCTGTCACGCTGCACTATCAGGTCTGCAACGACTCAGTCTGCCATCCTCCCACGGACGTCAGCCTGATCGCCAAAATCGCGGTAGGTCAGGGACCCGTACGCACAGCCTATGCAATGGCTCCCAACGTTGCACCGTTGCCGTCCGTTCAGTCCGGCGTACCGGCAGTTCAAGAAGTACAACACGCTCCGTCTGGCCTTTTTGCATTCCTCGCAGCGGCGATCACCGCGGGCTTGCTGGCGATTCTCACACCCTGTGTCTTTCCCCTTATACCGATTACTCTCAGTGGATTTGTAAAGCAGGCCAACGGAGATAGGCAAAAAGTAACCAGACTAGCCGTAGGGTTTGCGCTTGGAATCGTGGCGCTCTATGTGGCGCTCGGGGGAATTGTCGCCCTGCTTCTCGGCGCGACCGGAGCCAATCGTGTGGCGTCTAATCCGTGGGTGAATCTGGTCGAGTTTGTCATTTTTGTCGTCTTCGCTCTCTCGTTTTTCGAAATCATCACTCTCCAGTTGCCGGCAAGCTTAAGCGGATTGCAAACAACGGCGCGGGCTCATGGCGGGACGGTGGGCCTGGTTTTGCTTGGCATGGCGTTTGTGCTGGCGTCGTTTACCTGTACCGCCCCCTTCGTTGGCACTCTGCTCGTTTCGGCGGCCGGGGGGCAGCACATTCGTCCGCTGCTCGGCATGGCGGCATTCGCCCTTGCTTTTGCTTCGCCCTTCTTTATATTTGGCTTCAATCCAGGATGGATCTCAAAGATTCCAAAGAGTGGCGAGTGGCTCGCTCGGGCCAAGGCCGTGCTTGGTTTTATCGAGCTCGCTGCGGCGCTTAAATTTCTCTCCAGCGCCGATCAGGTCTGGCAGTGGAAGATTCTCACCGCCCCCGTTCTTCTCGGAGCCTGGGCGTTGATCGCCGTGCTTGCAGGGTTTTACCTACTGGGCGTGCTGCGTTTTGGACTGGCCGATTCCGCACCGTCCTCCGGTGTATCCCTGGCGCGCAAGGCGGGCGCGTTTGCGTTCTTTGCTGCAGCGCTCTACTGTTTCTGGGGGATCTCGGGACGTCCGGTGCATCCCTGGCTTGCGGCTTTTCTACCGCCAGCCGGTTACGGAGGCGTCGATGCAGCAACAGGCTTGAAGTGGCATCCGGATTTGCAGTCGGCCCTGGATGAAGGAACGACAAGCGGCAAGCTGCTTCTGATCGATTTCACCGGATACACCTGTACGAACTGCCGGTTGAACGAGCGCGCCGTGTTTCCGCTCCCGGAAATCCAGCAGCGTCTGGCGCATTTTTCACTGGCGCAGCTTTACACGGACGGCGGAGCCGATGGCCCGCGCAACCAGAAGTATGAGCTGGACCACTTTAATGATGTTGCTTTGCCATTGTATGGCGTGGTCGATCCTAAATCAGGACGTGTTATCGACAGCATTGCCGGGGTGATTACTCCAGGGAAATTTGCCGCTTTTCTCGACCACGCCCTGTCCGGACAATCCCTTCCTGCTGCATCCGCACCAGCCGCAGCGTGGGCTGCGTACAGCGATGCTCAGATCGCAGCCGCGCACCAGCAGTCCAAGCCTGTTATTATCGACTTCACGGCGGATTGGTGCGTTAACTGCAAGGTCATCGAGAAGGAAGTCTTTGCCGACCCGAGCGTCGTTCCTCAACTTACTAATTTCGTCACCCTGCAATCGGATATGACGGATTGGAGCTCACCAAAAAACGCGGCTCTGCAGCAGAAGTTTAACGTTGTAAGCCTTCCAGCTATCGTCTTTCTGGATAAGAACGGCAGTGAGATCAAATCGCTGCGGATTACAGGACGGTTACCGGTTGCGGACTTTTTAAAGAGATTGACGGCGGCAAGGTACAATTAGCGGGTGAGCACGAAGTTGGAATACGATATCGAGGGAATCATCCTTTCGGACATTGGTCAGCACGTCAAAAGCTTTGAACCGATGCAGAAACTGTCATGCGTCTATGCCGTGGAGACCGAAGAAGGCAAAGTCGTAATGAAGGTTGCCGAACAGGAGCATATGAAGTCGGGAATCAGAAATGAAATCGCGATCAATATGATGATTCAGCATAAAGTCCCCGTGCCAAGAATCCTCTCCGCGGGGTTTAACGACGGCTACATCATTATGGAAGATGCGGGGCCCGATAACTTTTACGACTTATGGAAAAAGAAAAAGGCGCCCGATGAGCTGTTTGCAGAGATGGGAAGAATCCTTCACGAAATTCACAGCTTTACATTCGACAAGCCGGGCAAGTTTAAAGACGGCCTCCTGGCGGATCTCTCAGCCTCTTATTCGACGGCCGCCGTCAAAAATGGCAAAGCCGCAGTACATAAGCTAAAAGAGCATATTGACGACAGCCTGAACCATTCCATTGAAGCTCTGTTCGAAGAAGGATACGACGATTCCGACGACGACGCGTGCCTTCTGCATTTCGACTACCATCCAGGCCAGATCATAGTCAGCGACGAGCCGCACTGCATTACCGGTGTCATCGATTTCGAAATAGGCCACGTCGGGCCGCCCTTGATAGACCTGGTTCGCGTCGAACGCTTCATGCTCGGCCAGGGCCCCGACAAGCGCGATCAATTCTTCCAGGGCTACCCAAAACCCCCGAACTATGAATCAAAAAAGCGGCTATTTCTGGTTGTAGAACTGCTGGTCTTTGCCATGGTGTGTCAGCAGGTCAAGGATGTGCGCGGCATGTATAAATACCTGCACTGGGTTCCCAGATTCGTACATCCGGACTGATTACTCAACTCCATGACACCGGTTCGTTGACAAAGGTATCTGATTGCGCTAAAATGGAACGCTTGATAGTGAACTTCAAGGGCGGGTTTCGCGATGCAATTAGCAGTTATAACAGATGAGATAGACGACAATCTGGAGCACGCTCTGGATGTTATGACGGAATATGGGGTCCGCGGCGTGGAGCTTCGACAGCTCTGGGGCACGCATGTCATCGATTTGACAGACGACCAAAGAGCGAAAGTGCGCGACCTTGTTGCTCAGCAAAACATGGTTGTCTGTGGCATTGCCAGCCCCTTTTACAAATGCGATCTTCCTGGGGAAAGCGGCACCGAGCCTGGCGGCCCGCTGCACAGTGCTTCCGCACTTGGACTGGGAGACCAGATCGACCTCCTACAGCGTTCCTTCAACGCAGCCCAATATTTTGACACCAAGCTGATCCGCATCTTTACATTCTGGAAGCGTCGAACGCTATCGCCGGAACTTGAAGACCAGATTGTGGATCTCCTTGCGGAGCCGGTTGCCCTTGCTGAAGAAGCGGGGTTAATTCTTGGCCTGGAAAATGAGCACGCCTGCTATATTGGCACCGGCTCTCAGACGGCCCGCATCGTGGAACGCATTGCGTCGCCGGCCCTTCGGGTGATTTGGGATCCGGGAAACGCGTATTGTGATGGAGAGCGTCCATTTCCTGACGGCTATGAAGCCGTCAAGGATTTCATTACCCATGTCCACGTTAAAGATGCAAAGATTAACACGGCGACGGGCAGTCCGGAATGGTCTGTGATTGGTGATGGGGCAATCGATTGGTCCGGCCAGATCAAGGCTTTGCATCAGTCGGGATACGATGGATTTATCTCCCTCGAAACCCATTATGCAGGCCCAGACGGCAAAGAAGCCAGCTCCCGGGCCTGCCTGGAGCAATTAAAGCGCATTATGAAGGAAGTTGGAGTTTCCTGAGCCGATCGATTCAGGACCATTAATTTTATGCCAAAGAATTTAGAAAACAAGAAAAGCATCGACGCTAAAGCGATCGTAGAAGAAAAGAAAAAGCCGAGCTTCATACGGATCGTCTGGACTGTGATCATGGTCATTGTTACCATCTCCATGGTAGGGTTTGCGTTCTCCGGGCTGGGATCGAACTTGACCAACAGCGGCCCGACCGTAGGGGGAGGGACTTCCAGCCGCACAGAGATCGGAACCGTCAACGGGATACCGCTCTATCAGGATGATTTCAACGACCTTGTAACGCGCGAAACGTCTTTTTACGAGATGGAAGGACGCAATATCCCCGTTGAGCAGACAGCGTTTCTGCGATCCTCGGTTCTGGACCATATGATCGAGGGCGCTCTGCTCGAGACCCAGGCCTCAAAGTACAATGTTACGGTAAGTGACGCCGACATTCAAGCCGAGCGGACCAAGGAAATTGCGTCGGCGGGCCTTGCAGCCAAATTGTCGTTGAGCGCGAATGCAACCCAGGCCGAAATCGACAACGCTCTAACCTCCCTTGGGCATCCGCCGACCACCGTCATGTTTTCAGACGACAAAATCAAAAGCCAGCTTCTGCAGCAAAAGGTGAAGGACGCCATTGACGCCCTTACAGTAACCACCGCAGCGCAGGCAAGGGCGTACTACACCCAGTGGCACACGCAGCATATCCTGATCGGAAACAAAACCCGCAGTGATGCGCAGGCCCAGATCGTCGCGCAAAAAATCAATGCCCTGGCTCTTGCTCCAGGTGCGAACTTTACAGCGCTCGCCCAAAAGTACTCCGACGATCCCGGCACGGCTAAATCGGGCGGGGATGACCATTGGATCGACAACACCACCCAATATGTCCCCGAGTTCAAGACCGCAGCCTTTGCCCTGAAAGCCGGTCAGATAACGCAGACTCCGGTCAAGTCTCCGCAGTTTGGCTATTTTATTATCAAATGCGATGCCACAAAGCCCAACCTGCCCAAGGACTTCGATAAAAACACGGCGAAGTACATCAGCACGGTTCAGGACAGCGAGCGGCAAACTAACTTCCAGACTCTGATTACGAACCTTAAGAACGATCCGTCGACAAAGATTAATATCACCGACCCGCGCCTGCTTGCCGACCGTGGCGTAGCGTCGGTTCCGACACTGGGGGATCCGGGCGCCGTCAACCTAGCGTATAAAGCAGCCCTGGCCAACTACCTGACAGCCTTGAAGGACACAAATCTTACGATTGTCGACAAAGGTGCGATCAACGCCGAGATTGCCGCAATCTACGACACTCTCAAAGATCCAAAGAGCGAGCTAAGTTATCTTAAGGATGCCGTGGACCAGACCAAGGATTCAGGTCTGGCTATCCAGCTTGGTCAACTCTATCTCAAGAGCAATGATACGAACGATGCCGTCACTACGTTTAAGTCCGCTTCGTCCATCGCCTGGAGCGATCCCGATGTTCATTATCAGTTGCTCAGCATCTATAAAACCATGAAGCGCCCAGACCTGGTTCAGTCCGAACAGGCATGGATGCAGAACTACGAGCAGCAGCAAAAGGCGGCACAGGCTAACCCGCAGGGCGGAATGCCTGGTGGAATGCCCGGCGCCCCTGGTGGACTACCACCGGGAGTGCAGGTCGTACCGTCGTCCGGAGGAAGCAGCCATGCAGTGACAGTGGCGCCTTCGGCCGTTCCGACAACGGTCGATGCAGGTCAACCACAGGTGCACCTGGTGCCTTCCTCACCAGCGCCGTCCAGCCCTGCCAAGCCGGCACAGTAGACACTTGCACGGAACTCTGTATCTCGTTTCGACACCTATCGGCAACCTTGAGGATATCACCCTGCGCGCCCTGCGCATCCTCAAGGAAGCCGATGTCGTGGCCGCGGAAGACACCCGTCATTCCCGCAAGCTTCTCTCCCACTTCGAGATAAGCACTCCTCTCATTTCCTATCATCAGCACAGCGGTGAAGAGCAGACGTCGGTCCTGATCGCCCGGCTGATTGCCGGCCAGTCCATCGCCCTTATCACGGATGCCGGTACACCTGGTGTGTCCGACCCAGGCTATGCGCTGGTTGTTGCCGCTATTGAGGCGGGCATCACAGTCGTACCCATCCCTGGGGCAAGCGCGGTCCTTGCGGGCCTTGTCGCGAGCGGCGTTCCGCCCGCCCGGTTTGTCTTCGAAGGCTTCCTTCCCAGGACAAAGTCGAACATGCGCGAGCGGCTGGCTGTGCTTGCAAAAGAGCAAAGAACGATCGTACTTTATGAAGCAGGGAATCGAACCGCGGAGACGGTTTCCGAGATTGGGGACGCCTTCGGAAGCGAGCGCCAGGTGGTAGTTTGTCGGGAGCTCACAAAGACCTACGAAGAGTTTAAGCGAGGCACGGCGCGGGAAGTGGCCGCCTACTACAAGGCGAATCCAGCCCGCGGTGAAGTTACTATCATTCTTGCTGGAAGGTCCTCCGAGGATAGTATTCAAAGCGCTCAACCAGAGGTGGAGGAAGATCCCGAGCAGACCTTGATCCGCCGCCTCAAAGAATCGCGGGCAGGGGGCCTGAGCGAACGGGATTCGGTGCGCACCGTCAGCGAAGAACTGAAAATGTCCCGCCGGATCGTCTACGCCGCCATGCTTGAACTGGCTTCGGAAGGCGATGTGCTATAATAATCGTCGGATTGATAACATATTTACCGCGGCTGTCATAATATCAGCCCGCGCAATTCGGGAGACCGCACTATGGAACATAAACTGCACGAAGAGCCCCCCTTTAGTTTTGAAGCGCTCCTGGCCACGGCATCCGCCTGGAAGGCAAAGAGCGTAAGAAACGTGGTCGTTGAATGGAGCACAGGCATTGGTCCGGTCCTCTTTTACTATCCCGAGGGTGAGCGCACCTACGGAAAGAAGTGGACAGTGGATGTCACCCCAGAAGGATACAGCGAGATCTACGCCGACTTCATAGAGTTCAAGCTTCTTCCCAAAGTGGTCGAAGCCCTGAAGCAGACCGGATTCGAAGTATCGCCCCGCTGCGTCGATCTACAGCCCCTGCAAGTACAGCGTTCCCGCCGCCGCGCCATAAAGCGCGAAGAAGCCCTCGCAGGCCACCACTAAGCTAACAAACTCAATCAGCCAGTCCCAGCTTCGCCGGGACTGGCTCCTGTTTTGCTCCTCTACAAGCTCACAATAAACCGCCGAACATCTCCGCTTTAAGCTTCAAGTAAGTAGGCATACATACTCTTTCACGGCCCTATTCAATGGATATTTTAAAAAAATCCTGAAAATCTGTGGTCCTTAATATTCCCTTAACATTTGATCGGTACAATGTCCATTCAGAAAATGGCCAAACAATTTACATTTCAATCCACGGTCCCTCGTACACAATACTGGCTGACCGTTTCAGGGATCGGCTTACTGTCTCTGATAGCCGTGATCTGGGGGGGCATCCTGGTAAACCAGTATGTTCAGGATCAACACCTTCGTAAGCAATATGGGCCGGTCGTCGCGGATCTTGTCGAAAACGATCACCTTAAAAACCTTAATGGGGAAAAACGGATTGTAGACATTCAGAAGGAAGTCGATGCGAACCAAACCCCCAGCAATGCAGACTTTGTGTTTCTGGCAAACATCATTACCGGGCCGGAAGATCGGGACGCGCAAGTCGATGCGATGATTGCGATTGACGTGGCTGCCGAGAACGGTCTTATGAGCGACTACCAGAAACGATATGTTGCGTTTGCGACCATTTCCGTGCTGCAAAGCCAGGATGACAGACTTCGTGCCAAGGAGTCTAGTCTGTTGGGCAAACTAAATACAAAATCCATCATCCCCAAATTGGTAGCGCTCCAAAACGACCCAGACGACAATGTTAGGTACTTCGCCCAGAAGTCACTTAAAAGTCTGGGCTACACTTTGAACTGAATTATTGGTCTGAGGTCATAGCTATTCTTGGGGAACTTAAATAGATTGAAACTCGCGTACACACCAGCACAAACCCGAGCAAAGACGGGTTTCTCATTAATAGAAATACTTATAGTGATCGTTGTTATCGCTATTTTAATGGCCTTTCTCCTTCCTGTTTTCTCCAAGGCAAAAGCCAGGAGCAACGAGGTGGTTTGCGCCAGTAATTTGAGGCAGCTTGGACTTGCCTTTGAACAGTACAGTGCAGATAATAACGAGCACTATCCTCTGCCGGGTTCGGGCGATGGGCATGATGCTAAGCAAAATGGGCCCTTCTGGGATCTTGGAGATCCATCGAACGGTGGACCCATAAACGCCTACATCAAACAGCGCTCTTCACAGGCCGAGCCCGGTCCTTCGATTTGGTTCTGTCCGTCGATGCCGAAGTATATCCAGACACCAAACCAGATATCTTCTTCCACGATCACCTACGATCAGTTGACGGAACGGACCTATGTCATGAACTGGTACCTGCGCGACCCGTCGCCAAATCCTGATGATGGCGGCAAGATTGTGGATCCCGAGGTGACCTTTGCAGATCTAGACCCGGCAACGGCTTTCAAGTTGTTCGACCACATGGGAGACATGAACAGGTCTCTAACCCTTTCACGTCTTGTTTCGCCCTCGGATACGGTCCTACTCTTCGAAGGAGTGCCGGTGAGCGGAACAAATAGCTTTGGTCCGTACTTCGGTTCCCCGCGGCGTAGTGGCGACTTTTCCTTTGAAAAAGGATATATGCCGAGTACAGCGACATCGCTGGATGTATATGAAGCCGAGGGGATTATTACGCCATGTTGGACTCCAAGTATTCCCTGGCACAACGGCTTCAATAACTACCTGTTTTGTGATGGACATGTAAAAGCCCAACGGCCCAAACCTTATCCATGGGTACCGACACCCCAAGACAACCAGTGGTATGTGGCTCGGTATCGATAACAATTGCAGACATGTTTAAGCGAGTACTCATAGCGCTGTTTTTGTTTCTGTTGTTTATTGCCTGTTCTACTCTGTTTGTGTTGGGGCTTGGCATTTATGCATCCTATTGCTTTGATCGGGATGAAAGGCGCGATGCAGCCCTTGCTCAGAGCGCTATTCATACTTCGCCAGCCGCAACCCATTACACAGTGGTCGACTTAAAAACTCTTGGAGGATCCTACGACTACCACGGGGGCGGAGTCAATGATGTTGGAGACGTGGTTGGATCCTCCGAGGACTCCAAGGAACAGCTTCATGCGTTCTTTTCCAGCAGTGGGAAGATGACACCGCTTCCATCGAATCGTTGTGACTCCGGAGCATCCGCGATCAACAACAGTGGTCAAATAGTTGGAAGCTTGTTTGCTCCAGGTCGGCATAAGGCGGTAATCTGGGCGAACTCCAAACCGGTTGAATTAGGCATATTACCGGGCTTCCAGCAGAGCGAAGCCACTGCCATAAACAGTCGGGGCGATGCCACTGGGAGGTCCTTTACGGCAAGCAGCACAAACTGGTGGATGTGTCCCTCCCAAGTGTTCCTTTGGAAACAAGGGAAGCTATCGGCAATTGACGTTCCGGCAGGTTGCACAAATAGC
>Ga0302307_10002779_pt1 | contig 10634 bp, 10 predicted proteins | sample III_Palsa_E3_2_FD_200530 | JGI IMG/M metagenome (GOLD analysis project Ga0302307, IMG submission 200530) | Peat permafrost microbial communities from Stordalen Mire near Abisko, Sweden - III_Palsa_E3_2 | ecosystem: Environmental > Terrestrial > Soil > Palsa > Peat permafrost | place: Sweden... | reverse complement strand
GCATACCCCGGTACTCGTCATCGACAGCCCGCGTTAATCCAGCTTTGCTGACTTGTCTTTAGATAACTTAATTTATAGGCAAAAAAGGTATTTAAAAACTATCTGCCTGTAATTTGTCAGGATCCGCTAACCGGTATTCGATTCGTTTAACCAAATGATCCAGATCAAAGGGCTTTTCAACAAATTCATCACAATTATAGGTGCCCAGTGATAGCAATACGCGCGGGTAAGCGGTCATTAAAATTACGGGTATATGCCGTGTTTGTTCATTTTTTTTGATTTGTGCGCACACTTCCCCACCATTGATACCGTTTAATAAATAGTCGACCAGGACCAGGTCCGGATGATGCAGTGCGATGTTGCTTAAAACATCCTCTGCTTTGGTCAGTGTAGTGACATGGAATCCGGCAGATGTCAAAAATTCTTCCAATATTTCCAAAATGCTGGCATCATCATCCACCAATAAAATGCGCTTCGTCATATCTTACTTCTTAGTTTTCCTCTGGTCCCATTTTTCCCGGACGTCCTCTGTTGACTTCTTTGCGCCCGCTATCGATTCCTACTGCTCATCCTTTTCACTCAGTGGCCCTTCTGTTTTCAACTCAGGTAAGATTTTTCCCAATTTAAAACTGCAGTTCCAGGAACCATTCCTGACCTCGAATGATACTTCATGATCTCTTACCGGTACATGTTGCTGCACACAAGCGGTAATCTCTTTTTTTACTTTACGGTAGGCTGATTTAAAGTCTTTCTCGGTATCCGGCAAATGAATAAGGATATGGTCCTGGAAGACGTTAATTTCCCAATAAGATGCGCATTTTTCGGCAATGAGTTTTAACAGATTTTGCTGGAGTATTTCCATTGGTTAAGGTTTTTATATTGCCGATAATTCCTGGCTTTCAATCGCTGAAGTTATCGCGAGTTTTAAATTGTCGTCCAGCTCAGGCCCGAACAACAGCAACCAGCCTTGCGGACTTTGCTGCAGCCAGCAGATAGACAAGTATTTACAGATGTCACTGATTAGTACAACCTTGTACATAGATTGCTGATTATGATAGCCTACTTTCAGCACTTTGGTATGAATTATCTGATCAAGATACTGAAATGTAATCTTGAAGATCTTTGGCGATGATAGTTCATTTTGCAAAAATACCGTTGTTTCTTTTTTGACAGTGCTGTTAGCGGTCGAAAAGGATGGGATCAATAGCGCTTGCTTTTTGTCATTCCTCATTTGGCCATTGATCGCTATTTTTAGCGAAGTATCAGTTACGGATTCGTGCAATGCATCAGTTAACATATAGAATTCAAATTAAGTTATCAAAACAAATCCAGCCTAATTCAGGGGATTAGCGGCAAGAGTCGAAATCGGAAAAATTTACGGAGGAATACGAAAATGAAAAGGATCTGCTATAACTTCAGGTTGTATAACTAAGTCAGCCCAAATATGTTTTTAACAGGCTAAAATGTTACACAAACTAAAGATAGTTGAGGATAAACCAATCCGAAGAGCAGTTGATTAATCCTGCATAGGAAGACAGACCGTAATCATTTTTATTATATCTCGATCATTTAAGTGGTGGATTAAGCGGCAAGCTAAAGCGAAAAGAGCTGCCTTTTCCGGGTTCACTTTCGATAGTAAACTTTCCATGATGTTTTTTGATGATCTCGGAGGCGATATACAGCCCCAGACCTATTCCCTGGTATTGCATAGCTGTTTTTTGTACCCGGTAAAAACGCTGAAATAACTGCTCGATATCCTCTTTTACCAAACCGATCCCAAAATCTTCAACTACTACGACTATGCTTCCTGACACAACTTTAGCTTTTACGATTACCGTATCCGCATCCGGAGAAAATTTGATGGCATTATTCAGCAGGTTGATCAATACCTGTTCAATCCTCGATTGATCACCGGTATAGTGCCGGTTGATAGTGTTTTCAAGTTTGATGGTATGCTTAGCAGAGATCTGTTGCACACGTGCAATACTGTTAGTCATCGCATCAGCAAAATTAAATTCAGCAATATTTAGCCTTATTTGATCTGAATTAATCTCGGTAACGTCCAGTAAGTCTGCTATCAGTTTTTCCAGACGCTTAATACTACGGTTCGCATTTAAAATAAAGGCGTAAGTCTTATCAGCCTTATTAGCTGTTTTTTCCAGGAGCTGATTGATGGCCTTAATGTTAGTTAACGGTGTCTTGAATTCATGGCTTACGATGTTGAAAAATTCATCCTTCTTTGCTTCGGCTGTTGCCCGCCGGTCTTTTTCCTGCTGTTGAACTAATACTTCTTTCTTAGCTATAATTAATTCCGCGGCACGTTTCCCTTTTTCTTCATCCTGAAAACCAAGTTCTTTAAGCAGGATGGCGAGCTCTGCGGCACGTTTTTCTTTTTCTTCGTCTTGGAAATCAAGTTCTATATTACCCATATTCAACTCAGCAGCGCGCTTTCCTTTTTCCTGGTTTTGGAAGAGCAGTTCTTGGTTAGCGATAATCAGTTCAGCGGCTCTTTTTTCCTTTTCCTGGTTTTGAAAGATAAGTTCTTTATTAGCGATAATCAATTCTGCTGCACGTTTTTCCTTCTCCTCATTTTGAAAAACAAGCTCTTTATTAGCGATGATCAGTTCCGCCGCCCGTTTTTCCTTTTCCTGGTTTTGAAAGATCAATTCCGTATTGGCTAAGATCAGCGCTGTGGCAAGCTTTTCTTTCTCCTGATTCTGAGAACTTAACTGTGCATAAGCAATGACCAGTTCTGCGGCGCGTTTTTCTTTTTCATGATTTTGAAAGACAAGCTCTTTGTTGGCGATGATCAGTTCGGCCGCCCGCTTTACCTTTTCCTCATTTTGAAAATTAAGCTCTTTATCCGCGATAAATAGCTCTGCGGCACGCTTGTCTTTTTCCTGATTTTGATAATCCAGTTCTTTGTTTGCTATAATTAACTCTTTGGCACGGTTCAGCTTTTCTTCATTTTGAAAATCCAGCTCGAGATTGCAACAATTAACTCGGCCGCACGCTTTCCTTTTTCTTTATTTTGAAATTCAAGTTCAACGTTGGCTATCATGAGCTCTGAGGCACGTTTTTCCTTTTCTTCATTTTGAAGGAGCAATTCGCTGTTGGCGTTGCTTAGTTCCGTGGCAAGTTTTTCTTTTTCCTGATTTTGGATAACCAATTCTTTATTCGCTATAACTAATTGGTCAGATAGATTTTTTGTTTCCATAATGTAGCTCGACAAATGTCATTAGAATGAGGGTATCAGCCGTCCGAACAGGTCGATACTACGATATAGTAAGCTGATTTTGAGTTGCTACGCTTAAAAAAACCGGATGATTACAATAGCAGGCTGATTTAATTTGTTTTTCGTTTCTTAACCGCTATTGTTATCTATATGCAAATAACGAGCCATATTGTTAACAAATCGGCTTATTGCCAAATAAAAGGACGGAAATTGTCGGGTCAAATACTAATTTGTTTGCGTTTTCATCAAGGTAGCGCGCCTGGCCGGACAGAATACAAGTGTTCCGCCGGCAACAACTCCGGCAACACCAACTCCTACGCCAACTTCGGTGCCGACACCTCATGTTCCAACAGCCCCACCGGCTAAATAACGGGGTAATAACATATTAACGCCGCTGTACCTTGATGGTATGGCGGCTTTATGAAATGCCGCACCACGCTATAAATGGTCAACTGTTGGAAACGGCTCATATCTGTGCCAGCTTCACTGATAATGATTTCTGCCGATTTAACACCTATGCCGCTGATGCAATCAAGACATCCGAATGCTTCTGCATAGTGTTTACTGATTATTTCAATAATTGATTTATCTAAAAAATCTACTTGCTTTTGCACGTGGTCATAATCTTCCATTAACATCTGAAGTTGAGTATGGTGATACGTTTGAAGGGCACCATTCAAAGCTTTGGCCAATTGGTCTTTCTTTTTGTTTACTTTTCCTTTGGCACAATTCAGCAACTGTTCCTGATCAGTAGCACCTTTAGCCAATAGTCGAATCATATCCTTAGCTGATAATGTATGAATTGAACTGATCACAGAATGCAGTTTGACGTTGTTACATTCTAATATCCTAAGCTAACGATTCCTTATTCTGTTAAGCTGCCAAGGTTGAAATAGGCGAGTTCTACAGGATATTTATAGCTAAATAAATAATAAGGAGGGAAATTGAGAAAACACAGCGTCCTGAAAATATTACACGATTGTATTTAATATTTCAGCAATCGAAAACTTTGCGCCGCAAACAAACTCATCAGCAGCGCCATAATAAAGGGTTAGCTCATCGCCCTTAATAATGTGGCCGTTGGTAAAAACAACGAAGCCAAAGAAGCCGCTAAGCTCATATTTTTCGGTGGGTACCATAATAGGCTCCATTGTTCGGCCTAATATTTTTGTGGGATCATTTAGATCCATCAAAAATGCACCAAGGCAGTACTGGTGTTTTTCATTGGCACCATGATAAATTTCCAGCCAGCCTTTGTCCGTTTTAATGGGTGCGGCGCCCGCTCCAACCCTGGCGTTGTCCCACATACCTATCCGGGTTTTAATGATACACTGGTGATTACCCCAATGCAGGCCATCGGGTGATTCCGCCAGCCAGATATAATTGCCGCCGATCTCTTTGCTGCTGGGCCGGTGCAGGGCATAATACTTCCCGTTTATTTTTTCATCAAACAACGTGCAATCCTTATTATGCGGCGGCATGATCATGCCTTTATCTTCATATTCCTTAAAATCTTTGGTGATCCGCAAACCCACGCCGACCCCGCTGTCTGAAACCGCAGTATAAGTCAGGTAATAAGTATCATCTATTTGGGTTACACGGCAATCTTCAATGCCAAAGCGCTCTAAATAGCCCATACCTGTTAAATGTTGATAACCCTCCGGTTCATAAAATTTCACACCGTCATCACTACATAATAATCGTAAATGCGAAATCGTGGTTAAATAATCCAAGCCTTTATAATTTACCACACGGGCATCTGTCGCGATCAGGTCAGGATCATTCAGCGGCACCTCGATCACCTCCATGTTGCCCGTCGCATTTAATACCGGGAAATAAATTACGCCCTCCTTTGTTACAGTGCCTTCCGCCACGCGTACCAGTAACCAGGTCTTATTTTCATAGGTAAATACACCGGGGTTTAACAGGCTGATGATCTGCAATCCCGGAATTTTAGGCTGAAGATCTTTAGGGATAAGTAACGGATTTTCCGGAAAGCGACGTGCCAGATCTTTCATCATTGCTGAATTTGGGCCAGGTTAATGGTAGCGGGGCCGGTTAATACTTTGCCGTCAATATCAAACCGGGCGCCGTGACACGGGCAGTCCCAGCTTTTCTCTTCGGGGTTCCAGTTCACAACACATTTCATGTGTGTGCAAACAGGGTTTAAAGCGTGAATAGTTCCATTTTCATCGCGATAGGCAGCTACTTTCTTCCCATTCACTTCCACTATTTTACCGGTGCCCGGCGCTAACCGTTTTAATGAATCCGTTTCGTGAATACCAATACGGTCCTTTACCCAATGCAAAGCTACATCCGAATTTTCTGTAACGAACTCCTTAAAACCGTCGATTGGCTTTGTACGGCAGGGATCAAATAGATCTTTGTAAACACTATTTTCTTTGACAATTAAGTCGTTTATTATTTTTCCGGCGATACTGCCCAGCATCATGCCGTTACCGTTAAACCCGGTAGCGCAATAAATACCTTTAGTGGCCAACGGCATTTGCCCGATATAAGGCAAGCCATCAACCGGAATATAATACTGTGACGACCACCTATATTTAATCGAAGACACATTAAAGTATTTGCGTACATATTTTTCTAGATCTCCGAAAACTTTATCCGGTTCTTCGTGCCCGGTCTTATGATCATTGCCACCTGCTATCAGTAATTTTTCTCCGTCGATAGTATGGGTACGAAAATAATGATAAGGATCTTCCAGGTCGTAGACCAAAGCATCCGGGTGATTGTCATCTTTTAATTTTACGCCCAATACATAACTGCGGTATGGCGCGCATTCCAGATTTAATACATTGATATTGGGTGGCATGTGAGTAGCATAAACAATATTTTTAGCGTGTATAGTCATTTGATCTGACGCTGCCATATGCACCTCATTCTCAGTGTTTATTTTATTGATTAGTGTATGTTCAACGAAATTTCCGCCTGACGCTAAAAAGTGCTTCTGCAATCCCTGCAAATATTTTAAGGGGTGGAACTGCGCCTGCCCGTTTAGCTTAATTGCGTTTTTGTAAGGTATCGGAACGGGCAGCTCCTTTACAAAATGAGCACGGATACCGACCATTGTCAGCCCGGTGTAAAGCGAGGTTAATTGTTCTGCCTGCTTGTCATCCTCGGCATACACATAAGCAACTTTATCCTCATACTCGCAGTCTATTTTATATTCAGCTATGTTATCTTTAATAATAGCGAAGCCTTCACTGATCGCCTTAGCAAACAATTTCGCACCTTGTTTTCCAAAAGCGTTTTCCGCCTCCTTATAAGTAGTATCGGCAAAGTTGTTAATATGCGCGCTAGTACCGCCTGTAGTGCCAAAACCTATAGAATTTGCCTCAGCCAATATTACATTTTTACCCGATTTCTGTAATAATAGCGCCGTAGTAAAGCCGGTTATTCCGCCGCCTATAACAAGACAATCGTAAACTGTCTCAGTGATTTTTTTTGGCCTGGGGCTTACCATACTTGGTAATCCATGCTGCCAGGGACTTTCCAGTCCGCCGTCTCTTTCAAGTATAGTTTTCATCTCGGTTCAATTAAAAAAAGCGTTCATATGAACGCTTAAATTTTATAGGTAGAATTTGATGTAATGTTCAGGCGGCTATTGCTTGCAGGAAGGTTGCATTGTTTTTAACCTGTTGTTTTATTTTGAACGCTTTAATATCCTTTTCTAAAATAGCCTTTAGTTCCAGGTCTAAAGCTTTTAGCAGCACGGTTGTGTTAGTTGAATTTTTCATGGCGCGACGTTTTAATGTTTCTTTAACTGGATAAATATTGTGCCATTCTTCGTTACACATCTCACGCGATAACATTTGTATATTTTAATAAACGTATTAATAAAATAATATCCAAAAAAACAGCCTGGTAAAAACCTGAACGACACTTAAATAGAATTTTTCGTTATAGGCCATATTCTAAACATTCTAATATTTCCAGTTAGGCGTATTTTAATTTTTGTTCATTCCTAATTGATAAGTTTTGTCCCCCCGTAATAATTGAAACAGATATGCGCGAATTGTATACTCAAGCAGCCCAAAGTTTCAAAGCGTATGATTATTCATATAAGGCATTATATTTTTACTATTATTTCTCTGATAGACTCGTTACGGGTCAACTATATCGTACAAAAAAGATATACATTGTTAATGTAGAAAATAAGAACTTCCTTTAATTCTTTAATTAAAACAATTTTTGCTGTTTTTCTTTTTAATTTAATTATTTCATTCTGTTTATAAATTTCGCCTTTATTAAACTACGCCGATCTTCAATGAGTAAAGAAAAAAAAGGCGAAAATGACGCCAGTCCATCTATACAATTTCCGGTAGTAGGCATCGGAGCGTCTGCCGGCGGCCTGGAAGCGGTGAAACAGTTTTTGCAGGCGGTGCCAAAAGAATCAGGCATGGCTTATGTATTTGTTCAGCACATGAGTCCGACACATGAAAGTTTACTACCGGAAATCCTGGAAAAATTTTCTGCCATACCTGTTCTTCAAATTACCGATAACATCCACCTGGAACAGGATCATTTTTATATTATCCCGTCTAATCAAATCGTCAAAGCAGAAGACGGTATGCTTAAGCTGGAAGAATTGGATGGGAAACGCCATAAAGTAAAAGTAATTGACCTCTTCTTTTCTTCTTTGACGGTGGTCCATCAAAGCTTTGCGGTTGGTGTGGTATTGTCCGGTACTTTAGATGATGGAACACTGGGTTTGCAGGTCATCAAATCATATGGTGGTATCAACTTTGCGCAGGACGAAGGCTCTGCCGCATTTGATGGCATGCCTAAAAGTGCCATTAATACCGGTGCGGTGGATTTTGTGCTTCCGCCGGCTAAAATTGCCCAACACCTGATTATGATCAACCATCCTTTTCACGGCGGCCATTCCAAAAAAGAAATAGCCGCTGAGTTGACACAGCATGATGAAGATATATTCAGGCAACTCCTTGCCGTGCTCCGGGTTCGCAGAGGCGTTGATTTTTCTTATTATAAACCAGGAACACTGAAGCGCCGGATCGTACGCCGTATGGCGCTTGCTAAGATCGAGCAACCGGAAGAGTACCTGACCTACCTGCGTGAAACGAAAGCGGAACAGGATGATCTTTATAACGATATGCTGATCTCGGTCACGAATTTTTTTCGCGATACGGCAAGTTTCGAACTGCTTTGCAATACCATTTTCCCGGCTATGCTAAGAAAAAAAAGCACGCACGAATCTTTGCGGATATGGGTCGCCGGATGCGCTACCGGTGAGGAAGCGTATTCTATGGCGATGTGTTTGCAGGAACATCTGGGAGATAAGGCGGCGGCAATGACGATCCAGATATTTGCCACGGATATTTCCGAAACGGCTATTGCCAAAGCAAGGACCGGGATTTACAGGGCTACCGATCTGGCAGGCCTTTCCGCCTCGCGTGTGCAGCAATTTTTCACCATGCTCGACGGCAGCTACCAGGTAAATAAGATTATCCGTGATATGTGCGTGTTTGCCAACCATAACCGGTTGAAAGACCCGCCGTTTTCCAAAGTCGATTTGGTCAGTTGCCGCAACGTCATGATCTACCTTGAGCCTGTTTTGCAAAAACGGGCACTGAATACTTTCCATTATGCATTGAATGACTACGGCTTCTTAATGCTGGGTAAGTCAGAGAGCATCGGCAATAACACAGATCTGTTCAAATCTTACAATAACCACGAAAAGATATTTTCAAGGAAAGGTGAGCGCGGAAGATACATGCCTGTCGCATCAGCCGGAAGTGAAAGAAATTTTAAAGACATTGACAAAGGTCTTCAAAATGAAGGCGGAAAACGGGATGTCTATAAAATAGGCGGTGAAACCATTTTAGCCAATTACGCGCCTGCCAGCGTCTTGGTCGATGATCGTTTTGATATCATCCAGTTTTTCGGTAAAACTGAACCCTGGTTAGCGCTGACGCCCGGCAGGGCGAGCCTCAACTTACTCAAAATGGCGCGTGAAGGATTGGCTTTTGAATTGCGGAACTTACTGCATCTGGCCGGTAAAAACCAATCGGCATCGCGGAAGGATGCGGTGCTGTTTAACTTCCATAATACGGAGGAATATGTAAACATTGAGGTCGTTCCCTTAGCCTATGTCCATGAGCCCTATTTCCTGGTATTATTTGTAAAAAGCCAAAAAGCAAATCCGGTGGACTTGGAGGGTCCCGCGACCAAAAATAAAAAGGGAATTACAGACCCGCGGGACCAGGAAATAGCGCAGCTGAAAAAAGAATTGATGCAGGCGCGCAGTGATATGCGGACGGTTACCGAAGAGCAGGAGGCCGTAAATGAGGAGCTGCAAAGCGCCAATGAGGAATTGCTTTCGGGAAGCGAGGAACTGCAAAGTTTGAACGAGGAGCTGGAAACTTCCAAAGAGGAACTGCAAAGTACCAACGAAGAAATTACCATCGTTAACAGTGAACTGGTCGACCGGAACGACCAGCTGAACCACGCGCGTATATATGCCGAGGGTATCATTAACACGATAAGAGACCCGCTGATCATGCTCGATAAAGATTTAAGGGTCATCCGCGCCACCAATGGCTTTTACCATAAATTTAAGGTTACAGAAAAGGAAACGGAACACCAGTTCATTTATGACCTGGGTAACCGGCAATGGAACATTCCCGGTCTTCGTGAACGCTTGGAGCGCCTGTTGCCGGAAAAAAAGATGTTTACAGATTTTGAGGTCACCCACATCTTTCCGGCAATCGGATCCAGGATCATGCTGTTAAATGGGCAGCAATTGGATAAAGTCAATGATGAACAAGTGATATTACTGGCCATTGAAGATGTTACCGACCAGCGAAAAGTTGAAGAGGGGTTGGCTGAAGTGGAAACGCTGTTCCAAGAGAGCAAGGAAAGGCTGAAACTGGCTGTTGATGCCGCTGAAATGGGCACCTGGGATTTTAACCTCTTAACAAAAGAATTAATACTGGACAAACGTTGTAAGCCGCTGTTTGATCTTGCACCCACTGATCATTTAGATCATAGCCAATATTTAAATTTGATAGGGCCGGAGGACAGAGACACGGTAGAGGCAGCTGTTCAGCAGGCCATCGTCGGCGAAAATAAAGGCGAATTTGACGAGGAATTTTGCACCACCGAACAGGAGCATAAAAAGGCGAAATGGATAAAGTCCAAAGGAAAGGTTTATTTTAACGAGCACGGTAAAGCCATTCGTTTTGTGGGTACTTCGCTGGATATTACTACGCAAAAAACGATCGAGGAGGCTAACAAAGAATTACTGAAAAAAAAGGATGATTTTATGAGCATTGCCAGCCATGAATTGAAGACACCCATCACTACCCTCCAGGCATCTTTACAAGTACTGGATAGATTGAAGGATAACCCGGCCAAA
>Ga0302307_10002770_pt1 | contig 10645 bp, 8 predicted proteins | sample III_Palsa_E3_2_FD_200530 | JGI IMG/M metagenome (GOLD analysis project Ga0302307, IMG submission 200530) | Peat permafrost microbial communities from Stordalen Mire near Abisko, Sweden - III_Palsa_E3_2 | ecosystem: Environmental > Terrestrial > Soil > Palsa > Peat permafrost | place: Sweden... | reverse complement strand
CATGGCTCTCGGCGCGCAGCGAAGAGACATCCAGCGTCTCATCCTCGGTCAGGGAGCAAAAATGGCGTTTGCGGGTGTCGTCCTGGGTATTTTTCTCGCGCTCGGCCTCACACATCTCATGAGCAGCCAACTCTTCGGCATCACCCCCCATGACCCGCTCACCTTTGCCGGGGTCGCTCTGATTCTTCTGCTGGTTGCGCTGGCAGCTTGCTACCTCCCCGCCAGGCGGGCTATGGGTGTTGATCCCATGGTTGCTCTGCGGCACGAGTGACGAGAACAATTGGGAAAAGATCTAAGCGCCCACCCAGGCCCATGATTCCTTTGTCGAAAAACATTTCCAAGAAAGGACCGCCGAACCGCAGGTCCCTCCACTGCGCTCCCCCGGATTTCCTGTCGAGACCCGTGGCTTTGATGATCTGCATGCGGCTCTCTCTACGGAGAGCCGCAAACGTGGTCGTAGCTAATGGCGCGAAGTAGGAAATCCGGGTACGCTCCGGTCGGGATGACAATTCTGTCCCATGGGCCAAATAACTCTCGCTGAAGCTCTTCGGGCACAATAGAATTGTCATCCCGACCGGAGCGAAGCGTAGTGGAGGGACCTGCGGTGCGCCTTGCGGCTTAACCTAATTTCCGTCCCCAAAGAGATTACTTCGTTAGGCGCAGCAGAACCACTCCGTGACGCGGCACGGTTACCGTGTAGCTGCCCTGGAGTTTGCCCAGGTCCTTAGCAGCCCAGATATCGTGCGCTTTCGCGGCGCCGCTAAATCCCACATCGCTTAACTTCAGCGTGATCGGCAGGGCGGTGTCGTCCCGGTTGAATAAGGCTACGGCCTTGGCGCCCCCCTGCAGTGGTTTGGCCCAGATCTCGACCGGACCAACTTCAGATACACGATCGCCCTGCTTGCCCAGAGGATCCTGATCGATGGCGATTACGTCTCGATTGGTCAAAATGGAAGCTGTCTCGGCCGGCATCTTAGAAAGATCGTTGCCGGCCAGCAGCGGCGCAGCCAGGATCGCCCACAAGCTCATGTGGAGGCGATTCTCATCCAGCGTGAGCTTGCCGTTGCCTACTTCCAACATGTCGGGGTCATTCCAATGGCCTGGTCCAGCGTATTTTGATAAGCCCGCCTGGGAGAACCCGATCAACGTCATCCTGTCCCAGGTGGGATTGATGTCGCCCGTTGTCCGCCACAAGTTGGCTCCCAGCGAAGGACCCCACTCCCACACCGCATCCCAACCGTACTGGCAGAAGCTATAGACGATCGGGCGCCCGGTTGCCAGCAATGCCTTGTGCATCTTCTCGTAGGCATCTTTCATCATCTGGGTCTGCTTTGCCGGATCGTTCGGAGCTTCCGCCATCATGTTCTGGCGGAAGCTGCAGAGATCGTATTTGAGATAATCAATGCCCCAGGCCGCATAGGTTTTAGCATCCTGCTCTTCGTGGCCCAGGCTGCCTGCGTACCTGGCGCAGGTCTTCTCCCCCGGCCCGGAGTAGATGCCAATCTTCAGACCTTTGGAGTGCACGTAATCGGCCAGGGCCTTCATGTCGGGAAACTTGCTGTTGGCCTGAAGGACTCCCTGGGCATCGCGCTCACCCTGCCAGGTGTCGTCGATGTTCACGTAGATATAGCCGGCATCCTTCATGCCCGAAGACACCATGGCGTCGGCTGCTCCGCGGACATCCTTGTCGTTCACCCTGCCGGCAAAAAGATTCCAGCTGTTCCAGCCCATCGGCGGAGTTGCGGCTAAGGTACTGGTTTGGGCCAGTAGCGTGGATGACACAAACAAAGCAGTCAACAGAACGGCACAGAATCCCTTGAACATAGACTCTCCTGGACGACAACCCACTATAGGCCACTCGCCTTGCTCGCCACTAGTGGCTTGATGATCTCGTCCAGCAGGTCAGGCGTTCCCTGCACCCGCTCCAGCTGGGGATATTTCTCTCCGTCGTGGTAGTCCAGCCGAAGGGTGCGGAACTCGTTCTCGTTCGAGACAATCAGCTCGATCGGGCTGGTTGTTCCCTTTGCCCCGCGAATCGCGCCTTTGAGAACGTCGCCGTTGAAGCCGTGCCCATTGACAGCTACCAGCTTCATGCCCGGACCGAGTCCTGCCTGAAACGCCGGCGAGTCGACCATGACATCGTCTATGACGGAACTGTTGTTGACCATGAGGCCGAGCGAAAACCAGGCATCGACCTGCTGGTACTTGGTGAGGTAAGCCTGCTCGTACTCCGTTGGCTCGTCGCCATAGGTCAGCCGGTAGCCTCCATGCTCGATTCCGTCCAGAGGCGCATGGGCGGCGTGCGACTGCAGCCGTTCGGTCAGGAAACTGCGCCAGTCATAGGGAGCGACTGCATTCAGGTCGGCGACAATCTCGTCAAAGTCATAAGGAACCACTATGGGCGGAGTGTTGCCGCCCACGGCGAGAAATTTTACACAAAAGTCGTTCAGCGATTTCTTGTCGTGGGTCAGCTGACGAATGGTGGTATCGGCGTCCAGCCAGATCAACTCGCCTTCCTGGTAGTAATCCTGCCCGCGCCTCCAGTTGGCCCAATACTCGTGGCCACCGCGCAGAGTCTGCGAGGCAATGGCGGTGTCTTCCAGGTTGCGCCACGTGCGCCCAGGTTTCACGTTGAGGCGCGCGGCGCTAAAGGCCAACGCCTCGCGGTACTGGGCGGGGGTCCAAAAGGCGGAGCGGGCTGCCAGGACGTTGCCCCAATATTGCGTCATGCCCTCGTAGACCCAAAGCAGATCACCCTTTTGCGGGGTCGCGTAATCCGGCGTAGCCAAGCCCACTGGCCGGCGGTACTTACCGTTCCAGGAGTGGGTAAACTCATGCGGCAGCAACTCCGCATTGAGCATGGCCAGTTTCGGATCGGTGATTCCCTTTTTCTCGATCCCGTTGTCGCTCGACTGGTGGTGTTCCAGGCCTTCCATGCGAATCACGTCGCTCAGGCTGAGAAGAAAATGGTAGGTCTCATAATGGCGGGACTGATAGAGCGGGCCCGTCTCCCTTACCAACTGGTTGACCGCGGCGAGATACTCCGGCTTCAGGTCCACATCCTCCGCCGCATCGCCGGCTACGTCCAGATAATGCTTGGGGGTAATTTCCGGTGCCAGGGGAAACTCGCGAAAATATCGCCCCGTAATCACCGGCGAATCGATCAACTGGCCCACCGATACCGTGGCGAACGATGTTTCTGCGCCGTTCTGCCCGGTGATGCTGAGCGCCGTTCCCAGCTTCCAGTCTGCGGGCACAGTCAGCGAAGCGGTAATGGGAATCTGCGCTACCGGAATGTGCGCTGGGTAGAGGACAACGGAGTTCCATTCCAGCACCGTCATGTCAGGACTGGTGGCTTGATCCTCATCCGAGCCTGTATCGCCGGGAGTCGCGAGGAAATCAAGGGAAACGTCGAGGGTGGTTACGCCGGAAGGCACGTCGACGTGGAAAGCGTACATGTCCACGTCGTCCCGTCGCCAGGAGAGATCCTGGCCGTTGGCGCGAACCCGTATCCCGGAAAGATTGTCGATGGGCCCGGTGGGCCGGTGATCGCCTGGAATCCATTGCGGATACTCCAGCGTCAGCGGACCGGAGCTCACGGGTATCTGCATATGAGCATGGAGCAAACGGCGCGGCGCGTCGGTTAGATCGACGTGCAGAACGATGGGAGAGGCGGGCGCCTGCGCCATGCTGCTGCTGGCGATCATGAACAACAAGACGACACACGCGAGGCTGGAACACCGTTTGATCATTTCGTAATCATTGCATAGCAGTTTTGAAGAGGGTCTTATGATGGTTAGGTTCCCGAAAGAGGCTATTTATGGCATCTGCCACCACGCAGTCCTTTTCTAACCACGGCAGGTTAGACCCAGCTTTTCATTTCGTGTTAGCGCCGATAGGTTTGGCGGCAATCATTCTGAGCATCTTTCTCCTGGTGCGGCAGCCCGGCATCGGCTCCATCCTCGGAGTATTGCTGTCCGTCGGCCTTTTTATGCTCACAGCCAAAGCCAGGTCTTATGCTCTCAAGGTTCAAGATCGGGTCATCCGGCTCGAGGAGCGGCTGCGGTTGTCGATGCTTCTGCCCGAAGCAACCAGGCCGAGGATCGTTGAGTTAACCGAGCCTCAGTTGATCGCGCTTCGTTTTGCCTCGGATGCTGAGGCGCCTGCACTGGCTATGCGAGCTCTCAATGAAGGCCTGACCAAGAAGCAGATAAAAACTTCTATCCAAAGCTGGCGTGCTGACTACTTCCGCGTTTGAAGTCATGCGCCCAGACGTCCCAACCCCAGGCCGATGACATAGGTCACCACGCCCTCAACAGCTCCTACCAGGGTCATTTCGAAACCGCTGCTCCACCATGAGCGGACGGTGACCAGCGACTTGGCCGCGCCTACAGCGAAATGGGCGGCGAGCGAAACCACCGCCGAAATGATCACCGCGGTGTAGCCGCTGGAAAAGAAAAACGGCACGATTGGGATGAACGCTCCCGCCGCGGTTGAAAGAGCGCCTGAGAGAGCAGAGGTGAGTGGATTGTGGAGCGCTTCTTCGGTTGAGTTGAGCCGCTCGGCAGCGAGAGCGCGCAGCATCTGCTCCGGATCGTTGGCAATGTGCTCGACAACGCGGTCGGCGTCCTCCTGGGGAAGGCCTTTGACTTGGTAATAGAGCGACAAAAGTTCGTGGGCTTCCGGACCGTTCATGGCAATAGCTTCGCGCTCGCGCGCCAGTTCCGCTTCATAGATTTCACGCTCGCTCTTGGCGGCGAGGTAGGCTCCGGAGCCCATGGAGAGCGCGCTGGCGATCATGCCGGCAATCCCTGAGAGCAGCACATATTTGCTGTTGCCCAGGGTCGCACCGGAAACGCCGGAGACGATGCCGAAGATGGATCCCAGGCCGTCGTTGACTCCGTAGATGGCATCGCCGATCCACCCGGCAGTGTGCGGGCGGCCTTGGTCACGCTTGGTCAGCATCTGCTCCAGCAGTTCTTTTGGATTCCCCGCCGGTGCACGAGCACGGTTGGGATACCGGCGGATCAGACTGCTGAGCTCGCGATAGTGTTCCTGCTCGTCCTCGAGGACCCGGTTCAGGATGGACAGACTCGGTTCATCCCCTAGTTCTTTGAGCTGGCGGCTGTATTTTGCGATATCCCGGCTCTCATCGATCTCCAGGCGGCGCAAAGCCAGGTGATCGCCGCCAATGCGGTTCTTGAGGCTATCCGCATCACCAGCCGGTTTGCCCCGGTAGACTGGTTCCCGCCCTCCGATTTCCTTGATGCGGGCAGCCCAGAGAGCGGCATGCTCTTTCTCGGCAACCGCCATGTGTTCCAGCGCTTGCTTACGCCCTGTATCTCTTTCTCTCTCGGCGAGGGCGCGATAGGTGTAGTAGCCCGTCATTTCGGCCTGCCAGTTTTCTTCCAGAATCTGACCCAACCTGGGGTGGCGAGGCAACGCTGGGACGGATTGAGAGGCGGTATCCAAAATCTTTTCTCCTCGGGCAAAGCGTAGCATCCTTACCCATGTTTGCTATGGTTGGCTGATGATGAAGTTTGAGCACCTTCTTACCGAGACGCGCCATCCTGATACGGCCAAAATCGACCAGCTTTCTACCCTGGAGATGCTGGAAGTAATCAACGCCGCGGATCGCTCTGTTGCCGACGCGGTGCATGCCGAACTGCCGCGGATTGCACAAGCAGTCGACGGCATTGCCGAACGCATGGAAAAGGGTGGACGGCTGTTTTACACGGGTGCCGGCACGTCTGGGCGCCTGGGCGTGCTGGACGCCTCGGAGTGCCCACCCACCTTCAACGTAGACCCCGGGCTGGTGGTGGGCCTGATTGCCGGCGGGGATCATGCCCTGCGCCACTCCATAGAGGGTGCCGAAGACGACCCCCAGCAAGGGGAAGAAGACCTGAAAAAACACCACCTGGCAGAAGGAGATACTCTGGTTGGCATCGCCGCCAGCGGCCGCACACCCTATGTGCTGGGAGGAATGGCGTACGCCAACCAGTTGGGCGCACTCACAGTGGGATTGAGTTGCGTCCCCGGTTCGGAAGTGGAACGCCAGGCGAGAATCGCCATCACGCCGGCGGTGGGACCGGAGGTAATTACGGGCTCGACTCGCTTGCGCGCCGGGACGGCCACCAAACTGGTGCTGAATATGTTGAGCACCGGCGCCATGATCCGCACGGGCATGGTTTACGGCAACCTGATGGTCAATGTGCAGCCGACCAATGAGAAGTTGAAGGACAGGGCGATACGGATCATTGCCGCCGCGACGGGGGTGGACGAAGACCAAGCCGCGGCGCTGCTGACGCAGGCAGGGACCGTGCGGGTGGCCATCGTGATGCAGAAGCTATCCATTCCCCGTCCACAAGCCATGCAGCGGCTGGACGCAGCTCATGGGCGGCTGCGAGGGGTTCTGGGAGACGCGTAGCCCCGTGATGGGCAGCTTCGAGTCTATTAAGAGATAATAGGTGAGCGAAGTGCGGAGGGCCTGCGGTGAGGAAAAGCTTAGCAAAGTTGCTGATAATGTTGGCGATTGCGCCGGTTCCGGCGCTGCTGGCCCAATCCAAAGACCAGCCTGACCAGGGCTTTGGGCCGATTAATACGAGCGCTCCGGCCATGCCTCCGGCCCAGATTGTTCAGCAGTTTGCGGCGAAGGAAAGCGAGTTTCGCCACGCTCTGGACAATTACACTTACCAGCGTGACGTGCGCATCCAGACCATCAACGACGACGGCAAAGTGGATGGCGAATACCGCCAGGTCGTGCAGATTACCTTCGACAGCAACGGGCGCAAACAGGAGCGGGTGACCTTCGCCCCGCAGAATACGCTGGAGCGCATTCAGATGACCCCGTCCGACGTTTCGGATATCGAACAGCGCCTGCCGTTTGTGTTGACCTCAGAAGACGTGGGGCAATACAACCTGGACTACGTAGGGCGGCAAAAGGTGGACGAGGTTGATTGCTACGTCTTTGACGTCGCGCCCAAGGTGATGGAAAAAGGCAAGCGCTACCTGAAAGGCCGCATCTGGGTGGACCAGAAGGACCTGCAGATTGTGATCACCAGCGCGAAGAATGTTCCGGATGATATGCGCAAAGGCCACGAGGATCTTTCGCCGCCGTTTACCACTTATCGTGAACAGGTGGATGGCAAGTATTGGTTTCCGGTGTATACCAAGGCCGATGCCGAACTTCATTTTTCCGGCGGCAGCGGGTACATGAGCCAGGACGTCCGTATCCGGCAGATTGTGCGCTATACGGATTACAAGCAATTCCGTTCGACGGTCAAGCTGATCTTTCAGGGGCAGGATGTAACCAACAATCAAGCTCCGCCCCAGAATGGCAGTCAACCGGCCAATGGCCAACAGCCAGCGCAAAGTACACCGCCGGCAAGTACACCACCCGCGAGTGCTCCACACTGATGTCGTTGCGGGGCAAAGAAAAGACAGACCTTTGATGGGCTTCGCCCGTCTTCCTTAACCCACGTACGCTGGTGCGAACATGGGGCACCCGTCCAGAGCTGTGTGAACGGAAGAGCGGATGAACTGGGGGGAGGAACCACAGGTCCCTCCACTACGCTCCCCCGGATTTCCTGTCGAGATCCGTGGCGCTGATCAATTGCATGCGGCTCTCTCTACGGAGAGCCCCACACGTGGTCGTTGCTAGCAGTGCGAAGTAGGAAATCCGGGTACGCTCCGGTCGGGATGACAATTCTGTTATGACCGCAAGAGCTTCAGTGCAAGATTATCTGCCCCGCGCGGACAAAATTGTCATCCCGACCGGAGCGAAGCGTAGTGGAGGGACCTGCGGTTTCCTTCCCCGGTCCTTACCCACTCTCGCGACGATTATGCGTTGTAGGTAGAGGACGAAACTCGGCCTCCACGGCCGGTCCAATTGGTGTGGAAGAATTCCCCTCGAGGCTTATCGACGCGTTCGTAGGTGTGCGCACCGAAGAAGTCTCTCTGCGCTTGCAGTAGATTTGCAGGCAGGCGCGACGTCCGGTAACCGTCATAGAACGCCAGGGCGGTCGAAAACGCAGGCATGGGGACGCCAATCCTGATTCCGTAGATGATTGCCTTCCGCCAGGAAGCCTCGTACTTGTTCATCGCAGTGGAGAAGAACTTGTCCAGCAGCAAGTTCTGCAGCTTTGGATCACGGTCAAACGCAGCCTTGATGTCCCCCAGAAAAATGCTGCGAATGATGCACCCACCACGCCACATTAACGCGACGCCGCCCATGTTCAGGTTCCAGCCCTGGTCTTTCTCCGCCGCTCGCAGCAACATGTATCCCTGCGCGTAGCTCACCATCTTGGAACAGTAGAGAGCCAGACGCACTTCCTCAATGAACTGGTTCTTGTCGCTCCCCACTTTGCGCTTACGCGGCCCCTTCAACACTTTTGCTGCCGCCACTCGCTCACTCTTCAACGCCGACAGGCAGCGCGCAAAGACACTCTCCCCGATGAGTGTCACCGGCTGTCCCAGGTCGAGCGCGGAAATCGCAGTCCACTTGCCGGTGCCCTTCTGGCCGGCAGCGTCGAGAATCTTGTCCACCATCGGCTGCCCGTCCTCATCCTTCTTGGCGAAGATGGTGACGGAAATGTCGATCAAAAAGCTATCCAGCTCGCCCTTATTCCACTCCGCAAAGATCCCGGAAAGTTCATCGGCAGTGAGCCCTAATCCGTCCTTGAGCAGTTGGTAGGCCTCGCCGATCAGTTGCATGTCGCCGTACTCGATGCCGTTGTGCACCATTTTCACGTAGTGCCCGGCGCCATCCTCCCCAACCCAGTCGCAGCAGGGAGTTCCGTCTTCCACTTTTGCCGCGATGGCCTGGAAGATCTCCTTCACGTGCGGCCAGGCTTCTTTATTTCCGCCCGGCATGATCGAAGGCCCGAACCGCGCACCTTCCTCGCCGCCCGAAACGCCTGTGCCGATAAACAGGATTCCCTTGGCAGCCAGATCCTTCGTTCGCCGGGTGGAATCGGTGTAGAGGGAGTTACCGCCATCGATGAGGATGTCACCCGCTTCCAGAAAGGGGAGAACCTGGTTGATGGTCTGGTCGACCACTTCCCCGGCCTTGACCATGATCATCACGCGCCGCGGCTTCTTCAGCAGCCCGCACATTTCCTCGATCGAGTGCGCACCCACGACCTGCGTCCCTTTAGCCTCGTCGGCCAAGAAGTCATCCACCTTGGAGACGGTACGGTTGAAGACGGCCACTTTATAACCGTGATCGTTCATGTTCAACACCAGGTTTTGGCCCATGACCGCCAATCCGATCAGACCGATATCACAATTTGCTTCCGGCATATTGGCATCCCTTCACAATCCACACGGAGCATACCTGATCTTCGGGGATGGGGGCAAAGCCATGGGGCAGGGGGAGGGGCGGACTTTCGAGCGAACTGGACAGTGCAGGAACTGAAGAAACCGCCGGCTTTTCAGCCGGCCGCCTCCTGCAGCTCAGAATATAGCGACCCTACGGGATTGGTTACCGCGCGCACCGCGATCGTACCCATTGGCTCACCGCGACGGTACATCATGTAGGCGGCCACGGCTCCAGCAGCGATCGTTCCCCAAAACAATATCCTCTTCATCACGGCTCCTTGAGAGCACAAGCTTTGCGCAAGCGCTACTTCGCATTTCTTGGATGCGCCAGGCGGGATTGGTAGCGGCCGACTTGAGGAAAATATTTCTGCACCGCGCCGGCCGAGCGGGATGGAGGTACGGTGGTGCGTTACCAGGCAAGCCTCCAAAGCTATGATGTTGTGCAGGCTGGAAATCCGGAGATCAAAACGCCAGATTTCCCACCTGGACCAGGAAGGAATCCAATGACCATTATGCGTAGAGACTTTCTGAGGCTGGCAGGGACTGGTTTGCCTGGCATTTCCCTAGGGGCGCACGCGCAAACTGCGACCAAGCCCGGGGCTGGCACAAATGGGGTATTCGATGTGAGGACCTTCGGCGCACGCGGTGACAGCGCCTCGATTGATACTCCGGCGATCAATAAGGCAATCGAAGCGGCCAGCACCCAGGGAGGCGGAACAGTTCACTTCCCTGCGGGCACCTACGCCTGCTACTCGATCCATCTCATGAGCAATGTCGTGCTTTCACTTGAGATGGGCGCCACGATTTTGGCAGCAAGCGGCACCAGCTATGACCCCGCGGAGCCGAATAAGCCGTGGGAGGACTATCAGGATTATGGTCACAATCATTGGCACAATAGCCTTCTCTGGGGCGAAGGAATCCACGACGTAGCCATCGTCGGGCCGGGATTGATCTGGGGCAAAGGCCTAAGCCGCGGCGGCTCAGAGGAGCCGCGAGCAGAGACGCCAGGGGTTGGGAATAAGGCGATCGCGCTCAAGAATTGCCACAACGTGCTGCTGCGGGATTTCTCTATTTTGAAGGGCGGTCACTTCGGCATCCTGGCAACAGGGGTCGACAACCTGACCATCGATAATCTAAAGATCGATACCGACCGGGACGGAATGGACATTGACTGCTGCCACAACGTTCGCGTTTCCAATTGCAGCGTTAATTCCCCCTGGGACGATGGGATTTGTCCGAAGAGCTCGTTTTCGCTTGGCTACGCCCGTTCCACAGAGAATGTGACGATTACGAATTGCTATGTAACCGGCGCCTATGTGCTCGGGAC
>Ga0302307_10002761_pt1 | contig 10667 bp, 3 predicted proteins | sample III_Palsa_E3_2_FD_200530 | JGI IMG/M metagenome (GOLD analysis project Ga0302307, IMG submission 200530) | Peat permafrost microbial communities from Stordalen Mire near Abisko, Sweden - III_Palsa_E3_2 | ecosystem: Environmental > Terrestrial > Soil > Palsa > Peat permafrost | place: Sweden... | reverse complement strand
ACGCAAGCATCTGCATGAAGTGCCATGCGGCAAACCTTCCTGACAAGATCGCGCTGCATCAGCACACCGCTTCAAACGATTGCGTCTCGTGCCACATGCCAAAGCGAAGGACCGAAGATGTTGTGGATGCCATCATGACGGATCACCTGATCCAACGGCTTCCGCCTCCTGCTAAAGAGTTGCTGGCGCGGCGCCAGGAAGTCTCGGACACACCTGCAAATCAATATCGCGGCCCGGTGAAGCGGTATCTTCTCGATCACGAAATCGCTACAGCAAGCGACGCTCTCTACGATGCGGACGCACAGGTGATCGACAGCAGCAATCTGCAGGAAGGAATTCCCGCATTGGCGGATTTGATTCGAGCCCAGCATCCAGCGCAGCCCAACTTCTCCATCGAACTCGGCGATGCAATGCGTCATACCGGAGACATTTCTGATGCGATTGATGCCTATCGGCAAGCCCTGACCGTAGACCCACTCTCATCACGGGCACAGCGGCGTCTCGGCGTTGCGCTTGGCAGTGCCGGCCATACTGAAGAAGCACTCGCAGTCCTGAACGCCGCCCTCGATCATGAGCCTGACAATCCCCTGCTCTGGTACGAGAAAGCTATTATTGAGTCGAAGTCCCAGAGCCTCGACAAGGCTACCGCTGACCTCAGAAAAGCGCTGCAGCTCCGGCCGGACTTCGCCGATGCACAAAATAACCTGGGATCTGTTCTGGCAGAAACCGGAGACCTACATGTCGCTGAAAGCTCGTTCCGGGCGGCTTTGACCGTCAATCCTTACGACTCGGCTACCAGGGCCAACCTCGGTCGCCTGCTGGCTGGCGAAAGTGACTGGAAACAGGCCGCGTTTCAGCTTCAACAGGCTGTTGCGCTGAACAAGACAAACGCGAATGCCCACGCAGACTATGCAGTCGTGCTATTGCAGTTGCAGCGCATTCCCGAAGCGAAAGCCGAAGCCAAGGCAGCTAGCGTGGCCGAACCCTCGTCTGAACGGGCGCACGATATTCTTGGTCAGATCTATGCTCAGGAAGGCAAGCTGGCACAAAGCCGCACGGAGTTCGAGGCCGCGTTGAAGTTCAATCCCGAGTTCGGACCGGCTCAGCTTGATCTTGCCGAAACTCTCATCCAGCAGCATCAGGCACACGCCGCGGTGTCCATTCTCAAAAAGGCAGAGCAATCTCCAGACCCCGCGATCGCCGAGCGTGCCCGTGCAACCCTTCGCCAAATGGGCCCACAATAGTCGATTTCCACAGACTACATGTGCCTTCACGACCGCTCGTTTGACCCCAGGGCTAACAACCGGCGACTTGCGAGCATTTGGTTGCTAGACAGTTTATCCGATTATCTAGGGCCTATCAGGCTTTCCCTTGGTCAGAATTTCCGTTAATGCCAGCCGCCTTCTCCATTTTCCAGCAACGAGACGTTAAAGCGATGCCCTTCATTCATCCGCTTTACTAAGATTTATTGGCATTTCTGCACCCTTGTGAATTTAAGTTGACAACGAGTGCCTTGCTGTTTTCTTATGAGGCCGCTAACAAATTATTCGTAAACAAACGATTGTCTTTAGCAAAAATCAGATTGTCTTTGCCGTGAGGCTTTAAATCACGGCCACATGATGGTCGATCAATATCGGTTGTGCAGGTACAGATGCACACGCAACTCCTTGGAGGCAATACACGTGAACGTTCGTCAAACGATACAAACAAAAATGCATAAGGTCAGTGGCATGGTGAGGATCCCGGTTGTCGCCGCATCTTTCGCGCTGGTTGCCTGGTGTATCCTGCCTGGTCTTCTTCCCAGCGTCGGCACCGCCTACGCGCAAAACACCAATGCAACCATCCGCGGCTCGGTGCTCGACCCAACCGGCGCCCTGGTTCCCAACGCAACGGTAATCGTCGTCAACAAAGACACCGGCGTTGTCGTTTTCAACGGCAAGACGGATTCGGCCGGCAGTTTTGTAGCCGCGCAGGTTATCCCAGGCACCTACAAAGTGACGGTCACCTCCCCAGGCCTGAAGCAATACGTCTTTGACAACCTCGTTGCTACCGTTTCGCAGGTCGCTTCGATCAATGTGAATCTGGAAGTCGGTGCGACCACCGATACCGTGACGGTAGAGTCCAAAGGCGAGGAGCTAGACCGCAGCACATCGGATGTGTCAACTCTCATTGCTCCGAGCGACGTTCAGAATCTTCCGCTACAAAATCGCACGACGGAAAACCTGTTGACCTTCATTCCCGGCGTAACGCACGGCGGTGCAGGAGATACACCATCCACCTCTCAGCTTTCCATCAACGGAAGCCGCACCCTGAACACGGAAGTGTTGTTGAACGGCGTATCGACTATCGTCGCTTCAACTGGAACACCGGCTTCGCTGCCCTCGCCCGACGGCATTGATTCTTTCCGCGTTCTCACGACCAACGCTCCTGCCGAATATGGCCGCACTTCGGGCGCTGTCATTTCTGTGAATACAATCTCCGGTACGAACACATTTCACGGCAACATTTACTTCCTGCTGCGCAACGAAGCGCTCGACGCCAATCAGTACTTCCATAAGGACACCTTCAATGCAACGACTGGAGCCGTCACACCGCGCAACCGCGACCGGTTCTTCCAGGAAGGCGGTTCTATCGGAGGTCCGATCCGCATTCCACACCTCTACAATGGTCGCGATAAAACATTCTTCTTCTTCAACTACGACCGAACGATCTCGCCGAACTCAACGCTCGTGACAGAGACCGTACCAACTGCGACCGAACGTACAGGCAATCTCGCCAGCTCTCCGCAGAAAATTTACATGCCCGGTTCAACAACTTCGGCACAGTTCACTGGCAATCAGGTTGGCCCAATAGATCCGGCTGCCGCTAAAATCCTTGCTTTGTTGCCACTCCCGAACACGATTGGCACCTACGATGCGGCAGACAATCGCTATACAGGTAACTGGACATCGCTGCAAAACCTTACGTCACATACCCAAAAGATAGTAGCTCGAGTAGATGAAGCACTAACTCCAAAAGACAGGCTTAGCTTCAACGTCTATCGCTACATCAGTTCTGCTCCTCAATACGTTAGCTACAACAATCCGTTGCTAAATACGAACTACGACTGCAGCTGTACGAACGCATGGCTGCCCTCCGTGGATTACACCCGTACGTGGACCTCAACCCTGGTCATGGATTTGAACCTTGGCTTCTTCCGCAACGTCGTATTGCGCAATCCTCCGGGGCGAGTCGGGAATGTATCGCAAACTCTCGGAATTGGGTCTTTGCCTTTGAATCAGATGCCACAAATTTCCGTAAGCACTAGCGCCCAAGACAGCAGCAGCAACAGCTTTGGGTTTAGCAATATCGGTGCGGACACCAACACAGATCAGATCAACATCACCAATACATATACCCCTTTCGGCACCATCACAAAAACGGTCGGCCCTCATACATTCAAGACTGGCGCGTCACTTCGCAAGAATGAATTCAACTCCTATAATCCAGCCACAAGTCCTGAAGGTTTGATTCAGTTCGACGGCTCTATTACAAATCACGGAGCTTCCGGTAATCCGAATACGGAGATCGCCGATTTTCTTCTCGGCACGATCAAGACCGCACAATACGAACAACCACAGCCTGAAACTGGCCGGCGCAACTATAATCTCGGCGTTTTTCTCCAGGACGATTGGAGAATCACGTCGAAGCTGACACTCAACCTCGGAGTTCGCTATGAGTTCGAGGCCCCGCTGACGATTGCCACTAACATCTACAGCCGCTTCTATCCTTCCAGCGGCCAATTGCTGGTTGCGGGCCAGAATGCCTCGCGCTCGCTCAACATCGAAACGCCGAAAGTAGACTTTTCACCTCGCATCGGTTTGGCATACAGCCTGGACAACAAGACAGTGCTCCGCGCAGCATTTGGCACTTTCTATGGAACAATTTTCCAAAACCTTGGTGGTCAACTCGCTTATCCGGGATTTGACAATACCATCAGCTACAACAACCTGGGAACAGGCGTAGCTCAGGCGTTCTCGCTTTCACAAGGCATACCGCTTGCTCCGCCTGCAAATCTGCAAAATCCAGGCGCATCTGTAGCCAGCGCTACCGCAGCCAACCCCTACAGCCCCGCCATTTCATTCAATGACCAGAACCATATGCCGCTGGTCCAGCAATGGAATGTCGGTTTCGAACGCCAGTTGCCGCTTGCCCTTACGCTGGAGGTCAACTACGTTGGGAACCATGCGCTCCATCTCTCCTACAACATCAATGAGAACGTCGTTCCTCTAGCGTCAGTGCCTGCGGTAACACTGGCCAACACCAGCCTAGCAACGCAGAATGCATCGCCGTTCCCAACCCTCAAGCAGTTCACGGTAAACGACGATATTGGAAACTCCAACTACAACGGGTTGCAGGTCACAGTTCGTCGGCAATTTGATAAGCGGCTCGCTCTTCTCTCTAACTACACGTATGCCAAGAGCATGGACGATGGCAGCACCATCTACAATTTCTCGGCACCGAACGGAACGGCAAATTCGCAGTATGCTTCCGATCCAGGCCGCATCAGCGATTTCGCACCTAGCAACATCGATGTCAAACACACGCTGAACATCGCTGTGATTTACACCACTCCGGGTCCATGGTGGCTACGCGACTGGCACATCTCGCCCGTTTTCGTCGGACACACCGGGCTTCCGATCAACATCACTCAGACTAGCGAGATTCCTGGCTCATCACAGCGCCCCAACGGAAATCCGCAGCTCCTCAAACTGGCGCATCCAGCACTGAATGGGGCTGCATTACAGTATTTCGATTCTGCGACCGACCCGAACTTCCCCCTTACCGCATCAGGGCCTGTCTACAACACCATCAACGGCGTTCGAACGCAGATCCTTGCTACAGGTTTCGGCAACGTTTCGCGTGACTCTAACCGAGAACCTGGCGAAGTGGACTTTGATGCTTCTGTGGCGAAGGATTTCCAGATCTTCCGTCGCTTGAAGTTCCAGTTCCGCGTCGATGCTTTCAACGTCATCAACCACACTAATTTCCAGGCGCCGAGTGGCTCCCTAACGGTTACTGAAGTTGGCACCACGCCAACATTCGCTAGCTCGTCAGGCTTCGGCAAGATCACCGGCACGCAGCCGAACCGCACCATGCAGGCCTCTACGCGGTTTTTCTTCTAACGCACTATCAACCAAGCCGATAAACGGAAAGGCCACCTGCGAGGGTGGCCTTTCAAACAAGAAGCTTGTCGCTTGAATTGAGATTATGGATGAATGAGATCACACGACCTTTCACGGTTATTCCCACCTGCAAATCCATTTGCTTCGCAACTCTACCCATCATCTTCACTCTGATCACCGCTTCCCTTTTTGCCGCTACAAAGAAGCCGCTCCGCTCGCCATGGGACGATAAGCCCGTCACTCAGACGGATGCATCCTATGTGTGCCCAACCCTGACACGTCTTGCTCCCGATCTAACGACTGATGGCTTTTATCGCCTCGATGATCCCACTCACTCCATCGTTGACCCGATCCGCCAGGAAGACTATCGCAAATCAGCCGACCCCGTAAAAGCCGTTGGCATGGCCATTGTCAAAGCTGCCGACGCCTATCGCACCACAGGTTCTCGCCAAGCCGCGCAATGTGCGATGGCTCACATCCTCACAATGGCGCAGGACAAATCACTCAACGGGAAAATGTCTTCAAGCCAGGCCTATTACGTGCAAGGCTGGGTGGTGGGTGCAGCGGCTATCGCCTATCTAAAGGTGCGCGATGCTTCTGACGCAATACCTGATCAAACTGCTCTCATTGCGAATTGGCTTCACGAAGTTGGTCAGCAAACAGAAGCCTTCTACGATGCCCATACGAAAAACAGCGGCGGCAAAGGAAATAATCACCTGTACTGGGCAGGAGTCGAGCTGGCGGCCATAGGAGTCGCCGCTAACAATCAACGCGATTTCGATTGGGCCATGGCGACATATGACAATGGCGTCGATCAGATCCGCCCCGATGGAACTCTTCCCCTGGAGATGGCCCGAGGCAGCAAGGCACTGCATTACCACCTTTACGCCCTTGCTCCGCTCATCTTGCTGGCGGAGTTTGGTGAGACGAATCACCTCGATCTGTATGCCCATGCAAATGGCGCAATTCATCGCTTGGTCAACGTCTCGATAGATGGCCTTATGAATCCGGTTCTCTTTGAAAAGGCCACAGGCATAAAGCAAGAGGTGCCCAGAGTGGTCAGTGGAGATCAAATCGGATGGGCTCCTCCATATGTCCATCGCTTTCCGGATCCTGAATTGTCACGCCTGATAGAAGGCGCCCCAAGCCTGAGCGTCTATTACCTCGGGGGTCTTCCCCCAAACTAGCTGTCGCATTTCGTATTAACCAAAACATCCTCCTGCGGTTCTAACAGCAAGCACAGACGAGGTGAGCTTGAGTCTATCCAGAATTCTTAGGTCAATAGCGGGAGCGGCCATGCTGCTCAACCCAATGACGAACGCGCAGGTCGCGACGACTCCACCTCCCTCGCTCGATCCACACCTTCTTTTGAAGCTCCAGGATTTTGAGTCGCGCAAAGCGATCGTCCAGCGTGAACCCTGGGCCAGAGATGCACTCAATGCGTTGCTCAAAGAAGCAGATGGCTATCCCCAGGATTATCTAAACAAGTTCGGGCTCACGAAGGTCGAAGCCCCTGACAAGGGTGCGCAATGGGCCCATTGGTATGTCTGTCCGGAAACGGGAACGGAGCTTGAGTTCCATCCGCCAGACCATAACATCTGCCCCGACACAGGAAAGGATTATCGGGATTGGCCGATCAGCGATGTGCACTATCACTACATGCATGACATGCTGAGCCACGATGCAAAAATCCTCGGCATTGCCTATCGCATGACTGGAAAGACAATCTACGCCCAGCATGCGGCGGAAATATTGAAGCTCTATGCGGATAAATATAAGGATTACCCCATTGTCGATAACTACGGCAAGCAATCGAACTGGGGCGCACGCATCTATTCGCAAACGCTGAATGAATCCATCTGGCTGATCGACATGACGTTTGCATACGACCTTGTTCGCGGCTCCGGGGTAATGACAGCCGCCGATCGCACACACATTGAACAAGATCTGCTGCTACCAAGCGCGGCCACAGTTGTTCGCGGACATAAAGAGCCCACACTCAATATTCAAAGCTGGATCAACGGAGCAGAAGCCGCGGTCGGCTTCGAACTAGGCGACAAAGCTCTTATCGATGAAGCGCTCGATGGCCCGCTTGGCTTTCGGTATCAAATGAAGAACTACGTACATGAAGGGTTTTGGCTTGAAGGCGCGTGGGGGTATCAGCTTTACGCAATGCGGCCCCTGACATATACCGCCGAAATGGCTAAGCTTTACGGGCTCGATCTTTGGAAGCAGGAGCCAGCTTTAGCGAGCATGTATCTTTCACCGCTTGGCGTCGTGCTGCCGGACGGCAAACTTCCAGCGTTCAACGATTCCCACGAAGTTCCGCTCTATCCCAACGCGAACCTCTATGAACTTGCTTACGAGAACACCCACGATCCCCTGCTTATTGCCGTACTCAATAACGCTCCGCGATCAAGCTCGGAATCATTACTCTTCGGAGCCGAATCCCTGCCTCCGCAAGAACCTAACTTACTCAAGAGTGCCGTCTTTCCAGATGCCGGCTATGCAATGTTGCGGGCGAAGCACTCTGACCTGAACGTCATCATGAAGTTCGGACCTCATGGAGGTGGTCATGGACACTACGACAAGCTGGGAGAGATCGTCTACGCGGAAGGTCGGGTTCAAGGAGTTGATCCTGGAACTCAGCTATACGGTATGGCGTTGCACAAGGACTGGGATCAGATGTCTGTCGCTCACAATGCGCCAACCGTCGATGAACTGCGGCAGAATCAGGCAACCGGCAAACTGATCGCATGGAAAGAAGGAGACGATTATGCCGCCGCAACCGCCAACGCCGGACCGGTTTATCCATTTGCTGAACTTACACGAAGCGTGCTGGTTACCGATCAGTATGCGCTTCAACTGGATCAAGAACATTCGACTGACGGCAAACCTCACGTCTTCGACGTGAACTACCACAACTTTGGCACACAAACGATGCAACTGGAAACCGCACCTTATGATGGCCTTCCGAAAGCAGACGGATACACGCGTCTCGAACAGGTTCGGCGCGGTGAGAGCAGTAATAATCTCGAAACACGTTTCGATAATGATGGCACCGCCATGTCGCTCGAAGTGCTTGGCGGCGTTCCTACCGAAGTCTTTCAAGGAGTTGCGCCTGGCCCCCATCCTATGGTGAACGTTCCCTTTGTAATCGTACGCCGCCAAGGATTGGACGCCATCTTTGTCTCGCTACTGGTCCCTTCTATGGGTCCGGCGCCCAGAGTTACAGCACAACTCAACGATGCGAACGCGATCACAGTCCGTGGGCCGAATTGGTTCGACACCGTCACTCTTGGAGCCGCAATTACTTTCCATCGCGCGCTTGTTCCTGTAAGTCCGACACCCCGATAGTTCGCATTATGCTTATAGACAAACGTTTGTCTAAAGTGAATAATCGAATTATTCGGCATATAGAACCATTCCATACCATCCGGTAAGACCTGTTTCCCAGCCGAATGCCTGAGGTGCTTGTTCATGTTGTTCCGTCTGAATCGTTTGTGGCTCCAAAAGTCCGTCTCCCTAATGCTTTTTTCGGGTCTGGCACTATCCTCACTCCTTTCACAGGAACCCCGGCTTCCAACAAGCAATGATGCTGCGATGCATCGTTTCGTCGACAATCTGCTCACTAAGATGACCCTCGACGAAAAGATTGGGCAGATGTCACAGATTTCCTATAAGGAACCACATACTGTCTCTCACGAAGACCGTATTCATAAAGAGCAAGTGGGTTCGTTTTTGTTTGTCCACGACCCGGCAGAGATCAATCGTCTCCAGCACATCGCCGTCGACGAAACACGGTTGCATATACCCCTGCTATTTGGCTTCGATGTTATTCATGGCTTCCGAACGATTTACCCCGTCCCTTTAGCACTGGCCGCATCATGGGATCCAGCTCTCATGGAGCACGCACAGTCTATGGCTGCCCGCGAAGCAAGCTCTGTCGGCATCCGCTGGACTTTCGCCCCGATGGTAGATATCGCGCGCGACCCCCGCTGGGGGCGCATTATGGAGGGTTCCGGGGAAGATCCATTTCTCGGCTCGCGCATGGCTGAGGCACAAGTTCGCGGATTTCAGGGGACAATCGGAGATCCGCATCACATTCTCGCCTGCGTAAAGCATTTTGCAGGCTATGGTGCTGCCGCCGGCGGCCGTGATTACGATCAAGCCGATATCTCTGACGAGCAGTTGTGGAATGTTTATTTCCCGCCCTTTCATGCCGCGGAATCCGCTGGTGCCGCGACCTTCATGGCCGCTTACATGGATCTGAACGGCGTTCCTGCTACCGGCAATCACTTTCTGCTTCATGATGTATTGCGGCAAAACTGGGGCTTTCAGGGCTTCGTCGTAAGCGACTGGCTGACAGTACCGAATCTTGTAACGCAAGGCTTCGCATCGTCGCCCGCCGATGCCGATGCCCGAGCGGTGAACGCCGGCGTCGACATGGAAATGACCTCGTCGCTCTATCGCGACTTCCTCGCAGCAGATGTGAAGAGCGGTGCCGTTTCAGAACTGTCGATCAACACCGCCGTGCGATTGATCCTTGAAGCCAAGTACAAGCTAGGCCTCTTCAAGAACCCTTATGTAGCGCCGGGGCTAGCGGAGAAGGAACTTGCATCTCCCGAGCAACATAATGCAGCAAGAATAGCTGCTCAACGCAGTGCGGTCCTCTTGCGCAATGAAGCAAACACTCTGCCGCTCAAGAAGTCCATGAGATCAATCGCTGTCATCGGTCCTCTGGCCGACTCTAAACCCGACACGATGGGATCTTGGAGTCTTGCTGGCAAATACGACGATACAGTAACTGTCCTCGCAGGCATTCGTGCGAAAGTTGGACCCTCGATGGAGGTCCGATACGCCAAGGGCGTTGAGATTAAACGAGGAAACGCATCCATTTTCGACGAACAGTTCTCCAGTCCTCGACCAACTTTGCTAACCAAGGCTCAAAAGGATCAAGCCTTCAGCGATGCAATCGATGTCGTGAGGTCCTCTGACCTGACGGTGCTTGTAATGGGCGAGTTACAAAGCATGAGCGGCGAACGAGCTTCGCGCACCACCTTGACGTTGCCCGGCGATCAGGAAAAGCTGCTCGAAGCCACCGTAGCAACCGGTAAACCTATCGTGCTGGTCTTGCTCAACGGACGTCCTCTCGACATTACCTGGGCCGCGCAACACATCTCTGCCATTCTTGAAGCCTGGTATCCAGGTACGGAGGGCGGCAATGCCATCGCCGATCTCCTTTTCGGCGATGCGGTCCCAGGAGGCAAACTCCCTGTGACTTGGCCACGAAACGTTGGTCAGGTGCCGCTTTATTACGCTCACACCCTCAGCCAGATACCGGACGATCGCAACGCCATGTACTGGGACGAAACCAGTGCTCCCCTGTATCCCTTTGGCTATGGCCTCAGCTACGCGTCTATTACGATACAACATCTGCGGCTGTCCACGAACGAGCTGCATGCTGGTGGCACCATCGAAGCCACAGTAACGCTGGACAAC
>Ga0302307_10002752_pt1 | contig 10689 bp, 9 predicted proteins | sample III_Palsa_E3_2_FD_200530 | JGI IMG/M metagenome (GOLD analysis project Ga0302307, IMG submission 200530) | Peat permafrost microbial communities from Stordalen Mire near Abisko, Sweden - III_Palsa_E3_2 | ecosystem: Environmental > Terrestrial > Soil > Palsa > Peat permafrost | place: Sweden... | reverse complement strand
TTTGTTCAGCATAATTTTGATGTGATCGAGACCAATAAAAATCACGTTATCGCTGCTGTATTTACTTTTGGTCGCGAGGATTTGATCCCGGGCATGTTCATCAGCATTGTTAAAGAATTGAATGAACAACTACCGGGCAAAGTTGAAACGTTGCTTTACTACCTGCAACGCCACATTGAAGTTGATGGCGATCACCACTCTCACTTAGCCTATGAAATGACCGCCGAACTTTGCGGCGACGACGACCATAAATGGCAGGAAGCTTTTATTGCTGTTGTTGAAGCGTTAACTGCACGTATAGCGCTTTGGGATGGTATACTGGCCGCGATAAAAGCGCCGGTTGCTGAGGTGATGTAATAATCTTTTTTTAAAACAATCTTTTTTTACCGCGCGTCATTGCGAGGAGGAACGACGTGGCAATCCCCGGCTATGCAAGGCGGAATTGCCTGGCGGCTCTATAAGTTGGGGATTGCCACGCTATCGCTCGCAATGACGGGCTGAGAATCGTCATTGCGAGGAGGAACGACGTGGCAATCCCCGGCTATGCAAGGCGGAATTGCCTGGCGGCTCTGTAAATCGGGGATTACCACGCTATGCTTACAGCAATGACGGTTTGGAGAGTTGAAGATCTATAGTTTATTCAACTCATCAATTAGCGTTTTGCTCAATTTGTTGAAATAGCGCTTTACGCCATAACCCATCACGCATTGTATTCCCTTACTGGCGTTAGTGAGGAAAACTTCGTCGGCTTCGTATAGGATATCGGGGTTTATCTGGGCTTCGGTTACGGCTATGTTGTTTTCCCTTGCTATATTGATAACCACCTGGCGCATTACACCTTCTACACAGCCTTCACTTAATGCCGGGGTATATAAATGATTATCGTACCAAACAAATACATTAGAGCTGCCTGCCTCACACAAAAAGCCATTCTGATTTAACAAAAATACTTCATCCAGTTTGTTCTGATCTTTAAATATCCCTGCCATTACATAAGTAAGCGAATTGCAGGTTTTAATGTTCGACAGGTAATTGGTTGGTTTGGGAATATCTGTAAAAATATCCATGATCAAACCCTTGTTGTTTAGATAATAACGTGGTTCATCTGCCGGTGTAAGCTCCATACAATAGCCCAATGTATTTTGGGTTGGCGTATAAAGGCCTTCAGCGTCCCGATAAACGGTTAAACGGATGCGCCCGTGCTTTGCTTTGTTACGGATAGCAAGCTCTTCGGCCTTGGTTTTTAAAAACCAGGCATCCATTTGGGAATAACCATCAATTTTCAGCGCTTTCATCCCGCGTTGCAGGCGGTCGGCATGCAGGTCGGCAAATTTAAGTTCGCCCTTGAACATACGCATGCTTTCAAACAAACCATCACCATATTTAAAGCCACGGTTGGCTGTGGTAAGCAAAGGTGTATTTGCAGGTAGTATCTCGCCGTTAAAGTTGATGAAAGCCGGTATCATGGATTTATAAACACAAAACTACCCTTTTTGATCTGCTGTTGCAGCAATATATTTGCGCCATTTTTCTAAAACAGATTCAAAATCCTGCGGCAGAGGGGATTCGAAATGAATATATTTTCGTTGTGTTGGATGAATAAAGCCTAAAGTTTGCGCATGCAGTGCCTGGCGCGGCATCAGCTCAAAACAATTCTCAACAAATTGCTTGTATTTGCTAAATACCGTTCCCTTTAAAATCTTATCACCCCCGTAAGTAGCATCGCTAAACAAAGGATGACCAATATGCTTCATGTGCGCACGGATCTGGTGGGTGCGGCCGGTTTCCAATTGGCATTCAATGAGGGTTACATACCCCATCCGCTCCAAAACTTTGTAATGCGTAATACTCCATTTCCCTTTTTCAGGATCATCGTAAATAGACATTACACGCCTGTCGTTTACACTGCGGCCAATATAACCGGTTACGGTGCCATCCTGCTCCAGATCGCCCCAAACCAAAGCTAAATATTTACGGGTGATGGTATGCTCAAAAAATTGGCGGGCAAGCCAGGTCATGGCGCGTTCATTTTTGCTAATGAGCAGCAGTCCTGATGTATCTTTATCAATGCGGTGAACCAATCCCGGCCTGCCATCGTTACCTGGCAAGGTTGGCAATTGCTGAAAGTGGTATACCAGCGCGTTAACCAAAGTACCTGTATAGTTATTATAGCCGGGATGAACCACCATACCGGCAGGCTTATTTACGATCAGTACATCGTCATCCTCGTATACAATGTTAATGTCGATATTCTCCGGATAAACCTCGGTATCACGTGGTGGATGCGGCAGTACAACCGAAATTACATCAAGCGGCTTTACCTTATAGCTTGATTTGATTTGCTTATCATTAACCAGCACATTGCCTAAATCGATAGCATTTTGGATGCGGTTGCGCGAAGCGTTCTCCACCCGGTGCATCAAAAACTTATCAATCCGCAGTAATGATTGCCCTTTATCAACAATTACACGTAAATGCTCATATAGGTCCTGTTCTTCCTGCTCAATTATTTCGGCATCATCTCTCATTGCCGCAAAAGTACTTGTTTTCGGGTTTATTAATAAATGCTAATTTTACCAAGCTGATACCTGTGACATTGCCATGCAGATTTGGCGGTAATTTGCGTTAAATGAATATCGACCTCGAAATTTACAGCCCTGTACAACAAATAAAAAACAAGCTCTTTGATGAACAGGGATTATCTGTTTTTATCAAGCGTGATGATCTAATCCATCCTTTAATATCAGGCAATAAGTGGCGAAAACTTAAATACATTCTGCAAAAAGCATCTGCAGAAAATAAAAAGCACCTGGTAACTTTTGGTGGCGCCTACTCAAACCATTTATTAGCAACCGCGGCAGCTGCGGCAAAGTTCGGCTTTAAATCTACAGGCATTGTGCGTGGCGAAGAAGTGGAGAACGACACGCTTTTTTTATGCCGGTTACATGGCATGAAACTCCTATTTGCCGACCGTGAAAGTTACCGGGATAAGCCTGCGTTATTCATTAAGTATTTTGGTGATGATACGGAAGCTTTTTTTATCGATGAAGGTGGCTCATCCGTCGAAGGCGCTAAAGGCTGTGCCGAATTAGTTGATGAACTCACCGAAACTTACGATCATATATTTTGCGCCTGTGGAACAGGTACTACCGCCGCAGGAATTATGAACGGTTTACAAGCGCATCAATTACCAACTAAATTTAACGCCATACCTGTTTTTAAGAATGGGGAATTTATGCGGAGTGAGATAGATCAGTATTTAACAAAACCATCTGATTATCAACTGCATACCGATTATCATTTTGGCGGCTATGCAAAAACGACTCATGACCTTATTGATTTTATCAAAACCTTTGTTGCCGATACCGGGATATTGATTGAGCCTGTTTACACCGGAAAAATGCTTTATGCCATTTATGATTTGGCCGCGAAGGGCTACTTTAAACGCGGCAGCAAAATATTGGCGGTGCATACTGGTGGATTGATAGGGTTGTTAGGGATGAAGGACAAATTTTAGCAGCACCCCTTTTTTTATACATTACCCATTGCCTGTGTCCCCACAGGCAATAATCTGGTTTTACCCATTGCCTGTGAGTACACAGGCAATGGGTAAGATTCATCTTCTTTACCGCTTGCGGCAGATAGGGTTGTAAGCGAAGCAAGACCGGGTAAGGCAGTTGTTTCACAGGCTGAAACAACTGCCTTACATTACACTGATTATCAAATATTAAAAAAAAACAAATGTTTCAGCCATGAAACACGTTCGTAAATTCAATTGGTTTGATATCAGCCATTTGCTTGTTTAGGTCTGTTTCCTATTGTACCGGCGTGTTCGGGTTTGTTTAGGTCTGTTTAGGTGCGTTTCGGCAATGTTTGGGTGCTGTTTCATAAATGCTATACCACATACAAATCCATTTCAGGAAATTCGTGATTTTCGCGCAGAATTACGCTCATCTGCATAGCCGAAATCTGCACATCTGCACATCCTCACCTTCTGACCAAAATAATTTTCAGTCCAAAAACTAGGTTTAGTTAATTTAAAGTTACTTTTTGGGTAAACGGTTCAAAAAGTGCCCAAATTATTGTTTTTAAGGGCTTTTTAGTAAATTTGATAAAACCGATTTGCTTATGTATAACCTGCTTGTATCTCCAGAAAACGTACAAAACACATTAAATAAACATATCCTGGCCGATGGCTTCGACCTGACTTTCGACATGGAAAAAAGTAAAGGCGTTTATATTTACGATGCTAAGTATAACCGCCGCCTGCTCGACTTTTTCACCTGCTTTGCATCAGTGCCTTTAGGATACAATCACCCTAAAATGGTTAACGACGAAGCGTTTAAAAAGAACCTGATGCTGGCCGCCATGACCAACCCATCAAACTCGGATATCTATACCACGCAATATGCGCAGTTTGTAGAGATATTTGCTAAAGTGGGCATTCCTGATTACCTGCCGCATGCATTCTTTATCTCAGGGGGCTCATTAGCCATTGAGAACGCGTTAAAGGTAGCGATGGACTGGAAGGTGCAGAAAAACTTTGCAAAAGGCTACACCAAGGAAAAAGGCTTCCAGGTAATACACTTTGAGCATGCTTTTCATGGCAGATCGGGTTATACATTAAGTTTGACCAATACTCAACCTATTAAAACCAAATGGTTTGCCAAGTTCGATTGGCCGCGGGTTTCAACGCCTTATATGAATTTCCCGTATTCTGATAGCAACCATGAGGACTTGCTAAAGCGCGAAGAACTTTCTATCGCCCAAATAAAAAAGGTTTTTGAGGATAATAAGGATGATGTATGCGCTATAATTATTGAACCGATTCAGTCTGAAGGTGGTGATAATCATCTCCGTAAAGAATTTATGGAAAAACTAAGGCAATTGGCCGATGAGCATGAGGCATTGCTAATTTATGATGAAATACAAACCGGCGTTGGCCTTACCGGTAAATTTTGGTGTCACGAGCATTTTGGCGAAAATGCCCGTCCGGATATTATTGCTTTCGGTAAAAAAATGCAGGTATGCGGTATATTGGCAGGCAGGCGAGTTGATGAGGTGGAGAATAACGTTTTCAAAGTATCGTCACGCATCAACTCTACCTGGGGTGGCAGTTTGGTTGATATGGTACGCTCATCCAAAATAATGGAAATTATTGCCGAGGATAACCTCTGCGAAAACGCAGCCAACATGGGCGAATATTTACAAAATAGGCTTACTGAAATTGCTGAACAATATCCTGCAATAAGTAACATTCGTGGCAAAGGTTTGTTAACCGCGTTTGATTTTCCCAATAAAGCTATACGTGACCGTTTTATTGATACTGGCTTAGAGCATAACGTGATGTTTTTAGGCTGTGGCGAAAAAAGTATCCGCTTTAGGCCTGCACTTATTATTGAAAAAAATCATATTGACGAAGGATTACAAATACTTGAAAAAATAGTACCTAATTTGTAATTACTGTAATAATATTGCTACAACCCCCTGTTTTTGACCCAAACAAGGGGTTTTTTATTTTAAAAAATACTATAATCGTTCGCTAACGTTAAACACAACAGGAATAGGTTTAATAATTATCTTTTCGCTGGCCAATTAAAAACATTGCCGGCGGAAAAAATTTTAAAATAATAGCAGCGGCAATTATTATGAGCAAACATATTGAAAAGCTAAAAAAACAACTTACCGAGATTGCAGAAGTTGTTAATGCATTTAAATCCGAAGCGGTACAATTAAAAATAGTTGACAGATTATTGGATGTACTTGTTGATTTTGACAAGGGAGATGCAGAAGGTGCAGATTTTTTGATTAAGAAAATACACAAGCGACCTGATACAGATAACGAAAATTATCCGTTTGCGCAAAGCAGAAAAAAACCGGGCGCAACCAAGGTTTTAAATCAATTACTAAGCACCGATTTTTTCAGCACAGCGCGTTCTATATCCACAATAGCGGAATATTGTAAAGAAAATTTCGACTCAGACTTTAAAACATCCGAACTATCGGGCATCTTATTAAAGCTGGCTAATGAGCACAAACTCAGAAGAGAAAGAAGCAGGGATAACAACCGCTTTGAATACGTGGCTTTATAGTTTAGAGAATAGAGACTAAAAATTACAGATTAGCCCCTATCTGCATTATCTAAGTGAGAATAGATTATCTACACCTAACAACTTTCTTGAGGTAAAACCTTCACCATACCGGGCTTGAATGCTTTTGCCAAACTCCATGGCACGGCTCTCAACTATCTTGATAAAATCAGGCGACGAGATATAAGTTTGAGGCTCATCTTCGTTCCAATCAGGATTAAAAAATTGTGATCCGTATGCCAATATACTTTCTACCTTTTTATCCCAATATTCGGTAACATCAACAATAATATCAGGCTGAATGTAACTATCCTGAATAAAGTGCAATACGATTTTCGGGCGCCATGGCTCTTGTGGTTTTCCATCAACGATGGTTTCAATCCTGCGAAGCCCTGATAAGAATGCTGAAGCATCAACCAATTCATTCGCACGGCCATGATCCGGATGCCTGTCATGATAAGCATTAGCGATAATAATCTCAGGTTGATATTTACGGATAACCTCAATAACCTTCAGCTGATATTCGGGCGTATTTTCAAAAAAGCCATCGGGTATGCCCAGATTTTCTCTGACAGATAAGCCCAATATTTCGGCAGCTTTAGCAGCCTCTTGCTTGCGTATTTCAACGCTGCCACGGGTCCCTAGTTCACCTTTTGTCAGATCTACAATGCCAACTTTGTGGCCAAGTGCAATATGTTTTAAAATCGTTCCGGCACAGCCTAATTCAGCATCATCAGGATGCACAGGCAGTACTAATATATCTAATTTCATGTTATTTATTTTCGGCTAACAAGCGTTGAATGCTCTTTTTAACCTTGGATGTAGTAGGCTTGGTAAAAGGATAATAGAAATCCCGGACCTCACCATTTTTATCAATCAAAAATTTATGAAAGTTCCATCTTGGTGTAGAACCGAATTTCCCATTCTCTTTTTTATCAGCCAAAAACTTGTATAGCGGGTGTGCATAAGAGCCTCTCACTCTTATTTTATCAAATACCGGAAAGTTTGAGCCATAATTTTCGCAAAAAGTGGCTATCGCTGCACCTTCTAAGGGCTCTTGTCCACCAAAATCATTTGACGGGAACCCTAATATCTCAAAATCAGTATCTTTAAATTCTTCTTTTAAAGCTGATAGGTCTTTTAATTGAGGTGTAAAACCGCATTGCGATGCCGTATTAACCAAAAGCAATACTTTACCCTTGTAATCAGATAGTTTTATTTCTTCGCCATCTAAATTTTGAACGTTGAACTGGTGGATGCTGTGATTAGCCATTTATTAATTTTTAGAAGAGTCATATCCTTCTTTTAATAGGATATTTTCAATATCCCTGTCCTGGTCAGGGTCGTAGGTTTCTTTAAGATCATGCCCAAATACCCGAGCTACAGATTGCAGCATAAACGCATCTAAGCCACCCTTTAATTCTTTAACCAAATCATAACTGGTGTTACCTGTTTCGCGGTCAATCAGCTTGATCAGCACTTCGCCCTGACTTATTGTCAGATTTTCAACCTCGCGCTTAAACAGGTCTTTTATCTGGTCGTTACATTGCTTAACCAGTTCTTTCTGCTTGCGTTTGTCGGCGGTTAGGGCTAAATCGCGCTGTAATTGACGGTATCGTTCGCCTGCAAAGTGCGCATAAGGTATTACTTTACGCACATTATACTCCAAACGATTATAAGCATCACGATCGGCCTGGCTTTTAAAAATACGGGTATCTACAATACGAATTTCGCCATACATGATCCAGGGTACAGGTTTACCGTCGAGCATGGTGACATATGTTTTAATGGTATCATTTTTGCCTTGCTTCATGTGGGGCATTTGGGGTGCTTGCGCCATAACAATGCCACATCCACAACAAAACACCAGTAAGAAACCAATAAATTTCATATTTTTACTTATACAAAAATAATGCAATTTATTTTGTATTTTGAAATATGGTTTAATTTATAATGTTTGTTGCAATATTTATACATAATTTTTTGTTTTAGCTGAAGGATGAAAGACTTGGTGATTGATTTAGAAGTTGAAAAGAACGAGATATTAAAACGATACCGCGCTTTGCTGCGTGCCTGTAAATCCACCCTCGAAAAGGGAGATAAACGCATGATACGCAAGGCTTTCGACATAGCACTGGAGAGCCATGCCGCTATGCGCCGCAAATCTGGCGAGCCCTATATTTATCACCCAATTGCTGTTGCTCAAATTGCTGCAGAGGAAATAGGCTTGGGTACAACATCCATCGTTTGCGCCTTGTTGCATGATGTGGTTGAAGATACCGACGTTACATTAGACGATATTGAAAGGGAGTTTGGTAAAAAAGTAGCCAAAATTATTGATGGCCTAACCAAAATATCCGGCGTATTTGATACCAATAGCTCGTTACAAGCAGAGAATTTCCGTAAGATGCTGCTTACGCTGGCCGATGATGTTAGGGTGATATTGATAAAGCTGGCGGATAGGTTGCACAATATGCGAACCATGGAGTTTATGCCACGCGATAAGCAGCTTAAATTATCATCAGAAACTGTTTATTTATATGCGCCTCTCGCCCACCGTTTGGGATTGTATGCTATAAAATCTGAGCTGGAAGACCTCTCCATGAAATACATGGAACGTGAAACTTACCAGTTTATCAAAAACAAACTGAACGAGAAAAAAGCCGAGCGCGAAAAATTCATACGTGACTTTATTGAGCCGGTAAGAAAAGTAGTAGAAGGCCAGGGTTTGGATGCAGAAGTATTTGGCAGGCCAAAATCTATCCACTCCATCTGGAACAAGATGAAGAAAAAGGCGATCCCTTTTGAGGAAGTATATGACCTTTTTGCCATCAGAATAATTTTAGATAGCACACCGGAAAACGAAAAAGCAGATTGTTGGAAGGCCTACTCTATCGTTACAGATCTTTACAGGCCGAATCCAGATAGATTGCGCGACTGGATCTCATCGCCCAAGGCAAATGGATACGAATCGTTACACACAACCGTAATGGGCCCACGAGGGCAATGGGTTGAGGTACAGATACGCACCAAACGAATGAATGAGATTGCTGAAAAGGGTTTCGCTGCACATTGGAAGTATAAGGAATCATCAACCGATAGTGGTTTGGACCTTTGGGTGCAAAAGGTACGTGAGTTACTTAAAAATCCGGAATCAAACGCACTTGACTTTTTGGACGATTTTAAGATGAATTTATTTTCTGATGAGATCTTCATTTTCACGCCAAAAGGAGCTTTAATACAATTGCCATTGAATGCAACCGCGCTTGATTTCGCCTTTGAAATACACACTGATGTAGGCGCAAGCTGTATCGGCGCTAAAGTGAACCATAAACTGGTACCGCTAAGTTATAAACTGCAAAATGGCGACCAGGTAGAGATCATTACCTCGAGCAAACAAGTTCCTAAAGAGGATTGGCTAAATTTTGTGGTTACTGCAAAAGCAAAAGCAAAAATAAAATCTTCATTAAAAGAAGAAAAACGCCGCATTGCCGAAAGTGGTAAGGAAATTTTAGAACGGAAATTAAAGTCGCTCAAAATCACGTACAATTCCGAGAACATTCACAAACTGAGTTATTATTTCAAATTACCTTCAACACTCGATCTGTTTTTCGAGGTTGCTAAAGGCAATATTGATATGAAGGACCTGAAGGATTACCAGGCTTCAGAAAAAATAATAGAGAACAAACCACAGGATAGGATTGAGGCTGAGCAGGTGCAAAGTTTGGTCAGGACTTTAAAATCCAAGGATACTGACATGTTACTTATTGGCGAGGACATGCAAAAAATTGACTATAAGTTAGCCAATTGCTGCAATCCTATTCCCGGTGATGATGTTTTTGGCTTTGTTACCGTTAGCGATGGCATAAAAATACATCGTACCAATTGCCCTAATGCTGCAAAATTGATGGCAAATTATGGCTATCGTATAATAAAAGCTAAATGGACAAACCAACAAGAGCTTGCATTTTTAACCGGCTTACGCATCACCGGAATAGATGAGGTTGGATTGATCAACCAATTAACTACTGTTATATCAAATGACTTCAAGGTGAATATCCGGTCGATCACGGTTGATAGCGATAATGGTATCTTTGAAGGAACGGTTATGATTTATGTTAATGATACACATCACCTGGATAACTTAACCAAGCGTTTAAAAATGATTAAGGGCATCAGTACCGTTACCCGGTTTGATTCAATAGAAAAAGCATCCTGAAAATAGAGTCAAGAACTAAGGGTCAGGAATCAAGACTGGTTTTAATAAATTATCTTATGATTCTTATATCTTAATTCTTGGTTCTTGTATCTTGATTCTTATAATTACCTTTACACGTTAATATTCTAATAATGTCGCAAGTAGAAACCATTGCCTTGGTTAAAAAGATTTTTGAGGCTTACCTTGAAAATAAAAACCTTAGGAAAACACCTGAGCGTTTTGCCATACTCGAAGAAATTTATTCAAGAAGTGATCATTTTGATGTGGAATCGTTATACATCCACATGAAAAATAAAAAGTATCGTGTTAGTCGCGCTACGGTATATAATACTTTAGAGCTGTTGGTATCATGTGATTTGGTTACCAAGCACCAGTTTGGTA